>Ga0315280_10000071_pt1 | contig 177858 bp, 163 predicted proteins | sample YL17G06_40_MG_FD_203697 | JGI IMG/M metagenome (GOLD analysis project Ga0315280, IMG submission 203697) | Sediment microbial communities from Yellowstone Lake, YNP, Wyoming, USA - YL17G06_40 | ecosystem: Environmental > Aquatic > Freshwater > Lake > Sediment | place: USA: Wyoming | collected... | reverse complement strand
CATCAGGATTCTCGGAATACTCCTGGAAGCTGACGCCCTGAGGATTATGCTTCTCGTCGAGGAGAAGGAAACGAGGGTTGAGGCCAAAGATTATGGGCACTCGCGTCGGATTGCCCTCGTTGAAGGCCTGCCAGACTTTTCGCACTTCGTCGTTGTGCTTCGCGAAGTCGTCCGTCACGTGGTTATTCCCCTGCCTCCGCAAGGGAGCCCTGGCCGCTTTGACACTCGAAATCAGAAATTGGAAGTCCCATCTTGTGTTTCCCCTCTGTCCGCCTGCAGCCCATAGTGCGCTTGCGGTTGGCAGCTTGGTGGCTACGGAATGTCGTCCGTGAGCTTATCGTAGTGCAGTCGCTTCTCGACGACTTGTGAGGAGACGGAGAAGCACCGCGCCAGGCGGTCTGAGATCCGACTGCACAGGTGTTCCAGGTACTGCTCTCGCGTCAACCCGGACTCTTGAGCAGCCCGAATGCCTCGCTGGATGGGGGCAGAGGCTAATTCCTGCTGGAAGCTGGCTTTCAACGGCACTGATGGAACGAGCACGAGCCCAGCGAACCAGTAAGCCTGGTGCTCAAGCCATTCACGATCATCCTCGTCCATGCCCTCGATAAAGTCACCGTATTCGTCGAGATTCGAGAACTGAAACCTCTCGAAGATGTAGGCGTGAAGCCTCACGTGCCCGACTTCGTGCGCGAGCGTGAAGCGGTAACGGTTCTCGTTCGGGTGATCGAAAACCGACTGGTCGACGTAGATCCGGCTCAGGTCGCTTGCCGTGAACCCGTCGATGTCCAGTTCGTCCAAAAGGCCGGGCACGGGTACGATGTCGATGCCCAAGTCCAGGTCCACAATCTCCTCAATCTGGACTGGACGGCCCACTCGGTGCGGGTGCGCACCCAGGAAGTCATCAGCAGCGTGACGGATGTCGTCATAGCTGAGGCGCTCCAGGTTGACTTGGATGCGCATCAGCCTATGCTTTCCGGAGCCGCTCGATCAACCCGTCCAGTTGCTCACGCGATACTTTCTCTCCCCTCAAGGTTCTGAACACCAAAGGAAGCTTAAGGACAAGCTGCCGATCGCTCATTATGTCAGCGGGTATCTTGCCCGAGGCTGCCGCGGCGAGGTCGAAGAAGTCAAGCCACTCGTCGCTGTCGTCCTTCAGGCGTAGAGCACGGGCGTATTCCTCCAGCTTCTTCCGAGAAGCCGGGGGAGGGATCTGTCCTCGCTCCAGTCGGCTGATGTTCGCGGCGTCAAATCCGTTCGCCCTGCAAAACGATCTCAGCGTGAGCCCCAGACGCGTTCTGCACTTCCGGAAGAACCTGCCGAACTCCTCCGCGCTCATTCTTCGTTCCTCCTGTTGCACAAATACTACAACAGGAGGAGCTTCTTGTCAATACGCGAAGGGTCGGAAGTCGAGAGCGGTCAGGCCCCAAGGCACTTGACAACGGCATGCTTTTCCTATAGACTTCGCACGAAAAGAGCAGAGCCTTTTTAAGTCTGGTCCCGTGAGGCCAGGAAGGGGCGAAGAGAAGTCTTCCGCATTAGAAGGGTCCTTCCGGCTCACGGGAGGGCCCTTTTTTCGTGCCGACAGAGAGGTGGCGCATGAAGCCTGAGGACTGGCCGAGAGTGAAAGCTCAAGGGCGCCTTCGCCGCACGGACGCGCGCGAGCTATTGTCTGAGAAGCAGCAGGTGATGGATGAAGAGGACATTCGCCGGGCGCTGACCAGAATGGCGCACGAGATTCTGGAACGCAACAGGGGCACGGAGGATCTTGTCATTATTGGCATACAGACCCGCGGCGCTCCTCTGGCCGAGCGCCTGGCAGACCTGATAGAGAAGTTCGAGGGGCGCCGCCCGCTGACTGGCTCGATAGACATATCGGGACACCGCGACGATCGGCCTCGCGGGCAGGGCGAAGTCCCCTCCAGAACTGAGGTCGCCTTCGATATCACGGGAAAGCGAATCATCCTCGTGGACGAGGTCATATTCACAGGTCGGACTGTTCGAGCCGCCATGGACGCTTTGACTGAACTCGGGCGCCCTGCGCTCGTCCAGCTTGCCGTGCTCGTTGACAGGGGCCACCGCGAGCTGCCTATCCGGCCCGACTATGTGGGCAAAAGCATCCCCACCTCCAAGGGAGAACACGTGAGCGTCAGGCTGCGCGAGCCCGATGGTCACGAGGCTGTGGTAATCGAGAGGGCGAGACACTGATGTGCGCCGCAGGGGCATCTGCATTCGGCGGGCTGTCGGGCCTGCCGTCTGGTGGGCTGGTGGGCCGCGACATCATCCGCGTCTCGGACCTCGAACGCGAGGAGATGGAGGCGCTTTTCTCTCTCGCTGATGAGCTCACCCCCACGGCTCGACAAAAGAGCGATCATTGCCGCGGTAAGATTCTGGCGGCCCTCTTCTATGAGCCGAGCACGCGCACCCGCCTCTCCTTTGAAACTGCAATGCATCGGCTCGGCGGCGATGTGATAAGCTGCGCCGACCCCAGCATGACATCGGCCGCAAAGGGCGAGACGCTCGCAGATACCGTTCGCATCGTCGAGGGATACGCTGATGTGATAGTGATACGGCATCCTCTTGAGGGCTCTGCGGCGGTGGCGGCGCTCTACTCCAGGGCGCCCGTCATAAACGCGGGCGACGGCGCGCACGAGCATCCGACGCAGACCCTGCTTGACCTATACACCCTGCGGGCGGAGCGCGGGAAAATCGAGGGCGCCTGGGTGCTGCTTGTGGGCGACCTCAAATACGGCCGCGCCGCGCATTCCTTCGCCTACGGCCTCGCTCTCTTCGGCGCGAATATAGCCTGCGTGTGCCCTTCGGGCCTGGAAATGGAGGATGATGTTCGAAAGAGGCTCGCCAGGATCTCGGGGCGGCCTCCGTTTGAATTCAGCAGCATCGAGCACCTTGAATCAGACGAGGACCTTCGGGCTCCGTCAGATGGCAAGCCCATGCGCCTGTTTGATGCGATATATGTCACCCGCGTTCAAAAAGAGAGATTTCGCAGCCCGGAGGAGTTCGAGGCAGCGCGCAGCTCATATTCGATAAATGCTGAGATCTTGCGGCGGGCCAGGGATGACACAGTTGTGATGCACCCTCTTCCGCGCGTGGACGAGCTGGATTATGGTCTCGACTCCGATCCGCGGGCAGCCTATTTCCGCCAGGCCAGCCGAGGAGTGCCAATTCGCATGGCCCTTCTGGCTGCCATTCTCGGAAAGTGGGACAGGCCGCCTGTCGGTTTGCCTGAAGCGCGGCAGGCCGAACAGCCCGGCGTGACCGTCGTAGACACAAAGTGCGCGAACCCGCGCTGCATAACAACCCAGGAGCGGCATCTTGCGCCTGAATTTCGCCAGATCGAGGGGACAGTTTGCTGCGCATACTGCGAGCGACCGATAGGACAGGGGACAGGGGACAGGGCGCAGGGGGCAGAGGACAGGGGACAGCGGGGTGGATAGATGAGTGAGGGCCGGGCAGCGGAGGCGGGGCTTTTGCTGAAAGGGGGAAGGTTGCTCGACCCGTGCGTCGGCGTTGACGCTGTCTCTGACCTGCTGATTCGCGGCGGCCGCATCGCGGCTCTTGGCGACGAGGCTCGTCAGATCTCGGTCGGCGCGGAGACCATTCCTGCCAGGGGCCTTCTGATATGCCCGGGCCTCGTTGACCTTCATGTTCACTTCCGCGAGCCGGGCTTCGAGCAAAAAGAGACTATAGAGAGCGGCAGCCGCGCGGCGGCCGCGGGAGGGTTTACATCTGTCGTGTGTGAGCCGAATACATCTCCTCCGATTGACAGCGTCGAGGTGCTTGAGAAAGTCAAGACGGGGGCGTCGCAGGCTGTTGTCCGCGTGTTCGTCAAGTGCTGCATAACAGCAGGGCAGGCAGGAGAGGAGCTGACGGATTTCGCTGCCCTGGCAAAGGCTGGTGCTGCGGCCTTCAGCGATGATGGCGAGCCGATCTTGAAGGCCGATGTGATGAGAGAAGCGCTCGTGAAGGCGCGCGATCACGGCCTTCCTGTGACGCCTCACTGTGAAGAGTCGGTGAGGTCGCGCGCGTTGGATCCTGCATCCGAGCCTTTCAGGCGCGAACCGGAGCTTGTGCAGCGCGATGTCGCTCTGGCTGTCGAGACCGGCGCCCGGCTGCATATTTCCCATGTCTCCACAGCCGAAGCGGCGCAGCATGTTGAGAAAGCGAAGGCAAAGAGCGCGGAGAGCTCGGCGCGCCCTTCGATCCGCCTTACTTCTGGCGGACTCAGGGCAAGCATCTCGGCCGAGGTCGCGCCTCACCACCTGCTGCTGAGCATCCAAGATGTTCCACCCGGCGACGGCGCATTCAAGGTGAATCCTCCGCTGCGAAGCAGGGCGGATGTCGAGGCCCTCAAGAAAGCCCTGGCCGACGGAACCCTCGACTGCGTTGCCACAGACCACGCGCCGCAGACAGCGGCTGACAAAGCGCTTCCCTACGATGAGGCCGCTCCTGGCTTCGTAGGGCTCGAGACAGCCGTTGGCCTCATGCTTACTCATCTCGTTCGGCCCGGAATCATAAGCGAATCGAAATTCGTTGAATTGATGAGCTGCAATCCTGCCCGGATTCTCGGCCTTCGCGCGGGCAGGCTGGAAGTGGGCGCGCCCGCCGACATAACGGTCATAGACCCCCAGGCGAAGTGGACTGTGGACCCGGATTCATTCGCGTCGAAGTCGCGCAATACGCCTTTTGCCGGCTGGCGATTGGTGGGCAAGCCGGTAATGACAATCGTCGGGGGCCGCATCGTCATGCGCGACGGGTTTATCCCGATGGGAATCGAGGGGCGAATTGTGGAGGCGCGGGCATGAGAGCGATTCTGGCTCTCGAGGACGGCACTATCTTCGAGGGAGAGAGCGTGGGCGTCGCAGGCCGGTGCCTCGGGGAAGTGGTCTTCACCACTGCCATGGCCGGATACCAGGAGATGATAACCGACCCATCCTGCCGCGGCCAGATTCTGACTTTCACATATCCTCTCATCGGCAACTACGGCACGAACAGCACAGACTTCGAGAGCAGCCGCGCGCAGGTGCCTGGAATCGTAGTTCGAGAGCTGTGCGATACGCCGAACCACTGGCAGCTTGAAGAGACGGTCCAGCAGTTCCTCAGAAGATACGGCGTCGTGGGCATCGCATCCGTTGACACCCGGGCCCTCACGAGAAGGCTTCGCATTCACGGCGTTATGATGGGCGGCATATCAACGCTCGACTCGCCCGAGCAACTTTTGAAGCTCGTGCGCGAGGGCCCCCATTACGCACAGATTGACTTTGTGGCGCAGGTCTCTACGCGCAGCCCCTACCAATGGAACGCCGGGTGGAAAGCCGGGCAGGGGCAAGCTCAACTACAGTTCGAGGAGGGGCCAAGGGTAGTCGTTGTTGACTACGGCGCGAAGCAGAACATAATGCGCATTCTCCACTCGCAGGGATGCGAGGTTTTCGTCGTGCCGGCCAATACGAAGGCCGACGAGCTTCTCGCTTTGAAGCCAGCAGGCATAGTCCTGTCGCCGGGGCCAGGAGACCCTGCGCTCTTGACTTACGCGGTCGAAAATGCTCGAGGGCTTTTGGGCAGGACACCCATCCTGGGAATATGCCTGGGCCACCAGATCATTGCCCTGGCGCTCGGGGGAAAGCGCTTCAAGCTGAAGTTCGGCCACCGGGGCGCAAACCATCCTGTGAAAGACCTGGACACCGGGCGCGTCCACATAACCTCGCAGAACCACGGCTATGCGGTTGATCCCGACAGCATGTCGGGCAGTGGAGCGGTCATCTCAAGAATAAACCTCAACGACGGCACGGTCGAGGGAATGCGCCACACCCAGCTTCCCGTATGGACGGTTCAGTATCACCCCGAAGCCAGCCCTGGCCCGTGGGACAACGGCTATATCTTAGATGAATTCGTGGCGCATATGAGGAGGGAGACGATGCGATGAGCAAAATCACGATCGACCTGCCTGACGAGATCGTGGCTCGACTTGACGAGCTTGCCCGGCAAAACGCCTGCCGCGAGACGAGCCGGAGGGGGAAGGACGCGCGGGCGAAGCTCGTGCGCGAGGCCATCGAGCAGTATCTCAGCCGCATCGGGGAGGATGACCTGCGCGCTCGTTCGAAAAAGGCGCACAAAATGTTCCTGGGTGCGCTCAGGAAGAGGTATCCTCACCTGGCCCGCCTCAGGACCAAAAAGGAGCGAATCGCTGAGTTCGAGCGTCTGAGCGAAAAGGTGCGGTCGGGAATCCTGGCCGGCGAGGCTCCCTTTAGCACGGTAGAGGAAGCAATGGAGTGGCTGCGAGGCAAGCCCGGCTCGCCCTGAGGGACCGCAAAGGTGGACCTGCTTGATACTGATGTGCTGTACGTTGCGCGGTTTCAGGTATCGGACCCGCGTCATGGCATTTCGTGCGTGGCCCTCGAAGTTGCTGGAAGGCTTGGTGGGGGGACGACTGTTTTCAATGTTCTGGAGTTCTGCGGCCTCGCTTCCTTCAAACTTCCTCCGGAGGAGCTCGCCACCTATTCTAACGCATTTGCCGAAACCTTTGGGCTGAACGTGATATATCCGATCTTTGGTGAGGAGCCGGCCGAGGCGTGGTTCACCGACGCCCTCTGCCAGAATGTTCTGGCGCGGGAGGCGCGACACATGAACGTTGGTGACGCCGCCATCCTGTGGGTCGCCGAGCAGGTACCACAGAGCCGCATTATCACCTGGAACGTGGGCCACTTTCAGGGGAGAACTGACCTGGCCGTCCTGACGCCGCAGAACTACCTGCACGAGGCCTGACTGCCCATGCCCAGAGACCCGAACATAAAGAAGGTCATGGTCATAGGGTCGGGGCCGATCGTGATCGGCCAGGCGGCCGAGTTCGATTACGCCGGGACCCAGGCCTGCAAGGCTTTGCGTGAGGAGGGCATCGAGGTCGTTCTGATCAACAGCAACCCGGCCACCATAATGACCGACACGGAGATAGCCGATAAGGTCTATATCGAGCCCCTCACGCAGGAGTTCGCCGCGAAAGTCGCAGAGGCCGAGCGCCCAGATGGTCTTCTCCCAACCCTGGGAGGGCAGACGGGCCTCAACCTCGCAACCCAGCTCGCCAAGTCTGGAATCCTCGACCGCCTCGGCGTGCGGCTTCTGGGAACTCCCCTGGAAGCCATAGAGAAAGCCGAGGACCGAGAGCTTTTCAAGGAGACAATGCTCTCGATAGATGAGCCTGTCCCGGAGAGCTACATTGTTACGAATCTTCAGGAGGCCAGGCAGTTCGCAAAGCAGATAGGGTTCCCCGTCATCGTCCGTCCGGCCTACACTCTCGGCGGCACCGGCGGCGGCATAGCCCGCGACGAGAAGCAGCTCACGGAAATTGCCTCGCGGGGCTTGCGCATGAGCATGATTCACCAGCTTCTCCTGGAGAGATGCGTCGTGGGCTGGAAGGAAATCGAATACGAGGTAATGCGAGACGGCGCCGATACATGCATCACCGTGTGCAACATGGAGAACTTCGACGCCATGGGTGTGCACACCGGAGATTCCATCGTCATTGCGCCCAGCCAGACGCTGACCGACAAGGAATATCAGATGCTGCGCACCGCCTCGATAAAGATTATCCGCGCGTTGGGCATCGAGGGCGGCTGCAACATACAGTTCGCGCTCCATCCGGAAAGCCGAGAGTATTTTGTCATAGAGGTCAATCCGAGGGTCAGCCGCTCCAGCGCCCTTGCCTCGAAGGCCACAGGCTATCCCATCGCCAGAGTTGCCTCGAAGATCGCCGTTGGCCTCCGCCTCGACGAAATCCCCAACGCCGTGACGAAGAAGACCCTGGCGTGCTTCGAGCCCGCCCTCGATTATGTCGTGGTGAAGATTCCGCGCTGGCCCTTCGACAAGTTCAGCCTGGCCGACAGGAGCGTTGGCACGCAGATGAAAGCGACCGGCGAGGTCATGGCCATCGAGCGCAGCTTCGAGGCCGCCCTTATGAAGGCAGCCCGTTCGCTTGAGGTGGCCACGCTCGGCCCTCGCATGCGCAGCGTCGAAACTCTCAGCGAAGCGCAGCTCGAAGAGAAGCTGAGAGAACCCACCGACGAGAGGCTATTCGTCATATTCGAAGCCTTCAGGCGCGGCCTTGTTGTGAGCGAGGTGGCCCAGCTAACAGATATTGACCCTTGGTTCTTGCAGAAGATGAGGGGGCTTGTCGAGTTCGAGCAGGAACTCAAGAAGCTTGGGCCCTCGGGTCTCACTCGCGACAGGCTGCGGCGGGCAAAGAAGCTCGGCTTCGGCGATGCATTCCTGGCAGAGCTTCTTGGGATGAGCGAGAAAGAGGTGCGTTCGCGCAGGCTCTCACACGGCATAGTCCCCGCCTACAAGATGGTGGACACATGTGCGGCTGAGTTCGAGGCTGCCACCCCTTATTATTACTCAACCTATGAGGCCGAGGACGAGAGCAACCCGAGCAGCAACAAGAAGGTCGTCGTCATCGGCTCGGGGCCCATTCGAATCGGCCAGGGAATCGAGTTCGATTATTGCAGCGTTCACTCCGCATGGGCGCTGCGCGAGTCGGGCTTTGAATCAATCATCATGAACAACAATCCCGAGACCGTGAGCACCGATTTCGACACCTCCGATAAGCTCTATTTCGAGCCTCTGACGGTCGAGGATGTATTGAATGTGATAGAGCGGGAGAAGCCCGTAGGCGTGGTAGTTCAGTTTGGCGGCCAGACGCCGCTCAATCTTGCGGGAGCGCTTCACGAAGCCGGCGTCAACATACTGGGCACGAGCTTCGAGAATATTGATATCGCCGAAGACCGCGACCGCTTCGAGCGCCTTCTGCGCGAGCTTGGCATACCGAAGCCAGCGGGCAGGGCCGTGACCTCCACCGAGGAGGCCCTGAATGTGGCGCGAGAGATAGGCTTCCCGGTCCTCGTCAGGCCCTCTTACGTGCTGGGCGGGCGCGCAATGGAGATAATCTTCAACGAGGAGGAGCTGAAATCATATGTGCGCCTGGCCGTTGATGTCTCGCCGCGCCACCCGATACTCGTCGACAAATATGTGGCCGGTCGAGAGGCAGAGGTTGACTTGATAGCTGACGGCGAAGAGGCCCTCATCCCGGGAATCATGGAGCACATCGAGAGAGCAGGAGTCCACTCCGGCGACAGCATGGCAGTATATCCTCCCATAACGCTCGAGCCGGATGTGAGACAGAAGATAGTTGATTACGCCCAGCGGCTCACCCGAAGCCTGCACGTGCGCGGGCTCATGAACATACAGTATGTCGTTGATAATGGAACCGTCTATATCCTCGAAGTGAATCCGCGCGCCAGCAGAACCGTGCCGTATATAACGAAGGTGACGGGCGTTCCGATGGTGCGTCTGGCCACGAGGGCTATTCTGGGCGAGAAGCTGTCGGACATGGGATGGCAAGCAGGCCTCTTCCCGGAGAGGCCCCACTTTGCTGTGAAAGCCCCTGTGTTTTCGTTTGCGAAGCTGACTGCCGTCGAGGTCGTGCTGGGGCCGGAGATGAAATCAACCGGCGAGATTCTGGGCGTTGACACCGACTTCAACAAGGCGCTTTACAAGGCGATGGTCGCCGCCGGGGTTGATGTTCCCAGCAAGGGCGGCATGATAGTCACGATAGCCGACAGGGACAAGCAGGAGGCGCTTCCCATAATTCGCGACTTCCACAAGCTGGGGTTCAAGATATACGCCACAGCCGGAACGGCGGAATTCCTGCACTCGTCGGGAATTGACGCTCAGCCTGTTCTGAAGCTGAGCGAGGGCAGCCCAAACGTAATTGACCTTCTGCGAACTGGGAAAGTTCATCTGCTCATAAACACCATTTCCAAGGACAGAAAGCCCGAGAGGGAAGGGGCCCGCATAAGGCGCGCTTCCGTCGAGCACAATGTCCCCTGTCTCACATCGCTCGATACGGCACGCGCGCTCCTCGTTGCTCTCTCCTCTCGTCGTGAAGGAGAGAGCTTCCAGGTGCGCTCCATTGACCAGTACGACGAGACCGGCGCGCAGTGACCTCGCAGAGCGGTGGCACAGGTTTTCAACCTGTCCCTGCGTCGTCGCCCTCGGCCAGGGCATCGGGTGGTGCCGAAAATGGGCGTCATGTGGCCCTTAGAGGGTGTGTGAAAAGCCTCTTCTTCGGTTACGATGACTGAGGTTAGCAAGATATGTCCAAGAAAACGGCTTTGAAACGGCCTGTCCCGGGCCCGCCAACGTCCCACGCAGGGTCGGACGCTATATTATCGCATCCACCTGTAGCGTCCGGCCTTGTGCCGGACGAGAACCTTATCTTCTCTCTCGCGCTCTTATGGACTCTCGGACAATTGGTTCACGAATGCATCTGTCATTGCGAGGCCCGCCAGTTGCTCGGCGGGCCGTGGCAATCTCGTTCCTGGGCGGGTTCTACGAGACTTGCCCGCCTAAGGCGGGTAAACTTCGTCCGCCGGCTGGGGCGGACTCGCAATGACCCAGGTGAAGGCAATCTGCGAAAATCAATAGGCAATTTCGTCTATTGTAGGGATGTTACCAAGCGACTGCCCACACGCCCGTCATGTCAAGTGTTCCCAATCGTAGGGGCATCCGCCAGCCGGCGGACATGAATTGCCCCTACTTCGTCTGCGGAGACAAAACGCCGGTGTCACTTGGGGATGTCGGATGGGTCTGGGAAGGGGTCGCGTTTGACCCCGGCGTGCAGCCCACAATCTATGGAGTCGGCGAGGGAGCGCGATACTTCGGCCTGAAACGCGCCTGCTTCATGTTCCATCGAACGAACGAGGTCGCGCTGCAGAAACTCCGCTCGCTCGACCAGGTTGTCTGCGACATCACGAAGTGGGAGTTCCGCGAGATGCGCAGCGAGGAGGGCCGCGTCGGTTTCACTCACTCCCTCAGCGGCGATCCTTCAGTTACCCTGAGCGAGGCGGAAAACCTGAGCCGCCTTTCCCGCGATTTCCCCAATGTCGCCGGCGCAATCATTGACGACTTCGGCGGCCTGATAAAAAATCGCGGCTACTCGCCCCAGCGCCTTGCTCAAATTCACTCGGCGCTGAAGCGAGACAACGACAACCTGAACCTGTGGACGGTCGTGTATGCCCACGAACTCGATCCGCAGTTCTGGGCACCCTACCTGCCCCACCTCGATGTGGCGAACCTGTGGGTCTGGAAGGCCGAAGACCTGCCGCACCTGGATGAATACCTGGACGGGTGCGCGGGAATTTTCCTGGGCAAGCCCATCATTCTGGGCTGTTACCTTCGCGACTATCCCACGCTCTCGCCGGTTCCACTCGAATTGCTGCGGTTTGAGTTCGAGCGCATCGCGGCATACCTCGAACAGGGGCGCATCGCCGGCTTCAGCATTCTCGCCGCCTGTCTCATTGACCAGCACCCCGAACAGGCCGCCTGGGTCCGCGACTTCCTCGCCGGGCGCTGAGCCCGATATGCGCCGCATTCGCCGGGCGCCAGGCGAGCCCTCCGGGCACGGGAGCGCAGCGGCGCTGAGCCACAAGCCACAAGCCCCTTGCCCGCCGGAGGCCCCCGTGTTATCATTCATGGGCAGCCCTGCGTGCCCCGGCCGATCGATTATGCGCAGCAGGCTCATCTGCCTGCGGCATGACGGGCAGGTCGGGCCGAATGGCTGTTCCCCAGTCAGCCGAAGGCAAATCCGCCTCCGGCGGAGAAGGCCGATCCACAACTTGTGGTGAGCGTTCACCCTGAGCGAAGTCGAAGGGAAGTCGAACCATGCGTAAATTCATCTTCGTCACGGGTGGTGTCGTATCTTCCATTGGCAAAGGCATAACAAGCGCTTGCCTTGGAAGGCTTCTGCGCGACCGCGGACTCCGCGTCACTCTTCAGAAGATTGACCCCTACCTGAATGTTGACGCCGGAACCATGAACCCCCATCAGCACGGCGAAGTCTTCGTTACCGATGACGGCTCCGAGACAGACCTCGACCTCGGCCACTACGAGCGCTTCGTTGACATCAACCTCACCCGCAGAGCCAATGTTACAACCGGCCAGGTTTACGGAAGCGTCATCGCCAGGGAGAGAAGGGGAGATTACCTTGGCAAAACCGTCCAGGTCATCCCCCACGTAACAAATGAAATCAAAGAGAGAATCCACGACGCCGCCGACCACGCCGACGCAGATGTAACAATCGTCGAGATAGGCGGCACGGTTGGAGACATCGAGAGCTTCCCATTTCTCGAAGCCATAAGGCAGATGAAAGCCGATGTGGGCGCCGAGAATGTTCTCTATGTTCATGTGACTCTGATTCCGCATGTCGGCCCCGCCGGAGAGAGCAAGACCAAGCCAACCCAGCACAGCGTCAGAGAGCTGAGAAATGCCGGCATTCAGCCCGACCTGCTCCTGTGTCGCTGCCGCCTGCCCCTGACAGAGGAGATGCGCGAGAAGATAAGCCTGTTCTGCGATGTCCCCAAGGACGCCGTTATAGAGGGCCTCGACACCCAGAGCATATATGAGCTTCCCCTTATCTTCGAGCAGCAGGGCCTCGCCAGCATCGCTGTGAAAGCGCTCAGGCTCGACGGCATGGCCGCCGACCATTCAGAATGGGAGCGCGTCGTCCGGCGAATCAGGGAGCCGCAGGGCAAAGTGTCCCTTGCCATGGTTGGCAAATACATGGTCGTTCAGGACGCCTACATAAGCGTGGTCGAGGCAATGAAGCACGGCGCGATTGAAAATGGAGTTGCGGCCAACATAAAGCGCGTCAATGCGGAGGAAATCGAGCGAGACGGGCCCGAGGCCCACCTGTCAGATGTGCACGGCATCCTCGTGCCAGGCGGCTTCGGCCAGCGAGGCATAGAGGGAAAAATTCAGGCGATACGCTATGCGCGCGAAAGGCAAATTCCCTTCCTGGGTCTTTGTCTTGGAATGCAGTGCGCGGTCGTGGAGTTCGCGCGCAACCGCTGCGGTTTAGCCGACGCCCACAGCGCCGAGTTCGATCCCGACAGCCCGCACAGGGTCCTCGACCTCATGCCCGATCAGCGCGGAGTCGAGCAGAAGGGAGCAACCATGCGCCTGGGAGTCAGTGAGACAAGCGTTAAGCCCGGAACCCTCGCCCACCGCGTCTATGGCGCAGACACTGTCTTCGAGCGCCACCGCCACCGCTACGAGGTCGTCAACGACTACCGGGAAGCCCTCGAGAGAGCAGGCATGGTCGTCTCAGGCACCACCCCTGACGGCCGCCTCGTCGAGCTGATCGAGCTGCCCGACCATCCTTTCTTCATTGCAAGCCAGTACCACCCCGAGTTCCGCTCGCGCCCCAATCGCGCCCACCCACTATTCCGCGAGTTCGTCAGGGCGGCGCTTGAGCACGGCGAAAGACCGTAGCGCCGGGCGCGCCCTAACCCACACCCGCAACCCGCGATGACAACTCCGGGCACCGCCACATAGGCGCGCGGTCACAAACGGGAACGCGGTTCGCCGCCACTCACCGTGGGGGCCCGCTGACCAGCGCCATGCGAAGGGACGATCAGTCCCTAGCGTAAGCAATCCAAATGCCTATGAACGCGGCAAGGACGCCGAGGGGAAGACCCCAAAAGCCAATGGAGAACAGGAGGGACCCTTGCTGCGATGTCCAGAGGAGCGTTGCTCCAGACGCCGCGGCAATCGACCCGACAGTGTTCAGTGCCAAGCCCACGATCCTCCGGCCAGCCCTCTTCCTGCGAAAGCCACTCCTAAGCCTACGGTCCGCCTCGTTCACATCTTCGATAGTGCGCTGAACGCTCGGGCCGCGTTCTCGGGCAATGAGGTATGCCAAACTCCACACGTCGTATATGTATCCGCCGGAAAGGTCCTCGAGGTGCTTTGCTACGGCGGTATCGTCCCCAGCGACCGGTGGTGCTGGCTCCCGCCTACACTTTCGCACCCTCCCCCACTCCCGCAGCGGCCTTCGCCTCTTCCTTCATCTCCGCCAAGGCAGCTTCGATGGCGTTGTTGACGTCCTCAAGGCCGACCTCAATCTTGCCTTCAGCGTCGGGCGGTCTGCCCTTGATGATCTGGCGCACCTTGTCGATGACGCGATCGACCACACCATTCTTGAACTGCTGAATCCGGTCGAAAGCGTCCGCCCTCAGGATTACCCTGTCTTCGCCCACGAGAGCCTCCAAGCCATAAGCAGAACCTCGAGAAACTCAAAACAATGTCGAGTGTCGCTGCCGGACAGCCCACTGCCGTACAGGCTTCGCTGGCTCACCAGCCACAGCGCGTTGCCTCCCATCAGACTCGCAGGGGTGCCCACTCCGGCGGCGTCACATGCGGGCATCGGGTGCCGACAGTAAGGCCAATAAGGACTGCGAGGACTGCGAGTGCTGCGATAGCCTGTCTCGTCATTTGCTGCGACCGTTGCTGCATCAAAGGCTGTGCAGCGCTGCCCCGCCTGCTATCCTGCTTCCTACTATGAGCTTACCCACATTGTAGCGACCTCCTTTCGGGCAATCAAGCCCCCGCCTGCTCCGATTTCGGGTGCCGCCGGAGATCATATTCCACGCCAACACCCCGAGAACACCATAGATTCCCTGGCCCGCAGGACAAGCCGGAGTCCGACACGCCATTCTGGCTCCTGCACGGGTCGCTCCTGCCGCGCGGCGAACACCGGTCTCAGCGCGCCGAAGCCGCGCATCCACACTTCACCGTCCTCCATTCCAGTTTCCCAACCATCTTGCCTGTCGCCCGCCCGTTGCTTCGCGCCTTCATGCTTGCATCAAGCGCTCCGCCTCCTCCCGCGTTGCATACCTGCCTTCTCCCAGCCTCGACCCGGCCACGGCCGCGCTCGCGTTGCCCATGCGCAGGCATTCCTCTATCGGCTTCCCTTCCTTCCACGCCACCAGGAAGCCTGCGTTGAAGCAGTCGCCAAGGGCAGTCGTATCCTTCGGCTCGACCTCGAAAGCCGCCGCCCGCCAAACGCGGTCTTTCTGCCAGGCGCCTGCGCCTCTCTGGCCCATCTTTACAACCACGAGCTTGCACGTTCTGGCCAGCTCCCGCGCAGCTTGCTCAACTGGTGATCGCCGCGCAATCCGGGTCACCTCCTCCTCGTTCGGCAGAAGCACATCAACCAGCTCCAAAACTTGCGCCAGCTCGCCATCCCATTCCTGCGCCGGATCCCATCCCAGGTCGAGCGAAGTCGTCAGCCCTTTCTCCTTCGCTCGCCGAAAAAGTTCCGCCCAGCGGCCCCTCATGCCGTGAACCAAGAAGAAGCTGCCGGCGTGCAGATGCCCCGCCCGCCCAAGCAAACCCCAGTCAAGATGAGATTCAGAAAGCGCGCCTATGCATCCGAGATATGTCGCCAGCCCCCTATCTTCCGCGCACGATAGGGAGACCGTCACGCCGGTCTTCACCTCTTCCGAACGCCTCACCCAATCAGGACTGACACCGCACCGGCGAAGCGACTCTATCAGAAAATCGCCGAATGCGTCCTGGCCCACAAGCGTCTGAAAAGCCACCCGCGCCCCGAGACTCCCAAGCGCGCACGCGCAGTTGCCAACCGACCCTCCGAGGCGAAAATCAATCTCGCTCGCCAGCTCCTCAGTCCCTATCGAGGGAAGTCGCTCCATTCCGCCGAGTACCAGATCTATATTCAGATCGCCCACGAGAGCAAAATCAAGATCCCTCATTGACTTCCGTTGCCCACCCCGTAGGGGCATCCGCCGCCCGGCGGACCGTGCCCCTACGTCCTCTCTGGATTTCCTTCTGCGCTACAGCCTGCTGCGCCTACCGCTCTCCCAGAGGAAAACCGCCACGCAGCGCCAAAGAAAATGGCGTGCCTCTCGACATCCCCGACCGCTGGAAACAGGAGCTGCCGCGAATGACCTCGCGGCCGGCCGCCTGCCTCGTGCTTGGGGAGGTGGACACTGGCAAGAGCACTTTCTGCGCCGTCCTCGCAAGCGCCGCGTTTCAAGCCGGCCAGCCCGCCGGATGGCGGGTCGCTGTTGTGGACGCCGACATCGGCCAATCGGATATTGGCCCGCCTGCCTGCGTTTCTTTCGGTCTCCTCGAAGGCCCAGTGGAGACGCTGGAGCAGGTTCCACCTCTCGGCGCCGATTTCGTCGGAGCGACATCGCCCGTCGGGCGACTGCTTCAAACCGCGACCGCAACAGCCACAATGACCCGCGCGGCCCGAAGCGCCGGCGCAGGTTTCATCGTAATTGATACGACAGGTCTTGTCCACGGAGAGCCAGCCCGCGCGCTCAAAGCAGCGAAGGTCGCCCTCGTGGACCCCGACATGATAATCGCCCTCCAGAGGGAAGACGAGGTAGAACATCTTCTGGCCCCTTACAGCAGGCGAAGCCGCCCGGCCACCGTCAGGCTCCCCGTGTCAAGGCGCGTCGAAAAGAAGACCTGGGAAGAGAGAAAAGCCAGGCGCGAAAGAAAATTCGCCCAGCGCCTCGCCCATGGAACGCCGCTTGAATTCTCGCTCCGCTCAGTAGCCGTCGAGGGCTCTTTCTCGCTCACAGGCAGCGCGCTGCCGGGGCATTGGCTATCTCACCTCGAGGAGGTTCTTGGCTGCCCCGTTCAATATGCCGAGCGCAGCGACCAGGCCACGCTCGCAATAGTGGAAGGGGCCGACGCGAACGAAATGGAAATTATCCGCCTCCGCGCTCATCAGGCTGGAGTCGTGGCGCGCAGCAGCGCCGAATTCAAGAACATTCTGGTCGGCCTCATGGACGCCTCGGGCGCGACCCTCGACATAGGCGTAACATCGAACATGGACCTTCGCAAGCAGACCGTGACTATTCATACAGCGCTCGACGCAGGGGCAAAAGTCGCCTGCATCAGGCTCGGCTACATGCGCGTCGCCCCGGACGGAAGGGAGATGGCAGAGTAAGAGAGGCAACCGGCAACGGGCAACGGGGAACGGGGCATTTCGAATTTTGAATTTCGGATTTCGAATTTGGAATCTGAGATTGCGGGAGGAAATTGACGCGGGACGGGAGACCGGGCACTCGGCATAGGGCACAGAGCATAGAGCATAGAGGTAAAGAGGGTAGGATGTCGGAGATTACTCGCCTGATATTCGTGCGCCACGGGGAGACCACCTGGAATGCAGAAGACCGCATGCAGGGCCAGGAAGACTCCCCGCTCAGTCCCATCGGCTGGCGCCAGGCGCGCCTCGCGGCAAGAAAAGTCTCGCAGCTCAAACCCGACCTGATTTACACAAGTGATCTCTCTCGCGCTCGCGCCATCGCAGAGCTTGTCGCGAAAAAGCTGAAGGCGCCGCTCGTCGTCACGCCCGAACTGCGAGAGCGAAACTTCGGCGAGTGGGAGGGCTTGACGAACGACGAGGTCCGGCAGCGGTATCCTGTCGAGGCTCAGGCTCACAAGGATGACCTGGCAAATTTCCGCCCTCCGGGTGGCGAATCGCGCGCCGATGTCTGCCGGCGCATCGCCGCATTTGTTGACCTTCTCCTCCAAAAACACCCGGGCAAGAAAGTCCTCATCTCCACGCACGGCGGGCCCATAAAGGCCGCCGTCTGCCATGCGCTTGGCTGCGAGCCTGAAGCATGGCTGCGTTTCGAGATAAGCAACGCCTCGATAACGATCATCGAACAGCGCGAGGGCAGGCTTTACCTCACCGCCATCAACGAGGCTTGCCACCTCGAACCAATCAGCAAGCTGGCCAAGGCGGCAGAGGAACCCGAAGAGAAGCTCAGCTAACGAACCCCGCGTGTCAGGTCTTCACCCCGGCGCGGGCCTGCCGGAAGCTGCTGCACGGTGCTGCTGCGAGGAGCGAAGCGGCGAAGCGATGTCAGCTTGGAAGCAAGATTGCCGCTGACCTCGCAGTCACGGGGCGCCTGGATGGAAGCAGGAAAACCCGGCGGCCAGCCGCATATCGTGTGATATGATGGCAGAGGGCCGGGGCCGGCGCGTCCGCCGTTTGGCAACCGGCTGGGCCAGAAAGCCAGCCCAGGACACCTGGCGCGGAGAAAATAGGTAGCTGTCCCCCGCTTCCCCCAGAGGCGCTTTCCTGGGGGGATCGCCCGGCGCGGGCGCTGAGCCGTGGAGATTCAGCCTCACAATCGAGTGAGCCGAAAGGAGGATCTTCGATGGCTAAAGTGTTGGGGCCCACCCTCGCAGCCGCAGGGGCGGCGCTGATCCTGCTGGCGTCCGTCGCGTCAGGAGCGCCGGAGGCGCTGATGCGCGCGGGGCAGTGGCAACGCCCTAGAGCGCCCTGCCGTCAACATGGCCTTCATGAAAGCGGCGGGCGCGGACCGGATGTGCGCGAGCTGGCTGTCCACGTCCACAAGCCCGACCGCCGCAGACACGGCCTACATCAAGGACCAGGCCGACTGGTTCTACTTCTGGGACGAATTTGGGGACAGGTTATTTATTTGAGGGCGAGAAATGAGTAACCTGTCCCCCTATCTCCCAGTGACCGTGCTCGGCGAGGAGGACGCCATGGTTCGCAACGCACGTATCGCCCGTTGGATTCCGCATCTCGTGGTGGCGCTTGTGCTTCCCTGCGGCGGCGCTGGCGCCGCGACTGGCGTCCCCGCGGCAGCCCCAGTGCCGATCAGGACTCACTCGGAAGCAGCGGTCCGCGCCAATGCGTACACGGGGTTCCCCGTCTCGACTGCTGTGACCGTCAGTCGGCAACAGGTGACCGATCCTTCCGCGCCGGTTGCCGACGTCCGCGCTCGGTCCGTCTGGGAGGTCACCTTCGAAAACGTGTCACTGAAGAAGACCAACCCTAACATTCGCAGCATGCGCGCCTGGATTGATGCCCAGACCGGGGCTCTCGTGAAAGCGTTCACGCCAAAGCCGGCTGACGATGGTCTTAGGAGCTTCGTCGGTCCGCTCGTAAGAGTGCGCCTGTCTCAGTGCGGCATGACCTGGAGGACAACGTGGATCACGCCACCGAAGCCGCTGGCGACCGTTCTCCCTCTCGTCGGCGACAGCCGACTGCGGGGCTCCATCCTCCAGGCGCGGGAGATCGTCGCGTACTTCGCCCTGCTGACGCGTCCGCCAGGTGTCGAGGAGAAGGTGGTTGACAGGCCTGTGTGGGTGCTCCTTCTGGGGGGGATCAACCAGCCAGCGCCCTCCCAGGGGCCGATTGGCGGTCCGGGTGTAGGACCGGTGACAGAGGCGTTGGTCTTGCTCGATGCGGAGACCGGCCAGTGGTACTGGGTGGCAGAGACCGGTAGGCTGATCACCACCAAGTGAGCCCAAAGCGCGCCGCGTTCAAAGTGAGGATAGTCATCGCCCCGTCGAAACGCGACAGAGCGTGAGGCCAAGAGAGAATGGCCCCCACATACAACGCCACCCTTGCAAGAAGCCTCGGGCTCCGCCTCACTGCGGAGTCGCTGAGACTGTGATGTTCTTCAGCGGGCGGCCCTCCTTGTCGGTTATGCGCAGATACATTCCCCATCTGCCTGTCGTCTGGGCCACTTTCACGAGTATCTGCGACTCGCCCGCTGGCAAAGTCACTGGCGCTATGTCATCATCCAGAACGGCCCACCGCCCATTCGCCGTCTGCCATTCATCCACCAGCCGGCCGTTGAACCACATCTTCACGGCATCGTTCGTTCCCACCCGTAACTGCGCTTCCTGCTTTTTCGGCGAGCGCACATAGCAGAGGGCGTAGGCGACGGTCCAGTCTTTCGGCTTGTATATGGATTCGAAATCGAGGTAGCCCTGCCCATCGGGCACGGTATATTTCTGCCACTTGACCGGGCCAGCCATGCCGTCGTAGGTCGCGCCGAGGTCAATGCGCTCTTCCGGCGGATATGGCCGCGCATGACCCTCCCATCGCTCATTGCTGAACGGCCCGATGACGCTGAACTCCCTTATCAGGCCAAACAGCGCGGTGATGTTTTCCGTCCGACCGGTTGCGTCGCGCTCCGCTGAGAGCTTCGCTATCTGCCGGGTCGTCCAGTCGCGCCGGCGGTCCGAAGCCGGCACAAAGGCGCGGCCGAACTGGTTGAGCGGGTGACCCATCGTCAATATCACGCGATAGCCCAGCGAGGCCAGAAGTTTATCGGCATTCCCGACTGACATTTCGCGGGCCGCCCGACTTGCGCGCAGCAGCAAGGGGTCGGCGACCTGCTCCTTCGTGCGCGCTATGCGCACATACTCCTGAATTTCCGGCACCGGCGGCAGGGCAGCGGTCTCCCCCATGCCATACTTGCTGGCATCCTCTTTCGTCGCCTGCCACCAACTGGGCCCGTTCGGATATATCCAGGCGTATTTCCTGCTGGCCATATTCAGCCCCGCCATCATCGCGCGAAACTGCTCGACTGAAAGCCTGGCCCCCTTGTAAGGCTTGCCCTCGAAATCTCTGGCCGCCAGAAGGGGCCAGCCGCCAGGCGACATCCCGCAGCGCCTGCGCCAGTAGCTGCGAGCCCTCGGGCTCAGGCGATCCTGGACGGCCCGAATCGCATCTATCGCGTCTGCCAGGATGTATGACACGCTGCATGCGCTGTAGGTTCCTTCCGTGGCGAGGTACAGTCCCCCGGGCGCGTCTCGACTGGCTGCCTCCTCAACCCAGCCCACCATCATCTCGAGCGAAATCGGCGTACTCCAACCATGAACCAGGTAAAATTCCATGTCCGGCCACTCTCGATACATGGCCGCGGCCATCTCGCTCATGCGCTTTCGCACCGCGCGCCGGAGGTCAGCCGTGGTGTATCCCCTGTAAGTGTAGCCAGGCCAGAAATACTGATACTGCTCGCCCACATATTCGCTGTCAATGGCGATGCCCACGAATCCCGCCGCCCGCGCAAAGCGCGCTCCCTGCCGAAAGTTGTCGCAAATCTTGGCCCACGCCAAACCATCGAACCAATCGGGCAGCTCGCCGCTGAAGGCGACAAGCATGAAGTTGTGCTTCAGGCCAGCCCGGCGGCAGGCCGCGTTCGCCCTCCGTGCAGTCTGAAAAGTCTCATCGGCCTTTCCTACAGTGGCGGGTTTGCCGTCTGTCGCCCAGACATCCGATGTCTGACTTGGCATGACGTTGCCAAGGAGAAACCCGTCGAATCCCAGCTTGGCCATCTTGTCGGCCCTGTCGGCCAGATGCTTGATGCCGAGACCGTCGTAAAACATCAGCAGGAACGGCTTCGATCCGCGCATGGGCTCATACTTGTAGCCCTTGCACTTCTCCTGGAGCTCCTGCTGAATGGCCTGACCGGCGCATACCCCGGCGACCGCGCAGATGCCAACAGCCATTATGAAAGCTCGAATCCTCATACGCTCCGTCCCTTCCCTGGCTTGCCCAGTTTCCTCATGGATGCGGCTCAAGACTGTAGCGCAATCTGACAGATTGAGCTACGCGCAGCCGCGCGGCCCGCAATGTCAGCTCCTACCACCACCACATCGGCTCTATATCGCACCGGCGCCGATTCGCCCCGCTTCAACACCTCAGCTCCCGTATCGCTCCCGATGCTCGCCGCCCATACGCACAGCCATGCCAGCACCGCTTCGCGGTGCCACTGCTTCCCGGCCGTTTCCATCACCCGTCCCTCATTGAAATATTGGGTTACTTGCTTTGCCACGAGCAGCGACCCGTGAGACCCCAACAGCTCAGGGCGCCAGTGCTACGACGAGACTTATTGCGGGCGGCAAGGTCGGTTACCTCCTGGAGGGCTTCGCCACCTCCATGTAGCGTCCGACCTTGTGTCGGACGGAGCGAACGCCGTCGGGCGCAAGGCCCGACGCTACAATTATTGCATTGGATGCGACCAGTCTTGTGAGTGCCGGCAGCCACTACGACCGCCGAATCGCGCGAAAGAGGGCTTCAAACACACCTCACGAGCAAGCGCGCGCCCGAGAGAGATGTCGTTTTCTTGACCTGAGATCGGCGCAAAACGCAAAGTCCCCTTGTAATACCGCACGGCCCTGCGCTGCGAGGTCCCTCGCCTGATGCAAGAGGTTCGATAAAAGAAAACTTCGGCGCGGGAAAGGCCTCCCTATCTCCTTGAAGCCAGCAAGAGCCTGCGCTGCCTGAGTGAACTCTGGCGCGCCCTCTGCGCGGCTTGGCCCCCAGGCTGCCACAATGGAGGAGACAACCGCGACTCCCAGTCCGCGAGCGCCCTGGTCAGTTGCTGGACGAGATCGGGTTTCTGTGCGGCCAGGTCGGTGGTTTCGCTCATGTCGTTGGCAAGGTCATAAAGTTCGGTCCGGCCTGCCGCTGGCCGAACGAGTTTCCAGTTTCCCTTCCTCACCGCAGCGCGCTCGCCCATGCGCCAGAAAAGGATTCCGTGGGGATTGGTCCCCTTCTGGCCGGCGGCGCAGGGCAGCAGGTCAACGCCGTCAATGATGCGGTCGGCGGGCAGCCGGGCGCCGGCAGCGGCTGCGGCGGTCGGGAATATGTCCAGGCTGATGACCGGATGGTCGTAAGTCTTTCCGCGCGGGACGCGGCGAGGCCACTGGAGGATGAATGGAACGCGAATCCCTCCTTCATACGCGGTCCCCTTGGATGCCTTGAGCGGGAAATTGTTGGAGGCATTAGCTGCGGGCGGGCCTCCGTTGTCGCTGAGGAAGAAGACCATCGTGTTGTCGTAGAGGCCGGTCTGCCTCAGCCTGGCGAGAACTGCGCCGATGCCGCCGTCCATCGCGCTCAGCATCGTGGCGTAGGTCCGGCGCTTCTGGTCGGCGATGTTGGCGAAACGGCCGAGATACTTCTGCGCAGCGTGCATTGGCGCGTGCACCGCGTTGTAAGTCAGGTAAAGGAAGAAGGGCTCGCTGCGATGTCGCGTGATGAAAGCAACGGCCTCGCGCGTGAGGGCATCCGTGAGATATTCTGTCTCGTCAACAGACTCTGTGCCCCTGAGGATCAGGTTGGCGGAATCCGCCCTGGGATCCAAGTACGAGTGCGAACCGCCCAGGAAACCGAAGAACTCATCGAAGCCGCGCTTGAAGGGATGGAATTTCGGGTCCATTCCAAGATGCCACTTGCCCACCACGCCGGTGGAGTAGCCGCTTGCCTTCAGAACGTTGGCGAGTGTGATTTCGGAAAGCGGCAAGCCAATCTCGCTGGCCGCGATTTGCGTTCCGCCCGGGTTGAACTCGTGGCCGAACCGCTGCTGATAACGCCCGGTCACCAGGCCCGCCCTTGTTGGGCTGCAGACAGGGCATGACACATAGGCATTGGTGAACCGGACGCCGTTTTTCGCAAGGGAATCTATGTTAGGCGTGGGGATGTCCTTGCAGCCGTGAACTCCTATGTCGGCGTAGCCCAGGTCGTCGGCAACGATGACGATGATATTTGGCTTACCTGCGCCGAGGGCCGCCTCAAGGGCGTGGAGCCTCCGTGCAAACAGGCCCGCCGCCCCCGCGCCCAGCAGCGCCAGAAAATCCCTGCGGCGAATCTGGCCTCCCCAGGCGCGCATTTCGCTCTCCGCGTTTTTCTCAGACATGGCAGTGTGCCCTCCTCTTCCGTCAGACGAATCCCACGCTCAGGTTGCTCAGGTTTCGCCGGCGCTTCCAATGCCACCTGCCGTCCACTCGCCATGCCCTGCTCTTTAGCAGGCTCCTGAGAAAGTGCCCGTCTGACGCACATAGAGGGCCGTGCTGCACGCCGAGCCCATGTAGGGGCGGCCCTTGTGGCCGCCCAGAACCCTATCACAGGCCTGTTAGACACAATGTCCTGCCAGCCTGCCAAAGGTTGAACCGACCAGCCCGACGAGTTATGGAAAGAAGGCAAAAGTCAGCAGCGCCGCGAAAAACGGATTTCTTTTGGTAGAGCTGCATTTCCGAAATCGGCGAGCCGCGCAATGGAGCCGACGATGCTTGGCAACCAGCGGCGGGGCGGGGGCGGCAGCGCCTCGCCCGAAGCGCACAGAAACCGCGCTTCCATGGCGATTCTTATTGGTCTTCCGGCTGTGCTCGTGGCAATCTTTCTGCTTCACAGAGCAGCTAAGCAGCAAGAGTTCGAGGCCCAGCGCCAGGCGCCGCTCGCGCGAGCTGAGAAGCTGGGAACTCTCACGCGACCCGCGCCGCAAGGCCACCCTCTCGCAGATCAACAGAGGGCAGCCTCGTCAGACCCCGGAGGAGCACTCGAGTATCTTCCCGATGCCGAGCCAGTCATCGAGGAAGTCCCTCGCGGGCAGGGCGCTGTGCGACAATAGGACATCGGGGGCGCGGTCCTATTGATTCTCGAAAAGCCGGGCCACGGGTCCGGCCGGTCCCGGTAGTATTGAGGGGTCACTTCACAGCGGTGGGCGCAGTGGGCCAGGCGGTCCGCTATTCTCGAAGCTGTGCCTTCGACGGCAGCAAAGAGTGTCTTACAGCCGTCCTGCCGAAGGCTGACAAACCCCGGCTGCGTGCGCGGCCTACGATTCCAACTCTCTCCACAAGGCATCCAGGTCCAGGTGTTTTGCGACGAGCTCGACGGCCCGGGCGATCTTGTGAGAGCCGCGCACGCGCACCCTGCCAAGCAGGTGCTCGATTCTCTCGACCGTTCTCAGCGTGTCGTCGCGCACGAGAAGCACTGGCACCTGCTTCTCCTCCGCCCTCCCCAGAATAACGGAGTTGGGCCTCAGGCCGCCCGTCAGCACGAGGCATCGCGTCGAAGTCTCCAGCGCCGCAAGCTGTATATCGGCCCGGTCTCCGCCTGTTACAACTGCCTTGTTCGGGATGCGGCGAAAATGCGCAAGCGCCGCCTCGACATGCATGGCCCCGACGCTGAATTGCTCGACGAGATCCTCCAGCTTGTGACTCCCATAGACGAATTCCGCCCCCAGGTGCTCGGCCAGCTCGCCAACGCTCACCGCGTATAGAACGATGTCCCGCGGCACAAGACCGAAAAGAGATAGGCCCCGCTCTCGAAGATACGGCTCCCAGAGCTGCCGCAGCCTCTCGCCCTGGCCGGGGGGAACAGGGTTCACTACGACGCCCATGAGCCGCTCGCCCAGAAGCTCTCTCGCCGCCAGTATCAGGTCCATTCCCCTGTCCGGGTTATACTTGCTAATGAGAAGAACCTTAGCGTCGAGAATCTCCGCAATCTGCCTCGCCGCCAGCCCCAGCACGGCCCCCGTGGCCAGAACCGTGCCGCCGCCGCCTGCCAGTGTCACATCCTTGCCCGAGCTCACCCGATCAAAGGCAGCCCGCACTCTCCCTGCATAATCAGGCGCTTTCCCCTTCATCGCCTGCTCGAGCGCCTCGGGCGTCATCACCACCGGCGATACATCCTCCATGCTGTCATCAAGCCCCAAAATCTCCCGCACATACGCTGCGTCCTCGTCCGCCACGGCCCCCTGCTCTCTCGTGGCAAGAAGCCCCAGGGGCTTGATGTAGCCCACCCGCTTCCCCATATTCTTCAGGTGCAGCCCGAGCGAGAGGGTGAACATCGTCTTACCCGCATACGCCTCTGTGGAGCCAACATAAAGTGTCCGCATCGCCGCTTCCTCCCGCGCTATCCACGCTGCAGATTTCTCTGTGACCCTCCAGCCCCCGTCGTCCGCCAGCCGGCGGACTTCAGGCCCGCCAGATTTCACGCGGGCGCTGGGCCGCTCAGGGTTATGCGCGCATCAACAGCCGTCGCCCCCTCTCCCGCTGCTCCCACGAGAAGCGGGTTCACATCCATCTCCACTATGTTTGGGAAATCGCAGGCCGCTTGCGACAATCGAAGCAGGCAGTCAACTATCGCTTCTATGTCGGCGCCCTGCTCTCCCCGAACGCCCGCCAGCAGAGGATAGGACCGAATCTCGTGCAGCATCTCCAGGGCTTCTCGCCTCGAAATCGGGGCCACCCGGAAAGAGACATCTCGAAGGGCCTCCACATACACTCCCCCCAGCCCGAACATCAGAAGAGGCCCGAAAGTTGGATCGTGGCTCAGCCCCAGAATGACCTCCCTCAGCCCCAGCACCATCTTCTGAACCATTGCCCCCCATATCTCCGCCTGCGGCATCAGCCTTCGAGCGCGGAAAGCCACAAGCTCGAAAGCGTCCGTAACATCCTGAGGCGTCTGGAGATTCAGCCTCACGCCGCCGATGTCGGACTTGTGAAGTATGTCTGGAGAAGCAATCTTGACGGTTACCGGGTAACCCACGCTGTTGGCTATCTGGACTGCCTCCTCGACCGTATGCGCCAGGCCTCCGGACGGCACGCGGAAGCCGTAGTTTGCGAGCACATCGCGCGCCTCCGACTGCGTGAGCTGAAGCCTTCCCTGTGACGCCGCCGAATCTATGATTTTGGCCGCCGCCTCTGTATTGCGCGCGAGAAGCGGAGGCTCCTCCTCTGGCATCTCAAGCCGGCGCCGATGCTGGATCATCGCCGCGAACGCTGCCACGCACCGCTCCGGGAAGGGATAGAAAGGCACCTTGTTCGAAAGCAGGCGGTCCTCGGCAGGCCCAACAGCCTTCCCTCCCATGAAGCAGGCCAGAACGGGTTTCTCCCCACGAGCAGCCGCGCAAACCGTCTCGGAGGTCTCGGGTATGCGCGTCATCGCTTGAGGCGTCAGGAGCACGGCGCAGCCGTGAACTGCGGGGTCGGACAGAACTGCTTCCAGCGCGCCCCCATACCGCGTCTCGTCCGCATCTCCCAAAACATCCACAGGGTTGTAGAATGCCGCCGCCGGCGGCAGCAGCTTCGTCAGCTTCTCCACTGTCTCGCGCCCGAGCTGAGCGAGCCCCACGCCCTGCTTCTCTGCGGCATCGCTCGCCAGAATTCCGGGCCCTCCCGCATTGGTGACGATTGCCAGATTGTCCCCCTTCGGAAGGGGCTGCCAGTCGAAGGCTATGGCGTAATCGTAGAGCTGCTGCACGGAGTCGGCCTGGATAATTCCCGACTGCCGAAAAGCCGCCTGATATGCCTGCTGCGATCCTGCCAGGCTGCCAGTATGCGAAGAAACCGCCCTGCTTCCAGCGCTCGTGACGCCTCCTTTCACGACAACTATCGGCTTCTCTCGGGTGACCTGCCGAGCAACCTGCATGAATCGCCGGCCATCCGGCAGACCCTCCATGTAGGCCAGAATTACCTTGGTCTCTTCATCGTCTTTCAGCCACTCCAGGAAATCCGAGAAAGTCAGGTCCGCCGCATTGCCGAAGCTCACGAAGCTGGAGAATCCCACTTTTTCCTCGACCGCCCAATCGAGCATGGCAGCGGCCAGGGCGCCCGACTGCGACAGAACCGCAACCCCGCCCGCCGGCGGCATGTCTGCCGCGAAGCTTGCGCTGAGCCCTATCGAGGGCGCGATTATGCCAAGGCAGTTCGGCCCAACGATGCGCACACCGTATTTGCGGGCGACCTCGACAACTTCCCGCTCCCTCTGCGCTCCTTCCGGGCCCGTCTCCTTGAAACCCGAAGATATGATTACGACTGCGTCAATGCCCTTTTGCCCGCACTCCTCCACAACCGTCCGCACTATCTGGCCGGGCACGCTTATCACAGCCAGGTCAACTGCTTCGGGAAGGTCGGAGATGCTTTTCGAGCAGGGCCGGCCCAGAAGCTCATCGGCCTTCGGGTTTACTGGATAGACGCGGCCTTGGTAACCGTAAGATATCAGGTTGCGGAAGATTGCGTGGCCCACCGCCCGCTCATCGCGCGATGCCCCCACGACTGCAACGGATTTTGGCCTGAAGAAGCGCTCTAACATATTCGCCCGTTCTCGGCCGCAAAGCTGCGCAGGGGGCGCGTGCGCCTCGGGTGGAGTTTCACCTGAAACCCTCCCTGAGGCAGCCGCCTCCGGCGCCGCCGCGATGTGTCATTGCAGTCCAGGCGGCCACGCTGTCGCCCTTTTGGCCCGGCCGCGCAGAAGGCTGCCTCGCTGCACTGCGCTCGGTCGCCTGACCCCTCGACGCGCCCTGGCCGACCGGCAGCGCCATTTTACCCGGATACCCGCCAGGCTATGTCCTGAGGGCCGACCTGTCTGTCTCTTTCCTGCTCCAGGGCTCGCACGGCAGCCGCCAGCGCTTCATTTACCGGCGTTTGCACGCCAAGGCGCCGGCCAAGCTCCGCCACCGCCCCGTTGATGGCTTCTATCTCCGTTCGGCGGCCAAGCAGAATGTCCTGGAGCATCGAGTTTATGTTAGAAGCTGTCGCTTCGCACACCTGCCTCACGCGCTCCGCCGGGTCAGCGTAAGACAGCGATATGCCCTGCGCGGAAGCCACCTGGGCTGCTTCAAGCGCGGCGGCTTGCATCAGCTTCAGACTCGACGGATTCCGCGCAAGCTGCCCGTTGCGCAGCCTGCATATCGCCGCCGCCGGATTCACACCGCAGTTCATTACGAGCTTGTCCCAGATTGCGCGAGGCAGATTGTCGGTGGCCTGGGCCTCGATGCCGACGGAGCTGAACAGCCGCACTATTTCTTTCACGCGGGCGTTGGGGGTGCACAGCCCCTGAGCCCCGACAAAGTCGGGGCCGGGGTCCCGGCCCGAAGGGCATAGGGACCGTGCGCCCCTACGGGGCTCGCCGATGATTGTCGGCCCGCTGCCTGCATGGCGCACGCGGCCGACGCCCAGAAGGTAGGCGCCGTGAGCAGTTGTGCCGCCCAGCACCCGGCCTTCGCCAAGAACGCGGGAAAGAGCCTCGATGTTCCCAAGCCCGTTCTGCAAGCTCAAAGCAGACCCGTCGGCGCTGAGGAAGCTGCTTGCCGCCCGCGCCGCAGCTTCGGTGTCGTGAGCCTTCACCAGGATTATGGCGAGCCGGACCGGCGGAAGCTCTTCCGGCCTTGCCGAGGCGCGAACTGAGACGACGGATTCGGCCTCGCCGTTCTCGAGTATTATGCCCTGTCGGGCCAGTTGCTCTGCCCTGTCGGTTCTGTGGTCAAGAAGCCAGACCTCATGGCCTGCCTTCGCCAGAAATGCCGCAAAGAGACAGCCGATAGCCCCCGGCCCCACGACCGCTATGTTTCCGGCACACTTGTCAGTCATGTCTCCGGTCCACACACCTCCTCCGTCGAGGCGCAGGAGTTATGCGACATCCTCCAGACTCGTGCTGCGCAGCGAAGCTTCCAGCCTTCGCAGCCGAAGGCTACTTCGGCGGAGTAGGCGCTTCGCAGAGCAGCAGGGGCTCCCCCACAGGTCTGAGGGTGAAGCGGCAATTGCGCAAGAAAGCACTGAGCCTACTCCTGTGGCGGGGCGATGCGGCTTGGCGCTGCGATAGCGCGGCCGCCTTCGTCGGTGAACCGCACGGCGAACTTCCACAGGTTGCCGTGGTTGATAACCTTCACAATCAGCAGGCGCCATTCAGCGCCCGTCCCCACAACTGAAACCCGGTCAATATCAGGCGTGAAGCCGCGCGGCACATCCGAAACCAGAATTGGCTTGCCGTCCAACCACACGGCTGCGCCGTCGTTGCTGCCCAGGCGCAGCGTTATTGCTCTCGGCCCCGGCAGCCTGACCCAACATGCGGCGTATGCGCTGACCCATGGGTCCTTCGAAAGAAGCTCTCGCAGATCCACTATGCCGAAAGGACTGTTTGCAGTCGCACGCTGCCAGCCGACTTCGCCGCTCAGCCCCGGGTATCGCGCCGACGAATCCACCTTATCCAGGGGTATGTCAGCTTCAGACAACTTGCCTGGCGCGCAGCGGAACGCGCCGATGACCTGCCATTCCCTGACGAATCCGAGCGCGCTCGCAAGCGCCCCGGGGTCCGTCTCGCTCGTGCGCAAGGCCTCCTCGCGCTTCTCAGGCGTGTCGTAACCCGCGCCGATCAACATATCCACGTAAGCCCGGCTCTCATCTCCCGCCTGACGAGCTTTCTGAAGAGCCAGACCCATGTCAATAATGTCGCCTTGACCGGAGCGGCCAAGTTCCTCCACGGCGTTCAGGAACTGGACATCGGCATCACGCGCCTGGATTATCCTGTCGGCCTTTCTGTCGCATGCCGCCCGCCACTGCAATGTGTAAATCTCGTGGCCGAGTTGCAGTTTGCGCACCCTCTCTTGCTGCTCGGGGGCGCTCGCCTTCGATGCCGCCTCCGCGAGCAGGGCGCGCCCTTGCTCCATGAGGGCAGCGGACGGCTGCGTCATCCAGTCCTGGTGGTTGCGGTAGGCGTCAAGGGGAATGCTGGCCATCTCTTTCTCATACAAAGCGAAGTATTTCTCGACAGGCTCTGCGGCCGGCCCGAAAAGGTCCGAGCAGAATCCGCGCACGAGGGCGTCCACATCCGCCCTGGGATTCCAGGCCAATTTCACGGCGACCAAGATGTTCAGCGGCTGCGTCCACCAGTCGTCGTGCGTCTCGCTGTTCAGATGCTCGATGCCGACTTTCGCGTAGAAAGGGATGTCCACCCGCAGCGTGTGCACCAGCGGCCACTGGCCGAACCATTCCCAGTGGCCGTAATAATCATAGATGCCGACATGCGGGCACAATTGTCGCCAGCCCACCACGGCGTGGCGGAATCGCTTGCAGGGAGCGCACTCTGCCGTGATGGGATGCGCGTGGCAGAACTCCCAGGGCGTATGGCAGATCACTGGCATCAGGTTCGGCAGCGGCTTCACTTTCAGCGGCGGGTCGGTGTGGCTCACATAAGCGTAGAAGCAGAGCAGCCTGCCGGGGTATCGCTTGGCGACTGGCTCAGCAATCTGGTTGAAGAAATAGACCAGCCGGTCTGTGAACTGGCCGCCCGGGGCAAAGGGATCCACTCCGAGCCGCGCGTCGAGCGCCCGGCACCGCTCGCATTGGCAGAAGTTGCCACTGTCGTTTGGAGAGAGCGAGAAGGTGCGCGCCTGCGGGTTCTTCTCGAAATACTCCAGCACCCGCTGCTTCGCGATGCGGATGACATCGGGGTGAGTCGTGCAGAGCTGGTCCTTGCGAACTCCGTCTATCAGCGCAAACCATTCCGGATGCCGCTCGGCTTCGTCCATCGGGATGATGCCGTGCCAGTTGTGGCTGTGCCAGTAGTGCTTGAATCCCGACAGGCGGTTGCGCCGCGCCCACTCTGCGCCTTTCGGCGGGTCGGCCTGGTAGCCGCCGAATCCAGTGACGCTTGGAATCGCCGGCTCGCGAGTTTCATCCAGGTCACCCAGCGCGATGGTCGTTCTGCGGGGCACGTATTCGCCGAGCGGGCCGGGGATATACCAGCGTATTCCGAGATGGTCCTCGAGCAGGCCGTAGATGCCGTTGACGAGGCCCTCGGGCGCGGTGCCCTCAATTAGCAGGGCGCTGCCTTTGACTCGGAGCCGATACCCGACATCGGACAGGCCCCTGGCGCCAGTGCGCAGCACGATTGCAGCGCCCGCGCCCTTTGCTTGCGCAGCCCGTGGAAGCCGCGCCCCGGACATGCGCTCGATGTAAGCTTCCAGGTCAGCGACTGCCGCCGCCAGGCTGCCGGCCATCTCCGGCGGAGCGACAATCGCAGCCCTCGGCTCGCCATTCTTCACGAGGGTGATCGCGCCTGCGCAGCCAGCGCACGACACCACGGCAATTGCTGCTGCCAGTAAACGCATCTCTTGCGCCATTTCATCCCTCCATCCGTGTGATAGTTTAGCCCGTTCCTTGATACACTGCGCATCATTTCTGGCGCCTTCGCATCCTATCCTGCGAGGCAGCCGGCGGCTGCGGCTCTGAGCAGCCCCGACCAGTCGGGACGAAGCACGAGCGGCCGCGGCTTTCGAAATCCCTCTGGGATGGCAGAGCCAGCGGGAGCGAGGTTCCCGCGCCAGGCGTTGAATGTGCAAAGGCGAGCGTGTTATACTCAGCGGCGATGGCGCAGCAAGACGCGCACAGCCCACTTCATCAGCCGGGGCTCCGGAGCCTTACGATGACCGGGCCTCACCGCGCGGGGTTCCTCCCTTGAAAACGATTGCTCTGCTGACGACGCCTGAGAGGAGAAAGGTCCTGTCGGCCGTCCGTCAGATAACTTCCATCCTCGAGAAGCGCGGGCTGGAGGTGCGGGTCGCCGAGAGAGAAGCGGAAGCCTTGGGTGTCGAGCAGCTCTCTTGCCAGGAGGAAGAGCTCGTCGAAGGGGCCGACCTGGTTATCGCCGTGGGGGGAGACGGGACGATGCTCACGGCGGCCCGCATGGCTGCTCCCCACGGCGTGCCTGTTCTGGGCGTGCATGTAGGCGGGCTTGGTTTCCTCACGGAGGTGCGGGTTGAAGAGCTGGCCGAAGCCCTCGATAAGGCTTTGCGGGGCAAATTCGAGGCGCACGAAAGGATGATGCTTGAGGCCAGGATAGTTCGGCGCGGCAAGGAGATACATTCGGTATGCGGCCTGAACGACCTGGTGATAACCAAGGGGGCTTTCTCCCGTCTGTTGAAGTTGAAGATGTGGGTTGACCGCAAGGAACTCGCTTCGCTGGCGATGGACGGCGTGATCGTTTCAACTCCTACCGGGTCAACTGCTTATTCGCTTTCGGCTGGCGGACCGATTGTGGACCCGACAGTTCCAGTGCTCATAATAACGCCCATCTGCCCACACACTCTTTCTGCAAGGTCGCTCGTGGTGTCAGCGGACAGCGAGGTGGCCATACAGCTCCCCAGTTTGACGGCGGGCCAGGAGGCAATGGCGACAATTGACGGACAGTTGGGCATACCGCTGGCATCGCGCGATCGCGTGGCCGTGCGGAGATCGGCTCACGCGGCTCGGCTCGTGACAGTCGGCGGCCCGTCTTTCTTCCCCAAGCTGCGATCGAAACTGGGCTGGGGCGCTCAACCTTAGCGAGGCGTCCTTGAAACGGCGCCGCGGATGCTGCCAAAGCATGAGGCAGGGCGGCGCAAAAGCGACAGGCTCGGCAGCTCGAGTGACGGCGCAATGAAACAAACGGCGAGTCGCAACTCAATCGGTGCGCGGAGCACGGCGCCTCAAGGCGCCGCCCGCGTTGACACGAGGACAAAGCGCCTGCTCCTTCGACTTCGACCAGGCGAGGTTGCCATCATCGCCCATCACGACCTGGATGGGCCCTGCGCTCTCGGCCTGCTGGAACGCGGAGTGAGGGCGGTGGTCAATGCGGAGCCCTCAATGTCGGGGCGCTTTCCCAACACGGGCCCTGAACTTCTGCTGAAGGCTGGAGTGTGCATTCTGGATTCGGTGGGGCCGCAGGTCATGAAGAAAGTTGCAGAGGGCGACATCGTTTGCATTGACGGCGACGCCCTTCTGCGCGGCGACGAGGTGATCGCCAGGGGCGAGCGCCTCACGCTCGAGCGCGTTCAGGAGAGGACGCAGGAGGCCCGTTCGAACTTGCGCGCCCAGTTGACCCAATTCGTTCGCAACACCCTGAGCTACCTGGAGCGCGAGGAGGCGATGCTCTATGAGGCGATCGAGGTTCCAGCGCTCGACACCAATTTCCGCGACCGGCATGTTCTCGTGGTCGTGAGAGGAGAAGGGGCGGCCCAGGATCTGAGAACGATAAGGTCCTATGTGCGCGATGTGAAGCCGGTGCTCGTGGGGGTTGACGGCGGAGCCGATATATTGCTGCGGGCCGGGCTGCGTCCTGATGTCATCATGGGCGATATGGACAGCGCCAGCGACGATGCCCTTCGCTGCGGAGCCGAGCTCGTGGTGCACGGCTATGCGCGCGGCGACGAGCCTGAAAAAGCTCCTGGCCTGGAGCGCGTCAAGAGGCTGGGTCTCGAGGCAAAGGTTTTTCCGTGCACCGGAACCAGCGAGGACGCGGCGATGATCCTCGCCCACGAGAAGGGCGCTCAACTCATCGTGGCCGTGGGGACCCATTTCGGCCTTGTGGATTTTCTGGAGAGAGCGAGAGGAGGAATGGCGAGCACCTTCCTCACGAGGCTGAAGCTCGGCTCCACGCTCGTTGACGCTAAAGGTGTGAACAGGCTCTACCGGCCTGCGCCGGGGCCTGCCTATCTTCTCGGCCTGGTGGCAATCTCGCTGCTCACGGCGGCCGTCGTCTATATGGTCTCTCCCGAGGTGAGGGGCTATCTCTCCGCCATATTGCTGCGCATACGCCTCAGCATCGGTGTCTGAATATGCCTGTTGACTTTCGCTATCATCTGGCCAGCATGATGGCTGTCCTGTGCGCCTTGCTCATAGGCATACTTGTGGGCATAGGGCTTGTGGGTAACCCCAAGCTGGAGCAGCAGGTTGGCGAGTTTCAGGAGAAACTCGCCAACCAACGCCTTCGCTTGCAGGAAATGGCTGGGATGCTGGATTCCGAGCGGGCGTTTTCAAAGGAGGCCCTTCCAAGGCTAATCAGCGGGCGTCTTCAAGGTAGGTCGGTGGCGCTCATTTTGAACCATGACTTTCGAGGGCGGGAGCTGCACGAGGAGGTGGCAACGCTGCTGCGCAGCGCCGGCGCGAATGTGCTTTCATCCACGGTGATCCTGACAGACTTCATAAGGCTCAAGAATCGCAGAGCTCTCCCCATCATAAAGGAGATGGCCTTCGACGCGCCGCTCGAGGGAGACCTCAGAAGTTTTCTCGCTGGCAAGATGGCAGTCCACATTGCCCAGGGGAAGCAGCGACTTCCCTGGCGGCTCAAGACAGAGGGCCTGGTAAGGCTCACCGGGAATTACGAGCTTCCGGCTGGCTTTGTTCTCATCGTGGCCGGAGCCGAAACCGGAGATGTAACCTCGCCCCTGTTTATTGACCTTCCCATGATCCGCTCTCTCCAGGAAGCTGGCATTCCAGTAGTCGCCTGCGAGAGCAGGACGGCAGCGGTCTCGCACGTGGGCTATTACCAGAAACTTGGCGTATCAACGGTTGACGATGTTGACACAACTCCGGGCAAGCTGGCGCTCGTCCTGACGCTGGTCGGCGCTCAAGGTCATTGGGGGGAGAAAGCGGGCGCTCGCCCTCGACTGCCGCCCCTGGAGCTTCTCGACCGCCAGCCCCCTCAGCCGGCCTCGCCAGTCGTGCCGGTGCCATGATCGAGCGGGCGAGCGCCGCAGCTCAGCCAACGATGACCCCCTGCCCGTGCGTCCCTCGCACTCGGCGCGGCCCTGGGCAGGAGCGGAAGTGCGATGTCGAATCCTGAGCTCAAAAGGACAGCCGGCCCTGCTGCGACCTGTGTCATCATCCCTGCTCGAAACGAGGCCGCTCGCGTAGGCGAAACTGTCAGGTCAGCGAAATCGCTGCCAGGCGTCAGGCGAGTCATCGTTGTTGATGACGCCTCCCGAGACGACACGGCGGCGGCGGCGCAGCAGGCTGGGGGCAGCGTGCTGCGTCTTTCGCGGCGCGCAGGCAAAGGCTTTGCGCTCTCGACGGGCCTGCGCCGCTGCGCTGAACTCGAGGGTGGTTCGCTCGAGCATCTCAGGCTGCTTTTCCTCGACGCGGATGTTGGCAGTAGCGCGGCTGGAGCAAAACCCCTTCTGGAGGCTGCGGCGTCGGGCAAGGTCGAAATGGCAATAGGTGTTCTGCCCAGGGGCGCCGGAGGCGGATTCGGGCTTGTCATGAGGCTTGCGCGCCTGGGCATAAAGCTGCTGACCTGGAGGACCATGAAGGCCCCCTTGAGCGGCCAGCGCGTCATTTCAGGCCGACTGGCGCGGAAAGTTCGGCTGGCGCCGGGATTCGGCGTTGAGGCAGCGCTGACTGTTGATGCCCTTGCCCTGCAAGCCAAGGTTGTCGAGATCGGCGTTGACATGACCCACGCTCCTCTCGGCAAGACCGTGGCGGGCTTCGCCCATCGGGCTCTTCAGGGATTCGATCTTGTGATGGCTCTGCTGCCGAGGCTTCTGTGGCCGGTGAGCCCGACCGGGCGGCTGGCGCCTCGTTCGAGATTGGCGGCGTGGATACTTTTCTGGGCTGTTGCAGCAGGCCTGTCGTCGCTGGGGCCCTCGAGCCTGCGGCTCGCCGCCGTTCTGCTCATGTGGGCTTTTCTAAGCCTGGTCCTGGCCCTGTGGATTTGCGAGAAGCCGCGCTTGCTGCGCCAGAATTACCTGGGCCGCACAGTGCCGTGCGGGGTTGGAGTCGCGTTCCCTCTTTTTCTCTCAGCCGCCACGATTCTCATGTGGGCAACTGCAATAAGGCCCATGGGGCGGGAGCAGTGGGCGGCTCTATTACTTTCATGGGCGCTGTGCGGCGTGGGACTCACAGACGATGTCTTCGGCAGCCGCGATGTGATGGGCTTGAGGGGCCACCTGGGCTCTCTGCTCCGGTTGATCTTTCGCAAGCCAGGCGGCAGGGTCACGACCGGGGCAGCGAAGGCGATAGTTGGCGCTGGAGCCTGCTTTGTCGTCGGGCTCTGGCTCAATAGACCTGTCCCGAGCCCCGTCGAGGGATGGACGGCCTGGCCAGGACTTCTTGACGGAATGCTGCTTGCTCTCGGCGCGAATGCGATAAACCTGCTCGATGTGCGCCCGGGCCGGGCGCTGAAGGTCTTCCTGGCGCTGGCAGCAATATCCTGTGCGCTTGACCCTTCGACGCTCGATTTCCTCGGGCCGCTCGCCCTGGCGACACTCGTCTATTGGCCGCTTGACCTGTCGGGCCGCGCTCTTATGGGCGACGCCGGCTCGAACCCTCTCGGAGCAGCGGCTGCTCTCGGGCTTTGCCTCACGCTGCCGGTGTGGGGCAGAGCTGCCGTTGTGATTGCGATGGCAGCTCTTCATCTCTACTGCGAGAAGTGGTCGCTGACCGACCTTATCCAGAGGCTCAAGCCCCTGCGGTGGCTGGATATGCTGGGGCGGCCTGCCGAATTTGAGTGAGCGAAGCATTGTCCTCTGAACATGGGCCGCGGATGGCGCGGCTGGCAGATGCTCCTGCCTGCGTGTCGCGGCAGCAGCCGGACTTCCAGTAAGATCCCATCCCATTGATTTGCAGGCGTCAATAGGACGGGCCCTAAGAGCGTGTAAGAAAACGCATCGTGCGGTAGCCGCCCCGATTTGTCGGGGCGAGGAAACCAGCGCCCCGAAGTTCGGGGCGGCTACCAGGTGTGGTGGTTTTGATGGACGCTCTAAGGGTCCCTGGCCCGCCGCAGTAGCACAGGTCCAACAGGTGAACCTGCGTGGACAAAAACCCAGTTCCAGTAAAGGGGACCATGGTAGAGCGCTGCGAGTCTGTAATCGCGCTTGAACCGCGCGTCGGCGTAGATGAGCCGTGGCACGAGGGCGGTGCCGTCGAATGGCTCACCGGTTCCTGACCAGGAGTTGAGCACCATGTAGTCGGGCCGGCGAGAAAGCACATAGTCGAGGTCAACCTGTTCCAGGTAGGGCGCCGGCAGATGGGCGATGTGCGCATCATTGAGACCGAAAAGGTCAATGGTACGCAGTCTCGAGTAGAATGGGAGAGCGCCGGCATCCTGGCAGGCCAGGATAGCCGCACGGCCGGCCCTTTCTCTCAAGCGTTTGCCGAGAGGAATGTGCAAAGAGGCTATGCCAGCGGCGTACTTCTCTCCCTCAGCGTATAGCGGGCCAGAGTTGTGCAGGTTCGCAGCCAGGGTCCCGATGAGAACCAAGGCGACAGCAGCGTGTGCGATGGCGATAAGCCTTCCCTTTTCTCGCCACGCGAGGCACAGGGCGCGGTGGACGTCGTGAAGGCCAATGACGGCGAGGAGATAGATGAATGGCATGGCCGGGAGCAGAAATCGCAGGCGTCCGATCCAGGCTCCGCCGGACCAAAGCTGGAACCCGACTTTGACCAGGACAATGCCGCACCAGAGCAGAAGCCAGCGCCTCTGCCGAAGTTTGAGGAGCGCCGCCGCAGCGAGGATGCCGACGGGCAGGGTAACCTGCGCCGCGAACAACTTCAGAGAGCGAAGGCCCCTATGAATGAGATGCCAAGTTCCCCCGCCCTTCGCATAGAATGTGTTCGGAAGGGGGTGACCGTAGAACCAGAAGCGCCAGCAGTAATAAGGCACAAAGACGGCCGAGAAAAGAAGCAAGAAAGATATCAACCAGCGCCGGCGCGCGGCCTTATGGTGCACGCCCTCAGACTGCGCCTTGGGCGCGATGGCTAAGAGTACCGGCAGGAGCAGCATGTTGTCCGGTCGAGTCAGGCACGCGGCCGCGAGCACGATTCCCGAGACGGCGACGCTCCCGGGCTTCTGGAATTCCCTCCAGGACAGCAGCGCCACCAGCAGAACCAATGCCGTTGACAGCGATGTCTCGAGACCGTCCACCGTGTGAATTACGAAGACGGCATTCGACGCGAGGAGGACCGGAGCCACCAGCCGCCAGGATGCCTTTGACGGAAAGGGCAGATGCCCGAGACGCTCGGTAAGGATGAGCGCGCTGACGCCTCCCGCGATGCACAGTATCTTCGCCGCCAGCACGGGGTCCGCCCGGAGCTTGATCAGCAGCCCTATGAGGGCGGTGTAGAGGAAGTTAGTATACCCCTCGACGCGCTCGCCAGCGTTGTACACAAAGCCCTGTCCGCGAGCCCAATTCTCTGCGTACCGGAAACTGATGAATGCGTCATCAACGGTCAGTTGCCAGATGCGAACCTGCACGATGAGATACAACGCGCACGGTGCGGCCAAGCGGATTATCGCGGGCAGGCCGCGCCGCAAGAACATGACGCCCCTCTCAGGCCACGAGCCACAGCCGTTTCTCCCTTGGTGCGAGAAGCATCACAACCGTATCGCACCGGGTCTTTTACAGGCGATTCTACCTCGGCCAGGCAGCCTGGTGCAACTGGGATGAAACTCTATTGGGCTTTCCGAAATAGGATGAGAAGCGAAACTGCTCCACACCAGGCCTCGCCCCTGCGGGCCATCGCACCAACGCCTTTGAGCGTCTGGCGCAATGCGCTGCCGAAGTCCGACTCTCGAACAACCGCTTGCGCCCTACTCCACATTCGCGTGCCTGCGCAGAAGCGTCTCGCAGGTTATGCCGAGGCGGTCCATGAGCATCAGGACGACGCTGTCGAGCAGAAGCAGCAAGGTCTGCTCGAACAAACTTCCCACAGGCTGAATTGACGGGGTTTTGACGCGGGCGTCCGCCCTGAAGGCTGGAGCGGGAATCACGATGATGATATCGCTCATCTTGGCCAAGGCTGACTCGGGCCGGGATGTTATGCAGGCTGTCTTGGCGCTGAATTCTTGCGCTATGCTCGCCGCCAGGTTTGTGAAGCGCGTCTCTCCCGATCCAGAGCCCGCGACGAGCAGGTCGCCGCGCGCGATGTTGGGAGTGGTTGTCTCGCCCACCACGTGAACTTTTAGCCTCAGGTGCATCAGCCGCATGGCGAAAGCCTGCATGACGAAGCCGGTGCGGCCTCGTCCGGCTATGAAGATTCGGCGCGCATCAATCATGGCGTCTGCGAGTGAGTGAACCTGAGCCGGGTCAACTCGGCCCAGGGCTGTATGAACCTCGCGCGCCAGCTTCGACCTGAGCCTTGAAAAAGTTGCAGCCGGCCGAGCCGTTCTCGCCCTCGCCTGAGCCTCCGGTCTTGCCATCTCTTTCTGTCACGCTCCTGCCAGAAACCCCTGGCGCTCGACTATTCCGCCCTCTCCATCTTAAAGGGCTTCTTGCGTTACAGCAACTGATGCGGGTCGCTGTTCGGGGCGCGGGAGCAGCCCGCCTTTGGCAGACTTCGGCGAGGTAGTCTCGCCTTCTGCGAGCTCTTGGAGCGGGGTGCGCAGGAGTTCACGCGCCGGAGGGCAAAAAGCGTGTGGGCGCAGTTCAGTTGCGCGCCTGGGGAAGAAGAGCAATTGACTCCTCGCGAGCGGCTAATTACAGCCCTTCGCCTCGGGAAACCCGAAGGGCTGGTCCCTCACCTCGAGCTTGAATTTCAGCTCTCGGAGGAGATGTTCGGCGTCCATGCCCTGCGGGCCGATGACATGAAAGATGTTTCAGGCCCAAGGCGCGACGAGATGCTCCAGCAGAATGTGAAGCACTGGATCGAGGTAGCGCAGCGTTTCGACTGGTCTGCGATCACGGGCCTTCACTGGCTGCCGCTGGAGGACCAGGTAAAGAGCTTTCATTATGTCCGCGAGATGGCGGGCGATACCTTCATGCTCTCGGCTTTCTGCGACGGCACCTTCTCAATACCAGACGGCGCCAGCATGATGGAGCACGCGGCTTGGCTCATGGAGCGAAGCGATGAAGCCATTGCAGAGGCCCAGAGGCGGGTTGATGGGGCGATCGCTCACTGCCTTGAGCTCGTCAAGGCCGGCGCAGAGATAATCTTCATGTGCGCAGACTACTGCTTCAACGAGGGGCCGTTCCTTTCTCCGAGCATGTTCCGGCGATTCGTCACGCCCTTTCTCAAGCAGCAGATTGCGGAATGGAAGAAGGCCGGCGCTTTCGCTGTGAAGCACACCGACGGCGATATAATGCCGATTCTGGATCAATTGGTTCACTGCGAGCCCGACGCGATTCACTCGCTCGATCCCATGGCCGGCGTTGATATAAAGAAGGTGAAAGAGATTGCGGGGAATCGCACATGCCTTATGGGAAATGTCAACTGCGCGCTTCTTCAGTCCGGCACGGAGGAGCAGATAAGGCAGAGCGCGCGATATTGTCTCGAGCACGGCGGCGCCGCGAAAGGCGGCTATGTCTATACGAGCAGCAACTGCATATTCAAGGGCGTCCCGCCCGAGAGCTACATGGTCATGCTCGATGAGCGGCGGAGGTGGCGTGAGAGGTAAGGTGGTCGCGCGACTCCCCGGAGGGCCACCCCTGCGAATTTGAGCTCACGACAAGGGATTATGACGATGCGCGTCGCTGGTCTTGTGATTCCGCGAGTGAAGTTCGACCGCGAGGCCAACATGCGGGCTTGCGAGGAGCTGACCGCCGAGGCTGCTGCGCGCGGAGCCCAGGTCGTCTGTACGCCCGAGGGTTTCCTGGAGGGTTATGTCGTGCAGGAGGAGGGCCTGACCCGCGAGCGCTACGCGGAGATGGCGGAGAACTTTCGCGATGGGCCATACATTTTGCGGCTGCGCGACCTTGCGAAGCGGCACGGCGTGCATATATGCGCGGGCCTTGTGGAGCGCGAGGGCCAGAATTTCCACAATTCGGCAGCGCTCATGGGGCCTGAGGGCCAGATCATAGGCCGGTATCGCAAGACCCACCTCATGGACAGCGAGCCGCTTAACACGCCCGGCGAGGAGCTGCCCGTATTCGATACAGCCCTTGGCAGGTTTGGAATCATGATATGCTTCGACCGCCAGCCTCCGGAGACGGCGCGCATTCTCGCTGTCAAGGGCGCGCGGCTCATACTGAATCCGTCTGCCGGAATGCGCGGCGGCATCAACGACATCATGATGCGCACGCGCGCGTATGAGAACAGCGTGCATGTGATGTTTGTGCACTACGCCGACTGCCTGATTATCAACCCCATGGGCGAGATTCTGGCTCGCTACGAGGAGGGCGGCGAGAGGGTGGTCGTGGCGGACCTCGACCTGAGCCTGAAGGCCGACGGCGGGCTTCTGCGCTACCGGCGGCCTCATCTCTATGGCGACCTCGCGTCGCGCTGAGGGGCGTCTGCCCGGCGCTCACATCCGCGAGGGGCTGGAGCCTCCCCTGCAGCGCAAACTGACAGTTTGCGTTATCCATGCCGAGCCGGGCCGCGGGGTTCACGTGTGTCAGTCGGGCTTGCCCCGAGACGAGGCAGAGAAATAGGCGACTGTCCCCAATTTCGCCCCCCCCGATTCGTACCTTGCCATCCTAGCCGGGATACCTGTGGGTGCACGGCATGCCGTGCCCCTACACAGCCTGCGCTCGTGGTCAGACCGAAGCCAGGAGGGGTCCCGTTCTGGTGATGGTGGGCGGCGCGGGCTAATCCCTGACCTCAGCTCCCCGTTTGGATGCGATAGACATGGGCCTGGAGCGGGCCGAACTCGTCGGCGATAAGTGCGCCCGATGGCCCGATTTGCCTTCCCTCGAACATGACCTCGATAGGCCCGCGCGCCCTGGCAGGCATTTGAAACTTGCAGCGCGCGGCCTTCTGCTCGCCGTTGACAGCGAGCAGGTAGAGCGCGCCTTCGTGCTCGAGGAGCAGGGTATGAATCCCCGCTGAGCTTCTCGAGGTCAGGCGCTTGCCTGAAAGCAGGACAGGCGATAGGGCCTTGACCTCTCGGCCGATCTCCTTCAACCAGCCCCACATTTCCTTATACTGCGGCAGGACGCGCAGGTCGTAGTAGCAGTAGTAGAGCAGGCCCTTCGCTCCGTGAGTGAGAGCGAGATAGGTCATGCACCTGACCTCGTCGCGAGTTGGAGCGCGGCCTTTCCTCAATTCGAGTTCGGTGGGCGCGCGGCCGCGTCCGCCGGTGGCGTTGGGGTCGTCGGGCTCCCAGTATTGATACCATGCAAACGCCTGAAGAACCATCCAGACCGGCTTCAGCTCTTTCGTGGCCTGCCAGCCAGCATCGGTCATCTGGCTGACATCTATGGCCGGGTGGTTCGGAATGGGATAGGAGTCGAGCCCGAGTATATCGGTAGTGGGAACGAACGGCGCGAGCGCCGAGGTCATGAAATGCACGATGAAACCTGGATGCCCGGGGTCGAGTTCGCACATGCGCTCGTAGTGCTTGCGCATGGCAGGCGCAAGCTGCGTTGGAAGTTCGTCGTTGAGATACCAGGCGATGATTGAGGGGTGGTCGCGGAAAGTCGAGACGACGCCGGTGAGCATTTGCTCGTAGCCTTCCCAGGGGCCGACGCGCCTGAGGTGGGGCGTGGTCGGATAAAGGTCATTCATGCAGTAGATTATCTTGACGCCGCGTTTCTGGGCCGCATCGAGATAGGAGCGTATCTCCTCCGGGGCCAGATGATTGATGCCGTAATCGAGCAGGCAGTTGAATGGGCTGTCGGCGACCTCATCGAGGTGCTGCAAGTGATGGCCGCCGTACCAGCCGAGGGGGAAGAAGGGCTGGCCGCCGATGATGAGGTTGTCGCGGCTGTCAACATATGACGGCAGCGAGGCAGCTTCGGAGGCTGTGAGTTTGCGTAAGGTCGCATAGTCTGAACCAAGCGTAGAAGCGCCCTCGTGAAAAGAGGCGAGCAGGCGTCCGCTTCGGGCAAGGCCCGAGGCCGCCAAGGCGATGACTTGGGCGCGCCTGGCAGGCTTCTGTTCCTCTTGCAGTGCTTTGCCAGCTTCGTCTTCCAGCCGGACGCTGATCCGGGCTCGCGAAAGCCTGGCGGGCGTCGCATTGCACTCGATCTGCGCCTCGATCTCTGGCAGGGCAGGCTTGTCGGAATCCGGGAAGATATAGCCGCGGTAAGCTGGCTGTCTCAGCCGAACCTCAATGAGCGGCGGAATCAGCAGCGGCCGCCTGACGCGATAGAGGGTGCGGCCAGAATCGCCGCGAACGCGAAACTCGGCCATCTGGCTGGTTTCAAATGAAGATATGTCGTATGAAAGCGCCGCAGGGCTGACGCGCTTGCCGACGCTGGCCGCAAACCACTGCGGCCTCTTGTTTGCGACTGCGGCGGCGAGCTTCACATCCCCTGGCCGGGCAGGCTTCGGCCCGCTCGCCGATTTGATGTAGAATTTCGCCCGGTTGCCCTCTCCCCAAAGCGGCTGCTCGACGGCAAGGCCCTCGACGGTGAGGTCTGAAGAAGGGCCGACCTCGATTTCGGCCATTGCTTTCGGCTGGTCACCGCGCGCGAAAGCTTCAGGCCACACGCTCCTTTCCTCCTGGGCTGAGCCATAGGCGCGGCACCTGAATACATTCAGGCCAAGCGCGGCCCGGCAGCGCAGCGGAGGAATAATGCCGAGCGCCTCCCACGATACGCGGATTTCGGCAGCCCACGCTTCCTGCATCTTTTGCGCGGTGGCCGAGCAAAGTTTCCGCACATCGCCGATGCCCTGGCTGTCCACCGCAATTGCGCCGTTTGCGTTGACCGCAACCCGGAAAGGCCTGGCCGGCCCGGGTTTCTCGCGCCGATTCGTCACATCCAGGCGCACTTCCACATAGTCATCCTGCCGCACATTGCCTGCCCGGCCAGGGCCCTTGTCTAGCTGAGCCCGCGCGCGAACCAGTTCCCACTGGCTCTCGGCGGCATACACTCCGATGTATAGGGCGCTTTCGTCTGCCGCGAAGCGAACGACGGTGTCCTGCGACGGCTTCGCGCCGGTCTTCTCGAGCAGAAAACCTGAAGCCGCAGGCGCATTCTCCCAGCATGTCTCATCGAGCTTGCCATTCAGCGCCGGCCCTGCGCCGAATTGAGCTTTCAATCTTGGCTGCCCCAGGGCGCCGGCTTGCAGCGAAAATGTCACGAGAACAAGTGCGGCCAGAAGTATTGATTGGTGTTGATCAAGCAAGCTATTCTCCTCCCTCAGTGCTTTTTTGCACAACTGCTCTTGCACGAGGACTGTAGGGCGGCCTTGCCCAAGGCCGCCGCCTTTCGACAAGCTCACGGTGTCCCCTCGGCTCCGAGGGGCCGCCGGCCCCGATGAATCGGGGCCCTACAGGCGGCGACGCAACAAGAGTCCTGCAAAAAAACATTAGATAGAAGTACCGCAATCTGACAGATTGCGGTACATTGGCGGCGACGCAATCCGGCGCTTCGCTACGGTCATTAGGGCCGCGCCGCTGCCGCGGACCCAATCTGAAAGATTGCGCTACAGCCTCGTCCTCGGCTTGAGAAGGCGCTCCTCGGTTCCCTGCGCCTCGATCGCGGCGAGGAACTTCCTGTGCAGCTCCTCCGCTTTCCTGCGGTTCTGCCGGAACAGATTCTTCTTTTGCTGAGGGTCAGCGGCGGTGTGATAAAGCTCGACCGCCTCGCCGTGGACGCTGTAAACGAGAGTCCATTCGCCGTCGAAGATTGTGCTCGCAAAATTCTCCCTCAACTGGCGCTCGAAGGCGTCCACCGCCCTCGTTACATCGCCAACATTGTAAAGCGGCCAGGAGGAGATGACGATGTCGTGCAGCGGTTTTCGGCTGCCCTTCATGAGCGGCACGGCCGAGCGGCCGTAAATGTTGCTTGGAGGCTTGACGCCTGCGAGTTGCAGGACCGTTGGCATCAGGTCTGGCTGGCAGACGATGTGCGAGATGCGAGCCTGCCTGGCGGCGGGCGGCCGTATCAAGAGCGGAACGCGAGTTACCTCGTCATAGAGCGGTGAGCGGCCCCAGCCGTCGCCCATCTTCACGGCTTTGCCGAAGAAGCCGTGCTCGCCGAAATAGAAGCCGTGGTCGGTCGTGAAGATGACTGCGGTTTTCTCCAGCAGGTCGAGCGAATCGAGCCGCTGCATCAGGCGGCCGAACCAGAAATCCACCATGGTGATTTCGCCGGCATAGCAGGCTCTCGCCACCTTCAAATCGCGCTCGCTCACTCTGCCGCGATATTTGCCGTAGATTGGATGCACCAACTGGCCGTCATAGTCGGCAAGATATGGCTGCACATAATAGGCCGGCGGATCCCACGGCTCGTGCGGATCCCATGTGTCAACGAAGAGGAAGAACTTGCTCTTGTAGTTGCGCTCAAGCCATTTCTCGGCCTCGAAGAAAGTGCGTGCAGCGCAGTAATCCACCTCGCAGCGCCGCGTGCGGTTGTGATCGGCCCTTTCCCTGCCCTGGCCGCGCACCATGAGGAAATCGTCGAAGCCGCGGTCGTAGCCCATGCCCTGGCGGACATAGAAAGGCGTATCAACTATCGCCATCGCGTAGTAGCCTGCCTGGCGCAGCAACTGCGCAAGCGTCGTCTCGGTATGGCGCAGCGGCTCCCATCCGAGGTATGTGAGGGTCAGCTTGCCGGTGAACTGGTCGGCGCGGGTTGGCATTGTAGGGAACGAGGCCTCGTAAGCCTGGTCGAAGATAAATGCCTCGGCGGCGAATTGGTCGAGATTGGGAGTTCTGATCCAGCGATTCCCATAGCAGCCAAGATGGTCGCGGCGCAAAGTATCCGAAACGACGAAGACGATGTTCACCTTTCATTCCTCCCGGCGAACTGTTTGGCGACAAGACGCCCTGCGCAGGTTTCAGCGGGTGCGGCGCGGCCACCTCCTTTGCGGGCGCGTTCGCGGCGATGGATCGGCCCGGTTGCTCTCGACGCAAACAGGGGCCGCCGCCTTTCTTGCTTTTTGTGGCAACCTCGCGCGTCAATCGCGCGTTGGGGCGAAAGCTGCTCATCACGCAAAGCAAAGCCAGCCCGGCGGTCGGCGCACATGTTCGCGTTGAGAGGCCTCAGGCGGTCAGCGGGTCGGCGGGTCGGCGGGTCGGCGGTCAGACAGGCCTTGGCACGCAGCGTTACGCTTTACGGGTGGCGGCGAAGGTTCAAATGATGTAGAATCCCCCGTAGCTGGTGCCGTTGCAACTATCTGCGCCGAAAATCTGTGTAGGGGCGCCCGCGGGCCAGTTGACCAACCGAGGCGTGGGCCGTCAATGGCTGGCGGCGCGCGGGCAGCCTTGGGTGCTCAATTCGTCGGCGCAGCAAGTTGCGGGATCACTACTTCTCGGGGCGAGGAGTCTGCAGTGCATGTGTTAAGAAAAGCCAAGTCGTCCTGGGCATGGTGGGCGGCCCTCGCTGTGCTTGTTTTCCTCATAACAATGAGGGTAGTGGAACTTGCCAGGTCAGGGACGCGAGGCGCGAAGCTCCCGCAGCCGGCGAGGGCGGAGGCGGGCGGTCAGCCGACGCAGCCCGGGCATCCTGAAGCGCAGGCGAAGAAGACGCCGCCCACGCAGTCTGCCCCGGTGGAGCAGGCCGAGGCGATGTACGAGGACGCCGCCGGCACCGTGGCCGACCTGCTGTGGGTGAAATCGGAGGCTTACTTTCACACCGAGCATTACGACGATGTGATAGACCTCGCCAAGGCCGTGGTGAATTTGGATCCGGGTTATGTGGACGCATGGCTGGGAGCGGCTTGGTTGCTCTGGAGCGACGAGGAGAAAGACCGCGACCCCGAGGCGCTGGAAATGTATCGCATGGCCATGGAGCATAACCCTCGGGCGTGGGAGATACCCTTCGACATAGGTTTCCTCTATTACAACACCCACATGCGCGACCCCAAGACAGGCCTGCCCTACATACAGAAGGCTGCGGAGCTCGCCCCCTTGCCCGACAAGGTTAAAGTCCTCAAGACCTTGGGGCACATTCAGAGAAAGCTGGGGCGCACGAAGGAGGCCCTGGAGACTTTCAGGGAGGTTCTGAAGATTGCCCCCGACGACGCTCCGGCCAAGACGCAGGTAGAGCGCCTGCGAGGGCTCGTGGAGAAGTAGCTGGGCCGCCATGAGGGCATCCCAGTGAACGACAGGCTGGTAGCCGACTTGACCGTGGTGGGAGCGGGGCCGGCAGGATATGTCGCCGCTTTGAGGGCAGCGCGGCTTGGGGCGCGCGTAGTTCTCGTGGAGAAGGCAGAGCTTGGCGGCTGCTGCCTCAACTGGGGGTGCATATCAACGAAAGCTCTCCTGCGCAGCGTTGGCATCCAAGAGCTTGCGCTGCGCGCAAGAGAGTTCGGCCTGAGCGCCGCCGATTACAAAGCTGATTTCCCAAAGGCGAAGGAAAGGGCCGACCGCGCGGTTCGCCAACTGAGAAGCAGCCTCGAGCTCCTGATGCGGCAGAAGAAGATCATTGTGGTGCGCGGCTCGGCGCGCATTGCTGGGCCCAAGCGCACTATCGTGGCCCTGAAAGAGGGAGGGGAGCAAGAGATAGAGTCGAGGGCTGTCATTGTGGCTACGGGGTCAAGGCCTTCCGTGCCTCCCATACCTGGGGCCGACAAAAAGGGGGTCCTGACGAGTGATGATGTGCTGGCTTTGCAGGAGCTGCCGAGCAGCGCGGTTGTAGTCGGCGCCGGCCCCGTGGGGCTGGAGTTCGGCTATATCCTCACAGCGATGGGCTGCGAAATCGTCGTATTGGAGATGGAGTCACACATCCTGCCCGCTGAGGACGAGGAGGTCGCGAACGAACTCGCAAAAGCTCTGCACAGGAGGGGGCCGGACATTCGCTGCAACGCGCGTGTGATGGAGATTGCCGACTGCCCTGCCGGGAAGAGAGTCGTTTACTCGGATGGCGAAAAGAGAGGGGAAGTTGAGGCAGCGTGCGTGATTATGGCCGTTGGCCGCTTGCCCTGTGGAGAAGGGCTTGGGCTGGAAGAGCTTGGAGTGCAAATACGCCGCGGGACAATAAGAGTGAATGAGAAGATGGAAACGGGGGCTGCGGGAATCTACGCGGCCGGCGACGTCATCGGCCCTCCGCTTCTGGCCCACGCCGCCTCGGCAGAAGGCAGAGTCGCTGCGGCCAATGCCCTCGGCGGCGATGAGGTCATGAGTTACAAAGCGGTGCCGGCCTGCGTCTATACGACGCCGGAATATGCATCGGTTGGCCTGACGGAGTCAAGAGCCAGAGAGAGGGGCGATATTCTCGTCGGGCGTTTTCCCATGCGGGCCCTTGGCAGGGCTGTGGCCGAGGGCGAGAGGGAAGGCATGGTGAAAATCGTCGCCGACGCCGAGAGCCATGTCATCCTCGGAGCGCAGATATTGGGCCCGCACGCCACGGAGTTGATAGGCGAGGCGGCCTTGGCCATTCACCTTGCGGCCACCTGCGAGCAGGTGGCCGGCGCTGTTCACGCTCACCCAACTTTTTCCGAAGCGATCATGGAGGCGGCGGGCTCTGCCATAGAGGATGTCTCATAATTCCTGTCTGCCGGCCCCCGTGGCGCGAGAGGGGCCAGATGGTTCCTCCGCCGGCTGGCGGATGAGGAGGGGGAATGGCGATTATGGGGCAGCCAGCGTAGGCCGGGCCATGCCTGAATTGAGGTGACCCATGCAGGATATTCTGAAGCTGCTTGAGCGCGACGCTCGCCTGACTCCGGCCCAGATTGCCGAGCGGACTGGAAAACCTGAGCAGGAGGTCCGCGAGACAATCGAGAGGGCGGAGAAGCAGGGCATCATAAGGAACTATCAGGCCTTGATTGACTGGGATAGAGCTGGCAGCGAGGCGGTTCGCGCATTCATCGAGGTGAAGGTTGCGCCGGAGCGAGGCATCGGCTTCGACGCGGTGGCTCGCAGGATAATGGGTTTCCCTGAGGTTGATGCGCTTTATCTCATATCAGGCGACTACGACCTGCATGTCGTGGTTGAAGGGGCGAGCATGAAGGAGGTCGCCTATTTTGTCGCAGAGAAGCTGGCGCCGCTCGATCATGTCCAGAGCACTGTAACGCATTTTCTGCTCAAGTCTTACAAGGTGTCCGGCCACAGCTTCGAGGCCGAAGAAGAGGTGAAGCGCCTTCCCGCAGCGCCGTGAAATCTCAAATCTGAGATCTGAGATCTGAAATCTGAAATCCCTGAATTGTCCGCCGCGCCAACTCTCCCGCCGGGCGCGCGCTGGAGCGCTGCCGAGAGTGGATATATCGCAGGCCATAGCCGAGAAGCTCAGGAATCTGCCTCCTTCTCCAATCCGCCGCTTCTTCGACCTTGTGGAGGGGATGCCCGACGCGATTTCGCTCAGCATCGGCGAGCCCGATTTCGTGACTCCCTGGGGTGCGCGCGAGGCCGCCATTTTCTCCCTCGAGCGCGGTCACACTCACTACACCCACAGCCGCGGCATGCTCGAACTCAGGCAAGAGATTGCTCGCTACCTCGAAAAGCGCTTCGGGCTCGGCTACAACCCAGAGACAGAGATACTCGTTACATGCGGCGTGAGCCAGGCCCTTGACCTGGCATTGCGAGCGCTCATCAATCCCGGCGATGTGGTTGTCGTGCCCGAACCGTGCTATGTCTCCTACGCGCCGGGCGTCCTTTTGGCTGGAGGAGAGCTGAGGACTGTCGCCACAAGCGCCGAGAATGGTTTTGCGCTGACTCCAGAGCTGCTGGAAACGGCTGCCCCCGGCGCGAAGGCGCTGCTGTTCGGTTATCCGAATAATCCGACAGGCGCCGTTCTCGACCGGGCGCAGCTCGAAGGAATTGCCGGGGTTGTCAGGCGCCGCAACCTGGTCGTGATATCTGACGAGATATACGCCGAGCTGACCTACGACGGCGACCATGTGAGTTTCGCCTCAATCGAGGGAATGAAGGAGCGGACGGTTCTGCTTGGCGGCTTCTCGAAGGCTTTTGCGATGACTGGCTGGAGGCTTGGATACGCCGCAGCCCCGGCGCCCGTCATTGACGCGATGACGAGAATACTCAGCTACACGATGCTCTGCTGCCCGACACCGTCTCAATATGCGGCCCTCGAATCGCTCAAAAACGGACAGAGGGAAGTTGCCCGAATGCGCGAGGAATATAACCAGCGCCGCCGCATCGTGCTGAAGCGCCTGCGCTCGATGGGGCTTGAGCTTGTCGAGCCGAAGGGCGCCTTCTATGTCTTCCCCAGCATCGCCCGCACGGGATTGAGCTCAACCGAGTTTGCCGAGCGGCTGCTCGGTGAGGAGAAAGTTGCCGTCGTGCCAGGAGCCGCCTTTGGCAAGAGCGGCGAGGGGCATGTGCGCTGCTGCTACGCCGTCTCCCTCGAACACATAGAGGAGGCGATGAGGCGGATAGGGCGGTTCCTGGAGAAGATAATGTAGCGGCATCCGCCGGCTGGCGGACTGTGCCCCTGCCAGGGCTATACGGCACGCTGGAGCGCAGGAGAAGGAGTGGGGCGAAATGGCTGAGGTAAGGACGCTGCCGACATTGGCGGAAATCCAGCGGGTGGTGCAGCAGATCGCGGCGCAGTTCCGGCCGCAGAAAGTGATCCTGTTTGGTTCCTACGCTGGCGGAACGCCGACACGCGACAGCGATGTTGACTTGCTCGTAACGATGGAAACGCCGCTGCCGAACGTCGAACAGGCAGTGGCGATTCGCAGAGCAGTTGATTTCCCATTTCCGACCGACTTGCTGGTCCGCACTCCGCAGCAGGTCGCTGAACGTCTGGAGCTGGGGGATGTGTTTATCCGAGAGGTGCTCGCGAAAGGTATCGTGCTCTATGAAGCCGCTGACGCAGGAGTGGGTTGAAAAGGCAGAAGGCGACTACAGGGTGGCGTCCGGCCAGTGGCAGAGCGCAGACCCGGTTTGGGATGCGATTTGCTTTCACGCGGAACAGTGCGCGGAGAAATACCTGAAAGCGTGGCTGGTGGAGCAGGGCATAGACTTCCCGAAGACGCACGACCTGGAGCCGTTGGCGAAATTGTGCGCCCCCTCGTTCGGCGAGGTTGAGCGCCTGATCGAAGGCCTGCGCTTTCTGACCAGTTTTGCGGTTGAAATCCGCTACCCTGGCGTGTCTTATCATTAGCCACGTCCCGGGCGCGTGGGCCAATGGAGCGGAACGGAGGGCCTGAGGCGGGGCTTCGGAGCATGCGCAGTCCCGGGGGCACAGGCACTGTAGGGCGCGGGTTCCACCCCGCGCCGGGTAAATCGTGCCAGAGGCGGGCAAGTCCGGCGGGGCACGGAGGCCCCGCCCTACAGCCGCTGACCCCCTCAACGCCTCGCTTGCGCTGGGACCCGTTGAGGACCCAGCAGGGACCCCACCCGGTCGGCAACATGCGGGTAATGGTAAGGGCGTGTTCGCCCGAAGAGAAGACGCCCAGAAATGCTGGCAGGTCGGTCTGGAAGCGCGGGACCTGCTGCGGGCGAAACTGGGCCTGCCGACGACGCAGTGAGCCTGGCCGCTGCCCAACCGATCATAAACGATCCCTGCCGAAGGCTGATCTGGGAAGCGCGGTTCGCCGGCTGGCAGATGCTGCTGCATCTCTTTGGCTCAGACTTCTCGCCGGGACCGGAGACAGAAATGCAACTGATCTACCTTCTCATATTCTGGCTCATGCAAGCGGCTGCGCAAATCCTATTCAAATATGGCAGCGACCATCCGGCCAGATGGCTGCCCTGCTTTTTCGGCGGCCATCTCTTCGGCGTTCCGAGCATCATATTCCTGATGGCCCTGTATAAGGCGATGAATCCGAACATTGCGCTTGGCTTGGGCGCTGGCGGCGCGTTCCTTTCCGCGCAGCTTGCGATTGCGGCCGTGTTCCGATCCAATCCCACGGGGCTGCAATATGTCGGCATGCTGGCCATCGCGGCAGGAATGGTTGTGTTTACCGTGGGGAACCGAGACTGACTGGGGCAAACTCCAGGTTCGCATGGGTGCAGCTTTCCTGACGAAGGGCCGTCGCGGAAAAATTCAGCCGCCGGGCGAAGGGTCTGGTCTTCGCGCGCTTTGTTGGAGCCTCTAAGGAATCCCGCCCGTTGCAGGGATCCGACCAAGCGACCGCCCGCACACCCGTCATGTCACGTGAGCGCAATCGTAGGGGCACGGCATGCCGTGCCCCTATGTTCCCGATTGATGTGTCATGGCCGGGGTTCGAGAGTAATCCGGCCTAACCCAGCCTTCCATATTCCTCCACGATTGGCGCTATTGTTTTCACCAGGTCGAAGTTTGCGTCGGGAGGGACATTGTCGGCCATCCCGAGCACGAAGCCGTCGCCCGGCTGAACTTCTTCAATCACCTGGATGATGAAATTCTTCAGAACCTCGGGGCTGCTGTGGCGCAAGACGAAAACGGCTGGAACTCCCCCCTGGAGCGCAACCCTCGGCCGCAGCGCCTTATACGCTTCGCCCATCGTGCAGTCGCCCATTGGAATCGGAGGCACCGCCTCGACGACATCGAGGTCGGTCTCGGGTATCAGGGGAAGCAGGGCGCGAACGGGCGCGTCGTAGTGGCTCTCAACTATCTTGCCTTTGGCATGCAGAATCGCGGCGGCTTTGCGATAAAAAGGAATCAGGTAGCGCTGGTAATACCTGGGCGAGGTTGTCCTCGCATCCATGTTGTCGCCGATCGCCACGACCTTCGCCGGAGAATCAGCCGCGATGCGGCAGGCTTCCAAGGCTTTCTCTTCGATCACTTCCAGCAGCTCTTCGACCTTCTCCGGGTAATCATTGAGCAGATAGACGCCGTTCACCCACCCCGCCAGGCGAATCATGAAAGCCTGGAATGGGCTGTATCCGACGCCCGTGAGCGCGATGCCATCCTCGCGAACTGCTCGCTCGGCCTCGACAAAGCCTTCGTAGGCGGGGGTGATAATCTCGTCCTGAATGATGAACTTCTGCACCTCGATATCCTGCGGAGTTTTGATCGCGTGCTCCTTCAGGAACTGCGCGCGAGTGAAATCGGAGGCGGTCTGGTGGCGCGTCCAGATGCTGCCCACTGGAGTCTCGTATGTGGTGATTATCGAATCGCCGTGCGCGCGCTGGGTCGCTTTCACATTCGGCGTTTCGCTCTTGAATACGCCGGCGCGCGCCCAGATGGCGGCTCCAATCGCCCGGCAAATGTCATCGCGGCTCACGCCCTCGAATTCCTTCGGCGCCGTCCCGCGCTGCCGATTTACATTGAGCCAGTGGTCGAAGTTGCAGGCCCAGGGGATCCGATCAGGCCTCTCACCTCGCAGGGCTGTGAGGAACCGCTCCTTCTGAGTCATGCCAGTCACGATCGTTTCTCTTGTCCGGGGATTGCGCCTTGCTTCGAGGCTGCGCCGGCGGTTCAGGGCGGGATGCCTCAGTCAGTTGGCGAGCTTACCGGAGGAGACGCTCGATGAGTTGCTCCCTTGGCAGGCCGGTCCATGGGGCGACACGGGAGAGTATGTCGTTCAGCGTTCCCTTGGCTATCGTCCTGTGTACCGGGACAGTCACGGTGTGGCGGCCGGCAGTCGTTTCAATCTGGAGCTGGACGTGGCTTCCCCGCTGGCGGGTGCGGCGATAGCCCAGGGATTCCAGGAGCGCGATCAGTTGACGCCCGCTAACCTGCGGGAGCTTCGGCACGCTTGATCTCCAGCTCGGAAATCACAAGCACGCTGGGTGTCTCTGGCGCGTCCTCAAAGTGGAGGCTTGCAGCCTCTCGGATGTTGGCCATCAGCTCGTCGAGGGTGCGCCCCTGGGTGAAGATATCCGCGCCGATGCCCCTCGCGCACCACATTTCACCGTCGTGATAGGCTTCAAACTTGAGCACCATTGTTTCGCCTCACCTCGGATATTGTATCACGAGATGACCTCCATCGCCCCGCGGCTACGATTGACATTGAGCCAGTGATCGAAGTTGCAGGCCCAGGGAATCCGGTCTGGCCTGCCGCCGCGAAGCGCCGTGAGGAATCTCTCTTTTTGCGTGACGCCGTTGTGAATCACTTCGACGCGCTCGAAACGAGCCCTGCGCGGACTGCGCCGGCGGGCAGCAACTGGGCGGTGACCCTCTGGTGCCATCTGCTCACGGCGAGGTCTGGCGTCTTGAACGAGGGGGCGTCGGCGCATGTCTTGGAGCTGCCCAATCTCGTGCCCTACGGGCCGGGTGGTGCTCTCGCCCGAGAATCGTCGCCCGCTCAGTCACTCGCCGAGATTGCAAAACCAGATAATATGGTCGCCCATGCGCTCGGCCTGTTCCCGGATGAAGGCCTTGTTCTGCTCCAGGTCGTCCGAGCGAATCCAGAGTTCGGCCTGGAACGAGACGCCCGGCCATTCGAGCGTCCACGCCGGGCCTGCAGGTTTGACCATCGAGTGAATCCCCTTCTGCCGCAGCATATCGGCGAGCATTTCCACCATTGGCCGCATGCCCTCGGCGAGCTTTACGACAGGCGCCTCGGGCCGCATGTGCTCTCCTTCCTCCAGCCGCTCGACGAGGGGCGAGCCGCAGTCGGGGCATTTCTCGATGCCCGGCTTGTATTCAAACTTGCAGTTGGGGCAGAAGGGCATGGCAAGGCCAGGCAGATTATATCACAGGCTCCGTGACTGTTCAGTCCCGGATGGGCTGTTGCTACAGCGGGCTGCCAGGGGCCTTCTGGGGCCCCGTGCAGAATGCGGCAGCCGCGAATGAACAGTTACCAGGCTCCCGAACCGTTGACACGCTGTGGAGTGGGGCATATAATCGCGGCGAAATGCCTGTTCGCGTGCCCGATCACTGGCTGAAGAAGCTGGTGATGAGAGAGTTATTCAAGCGAGACATTGATATCAGCCGCATCCTCGTGTTCAGCACGGCTGGCGTCGTCACTATCATGGGCGAGCTGAGGAATATGCGCGGCTTCCAGCTCGACCTGAAGCACGAACTCGCGCAGATAGAGAACATAATTCGCCAGATTCACGGGGTTCGCGACATCATAAACCAGGTGAAGGTCGTGGAGTTCTGACCCCACCGGACCTTCACCGGACGGCGGGCTGTCACGAGGTGCCACTCGCGAGCGGAATCGAGGGGTCAAGAGTCCTCGGTTGGGATGAACGGAGAATGAGGCGCCGGGTGAGCGCGCGAGAGAAGTGCGCCTCGGGCAGAGCTGCGTCAGGTTCGCCGGCGGCGAGGCGAGCCCGAGAGCGAGCGGAGAGCACTGCGCGTAAGGGCGTCTGCGCGCCAGTGCCAGTCTGCCGGAGGCGGACGAAGGCTGGAACGAAGGCGCAAGCGCCCGTCGTTTTTGTCCTGTTCGGCCCGTCGGGAGCAGGCAAAGACACGATCTTGAGAAGGGCCCTGCAGCGCCTTGCTGGACCCGCGAGAAGCAAGAAACGCCCCTCGATAGTTCGTTCCGTTTCCGTCACCACGAGGCCCAGGAGACCAAGCGAGCACGAGGGCAAAGACTACTTCTTCCGTAGCCGCCAGGAGTTCGAGCGGATGGCGAGGAGAGGCGAATTTCTCGAGTGGGCGTGTTACTCGGGCCATCTTTACGCCACCCCGAGGGCGTGGGTGATGGAGCAGCTCAAGCGGGGGCGCGACGTGGTGCTCGAAATCGAGGTGAATGGGGCGAAGCAGATTCGGCAGGCTTTCCCGCCGAGCGAGCCCGCCAGACTGCCGGCGGGCCAGCCCGAAAGCGTGCTCATATGCGCCGCCCCCCCGTCCTGGAGCGAGCTTGAGAGAAGACTCAGGAAAAGGCACACGGAAAGCCCGGGCGAGGCAGCAAGGCGGCTGGAGAGAGCTAAGGCCGAGATGGCAGAAGCGAACGCAGGCCCCGGCGAAGTTTCTCTCTATGATTACCTGATAGTGAACGACCGCCTGGGGGAGGCGGTCGAGGATTTCTGCTCAATCGTCAGAGCAGAGAAGTGCCGGGTGGGCAGAAGGATGCTGAATCCCGGCGCTTAGCAGGCGTGTGATAAATGCCGTTGCGCCCTGCGATCGATCAGCCCGGTAGGGGCGGCCCCCCGTGGCCGCCCAGAGAGCTTTCGGCAGGGCCTGGCAAAGAGCGAGCGGTTATGCGACAACCACCTCAGCGCGTAGGGGCGTGATTCATCACGCCCACAAAGCCACCCGTGGTGCGGGAGCCAAGGCATGGTGAATCCAGAAGACGCAAAGAGCAAGCCCGCCGGCCTTTTGGCGGGCAAGTGCATGCTCGTGGGGGTTACGGGCAGCATAGCCTGCTATAAGTCTGTCGAAGTGGTTCGCAAGCTTGTCGAGCTGGGAGCCGAGGTGCGCGTGCTGATGACGCAGAGCGCGGCGGAGTTCGTGGCGCCGCTCACATTTCAGACGCTCTCGCGCAACCCGGTGATCCTCGATATGTTCGCCCCGGTGGCCAGGTGGGAGATCGAGCATGTCGAGCTTGCCGACCGCGCCGACCTTTTTCTCATAGCCCCTGCAACGGCTCACTGTCTGGCGAGGCTCGCCTTGGGGCTTGCCGACGAGATGATATGCGCAACGGCTCTGGCCACGAGAGCGCCAGTTCTCGTGGCGCCTGCCATGGATACGGGAATGTGGCTGCACAGGGCCGTGCAGCAAAATGTGGAGCGGCTGAGGGGACTTGGCTACGAGATAATCGAACCGGCGGTGGGGAAGCTTGCGAGTGGGAAAGAGGGACCGGGGCGTCTTCAGGAACCTGAAGAAATTGTGAGGCGAGTTGTTGAGAGGCTTGCGATGAAGCGAGACCCTTCGACTCCGCTCAGGGCAAGGCTCGAGGGGAAGAAAGTTGTTGTTACCGCAGGGCCGACGCAGGAGCCGCTCGACGCGGTGAGGCACATTTCCAATCCGTCAACGGGGAAGATGGGATTTGCGCTTGCCAAAGAAGCGGCGGCCAGGGGGGCGAAGGTGACGCTTATCTCAGGGCCCACGCTGCTTCCCGGTCCTGCTGAAGTTCAGACCGTGAGGGTGAAGACCGCAGCCGAGATGCTCGAAGCCTGCCTTGAGCATGGAAAAGGGGCCGACGCGGTTCTTATGGTGGCTGCGGTGAGCGATTACGCCCCGAAGGAAGTGGCAAAGGGGAAACCTGCGAGGAAAACTGCGGGCAGCGTGACGGTGGAACTCGCGCCCACGCCTGATATACTTATGCGATTGGCGGAACTCAAGCGCATGGGCACCCGTAGGGGCGGCCCTCTGCGGCCGCCCGTCAGGGGCAAGCTGGGAGCTGCCGAGCGAGCCCTCCCTCTCCTTATCGGTTTTGCGGCGGAGGCCGGCGACGCTGAAAAAAGGGCGGCTCAGAAGCTGAAGGAGAAAGGGCTTGACATGATAGTGGCCAACGATGTCACAAAGCCCGGCGCGGGTTTTGGCTCGGACACGAATGAGGCCACCCTCATCTTCGCCTCCGGCCGCAAGCGCAAACTCCCCATGATGCCCAAGGACCGCATGGCAGCGGAGATAATCGTCGAAGTCGCGAAGCTGCTGCGGTGATCAGCGGGGACACTCCGACCAGGGCACTGGACCACGGCATTCCCGATTTTCCTATTGCTCTTGCTCGTCTCTGGCTGACTTTGGAGTGCCCCGACGACTCGGGGCTTTTAGAGCTTCTAACAAAACCCCCATGCCCCTGGAAGGCTCCGAACACGCCGCGAGGCCTGTAGAGCGGGGCCTCCCCCTAAGCCTGTTAGGCCGGGGCGGCGGCCCTTTGGGCTTAGCCGCGCGCCCCGCCGGACGGCTTTGGGCGCGGGGTGCCTGCCCGAGCCGGGCCACGGCCAGGGGAACCCGCGCCCTACAGTTCCCCCAACCGGCAATGCGTTTTGATACAGGCTCTCAACCCGCCTATGGCGAGTGAAAGCCGCGGCTCCCCGTGCTTCGTAGCGTACCGGCCACGGCACTACACAGAGTAGCGGCCGCAGCAGTTCAGAGCGATGGGCCCTCCATTCAACCACAATTCCGCAGGGCGGCAGTATGTCAGCAGCGGCCGACGACGTGCCGGCTTGTCACACAGTGCCCAGCGCTGATTGGGAGCAGCAGCCGACGGATTTGGGAACGGTGGGCAACAGGCAACTGGCAACAGGCAACAGCTGATCGGACGGGTGAGCGGGAGGCCGACCGCGCTCGCGGCGCGCCGGGTCTGAGCGACGGAGGCCGTGGCAAAACGGGCAGCGAGAGCAAGACGGGCGCCCAAGGACTTCGCGGCATTGCGAGGCCGCATCTGCGCAGTAACCGCCGCCGCAGCCGATTCGCTTTGTCGTTCGCAAATGGCCTGACAGGTACCTGTGGGTTGCGGTGGGCGCGGGGCCATCCCGCACCTCTTCGAGGATGCGCAGCCGGGCGAGGGTGAGGCTGCAAAAGTAGCGGCGCGAAAGAATATGGGCGTCCACAGGGTGACTAATGAGGTCGCGATGAAGCCAGGACGATGGGGCGATGAGCCGCGCGCCATACCAGTTGCACAGCCGCTCGTGATGGGGGCAGGATTGCTGGTGATTGGCGAGTGAGGTCGGGCAGAAATAGGGAGGATCGAGGAAGCAGAGGGGGCGGCCAGTTCTGTATAAGACAGCTTCGGCTATTTCATGCGCTACAGTCATTCGCAGCCGCTGCGGAGATGTGTAGCAGGGATTGACAACTATGACGCCGCAGTCGCGCAGCAGGTTTCCGCGGACAGTCGCGGGCAGGCGCGGATCGAACTCAACTTTCAGGCCGGCCGCGCGAGCGACCTGCAAGAGGTCAACGGGCGCAGAAGATTCGCCTGCGACTGCGAGCAGAGCTTCGGGCATGAGGATGTTGAAGCAGCCGTGAGAAAGAGAGGCCATGCGTTATCTCCCGATGCGGCAGTCCGCGCAAGTCGCGGCGTGTGGACCTGCGCACTCGTAAAGGGTGCGGCTACAGCTTGGGCCGATACCTGGAGCGGTAGAAACGGACGAGTTCTTCCAGGGTTCGCCTGTCCTGCGGGCTGAGGGTTGAGTCGGCGCGCAGGGCTGGTATGACATCGGCCTGGGGAGTCTCGATTGCCAGAAACCACTGGTAGGGGAAGCACAGAAGGTCTGCGATTGCCTGAAGGTCGGCGACGGAGATTCTGCGCGAGCCTTTTTCCCAGCGGTCAACAGTGCTCGCTCTCACGCCCAGAGAGCAGGCAAGCTGTTGCAGGGTCAGACGGCAGGCTTTTCTGGCCTCGCGTATTCTCTGGCCTATGAGCGTATAGTGCGATTGGCCGCGCTGCATGGTGAGTGTTTGGCGCGCCAGCGGCCCTGCGCCTTGGTGTTATTCGACGGGCCGGGCGGCGTGAATTCTGCTCCAGGCGAGTTCTATCAGGAAATTCGCCACGTGGTCTGCAAGCGGCTCTGCAAGATACGAGTCGAGCTTCTCTTTCAGCAGGCGCCGCGCGAACGCTCTCTTCTTATCGTCAGGCAGAGAGTCGAAGTTGGCGACATAGGCGACGACCTCGGCGACCTTGTTCATGATGCGCGGGTCGTTCGCCAGGCGCGCCAGTTGCTTCGGCACTCGCACTTTTCTGAAGAGGGAGAGAAGAAGCGCCAGGGCCGAAAGACCAGCCAGAAGTCCAGTAGCCTGAACATGGCTCTCGCAAATCATGTCAAAACCTCCTCAAGCGATGAGCATCGTTTTGTGACCCATGTGACGGGCAATTGCTTGCACAGTTTGAAGCGCACGCGTGAAAGCTGCGGCTGCGCTCAAGGCTTCTGCCCTGCCGCGGCGCGCAGCTTTCGCAGAAGGCGGCAGAAGGCGGTTCGCTGGGAGCTTGTGAGGGTCTCGCTTTGAAGCCAAAGGCCCAGGACCTGTTTCTGCGCGAGAGTGAGGCCGGCGCGCGAGACGACCTGCTCGAGGCAGGTCCGATCGAGAGCCGCCTCAAGCTGGCGTGCAGCCCTCGGACAGCTCAGCACTGCATCGGATACTGTGCCCGCTCTGGGCGGCTCTGAGCCTGCGCCATTGCCCAAAGACAGGATGCACGGTTCGGGGCGCAGGGCCGAAGGCAGGGAGGCTTTGGAAGCGGGCAGGCGGATGACCCTGCTCCGGTCGCGCAGATAATGCTGCATCTGCCCCTTTATCATCTTCAGGAAGAATGGCGCCGAGAGGTGCCTTGCTCTTCGGGCTGCGCCGACAACAGCAAGGCGCCCCTCCTGGGCAAGGTCTCCTCGATGCCGGCCAAGAGGTTCCAGCAAGATTGCAAACTTCTGAATCCAGGGCTCGAAAGTGCGCAGAGCCTCTTCGGCGTCAACGGGCATGAGATTCCTCTCGCTATAAGCAAGCTGGCCCAAGTGAAAGGGTCAAGTGCGGCCGGCCATGGGGCCGGGTGAAGTCAGGCTGGCTTTCGAGGGCCCGCCAGTCCTCCGAAGGCGGCCTGCCCGTGCCGGGCTCCGGCCAGGGATGCGCCTGCGGCGCACACTCAAGCGGGCGAAGCCCTCACTGGGTCGGGCGAATACGGATATAGACGCGGCGCTCTTGTGCTATCCGGTCGGCGACGGCGGCGCCCAGGCTTTCGGCAAGAGGGCGGACGGGCGCCCAGACTTGACCATCGCGAAGCAAACCCGCCAGAGGCGGCTTGCCATCAACGACGATTTCGACGGCGATGGTCGTGCGCTGCTCGCTGTCGGCGCCAGAGCTTCGGCCTTCCGCCGCCGCTTCATGAGGCTGGGAGGCCGAGGTCGCGGCGGAAGCTGTCTTTCTCAGGACAGAAAGGGGCAAGAGCCTCCACTCGACATGGCCGATGTCGGCCATGCGCCAGCGGCCGCCCCATGTCAGGCCGAGGCTCTCGGCTATTCTTCCGAACTGCAAGCGCTTGGCGGGCGAGAGAGAGGCAACCCAGTAGTCGGCTGCAAGACCGAAATTGTGATAAGAGCTTCCGGGCTTCGCGTAGGTGACGACTCTCTCTTTCGCGACCCCGCGTCGGCCGATGTTGTACAAACGGGCCTGCTCCTCCGCGCTGCGGTAGCCGCAGACAAGGGGAACCGACATTCCGGCAGCCGCGAGCTTTGCCTCGAAGATTTCCAGCTTCGCAGCGAAGGCGGGGTTCAATTCGCGTTTCATATCGCGGCGACGAGAGAGGTTCGTATCAGTGGGTTTTGCCATAGCTGTTGGTCCCCTGCGCTGCGCTCGGGGCAAGCCCTTCGACTCTGCTCAGGGCAGGCCATTCGGGCTCAGCCTTCTCTCCAGGCGCTCCACAGCCGCCGTCAGGCGCTCGAGCGCCAGCGTCTGCTGTGCCGAAACGGTGGTCTGGTGCGCGATGTGGTTTGTGACGAGGGTCTGGTAGGCGTCGAGCGTCTTTATGAAATGCTCAAGCACCCTGAGCAGAACCGCCCGGAAAAACAGGGCAAGGGCCGCAAGAGCCGAAACCGCAAGCCCGCCTATCGTGTAGTCTTGGACCATCGCATGTCAGCGGCCTCGAGGAGACGGGGTAGGGCAGGTTTGAAACCCTGGCCGAGTCCCGGCGCGGGCAGGCCTGCCCCTACAGGAGGGCCCAGACGTGTCGCGCTACGAGGCCATCGCGCGCTGCTTGAGAGCCCGCACTTCGCTGTCGAGTTGTCTTATCGCTCCCAGCATGATGCTTATGAGGGCGTTCAGGTCTGCGCCGTCCTCTCCGATTCTCTCGCCCGCTCTGTATTTGAGTCTCCGCTCGCCTGTCATTGAGTCTTCCTCGTAGATGTCCTCCGTGGCAGTCGGCGCTGGCCTATAGGCGGGCGATGGCAGGCTCGCATAGTCGAGGGCTGGCAGACCGTGAGTGGTCAATCTCGCGGAGTCTTTCCTTATCTGGGCGAGCGCGGCCAGATCGCCGCCCTCAAACATATCGGCCCAGAACAGACAACCGCGGTCTATCAGGTTCTTGTGGTTGACATCGTTCCAGTAGTTAGACGCTGTCCCGAGGTTAAGGCCAGCAGCGGCTGCTGGACGAAGTGCGGCGGAATCAAGGATCATCAGGGCGCTGAATGTTGGATTGTCGGCGGCTGGGGCACGGTAGATAATAAACCTGTCGGAGTCTGGCTCCGCTCCATGTATCCACGAGGGGTAACTGCTGTTGTAAGAGATCCACGCTGCACCCGTAAAATGAGCGTTGGCAGAACCCCATAACCTGCCATAGGGGCCAAAGGCAATTAGACTCGCGCCTTGTCCCGGCGCTGTCAGTAACTGAAGTTGAGTAGCGTCAAAACGCAGAACGGTCAGCGGAATATTGGCATCCGGCTCGGCGGCGATTCCAAGCCTGGCGAATTTCGGGGAGTTGCCAACGCCCAGATGCTGGCCGTCTGTCAAGTCGGCGTTGAGGTTGCTCACAAGCGTGGGGCTGGCGATTACAAAGGGCGCAGTGCCCGAAGCAACGCTGCTGCTGAGCTGGCCTGCAAGATAGGCGACGCGCCAGCGGGCGGCCGAAGACCCAAGGTCGCAACCGCCGCCTGACACGGGCAAAATGGACGCGGCCCTGATCTGTGTGGCCGGGCGTATGTGAAGCTCGGGAAGATTGGAGACAAGGTAGGCTGTTCCACCCTCGATGTATTGAGCCATCCACTGGTTGGGGTCGGATGGAGACAGGGTTTTGAAAGGCCGCGCCTCGTCGCCGAGATGGTCGTGGCGTCCCCTTGGCATGTAGGTTGCGGGGTCATGGGTGTCGCTGAAAAGGATGCTCCTTATGAAAGGCGACTGCGGTGTGTCGTCGAGATAGGCGATATCAGCCCAGTCGCCGACCTGCGCGGACCATGGCGCTGCAACCTGAACAGAATCTATCGTGAGGTCCTGGCCGGCATCGTCCTTATCAACAGCGACAGTGGCCAGGTCTCCGTCTATGGCCGTGACGCGCCCCAGCCGGTATAGCCGGCGACTGCGCGCCTCGCGCGGATTGGACGAGTGGATTATCTGTGTGAATGAAGGAGTGGGCATGGGAATTCAAGAGGGAACAGGCAACGGGCGAATTTCGGATTTCGGATCTCAGATCTCAAATCTCAAATCCCGAACCTGAGATTTGAGCTGGAAGCGGGTGCCGGAGCGTGGGGCAGGCAACAGGGCTTGCCCTACGAAGCTCATAGAGCGAAGTAGGGAACGGGCTTATCTCGAATTTCCAACCTGAAATCTCAAATTTCGAATTTCGAATTTCAAATCTGGGATTTGAGGGTGGTAGGGGCATCCGCCATCTGGCGGACCGTGCCACTACACGTGCTCACGACAGGCTCTGCACTGCCCAGGGACTGGGTCTGCCCTGGAAGCCGTCCCTTGGGTTGAACACGGCGACGCGATACCACCACACCCCGGGCGCTGTCCTTATCTCATTGCTCTGGTCGAACCAGACCTCGGGGGAAGTCCTGGGTGGAGCCGTAGCCAGTATCACGGGGCTCAGCGTATTGGTTTTGCTCCTGAAGATGTTGTAATACCAGCCTGCGGGCATGCCCTGGGTGGGGCGCGGCCAGGAAAGTTTGACGATGCGGATGGTAGGCAAAACCCTTGCGGCTGATAGGCTCGAGATGGCCCAGGTGCTGGAGGCTTCTGTTTCGCCCGATGCTCCGCTTTGCGGCGTGACGCCCACCGGGCCGGCGAGATCGCCCTCTATGCCTACGGCTGTGTGGGCGGCCACACGAAACCAATATTGCGTGCCGTTGGCGAGGCCGTAGGCGACCACGGAGAGGCTGTTGACATCGGCGAATAGGCTGCCGACGCTGGCGACGGCAGTCGAGATGTAAGCGTTGTATGCGGTCACATAGGCTTCGGGCGAAGCGCCCCATTCCAGGCGCGCCGACCCGCTGCCGGGGAACGCCCGCAAAGTCTGAACCAGCGAGGGAGCGCGGTATCTGTATCCCCGAAGCGTCAGCCCGATGCGCCAGTCGAGCCCAACCTCGGGCGTCATGTCGAATTCGCTCTCCAGGGCAGTTATTCGATAGAGCTGGTCGCTGCGGCTGGCGGTTGTTGCGCTCTCTACAACTGTTATTACCTGGCCTGGTCGAAGGTATGGGTCGCCATCAATCTCGCCGGCGCCGTGATTCACGACATACCCGTAGTCGCGCAGCATCGCCCCCGCGAGCTGACGCGCCAGAACAGCGTCCTTGATGGTGGGCTCCTCCAGCACAAAGGTGCGATCGCCGAAACGCTGGATGCTGTTTGCGTCTTTCGCCTCCACAGACACCAGAATCTGCCTGGTGTCGCGGAAGCGCACTACGACATGGTTCCTGAGCGACTTGCCGGTCGTGTTCTTTCTCCAGTTGCGCAGGTTGAGTTCCGGCAGGTAAATCTCTTCGCCCACAAACCTCGTGGGGTCCGGCTCGTAGAACCTGAAGACGCCCGACTCGTCGGCCTCGAAGGCCCAGCCGAGCATCGAGGCAAGCTCCAGGCACGACTTGTATATGCTCTGATTCTGACTCGTCCAGCGAGGCAGCGTGAAGTTTGTCGAATTGAAGTTGAAGTCCGCGCTGTTCAGGCGAAGCCCGTAGAAGCTGTTCGTCAGAAGATCGGCCATTATGTGCTCGGGGGCCGTGTTGGCATACGTGAGGTAGGTGGACGCGAACTCATCGTCAAGCTTCTTGGTATTGTCGCGCACCTGCAAAAGCTCGATGATGCCGTCGGCCGACTGGCCGATGTCGTCGCCGAGTATGCCCATGAAAGCCTTCTCGCGAAAGTTGTCCGCGTATGTCGGCGTGTAAACTTCGACTTCGTCGAGCTGGTGCCAGTAGCTTCCCTTCGGACTGAAACGCAGAAGAATCCATCTGGCGCTCGCTCCCAGGAGCTTGTGCAGATAGAAGGTCTGTCCTGAAGGGCTATCCCCATATACAGAAAGATCGAAGGCGCCGAGGCTTTCGAAGGGGCCGCTCTGCGACGTGGTCGAGCCGAAGAGCTGGATGCTGGTCGGCAGAGTCCTGTTGGCTGAGGATTTCGAGAGGGCCGAAACGCTGACCCCGCAGATGGAGTTGACGCTGCCCAGGTCAATCTTCACGTCGAACTGCGCGTCCTGCCACGAGACCCATTGAGGCGCCGCGACGCTCGTCGGGTCGGAGGTGAAATTCTGATCGGTCAGCGCGAGCAGGGAGCCGCTTACGGGAGGAGTTCCGCTCACAGACCTTCCGCTTGCAGCGTTTGTCCTGAAATCTATGCCCTGCCAGAGTCGAATCAGGCGTCCTTCATCGAGGAGAGGGTCGAACTGGCCCATCGTATTGACATTGAAATACGACGAGGAGTTGTCGCGGGCGAGAAGGCCGTCGGAGTTTTCCAATCGCAGGTCTGCCGTGCTCGTGCCCCCAAGGACTTTTCTGATGGCGACGGGGAACATGAGCCTGTGGGAGATGGCGAACCAGATATCATCGCGCCGATACTCGAGCGAGAGAGTGGGCTTCACCTCTCCCATCAGCGCGCTGGCCTTTACAGTCATAGTGGAGGGGTTTGTGGGCATGGGAAAGGACCCCGGTGAGAACGGAACACTGAGACGGGAGAAGGGGCTTCAGCAGGAAAGCGACGCAGGCGCGTAAACCGTCAGGTCGTCAACCCTGGCAAAATCTGGGTCCACCGCAGCGATGGCATCTGCGCCGGCAAGACGGGAATACACAACGTGAAATGCGTCGGTCGGAAGAAGGTGAAATCTCTCGATTATGGGCCGCACGGCCAGATAGGGCGGTTCAGGTTCGGTCGCTTGTTCGAAATCGCGCGGTGAGAGGACAAACACCGGGTAGCCCAAGAGGAACTCGTACAGCCGTTCTATGTCCTCGCGACACTCTTCCAGAACTTCCGGATACTGCCGGTGAATACGCAGCCACCGCTTCTCGGTTATGCCGAGCCTCTGCTGCAGCGGCCCGACCTGAGGCCCCAGCTTTTGCTTTATCACCTGAAAGCAGAGCTCATTTACAACAAGATCGCTAATTAGGAGGGTTACCTGTCCCACATGCGCAGCCGCGTTGAGTCTCTCGAGGAAGAGCAGGGCCTGCGGGGCGGCCTCTTTGGGAGGCGACTCCAGGCCCCGCATTAGAAGACTTGTGTCGAGGTAGATGATCCCCGGGAGGGGATCGTCAAACTGGCGCATCGTCGCCGGCATCAACGACACCAAGCCCTTCTATAACGATAGGTGCATAAGGATCGGCCTCTTTGATCAGGCCTCGCGCGTACTCAAGCGGGTCTCCGTGCTTTTCCATCCACCGTTTGCTTCGCTCGGCGACCTCGTGCCGGCCGGCGAGGATCTTCTCCCGCAGAGACGGACGCGAAGGCCGCGCCTCCGCGGAGAACTCCAACGAAACACGGGGCCACGCCCATTCACCATGCTCTGAAGGCCGCGATATCGGCGTCACGTATTCCGCCAATGTGGATGATTCGACCTCGGCCTCGAACGTAGGCGCAGCCACCCTCCCAACGTCCCCAAGAGCAAGCATGAAATCCCGACCCCTCGCTGCCTCGTTCTGACTCGCAGGCGTCGCGTCCACGCGCGCCACGATCGCGGTCACGGCTTCCTCCTCCTGGCGCTATATCGGCGCGTAAAGCGCGCCGACAATTTGTCGCCCCTTGTCGCTTGCTGCCGTTATGAATTCGCTGACCTGGTCTGCATCATGGTCAAGGCTGCCGATGTCCACGTTGGCGAAGTAGTAGGTTGACGCCCTGAGGGCCGGATATTCCCCGGACCTCAGAAAGTCGCGAAACAGCTGCTCCCGTTGCATCGGCCCGCTTGTAATATTACCCTTCCACGCACCACATTGGAAGTCTAAAATGAGTCCTACATCGGAAATCTGAACTGTTCCCGCCAGTGCCTGAACTGCCCGCTCCAGGAAAATAGCCTCGAAGCGCTGCTTTGCCCTCTCAAAGTCTGTTTCAGCGTCGGCGACACAGTACTGTCGGAGCCCGACGCGCACCAACCGCTCAAGTTCGTATTTTTCCCGAATGCGGTCGAAAATCCTCTTCGCCGCTCCGCGGAACGCAGGCACGTCGGTGGATCGCTCCCACTCGATTATGGCATTCTGATGCGTAATCTGCAGGGTTCGGTCGCGTTCCTTATTTTCAAGTCTGACAACACCCTCCTGCGATATGCCTCCCGCGCCGAACTCCGGCAAGAACTCGTGCACGATGATTGGGCCATGCGACAGGTGGAGAGGGGTCCCTGGGAATCTGATTTCGCAGATCAAACGGACAACCTCAAATTTGTTGCCTTCCACGGGTCCCTCTGCCGGAGACAATCGTCACACAAGGATACCATTATTCAGTTCCACAGAATAGGGTCGCAACCCTTTCGCCTCCGCGCTCCCGAGCAGCGATGGCCCGTGCCCGGGCTGTTGCCGGTCTCACACCGCGCCCACTATTCCCACGGCCCTGGCGTCGAGTTCAGCGAGCTGGGACAGCTCGCGCCACAAAAGCTGCGCGGCGCGGCGGGCGCCTGTTCGATCCAGGGCGCTGTCAAGTCTTATCTCCACTCGCTGAACCTGAACGGCCGAAACTGGCCGGGGCGCCGCCGCAGAGGCAAGCGTCGGCCGCGACCAGAGGTTTAAGCCCAACGATGGATAGCCAAAGCGGCGCAGGTTCTCGGTGATATTGAACAGATACGCCTCGATTGCGAAAGCCTCGGGTGTGTTGAGAAAGGCGCGCGACAGGACAGCCTGCAAGCGCTTGTCTTTCTTGCGGCCGAAGAGGGCGCCCAAAAGCCCTCCTGCCAGAGCGCCTATCGGCCCACCTGCGAGAAAACCCAGGGCGGATCCAATGCCGGCATATTCCCTGCCATAGGGCCCCGCCCCGAAAAGCGACGCCAGGTAGCTCCCCCGGCCGTAGGCTGCAATCGCGCCGCCGTATCCTTTGCCAGGGAAGATTTGCTCGAGGATGCTGCGATCGCGGCGCTGCTGGCTGCGAGAGCCTTCGACAACGAGAGGCCGCTCGTGTGTGCCCACCGCGGCGCCCTCCCCAGCGGGCGATGGCGCGCCCGCTGGCCTGAGCGCTCGCGAGAGAATCTGAGACGATGCCCTCGCAGCGGCCAGCATCTCCTGGCTGATCAGGCGCGCGCCGTCCGCCATTGCCTGTTCCATGAGCGCAATCGCTGCTCTGGTATCGCCGCTGGCTGCCGAGCGCGCCCCAGGCGAAGGCGACACTATTTCGTCCCTGTCGGTTATGGCTTCGGGCATGATCCACGGCCTTGTAGGGGCAGGCCTGCCCGCGCCGGGACTCGGCCAGGGTTTCAAACCTGCCCTATGCGTTCGATGCTGTGATCTTCCTCACCCAGGCAGAATAGCTGAGCGTGTCGGCCAGGGCCGTCCGAGGAGGTGAGGCCGAGATACCTCGCGCTGCGAGCTCGTCCTGCATCTCCAAAACCCAGATCGCTTCCTTTACTGGCCACGGAAGCCGATCGAGGCAGGGGTCGGCGGGCCCTTTGAAAGCCCCCGGATAACGCCGGCAGATGAGGTCGTTGAGCCTGAAGCCTGGGTCGCTGGCAATTATAAAGGGAGTGCGGGCTCTTTGCCTTCAACATCCCCGGCTGCGCGGGCGCTCGATGCGAGCTGCCCCGAGCAGAGCTGCTGGTGCTGAGAGAACATCTCGTCCCTCAGCCCATCGGGCAGAGTTTCCACCTGCGCCAGCGAAGAGAATACCGGCGCATCGGGCGAGTCGGCGCAGAAGCAGCAGCGGAGAATAGTCCAGGTCTCGTAGGCGTGGGCGAAGGCTGAAGCAGCAGCAGCCCTTATCTCCTCCGCCAGGAGTATTTCTGAGAACTCACGTCGTGGAAGAGAGCGAAGCCGCTCGAGCTCCTTTTGCCTTGCCTCGTCGGCGGCCTGCTGGCGAAGTTCTTCCTGATTGGCGCAGGTCTGCTTGTGTTGTGCGAGCGCCTGCTGAAATTCGGCCTCCGTCTCTCCCGCCTGGACATCCGGGCCGGACCGGAAAGGAGGGTCTGGGAATCTGCGGGCGGCCTCCCATTCGAACCGGTCGGCGATGTAACCGTCTGGCAGAATTTTGCGAGCGACGGCCTCAAGGGCCCTTATGGCCGCGTCTTCAGGCGACTGGATTATGTTGGCCTCTACAAGAGCGCGGCGGCCGCGCAGGACCTGCTCATCGGCCGCGATTGCACCGGCGGCCCGGTCGCGCGCCTGGAAAGCCCGCTGAAGTATCTCGAACCGGTCTGCCGCGGGGCGGATGAGTATCTTTTGCCTGCCCCCATCGGGAAGGCAGATCTCCATCTCGACGCCGCGAAGCAGCGCCCGCACGAGGCTGGCGACATCCTGTTCCTGATTGCTCATGGTCTCAACACCTGCAGCCGCCCCGACGAGTCGGGGCCGCGCGATATTCTCAGCGGGAAAGGGCCAGAGTCGCGGAACTGCGGCGTTCTCTCTCAGTAGCCGCTTGTCGTGTTTGTGACGATGACTCTGGCGACGCCGTTCGTGTCGTGCCAAAGCCCCCTGAATTCGATTCGCTCATTCAGAATCCCGGCTGCCAGCGGATTGTCATGGTCGCTGATGCGGGCGCGGAAGAGCTCGATCGCCACCTCGTAGGCCCATGTGCTCACGATTGTCGCTCCAGTGAGGGCGAACCGCAGGGACCGCTCAGTTCCCGCGATGTAGTCGCTTCTCCGCTCTGTGCCTTCCAGAACGAGCAGCGCCTCGCCAGTAACATCGAGCCCCGAGGCTGGAAGCCGCCCCAACTTTCCCGCGCCTCCGGCAGTGGGTATCGGCTCGAGCCCAGGGTCGAACTCAACCGAGAACTGACGCACCTTGGTGTTGTCCGCTGCATCGAACCGCGCGGTGAAGGTGGGAAAAGACAGGGTCTGGTCGGTGTTGAATGAAGCTGACGCCGGGCCGCTCGTCACCTCGTCCTTTCCGACGAGGTCAACATCGGCCTGGAGCGTTGCGCTTTCATCGCCGGCCAGGCTCAGCCGCAGCCTCTCCACCCGGCATCCCGTGTAACGGCGCGCGTAGAGCGAGCCGTGGTTGTGCTCCAGCGTGAGCGAGGGGCGCTCGATAGAAGACAATGTGTTGGCAAATGTGAACAGGTGGCGATAAGCATAGCCGCCTATCGTGTTCACAATTGTAGTCGTGCATGTGCCGAAGCAGCTCAGCACGAACAGGGGCAGCGTTCCTCCCGCGCTCACATCGAAGTTGACAGTTCCTCGATAAGAAGTCAGGCCCGAGCGCACGCGCCTGACGCCCATTACCCCCGACACTTGCTCGGGGAAATCCTGGGCGACTACCGGCCCGATGGTGGCCCGGTTCAGCTCCGCGATGAAAAGCTGCGGCGCCGCTCCCGAGCCCCACGAACTTTCTCTGCCAACTCCTATATGTCCCAACTGACCAGAATAACCAGCCATTTCTCAAACGCCTCCTGTAGGTGCAGTTTCAAACCTGCCCCTACGCCGCTATGCTCTTCTCTGCCCTTACCTCCATGACAACCTGAGCTCTCCAGGCGCGCTCTCTCCGCTGGACATCTCTTCTGACAACCCTGGAGAAGATGGTTCGCACCACGCCCGAGAGCGTGGGATTCGACCGAAGGACATCCTCGGCTCGTTCGAGATAAGTGAAGCACGAGTCCTCGGCTGCCTGAGCGTCCAAGGATTCCGTCGCCACAAAGACATGAAAAAGATAGGTGTGATCTCTGGCCGATGAGGCCCACCCGGCTTGCTCCTCGCCGACGCGCTGGCTGCCCTGCCCGGCGGGCGCGGCGAAGACGACCGCTACGGCGGGAAGCTGCGTTGACGCGAAGGACTCAAAAAGATTCATCTCCTTCGCCCAGCCCCTTATCTCCGACGACAGAACGGCATCAGCTCTCAGCAGATTGAACAGGGCGTCGCGTATTGGAAGATAGCGAGTGCTCGTGTAAGGCATGAGATGTCAACTCGCGCAGATTGCCAGCGCCGGTAACCGACTCGCGGCCGAAAACGGCAACCTGCCGGGGCGCATAACGAGGTCGCGCAAGTCCAGCCCTCGGGCGCCTCCCCAGGCTCTTATAGATAGTTCGACTGTAACGAGCCCAAGGCTCGCGAGGGGGGCAACGCTCCGTGATGCCTAGCGCCCGAAGCGTTGGCTGAACGGGCGGTCAAGTGAAGAGGTAGACCGCCTGGAGCGGCGCGCGGCTTGCTTCTTTCAGGGCATCAGTAGCCTCTCGAAGCTTGCTTGCTCAAAGTGGTGATCGGATGTAAATGCCCGTCGTATGTTGCGCTCGGCCATAACCACAAAGGATATGCAGTCCGTCAAGCTCCACTCTTTGTCGGGGCGCTGCTTGAAGAGTTCCCATCCCCTCTCCCACAACTCCTGATCCACATGGACGACCGCCATCAGCCCCGAGGGTACTGAGCCCCAAACTGCGTCGATCGCCTCTTCAGCAAGGGGCCGCAGTGCAGGCTTCCTGCACAGGTTTCCTAACTCAACCAGCACGTCATCCGTAGTCACAAGACGGACTCGCTCAGCCTCCAGCACTTCATTGACCGCGACCGCCTGCTTATGCAGACCCTCATCCCGGTTAACGAGAGCTACCAGAGCCGGAGTGTCAACGAAGACCTCTTCCACAGCACTCCCTAACCATGGAGATGACGGTCGTGTGCGTGCCCCAGATCAGATATACCGGTGTGCCGTGCCGACAGGTGCAGCCTAAAGATCGGGGGCGGCTGGGCCGGCTTTATCCGGACTTCCGTCGGCGAGAGGGTGCCGGAGAGCCAGAGAAGTGTCGACACAGGATCAGGCTGCAGCTTCTCCAGCCGGTCAAAGCAGGAAAGCGCCTCGTCTTCAATGGCCAGGAGGGTGTCAATGGGGAAGGTCATGCTTGCAGAAGACACCTGGGAAAGAGCGGGGAAAGACTGTTCTCCCAGGTTCTTGTACACCCTTCCCCAGACGTGTCTAGCCTGGGTCGGCAAACCGACCTTGCAGATCGCAGAGGTGGGAAGCATTTTTCATTCCTCCGTCAGGGCACGCACAATGCTGCTTGAATCATTAAGGCAGACGCCGCTATCCTCAAACGCCTTGCAAGCTTCGTCGGCGCCTGCCACATCACGATGGTAGTTGAGCGCGATCACCAGCTTTGCTGGCTCCTTGATAACTGGCTCAATAACCACCTTCAACAGGAAGCCGTGCCTCCCCACATATAGTATACTACCGACCCGGAGGTCCTTGTCTGTTGAAAGCGCGCGGATCAGCCTATCGCGGTCGCCAACGAAAGCCCGCCGCGCCAGCTCAGATACCTTGTGCTCATCCTCCGCCACCGCGCTCCAATGGAAGTTCAGGCCTACGGCTGTATAGGGCGTCTCCGGCAAATGCCGAACATAACGCGCCACAGCCTGCATGACATAGGCAAGGCCCTCCTCATCCAGCTTCTTCGAGCTGACCTGAAGCCTGGACTCGTCGACAACCAGTATTACCTGCTCAGTCTCGACGAGCGAGAACACTGGCACATGAGTGAAGTTGACGACGGGAGGCGAGATGATGCCGTTCGCAAGCAGCCATTCTTTCGACGGAATCGTCGGATTGTGACTCTGCGCTATCACAACGACATTAGCTGCACTAAGTTCAAGCTTCAATGCTTCCTCCCACGCCGCCCAGTATACTCGTTGTATCGGTGTCTCGCTAATAGCCAGCAAAAAGCGCTAAGCACTCCGAGAAGAATTTTCCATAGCTCGCTGCTGGTTACCAAACTACCCTTCAGATTCGTGCGGCCATCACACATCTCCTGCCCCGCCGTCCCTTCCCCCCACGTTCCCTGTTGCCGGCAATGGTTAGGTCTCGCCGCGCCGTCGGTCCCGCCACGGCCTACATCAGCTCCCCAGGCCCCATTGTTGGCTCTTCGGGCGTTCGATTCCGGGCGCCGGGTCGAAGATCGGTGCGGCGCAGCTTGCCCATCTGCGCGGTCTCGCCGCGAAGCTCGGTCTCCTGCGGGCGAGCAGGCTGCTTCAGGAAATAGGTGTAACTAAGATTCATCACAGCCCCAGGCGCAAGCTCGCCTCCAGAGATCAGCCTCGCCCGGCCAAAGGTGTGGTCAACTTCGAAATCCTTCGGCACTCCCGGTCGGTAGAGGTCTTCGTAGGCGCTGCGCTCCTCGATATAAGACACTGTGCCAGAGGTATCTGTGGCGGAAACGCTGCCCAGAACAATGCCGGCTTTTTCCAGCTCCGCCCAGGTGTAGAAATCGGGCGGCAGCGTCAGCGCCTGGCTGTGCACGGCGGTTCCCAGGTCAACCTTTCCTTCTCGAAGCATGCCCAGGCGCGACCAGAAATCGTCCTCGTAGTCCGACGCCACCTGCGCCTCCCGGCCCTTCTGGGCGAGCTCGAGACCGCGCCGCGCGTATGCCACGGTTCCCAGGGCCGAGGTTCTGCGAACCCAGGCTATGGCTGCATAAGCTCCCGAGGCTGTTGAGGTCGTGCTGAAAGGCACATCGTAGTTGCCCGCGCGCGCAGCCTCATCAATACCCGCGTCCGCCAGCGCGCGGCAGCTCTCGAGGCTCATGCTCCCCACCGCCGTGTCAGCAATGACATCAGCAGTGAGAAGATGAAGAATCTCTCTTGCGTCTGAAGGAAGCGAGTAAGGCATGACGGATCACCTCAACGAGGACGCCGCAGCTCGGGGATAAGGCTGCCCACCTCCGAAGGCGCCGCTCGATCAGACTCAGAAACTCGATTCGATCGGTGCGGAGGCGGCGCGCAGCCTTTCGGTAATCTCGGGAACGCTCAGCGGTTCCTTGCCCTTCGCGCGGTCTCCCGTGATGTCAAGGGCGAGTGAGACAAGGGCGTCGTCGTCGAGTTCGAGCACCCAGCCGTTCCTCTTCAAGAAGCGGTACGCCACCGTCAGGCCAGTGCGCTTATTGCCGTCAAGAAAGGCGTGTCCGCAGATGATCCCCCTCGCCAAGGCGGCTGCCTTCCGGAAGGAACCGGGGTAGAGTTCCAGCCCGCCAAAAGTCTGACAGGGCTGGGCCGCAGGACCGCTGTTTGGAAAGCCTTACCCTCTGCCGCGGCCTCTTCAGCTACAAGCAGGTGAGTCTCCCAAAGGTCGTCTGCCGTGAGGGGCGGGGGGCCTTCTTCAGAGGTCGGCAAGGCGTCTCATTGCTCCCCGATGGCGCTGCAGCCAACCACGCGCGTCGTCAGACTCCCGTAGCGCGGTGACAAAGGTCCGAGCCCAGTGGTCCGCCCACGCGCGGAGAACAGGGCTGGGCCGGTCAGCCTCAGCGACCGACGCGTAGGTGTCGTTGACCACCGGGCTTATCGACGCCACCGCGTGGGCAACCATGTTCGTCGAGCCCACCTCGAGCTGCGAAGTCCCATCGCGCCTGGGCAAAGTTGTGGCGTCCATGTCACTCGCTCCTCTCGTGTTTGCCGTGCGTAAGCCAATCCGGAGGCTGCCCGCCGATCCACCGAAACCCGCCACCCCGTGTGATCACCGCCAGACGCAGTGGCCGGGCACACTGCTCCGGGCCAGGAGACAGGTGTGAAAAGGCGACGCTCAAGTCGAGGCGTGCCTGCACGTGCCTCACGCCCTCGGCGAGCGGCATGCCATAGTATATCGCCTTGTACTCGAACCGGCCGAGTGTTTCCTCGATGCTGCTCCAGTCAGCCTGTGACACCTCGAACCCGTGTCTTTGCGCCAAGTCTCGCACGACGGCGTCGATAGCACCAAGGTCGAACCCCTTCATGAATCGGGTCACCGGGTGGATCACTCCGAACCAGTCCGCGCCCAACTGCTCAGGCGTTCGCCTCTGCGCTACGCCCGGCCTGCCCGGCAGCGCAGGCACAACTGCCTCCCAAACCTCGCCCAGGTGCTCTCCAGCCGAGTAGCCTGCCGTCACGAGGCAGATGCGCGGCCTGCGCCCGTCAGGGACTTGACCTCCCTGGAGTTTCCCGGCTTCGTCTATGGCTGGCGAAACCAGCTCCTCGTATCGGGCGTTGAAGAACTCAGCTAGCTTCCTCGTCGCCTGCTCTATGTTAGCGGACTCTCCCTCGCTCGCAGAGTGCCCTTCGCCGAACTCTTCGACAAAGCTCTTGATGCTGCGCCCTCCCCCAGATCACCAAGGCCGTAGCTCATGGCCCCCATCCATGGACCGAGCGCGAAAAGCTTCTGCGAACCCGTGAACACCTTGGAGACGACGAGCACCTGCCCCCCTGGCCCGGGAACCGGCAACTGCACCGTGACAGCGGAGTCAGTACCGAGTACTAATCCGTCAGAGAGCTTGAGGGACACGCATATGCTCATACCCGGGCGACCCCTCCCCCCCTTCTTTTACCGCACCCAGGCGTCCAGCGCAAGGCGAACGTTAGTTCGAGGAGGGCGAGCGCAGGGGGAGCACTCAGGGTTTCTCAAAGGGGAACTCTCGCGCTGGCTGGGTTTCGTGCAGGGCCTCGACCGCCGCGTGCCATAGCTCCCCCTTCAGTTCTTCAACTGTCTCGACTCTTCTGATTTCCGGTTGCTGGCGGCCGTCGGGGGAGGCTACAAGGACTGCGACCGGATGGCCTCGGCTAAGAAGCTGAAGGGCGTGCTCGTAAAGGCCCCGGGCCTGGTTGTGGAAATCCGCCGACGGAGAAGAGAATTCTGCCCGGTATAGCTCAATCGCCTCTTCCAGAAGATCTTGCGCGTGCCTGGTCGGTCCGCCGTTCGCCATCATTTCGTGCCGGGCCGATTGGACAAGGTCTCGAAGCCAGAATAGCTTTCCAAGCCTGCGTTCAGGAAAGAGCCGGCGATCCTTAACAAGGACAGGCAGGTTTCTGCGGAACCGCCCTACCCTCTTCTCCTCGGTAACATATCCGTCGTGGATGATGTTGACATCCGTGAGAATCACGTGCGGCGAGATTCCCATGTTCAGCGCAGTCTCGGGGTGCTCGTGAATTGCGCCGAAGAATTTCACGCCGAGCCCATTGCGAAAGCAGCGCATCGGAAGGTCAGGCTCGAAGTGAGCGTCAATCGCGTGGTGCCACTGCCGAATCACATAGGCGTTGTAGATGTTTGGCCGCAGGTACTTTGGAAGCTCGCCCGCGCCAACAAGGTATTCGTCGGCATCAAGCCATAAGACCCAATCGCAGGTTGCCTTCTCGATGCTTCGGTTGCGAGCCGCCGAGAAGTTGGGAAGGCCGTCGCCCTCAAGCCACGGTATTTCGAAGATAGTGTCGGCGTATTGGCGCGCGATGCCGAGTGTCTCCTCGTCGCATCTCGACGCGGCGATTATTATCTCGTCCGCGATTGGCCTGACGCTTCGAAGGCAGCGGTGAAGTGTGGCGCTTGCCTCTTCTCCACCGAGTATCATGCAGACGCTCAAGGTCTGTCTCGGGCTGCACACGAGCTTTCTTGCGTGATCGAAGGCGCCGGGCTCTTCACCTGCTTTAAGTCTGTATGCGACAAGCCAGTGTCCGACAGCCTCCCCGAGGGGGGTCTGTCCACAGGGCGACCATGAAAGCTCGAAGCTATCTCTGTGGCCGAAGACTTCGAGCACATCGCGGTATTCCCACGAGCGCACATGGGAGGGCTGAATGCCTTTGCGCCGGTTCTTCTCGAACGACATGCTCTCCCACGGGCCGCGAGGAAGGGTTACAAAGACCCATCCTCCCTCTCGAACCTTCTCCTCAACTTCGGCGACGAAAGGCTCGACGCGGCGCACATGCTCCAGCACTTCGCCGATGAACGCTGCATCGAAGAGGTTGGGCGAGGAGGGATCAGGCGCCGGTTGCTCAGCGGCTCGGGACGGGTGCGCAGCGGCGCGGCAGGGAGGCGATTGCCCAATTTCTGCCGGGTCCCCTCCCCCCTTTGCGGGGGAGGCCGGGTGGGGGGCTGTCGGAGCGCCTGGGCCGCATCCACCCCCACCTTTTTCCTCCCCCATCAAGGGGCAGGAAATGTTTCCTGACCAGGATCCCTGTGAACGGGCAGCGATGGAATCCTCAGAGGACTTCGATGCCGTGCCCCCACGATGGGCGGCGTCTGAAAGCAAGGCCGGCGCGGCTCGAGACAGGTCCGAGCAGAACGCCAGATTGCCAGGCCGCAGCGCGTGGTTCTCCCTGGTCTCTTCGGCTCTTGCGACAGCACTGCGAGAAACATCGAAGCCCACGACCTTGAGACTGGGGATCTCGTTGGTCAGCGCCACCGCAAAATGGCCGAACCAGCAGCCCACATCGAGAAGGGCGGTGATTTCCGGCCGGTTTTCGAGCTGGGCTTTCAGCCAGTGAAAGCGAGAATTCCCTCGCAGCGTGGGCTCTCCGCTGCAGGCGGCCTGCCCGCCTTGCCCGGCTCGGCCAGGGGGGTCGGCCAGGGATGCGCCTCCGGCGCAAAAGCCCGGGTCATCTTCTGCGCCTCTTGCGCCTGCGTCCTCATAGTGAAGCCTGTATCTGTCAGGATCGTCGAGCCAGTCAATTCCGAGCTCTTCGGCTGTTGCCAGGCCGGCATCGCGCGCCGCGACGAGGTCGCTGTTATGCACGAGGTGGCGCAGGACGGTTCTTTTCGGGACCGAGCGGAAATGTGAGAGAAAAAGCTTCTCCCACTCGCGCGCTATGCCGCGCCAGCGATATTTCTCTGCGGCGAATTCCCTGGCCCGCTGCGACATCTGCGCGCGCAGCTCATCATCGCTCATCAGCTTTTGAACCGCCGCCAGATACCTGTCCCGATAAGCCTGCGTCCTTGGATCGCCTGCGATGAGCAGGCCAGTCTCCCCATCTGCGACTGTTTCCTTCAGCGCGCAGTATTTCGAGGCGACGATCGGAAGCCCGCAGGCTGCTGCCTCAATTGCCGAGATACAAGAGACCTCCGGAAAGATGGAGGGATAGAGCATCAAGTCGCATCCCGCCATCTCGCGGTAGAGCTGTTCTTTGCTCAGGCCGCCGAGGAAGCGAAGGCCCTTCAGGCGCTCCATCTTGGCGCCCAGGGCTGCCAGGAAAGACGACATTCTCCTGTCGCCTTCCGGATGGTCGTAGCGGCAGATGAGAAGCTCAGCATCTGGCCATTTGGCAGCGATGTGCGGCCATATATCGAGCAGGATTTCAAGGCCTCGCTCGGGTCGGCTGGCGTAGATGAAGCGCTTCGAAGCCCCTGTCCGCCGTGCGCCTGAGATCGCCCGCTCCACAAGCTCAATGTCAACGCCGTTCCTGGTTACATAGAAGCACCTCTCTGGAACATGAGGAAGATGCCGCGTGTATTGCTCTTTCTGGAACTGGCTTAGAACGAAGAGCCTGTCAATCTTCCAGAGCAGCCCGTTCAGCAGCGGAGCCGTCTCGCGCGTGAGGACATCGTGGCACCAGAGAGCGTGAAATTTGGCGGAGTGCACCGCTGCCAGACCGCTGAGGAACCGCGAGCAAATGAAAACATCGCAGCCATCTGTCTCGCAGAAGAGCGGAAAGTCGGCGAGGTCGAGATATTCGACCCGCGCGGTGGGCTGCGGAAGATCTTCGTTCTCGCCTGTGCTGCCACCCTGCGTTTGGGGCGTTGGATTTCGTAGGGGCGCAGCACTGCTGCGCCCGCCTGTGTAGGGGCGGCCCTCTGCGGCCGCCCAGGAAGCTCCCACGGGGAAGCAACCTCTGTACGAATACACTCCCGGTCTCGGGCACCGGCAGAAAACTCGGACCCGATGTCCCAGCGCCGCCAACTCCCTCGCCACGCAGGTCAGAGCAGTCTCGCTCCCACCGAGCGCTTGCTCATACATCGTATGGCCGTGAAACGGCAGGCCTTCGGTGTAGAAAACGATGTCGAGGGAGGGGTTGTGCATGGGAATCTGTCGAGATATGAGCTCGCGTTCCTGCGGCGACGCCCGATGCAGGCCGACGCCCTCAGCGGGGCAGGAGGCGAGCTCCTGCACTACGACTACGACTGGAGGCCAGGAGGGATTCTGGCCGGGTGCGGAGGCCCCGCCCTGCGGGGCCGTTCACGAAAAATCGTAGGGGCGAAGCGCCGCTTCGCCCGGCGCAGCCGCAGCGCTGTTCCCCACAGGTCTGCTGCGTGCTCTCAGCCCGCGCTGCGTATCGTGGCTGCTGGAACCTTGTCCAGGGCCCTGATGATCTGCTCGAAGGCGAGCGCGACGGGCACAAGCTGGTCGGAGGCAACTTTGTCGAGCGTGTCCTCGGCTTGCAGCAGATAGACGGGGTTTGAAGTGAGGCCAATCACAGGCAATCCAGCCGCGTGGTAGGCGGCGCCGTCACTCGGCGGATGAGGGCCGATAAGCTTGCTGGAAGCTGGCAGAATGAAGGTGCGCCGAAGGTCGTATTTCTCGACTGCCTCGCGCACGATCTGGCGAACCGCGTCGCTCCCAGAAACGAAGATTGTCCGGGGTTCCACCTGGCCTGTCGGCTCGAGCCCTGGCCGGGCAGGCTTGCCCTCGCGCGGCGCGAATTCCCTCGCTATGTTCTCGATGCTTATCTCGACGACGGCGCGCCGGATGAGCCCCGGATTGCGCTTCACGAAAGCGCTCGTGCCGATGCTCCCGTAGAAGCGACCCGCGGAGGCAACGAAGACAAGCGTGCGGTTGAGCGCTGCTTCGCTGAAGCTTCGCAGCGTCGGCGACGTTTTCGCCTCCGGCGCGAATATCTTCGCGAGCGCCATCGTTACCGCCATTCCTGATGCATTCCCAACCGCAGAGCGGAAGGGCGAGTCGTGGTGGCAGCTTATGATGATGCACTCGCGACTCTTGCCTGGAACCACTCCAATGACGTTGTGCGTCAAACCTGGCTTCGTTGAGCCGGTAAGCTTCAGGTTTGCCTTCATTCGGCGGCGCTTCAGTTCCTCGCGCAGCCATGCGCCCGTCTCGCGGTCCAGCCACAAGCCGGGGACCGGTCTGAAGATGCCATCGTGAGGAGCGTAGTAAGTATTCGTCCTGTAGGGCATATCGGCGAGTATGCCGATGAACCCCGCCGCTCCCGCATCGCGGGCGAGAGTGTAAACTGCCTCGAAGTTGGGCCTCAGCCATGTGGCTGTGCGCGCACTTCCCGGCGGCAGCGTCCCGTCGGGATCGTATGTGTAATAGGCGATGGACCTCAGAGCATTCACCGCCAGAGAAGCGAAGCGGACATCTGCCGCAAGTATCTTTCCGAAGAGAGCGCCTCTCACCTGGCCCGCGAGTAGAGACCACCCCCACCTTGCTCCTCCCCCATCGAGGGGGAGGAAACAAGGCAGCAGATTGCTCCGGTGATGCGAAAACCCAAAGGGCGATGCAGCCGCGCGAGAAGCGAGGCTGGCCAGATCGCCCTGGGCATAAACAAGCTCGCCCTTCACTCCCTTTGGCGCAGTGAAGGCCGTGTAAGGGATGTGGAAGCAGGGCAGCGGTCTCCACCTGGGCCCGGCAGGGTCGAATCCATCAACTGCGAGCGACCATTCGGTGCGCTGCCACACCTTCACGGCTATTGGATCGAGGTGGACATCCTTCAGACCAGCCTGCGAGAAGAAATGGGCCACATAGCGTTCTGCTCTATGACCGGCAAGCGTTCCCGGCCTTCTCTCGCCGATGTCGTAGAGAGCGGAAATCCAGCGCAGCATTTCGGCGGCGGTGATATTGGCGCGGCGCGAGGTCACATCTGCGTCGCTGCCGCGCGCACGCGAAACAACAGAGGCGATGGCGGATGCGGAGGGCGGCGGGGGTTGCCTGCCCGGCCAGGGTAACCCCCGCCCTACACTCAAGCCTGCCAGGCAAGCCACGAAGGCCACCCCGGCTGCCAAGTACCGCACCTTGATGGCCAGTTGGCTTTTCCTCTGCATGATTGCGCACGCGGATGCGTCACGGGTGAGACGATCCCCGTGCGCTTTCGACGATGCTGCCGAGGTGCCCTCCTCGCCGGGTCGCTGAAACGCCCACGAAGGGCTATGCTACACCATCGCCGCGTGGGCGTTTTCGTTTCGGAACTCGGTCGTATATTCGCCCACTACCTGGCCGCGGATGTAGTCGCCTCCCTTGGCCAGCTCTTCATAGGCGAAGCTGCGGCCGGCCAGAGGAACTACCTTTATCCGCGAGCTGTCGAGAGCGAGAACCTTCACCTGCGTGTTGGCAAGCCAGCGGTTCATGACGACCTGCTGCACGCCGAAGTCGCTCTCATATACGCTGATCAGGGAGCGGAACCAATCCTCTCTCGCTCTTCCCTCTGGCACGTTCTGCACGATGTGAATGCGGTTCGCATTCCACGCGCTCATGCCGCGCTTAGTCTCGGGAGGAACTACCAGGACATCAATGTTTCGCGAGCCCTGGTTGTAAGCGAGCTGAAGCATATTGCTGAGCCCACTCTCGGTGAAAGTTCCCCAGCTCTGAATATTCGTGCTGAGGCTGGCGACTATTCCGGCCATGGTTCGCCGGTTCACATCCGAGCCGATGGTGTTCGTGCTCGTGCGGCCGAGAAGAACAGACTTCTCAAGCTGGATGAGAAGCTCGCGAAGCCTTGCCAGCTTCTGCTCGGCAAGCTTGTTGCTCGTGGTCGTCCACGAGGCCGCGAGAGCCGTGCCGCTCAGCTTTATCCCAGCTTTGAATATCTGCGTGTAATTGGCCACGCGGCTCTGCGTCACTGTGCGGTCCTCGTCGGTGTCTTCTCCCTCGAGAGCGGCGTTGCCAATTATCTCGACAACGCTTCCAGCTCCGACGGAATTGACGATGGTCGAGCCGCCGTAGCCCCCCGCGCACCCGATGGTGTTCGCGGAGAAGGCCGAGTTCACCAGGAGCGTCTCCCTGCTGGTTCCGGCGCCCATCTGGATAAGGTCGCCGATGCGGAACCTGCTCGAGTGGGCTACATTGAGCCCCACCTGGTCTCCTGCCGCGCGGCCCGTCGAGGCCACCGCGGTCGAGAAAACATCGGTGGTGGGGTTGAGAGTGTCCTCGATCCATTCGTGCTTGACGCTCGCGGCTGGTCGGTCTGAGGCGCCGATGATGTCCAACAGAGGCGTCTCCATGGGCGCCAGAAGCGCCACAACATCGCTGACATCCTCGCCGATTGCGGTGAAGTTGTCATAAACTGCTAAACCGTTAAAGGGCATTTCTACCTCCTGTTCACCCCGATTTATCGGGGCGCATGTTCTTGAATCGTGTGTGCGGCCCGCGCCGTCCCCCTTTGGCGATTTGAGATCTCAAATCTGAAATTTCAAATCTGAGATCTGGCTCGGAATGGGGGCTTATGCCGCAGGTCTGACCAACTGCTCGCGCAGCGCAGCCCATTCGAGCAGGGCCTTTCGACTTCCGCGAGCAGCCTGCGCGGCGAGCTGACTCAGGCGCGCGCGCTGGCCCGAATCCGCGTGGGCGGGGTTCGTATTCGTGCCGCCGACGGGCTGCGCCGCTTGCAGCTTCTCCTGAAGCGGCTTCATCTTTTCCGCTATGAAACTGCGGACAGTTTCCTCGTCGGCCATGGGCACGAGTTCTGCAAGCTCGGGCGGCAGCCCGGCAGACGAGATTATCTCGGCGCGTGCGGCGCGCTGGGCAGCCGATTTCAACTGGGCGTCGGCTTCTGCCAGCTTCTGCTCGAGCTGCTCGATCTGCTTCTGCCGCTCCTGTTCAGATTCTCTCGCCTGGGCCTCCGTCTGCTGAAGCTGCTGGCGCAGAGAAGGTGCGTCTCCGAGCTGCGTGCGCTGTCGCGCGAGCCGCTCGCCTATGATGCGGTCAAGCTCCTCCTGCGACAGCTCCAGCTTTTTCCGCCCCCTGCTGTCGGGGTCTTTTGCCGTTGTGTCGGCCGCCCCTAGGCCTACGGCCGGGGTGGCGGCCGAGGGCTCAGCCGCATACTGCGTGGTTGAATCAGGCATGACTTCCTCCTTCTTCCCCGCCCTAGCGTTGCGCGAAGGCGGGGCCGTTTTCCCGCCTTCGCCGAGGCTATGGCGGGTGAACCCGCGTCCGGTGAGTTATGGCTTGGGCAGGAGGCGCGCTCCTGCCCTACGGCAGAGAAAGAGAGGACGGCCCGGTTGGGCCGCCCATGGTCTTCCCGGAAAGCCGTGGCTCTCGGGGTTGCTTACTGTCCAGAGAGCCTGATCATGCGCCGTCGCGTCGTCAGACAAACTCACGAGCTGTGGTGGCGGTGCCACTGGATGCCGCGAAGCGCCTTCAGGGCCTCCGCCTTTGTGTGATAAACCTTCTTGATTCCCTTCAATCTCCATCCGGTGACATTCCCGGCCTTCGAGCGGCGCTGGTAGAGCTTGGTCATCTCTCCAGATCCCTCCTTGGTATTCTGTGCGGCGTGAAGACTACCACCCAGACGAAAGACGCCAGACGAATGGGGCAGGAGGCGAGCTCCTGCCCTACGGCTGCTGCTGGGCGCGACTTTCAGCCCGCGCTTCTTCGTCCGCAGCGGCGAGCTCCGACGCGACATCCTCGATGCCGCGCTCGCGGGCTGCCGTCGCGCGAGATTTGACGCGAAGGTCTCTCACGTCGCTGACGAGCATTCGCTGCTGAGCCTCCTCGTCGGCAGGCAGGACTGGCTCTGCAACTATGCGGTGAGGCGGAGACGAATCGAACCCGACTATCCTGAGAGCCAGGTTGTTGGCCTGGGTCAGGCCGGCAAAGTAGTTGCCCCTCATCTCGGAAATCTTCCGCTCGAGCTCTGCAAGGCGCAGGCGCAAAGCGTAACCGCTGTCATCTGCTCCCGATTTCTGAAGACCAAGGACAAGCTCGGGAAATGCCTCGCGCATTCCGTCGCGTATTCGGTCGAGGAAAGCCAGCGTCGGCGTCATGGCGTCTGCCCGCCATTCCAGAACTTCTATGCCGCCCTCTGGCACAGGCACATACCACACCGTGCTCACTGGCCTGCCGGCCTCGCTGACCATCCCCTTCTCAAGCGTGCCTTTCTGAACGCCGCGAGCCACATATACAGGGTCACCGTACATGCGCGCCATCTCGATGAGAAAGCTCGCAAGCTCGTTCAGGGCGTCGAGCGTTGGGAGGATATTATGGAAAGAGCAAAGGCCAGACTCCTCTCCAACATCCAGGTTCTGTATGTGGACGACCGGTATCTGTCCCAGGCGATTGGGGAACGCGGCCTCGATTCTCTCTGGGTCTTCGGGGTCGTAGAACTCGACGCGGTCCTCGTGCCATATCTCCTTATAGACCTTTGTGAGGTAGAGATACTCGAGCTTGCAGGCGAGCATCCTGGTCCTGTCGTTGGGGTCGTAGGCAGGAGTCACCATATCGGGCGGAAGCACGATGAGCTTGACGGGCACAGCCGGGTCGGGGTCGGGGTTTCGCTCCCACGGCCTGTTATCGAAGACCTTTATGAAAGCGTCGCCGCAGCAGGCGCCGTATCGCACCAGCAGATACTTCGCCTGCTGAAACGAGCTGTCGGCCCAGAGCTTCTGCAAGGCCTCCGTCGCCGGCCCGGACCCTTTCTCCGAAGGCACGTCCACCGAGAGATGCGTGCCCATCGTGAAGCGCGCGTCGGTGTCAACAATCTTGGTGACCAGGTTGAACACCGATCGCATCTGGCGAAACAGGCCCGCGCGATATTCGGGCCGGTTATACTGGTCGTTCTTGTAATAGGCCCAGTTTCGCTGATAGCGCTCGACGCGGTCTGCATCCGTCTCGCGCAGTCGTAGAAGAGCAAGATCAAGAGCGGTTGGTTTCATCGCACAGTCAGCCGAGTTTTGCACAAGGGTTCAAACGGACTTTGGCGACCTCACGGACCGGCAGCCCGGGGGTGGTGATCAAAGACACGAATCAGGCTCAACTGTTACGAGGCCCAGAACTCAAGGGCCTCATCCCTCGTCTCCTGAGCCTGTTCGAGGACACAATCGAGGGCTCCTGGGGCTACTGGATCCTTGTTTCGAGGTACAGGTGTCACACAGGACCACGACGGCTGGTCCTGCGTTGTCTACCTCACCTCAAACGGCTCTGCCTCTATTCGGCTGGATTGCCAGTTCACGAAGAAGTAGCGAAGCGCGTCCATCGCGTGGTTGTCGGCTGGAACGGGCTCCTCGCGCCTCGTTGAGCGAATGTCAGGAGGAGGTGGCCGCCTACAGCATGTCGTGCGGTCCCCCCGCGAGAAGCTCTACGGTGTGCTCGTCATCGTTGACGCGGTAGATGAGCCGCTTCCCGTTGGGAAGGTCCTGATACTCCCAGTTACAATCCCACCTGCCCTTGAGGTGGTCTTGCCAGGGCACAGCACCAGGCTGCGGCTTCGGTTGGGTGGTCAGTCGCTCTAACACGAGCTCCTGATGTGCGGGGCTGAGGCTCTTGAGGAGCTTCTTCGCGCTCTTGCCTATTCGGCTGATCTGCCACTGAGCTGCTGTTTGACCTTCTCCCACGGCTCATGCTCGCCCCGCTCGAACCCCTGCACGTCCTCCCATAGGGCCTGGGCCTCCCTTGGGTTTGCCTCGATCTCGGCCGTAGCTTCCCAGCCTGCCAAGACATCAGCGAGAGCACAGGCGTCACCCGCACTCAGCGCTTCGAGTGCTGCGGCGCGGAAATCCTGCCAAAAGCTGCCGCGCTGGTCTGGCGGCAGTGTGGCGTCAATGAATTCCAGGGCGGCCCAGCCTTCGCGTTTGGTCACTCTGTCCCGCCCCAAGGTTAGTTCCGTCAGGACCACCGAAATATGGCGCTTGGGAACGAAGATATCACGCGTTTTTAGCTCGCAGGATATCGCCTCCCAAGGACCTTCGCTAGACAGGGTCAGCGCGGGCCAGCGCGGAAGGTAACTCGCGAACCCTGTTGGGGTTTTCAAGATTTCTCCTCCTCAGACGCTCGTCCCAGAACCGGGACGGGAACCTCGCCCACTCTCTTCTCGTACTCCCCAAGTAAGGCTTGCAGGATTTGGCTGAGAGCTTTGGCGTGCGTGGGGCTCATAACCAGACGAACCACGGGCCTGAAGTCTCGTGAACCCTCTCGCTCCTCCGGCGTCATACGGCCGAAAGCGAAGGTGATGTCGTAGGGACTTATACTGCAACTAAAGGCGTTAACGTAAACCGGCTCTGCAGGCTTCTCCTCCACACTCACCTCTCCGTGTAAAATATACTCTCAGTTCGCTCGTTTGGCAAGCGCGAACGCCAGTTTGGCCCGCGCCAACGCGCCCCCTCTCAAATATTCCACACGACACTCGCAGCCCCTGGGCATCTCAGGGAAGTCGAGGCCCTACCTCACCTCAAACGGCTCTGCTTCGATGCGGCTGGTTTGCCAGTTCACGAAGAAGTAGCGAAGCGCGTCCATCGCGTGGTTGTCGGCTGGAACGGGCTCCTCGCGCCTCGCCGATGCAAAGTGCCTGCGCATGCCGGCAGATACCTCGCTCTGCGCGGCGAGGGTCTCGGCTGGAGCGTCGGGATACCGGTAGGAGTTGAATTCGCGGATGGTGTTGACGCAGCGCCTGTCAACGAGAAGGCCCGGTTTTCCCTGGCCCGGCTTTCCGTCGGCCCTTTCTTTCAGGGCGCGCCGCACGAGTTCCAGCCCTACCTGAAGGTCGGTGCGGCGAGCAAGTGTCGAAATGCCGTGGCGGACGAACTCGGCTCTCGCTGCTGCGTCGGCAGGGTCGCAGTATGAAGCCGCCGCAGGCTCGTAGCCAGCAAGCTTCTCTGCCTCCACTATCGCCAGGGCATTCTCCTGGTGAGTCTTCAGGACTTCGTAATACTCGGAGATGATATAGACCCTGTCTGAAGGGTCGGTCTGAATCCAGAGACAAACGGTCGGATTGTTGAAGCCCCAGTCGAGCGCGCGATAGAGGGGCCACTCGGGCCGATAGGTCAGCTCGGCCGCATGAACGTCTGCGCGGAAATCCTGATAGACTTTTCCGACGAAGTGCTCGAAGCTGGCCTCAAGCTCCTGGCGCGCAAAAGCAGGCGAATACTGGCGATAAAGCCGCTCGATCTCATCGCGCGGCAGGTAGGGATTATCGCTGCTCTTGAATATGACGAATTCATAATCGGGGTCGCCGGAAACCACCAGGTCATAGACCCAGTTGAATCCCTTTGGGGTGGTCGTGAGAATGCCCCTGCCTCTTGTGCTTGCGACGCGGCCGAGAAGTATGTTCCAGACAGCTCTCTGGCAAAGCGCACCCTCGTCAACCCAGAACCATTTCAATGTTGCGCCGCGAAGGCTGTCGGGCTCATTTGCGGATTTGAACTGAATCTCGTTTCCGTCAACGAGCGTCAGCAGCCGGTCGGTCTTGTGCCATCCGGCAATTACCTGGCGCGGGCACCAGCGGAAGAACTCCCGCATTGTCGAGTCCTGGAGCATTGGATAGTCGGGCGCGACTATCCAGCCGAGGCCAGGATATGTCCCCGGCTTCGTCGCCAGGCGAAGGCTCTCGATGCAGCCGGCCAGCGTCTTCCCTCCCCTTATGCCGGAGATGAGGCCCCTGTAGCGGGCGCCGCTCAGGTGAAAGGCGTGCTGTCTTGTATGCGGGCGGTAAGGGAGCCTGGCTACTGCAAGTGGTGGAGTGGATTCGATTCGCACATCCTCCCCCCATCGTGGGGGAGGACTCAGGTGGGGGGCATCGCCAGACCTCACGCGAACGTGCGCGGCGGGCACATTTCACCCCCACTTTACTCCTCCCCCATCGAGGGGGAGGAGACCTCGCGTTCCGTATCTGCAAAGAGCCATTCTATTGCAACCCGCTTGGGCTCGCGCTCGTCCTCGCCATCTCCTTCCGCAACTCTTTCTCCCTCTGTAGCGACCTTGAGGGCGCGCGCGATAACCTCGATAGAGCGAGCCATGTCATGGGTCTGCTGCTCGGCCGCTCTGGGAAGGAGGCCGAAAACGGTCTCGGCTATCTGGAACCAGTAGCGGCTGTGGCGAGCTGTGATGTCTTGGGCGGTCGGCTGCGGGACAGAAGGGCTGTCCGGCCGCGCTTGGGGCGCGCCCGCTGCTCCGTTTCCTTGAAACTGCCTTCTCTGTTCCACCCAGCCCTCGGTACGGCTCTGATAGAAGAGCCGCGAGGCGGGAATCTGCCATTTTTCGGCAAGGCGGCGCAGGGAAACCGGCTCGGCAGCCTGGACATATTCAGCTCTGGGACCAGCGAAGGAGGACATGGCAAAGCGGATTTCGAAATTCGGATTTCGAAATTCGGAGTTCGGATTTCGAGATTTCGAATGCGGCGTCGGGCCTGGAGATGTGTTGAGCAGCCCAACTGTCAACCCCTCTTATTCCAGATTCGGGCGGCTTTGTTACCGAGTTGGCAAACTTTTTTCGCCAGGTCGGAAAGGGCAGAGGGCTCAGGGGTGCGTGCGGGAGGGGCGGTAGGCGGCTTCCGTCGAGCCCGTGCCTTCGCTTTAGGCCGCCCGCCCAAAAGACCGCTTGCAACACGCATTGTGCGCGATCGCGCTAAACCCGCCCCCACCCATGCTTCGGCATGTAATGGGGCCGCGGGTCGTCCGGGGTTCCCTGCCAGTCGAGGGAGTGCCCCAAGGCCTCCCGCATTTCTTCCGGCACGAGCGCAATATATACCTGCGCGATGCCCGTGCGCGTGGATGTGTAGATGACAACCGAGCCATCGGGGCTGATTGCCGGCTCGGGATGGCTGAAGGGCGCGTCGTCATTGCCCGAGTGGGAATCGCAAAGGAAAGTGAAGCTTCGGGTGGGCACATGAGCGAGCATCAAGCCCTCGTCGGGCCAGTTTGTGTCGGCGACTATCCATTCTCCATCGAGCGATGCGCCTGAATGCCAGAAATAAGGGCCGCCGACGATGGGCTCAGGCTGCGAGTCGCCTTCAGCCATTGACATGATTGCCCTGCCAGGCGGCAGGAGGCATCCTTGAACCCGGCCTGTCCTGCCAAGCCAGGAGCAGTGCGCGAAGCGCTGCATGGGAAATTCGCGCGCCTGCCCGGCCAGGGGTTCGCCCCCGGCGCCATCTATCACCCAGAACCGGTACTTGCCGTTGATGATCCCAAAGAAGCTCACAACATCCCCTAAGCCTTCGGCCGGGGTGGCGGTCCCTCTGGGAAGGCGTTGCCTTCCGCAACGGGAAGGCAGAGCCTCCCGTGAGGGCTTAGCCACATTGCCAGGATCGCATGAAACATGGCCGATGCGCTCGCAGGCGAGGAGAAGCTCGGCTCCCGAGCCATCCGCCGCGAGGCGAAAGAGGCCCGTCTCTTCGCCAACCCTCATCGTGCAAAAAAGGCAGCGCCCGTCGCCAGTCTGGCCAGCCATTCCCACTCCTCCAGGCTGGGCGTTCGAAACATGCAGGATCTCCGCAAGCTCAAAAGTGTCCATCGAGACGCGCTTGAGAGTTGTGTCCTTGAGGTAATAGACATATCGCCCGTCGCGCGAGAGGGCGATGCCGTAGATGCCATCCTCGTCGGTGAGCTGGATCATGTTGCGGCCGTCCACATCGCACCGATAGACATCAGCCGCAGCGCCCGGCTTCAGTTCGCGCTGGCGCCGAATGATGACTGTCTTGCAGTCGGGCGTGAAGTGGTTGTGCTCGAAATACATGTTCCAGGATATGCGGGGGTAGGAAGTGAGCTGAAGTATGCTCACCCCGCTTCGAGGGTCAGTGTGATGAATGTGTTCCGAACCGTAATCCTGTCCGCGCAAGTTTGTGGTCCTCCGTTGACCAGGGTATGAACACGAGTTTGCCCAGCGGCGATGTTCAGCGATAGCGCAACCAGGCGGGTCGCTGCTTCCGTGAGATCGAAGGCCAATCCTGTATCGGCTCCACACGGGCGCATGGCCATGCGCCCCTACAGGCTCCGGCAGGCCAGCCTGTTGCCGATTGGCTGTTCCCTGTTCCCCGTTCCCCTCAATACGCCAGCCCAAACGCCAGCACCAGGAATTTCGCCATCTGGCCGCGGGTGACGGTCTGGTTCGGGCAGAAATTTGTCGCCGTGCAGCCCGATGTTGGCGCTGCCCCACCCCAGGAAGCAGCGTGGGCCAACCTCTCAATCCAGCCATAAAAGGCGTGGCCTGTCGGCACGTCGCTGAAGGTCGGCGTTGGCTTGGCAAGCTCCGTCTTTCCGGTGGCTATGCACAGGAACTTTGCCATTTGCGCGCGCGTTACGCTCTGGTCGGGGCAGTATTTGGTCGCGGTGCACCCTGAGGTGGGCGGATTGCCGCCCCAGGAGGCGCTGTCGGCCAACCTCTCAATCCACCCATAGAAGGGGTGGCCCGTTGGCACGTCAGTGAAAGTGCGCACACTCGCGTCGAGCAATGTTTTGCCTGCCGCCTTGCACAGGAACTTCGCCATCTGGCCTCTGCTCACATTATCATCAGGGCAATACAGGGCGGGCGAGGTGCTGCATCCACTGGTAACGCCTGCTGCGACAAGCGCCTCTATATGGCGCCAGAAGATGTGCGATTCCGGCACATCATCGAAGGTCGTATTGTCAACCGTCACAGTTATCGAAGCTTCGCTGAAGTTGCCCGCGAGATCGAAAGCCCTGGCGGCGAGCGCATGAGCGCCTTGGGCAGTCGCGGGCGGGCGCGTATCCCAGCTCCATTCGTAAGGCGCGGTCGCGTCCGAGGCGACCGGCGCGCCGTCGAGTATGAAGGCCACGCCGCTGATGCCTGAAACCGAATCGGCGGCGTCGGCCTTGACTGCCACGACGCCCTTCAGAACTGAGTCTGGAGCGGGCCTCTTTATGGACACCTCAGGCGGCGAATTGTCAACGGTTACGGTCACGGTGGCCTCTGCCACGTTCCCCGCATTGTCCGCCGCCGCCGCAACGAGTGTGTGAGGGCCGTCCGGTCCGAGCCGCGTATCCCAACTCCACTCATAGGGTTCCGCCCCATCCTCGGCGACCGGCGTGCCGTCGAGTATGAAAGCCACGCCGCTGACGCCCGACCCTCCGGCCGGCGGGTCGGTTGCATCGGCCGTGACCGCTACCGATCCCTTCACAACGGACCCAGACGCAGGGCTCTGGATGACAACATCGGGGGGCGACTGGTCGAGCCGAGCCACATCAACGACATACTCATAGACAGGCCAATCCTGCTGGTCGCGCACGCCGGACTCCGGCAATATGACCGCCTGGTCGTGGTCGGCGTTCACCATCGCCAGGTGAACCCACATCCGGAACGCGCCTGGCTTGCGAACTGTCATCTGCACTCTCGCCGTGTGCCGTTCACCCGAGCGCCAGAAGTCGTAATCCATCGTGCGCGCGTAGTCGGAGTACTGGTCGCTGTCCTCGAATTCCACCATCGGGTGAACGGCTGGCATCGAGTATCCCAGCCTGTGCACGATTGCGTCGCCTGGCCAGCGGATTCTCGAGCCGGGCGTGTCGGTTGCCAATATGGTTAGGCTCAAGTCGGCGGCGGCGCCCGGCGCGTCGGGGAATGACACTATCAGGTAGCCCCTGGAAGCGGGCGCAGACAGATTTTCCCCGGTGATTTCGAGCGTGAACGGCATACCCACGCCCGCCTGCTGCGGCGCCGCAACGCTCATAAGGCGCGGCGCTGGAAGAGGCAACTGACCCGGAAACAATGGTTCCCCCGATTCGGTCGTCATGAGGCTGAAATCAGCCAAGGTCATCCCGCCTGGCACAAACACCCGCCGAAGAGCCAGCAGGTTCTGACCCGGCCTGTTTATGCCGTCGTCCGACGAAACCGCTGCCTCGTATCCCCCCGCCATCACCGCGTCCATCACGCTCTGGTTGTAGTCTCCCCTCGGATAAGCGAAAAACGAAATCGGCTCGCCCAGCCGCGTTTGCAGCATATCGCGCGAACCGCTCACCTCCCGCGTCAACTTCGGCCCGTGCAGGGTCGTCAGCAGAGGGTGCGTTCGCGAGTGGGACACGATTGTCATGCCCGAGCCCAGGAGGCTCTCCACCTCGGGCCAGATCAGGTAATCGCCCGGATAAGTGTAATCCCACTCTTCTCTCTGCCGCTGCTCCTCTGTCTCGGAAATCCGGTCGGTGATTATCGAGAAGCCTGCGAGCGCCCCCTCGCCCGTCAGAATCGGCAGCGCGCAGCGGAAGTTGTTCTGGAACCCGTCGTCCACCGTGACGGCCGCGCTGAGCGTTGGAAGCGTCAGCTCGCCACGAAGGTAGCTCAGCACATCATCGAGCGAAATCAGCGGATAGCCGTTAGCCCGCAGATAGAAAAGCTCGCTCTCGAGCTGGAGTCCCGACACCCAATAGTTGGAGGGATACCACAGCGTGCCATTTGCATCCGGGAAAGCGCCGGTCTTGTGATACATCAGTATGACGGCTCCAGGCGCAGGCGCCTGGAGCGCTCGCGGCGTGACAAGAGCGGCGCGCGGGGCCACCTGCACTTTCAGCGGGCCCGTCGGCGGCCGCCGCGGCGCAAAGACCTCCGGCGGCAAGCCTGCCCAGGCCGTCGCACTCAAGGCGAACGCCAAGGCCAGTGTCGCAAGGCGTCGCATTCGTGTTCCTCGCCTCCTCTCCTTTTCCGAAGCGCGTCGCAGTGCCCCCGGGTCCCGCGCAAGCCCGGCGCCCCTTGTCCATATTACCCAAGAACCGGCGGCCGCCCTCTGCGCGGCCAGGCGGTTTAGTGCCTATCCTATTGAGGTTTGTATAGCAAAAGGAACAGCGGTAGGCCGAGAGACGCGCCTCTGCTGAGTTTCTTGTGTTACAGGAGCAGCCTTGCATGTGGGACAGGTGCCCTCGCCTGTCCGCACAGCCGGGGGCGGCTGTGCCACATGGTTGTGCATTGCGAGCAGGTTCCCGCAATGCAAGAATTTCATCAACAGCCCTCTGCCCCGCGCCTCGTCCCATCGGCTAAGCAAGGATCAATAATAACCGCCTCGTTGCAGCCGCAATCTTTGCGGCTGCGCCCCACTCCACAGGCACGAAGCCCTTGCGCGAGCCGGGCGAACCTGCGGCTACAGTTTTGGGGCAGGCTCTCAGCGACCCTACATATCCGCCGCACAGGCCAGAGGGTGAACCAGCAAATTCCATGCCGCCTCTGGGGTCGAGGTGCGCCGCAGCCCGTGAACTTCGGCGGGCAAGCCCCGCTGCCTGTCCCCCCCCTATTGAGGTTCGCATAATTGGCTCGAGAGGGTCTGTAGGGCGGGGACGCCGTTCCCCGCCGAGAAAATCGGGGCGGCGGGCCTGGGCAGGCCCGCCCTACAGCTCGAACATAATACGCGAACTTCAATAAGGCACGCTGGCGTATTCGACGCGACCCCCCAGAAAAGCCATTCCCCCCCTGCCTCAGCATTACCCGCATCTTCATGGGAGGGTTTCAGCGCAAGGATCGTGGGGCAGGAGCTCGCCTCCTGCCCCACGATCCTGTTGTCGCCTTCGGTCGTGTCACGGCCACCTGCATCCCTGGCCGTACCCGGCACGGGCAGGCCTCCCCCATCCGCCAGCCGGCGGAAGGGGAAGGAGATTCGGCTCCGGCGTCGGCCACATCACGGTCCGCGACCTATACATTGACGCGAACAGAGAGAAAAATTCCCGAGGCGCCGGAGGTCCGTGGAAACTACGTCGAGATAACTGGCCGCACGCACGTGGCGATCGGCTCGGACCGCGGCGATTCCATCATCATGGCCGGCAACATCGTCCGCGTGAAGAAGGGCGGAGACATTGATATCGCGTTCAGGTCGTGTGCCGGCTCGAGCCGCCGTATCATCGCGAACAATGTGGTTGCCGTTGACCCAGGCGGCAAGTGCGGTTACGCCGTGGATGTTCGCGGCAGCGAAGCCGCCGCAGCCATCTGGGGCAGTCAGGTGCGGCCTCTTGAAGGTCGAGCTCCGCTGACTGCCGAAGCCTCTCTGGGCCGGCGAGCCTGCGCTTGGGCGCCTTCCGGTCAGAGCGACTTTCGGGCAAAAGATACTCGGACCAATGCATTCCTGAGCATGTCTGGCAGCATGAGCAAGTATTCACTTCGGAAGCGCTTTTCCGAGCTCTCTATCTTTCGGGCGTTCTATTTCCTCCTTTTCGTGCCGTGGGGAATCTCAGCGCCTTTCCTGCCGCTTTTCTTCAAGCGCCAGGGCCTCACGGATGCCCAGGTAGGCTTTCTGGCAGCGATAGCGCCTTTTCTCATGGTTTTCTCTCCACTGCTCTGGGGCGCTGCCGCCGACAGGACGCGCAACCCGAAAGCCATTGTCATCCTGCTCCTCGCAGCCCAGGGCGCGCTCTTCCCGACTTTCCTGCTGAGCCGAGATTTCCATGTGCTCGTGCTCATGAACCTGGTCTTCTCATTCTTCTCTGTGGCCCTCATCCCCATGTCCGACGCCCTCACATTCAGGCATCTGGGGCCAAGGGCAGGCGAATACGGCACAATCCGGCTGTGGGGCACCCTTGGATTCATCTTCCCCTTGGCGACGATGGGGGCTTTGCTGGGCAAGGGAGGCGGAAATGGCGGCAGCCTTTCTCCCCTTTTCGTTGTCTTCAGTCTCGGAAGCGCCGCCGCTCTCGTTACGGCCCTTCGGCTGCCTAATCCCGGCAGGGGGCAAGGGCGCCGGTCTTCCGGCGGCCTTGCAGCAGACCCCAGAGAACAATCTGAAGCGCCCGAAGCGTCAGCCCCCCAGGGCCGCCGCAGGTCGGCTTTCCATCTCCTGGCGCAGAAAGAGGTTTTGGTTTTCCTTGTGGCGGCTTTCGTCGCGAGGCTGGCGGCGCAGCCCGGGTTTGTTTTCTTCTCCATATACCTGGACGAGCTGGGGGTCGCCGACAGCGTGAAGGGCTATCTCTGGGCCCTCGGCGCGATATGCGAGGTGCCCATAATGAGGGCGGCCCCTCGTCTTCTCGAGCGGCCTGGGTTGAAATGGCTGCTGGCTCTGGCCATTGGGCTTGGAGCGGCGCGGCTCTTTGCGCTTTCGTTCCGGCTGAGCCTGCCGGCTCTTCTGGTCGTTCAGCCGGTTCTGGCCGTCACATTTGCCGGCTTTCACATACCAACCCTGACTTTTGTGAACCGCATCGCTCCCCCGTCAATGCAGGCGAGCGCTCAGACCCTGTTTTCGGGGCTTATCTATGGCCTTTCCGGCGTCGTTGGCTCTCCGCTTGGCGGTTGGCTGTCCGAGGCAGTGGGCATTTTCGGATTATACAGGGCCCTGGCGGCGGTGATGGCGGTGTCCTTTCTCCTCGTGTGCTTCGGTTTCAGGCCGGAAAGGACCGCCCCGGATTCAGCGCAGGCATGAAGCCCGCGACCACAATTCCTGTGCTGCACCCTCTCCGCTCTGCCCTTTGCCCTGTCCTCTCTGTCCCGGTCGCGCGGCCGTGATTTGAGATCTCAGATTCGAAATCCGAAATCCGAGATCCGAAATCTGAGATGCCCATCTTCCCAGCTTCGCCCGCCTTTGGCGGACTTCGGCGGGCAAGCCCCTATGCCCTATGCCCTTTGCCCTCTGCCCTGTCCTCTCTGTCCCGGTCGCGCGGCCGTGATTTGAGATCTCAGATTCGAAATCCGAAATCCCAAATCCGAAATCCCCCTTCCCTGTCCCCCGCTCCCTATACCTGTTCACAAGTGCTCGTCCCCCAGAAGTCAACCTCGGAATTATACCATACAAACGCCCGTTTGGCAAGAACTTTCTATGCCATCCCCGCGTTTTCTATTACCTTGCAGGCGGCGATTTTGTTACGAGCCGCCGACAGAACTCCGCTGCCGAATTCGGCCAGGGCCACCCATCAGGCCTCTTGCGAGCCGCCCACCGCAAAATGCCGCGACGAAATGCCGCAGCCGCACCCTTCATGAGTGCGAAGGGCCGGTCATATGTGCCGATGAGGCTCACGCGGCGCGTGATTGGCGCTGACGCAGACCCCCCCCGCCGCCGCTCATGCGAGAATCTGAAGACCAGCAAGTCCCCCGCATACTGTGGAATAAGCCTATGGGATAGCTTCGGGGAGCCTGTCCAAAAGACATGGTATGACTGCTCAGGGGAGGCGAAAGCCGGGACACGGGCTTGCCACAGCGGCCGCGGCAGCGCAAAGGCGCGCAGAGTCTCCATCGTGGGGCTTCAGAGCGAGCGCCCCGTTCGCGTGCGCGCGGAAGGCTCGATGGCTTCGACAAGCCTGGGGGGCCGTCGCATCTCGCCCAATCGTGAAAGAAGAACCATGAGCACGCACAGCTCGCGCCGCCGCTTCCATGCCAAAAGCAGCCTGCCCAAGGCGCGCGCGGCCCCGCGCCAATCTCTCGCGCATCTGAAAGCCTCAGCAGGCTTCACCCTTATCGAGCTGCTTGTCAGCGTCGTCATTCTGGCCGTTGGCCTTATCGGCGTGGCCTCGATGGTGACATACGGAGTAGTCTCGCATCGAAGTTCTGCGAACTACACAATCGCGGCTGCGCGGGCCACTCAGGAGATCGAGCGCATCCGCGACGCGGGCTACCTGAGCGCGCAGGTTGGCCCCGCTCTCTTCCCATCGCCGAATTACCACATCCTGAGCGCCACCCAGGTCGGATTCTCGGTGCCAGAGAGCAACTCAGGCCAGGGCGTGATCACGCTTGACGAAGACTCCGAAGCCCAGGCCACCAACCCGAATACGGGCCTGCCTTATTCGAACATGAAGCGGGTGTCCGTGACGATTTCCTGGGGGGGAGCCAGGGCTCTCACAGGCTCCTATACCACAACCACGCTGATCTCCAACCGCCCATGAGGAAAAGGATGACGCTTATGCCGTTACGAGAGATGTCGCGCAGCCGCCGCGCATTCACTCTGCCCGAGCTTCTGGTGGTCATGGGAGTTATGGGCATCTTGGCATATACCATCTCGCTCATCTACTTCTCGGTGCTGAAGGTCCATCGCGATTACGCCTGGAGCCTGCCCCCCTACGACAACGCCACCCGAGCCGTGGAAAGGCTCACTACCGAGCTGAGGCACGCGATGCTCATCGACACCTACACCTCCGACAGTATCGTCGTCATCATGCCGGCGAAAGATTCGAACCGCGACAACGTCCTCACGCTCGGGCCCGACGGCTATGTTCTATCTCAGGGAGATCGCGTGGCCTTCTACCTTTCCAACCAGACTGGAGCTTTGGGCGCGGAGGGCAACTGCCTCTGGAAAGCGGTCAAGGGGCCTTCGGACGCAATCTTCAGGCCTCGGGTAAAGATCGCCGAGGATATCCATCCCGAATTGAATCCGACTGACCCAGACACGGGTTCCCCACGACCCATCTTCAAATACTGGCCCGACGAAATCAGGCTCTGGGGCGTGGAAATCTGGGTCACATCAACTGCCAGCGTCTCGGGACAAACCAGAACGCAGACCGCTCACTCCGAGTCTTATCTCAGGAACCTTTAGCGTGCGGCGAGGGAGGCTTACGATGCTTAGACGGCTGAGAATGAAACCATCCGCAGCGGCGCGACAGGACGGCGGGTTTGCTCTCATCACGACGATGATCTTTCTCGTCGTGATCTTGATTCTGGGCTCCAGCTTCGTGAACAGAGCGATCCAGGAGCTGCACGCCGCCAGCCGCGTCAAGAAGGACACCGCCTCTTTCAACCTGGCGGAGGCGGGCATTGACTACGCCGCCTGGCGAATCTACAACGGCGGCGGAACCAGCCTGCCAGTCACCTGGACGCGCAGCGACCTGCCCGCGGGCAGCTTCACCGTCACCGCGCGACAGTATAACGGCGAAGCAAATGTCGTGGAGCTCACATCCGTCGGCGTCTCGGACGGCTGGACGACCGAGTTGAAGGTCGTGGGCCGCTTCCTGCAAGCAGGGCCGGGCGGCAACGACCCCATCTTCGGACACGCGGTCTTCTCCGACGCCGACTTTGGCTTCAACGGCAACTGCACTGTCAGGGGCCACACTCACGGCAACGGCAAGGTCACCTTAACTGGCAGCCCGACGCTCGACGGCAACCTCTCGGCCGCAGGTTCCATCGTCATCACCGGCAACCCCAATATTACGGGCACCAAGACCCCCAACGCGGCCCGAATATCAATGCCCACCATTGATGTCGCTCGCTATCGAAGCATTGCAAACAGGGTCATCGTCGGCAACTACAACTTCAACGGCGACATCGAACTCGACGGCGTCACCTTCATTGACGGATCTGTCACTATCAATGGGAACTTCCACGGCAAGGGCGTCATCGTGACAACGGGGCGAGTCACAGTCAACGGCAACTGCACGCTGAGCGACGCCGGCAGCGAGCTCGCCATCATCACCACCGACAAGCTGAAAGTGAACGGCAACTGCCGCATCGAGGGCTTCATCTATGCGCACAATGTTGATGTCCCCGGCCCGTTTGAAGGCAGCGGAAACGCAACTATCGTCGGCGGCATTGTCGCCGACCTCGTGAGCATCAGTGGAAGCCTGGATGTGACCTACCGCGCGCCCACAGTCGAGATGCCAGGCTCTTCCGCCGCGCCGCCGCAGTTCGACGCTATCTCCTGGCGCAGAGTGCGCTGAGATTTTGCACCGCTTCGACGGCTGACGCCAAAGACCCAAGCGGTCTCGGCTTCTGACGCGGCGGCTCATTCCAGCCGTCACTGCGTGCGGGCGCAGCCGTCATTGTAGCCGTCGTCGTAGCCGCAGGCTTCAACCTGCGAGTTGCCACTCCCCGCCGCTTCCCTGGTCAGCCGCAAAGGATTGGGACCGTGCCATTCTCTGCGTCGGCTCTCCGCCGGCAAGGGCGCCTTGACACTCCCGCACCTCGGTGGTAAGGTCTGCCCGCCCCGCAGAGCTGGTGGGTTCATGTTCGTGCGCCGCTGCGAAATGCCCATCGGCGCGAACCCGCTGTGGCCCCATGGCCTGGTTTCAGCCCCTTATCCCTGGCCCCTCAGGGTTCGGATTCGCTCGCCCAGGCTCTCTCGCCACGCTTCGAGATCGGCCAGCACATCTGGGTCGAGCGCGCCCTCGTAATCGGTCGAGAAGTAGGCTTCAATGAGCGTTCGCAGGTCGCGGTCGAGCTCGATCTTCTTCAGCAGCGCATTCCTGGCCTGGCCGGGCCGTTTGCGCCGCGCCTGGGAGGGATGGCGAAGCTTGGGGTCAAGGCCGCCAATCGAAGTGCTAACGCGGTAAGCTTTCTCCTCCAATTCACCATACTTCCGGCACAATTCACGCAATAGCCTGTTCACAAGTGCTCGTCCCCCAGAAGTCAACCTTGGGATTATACCATACAAACGCCCGTTTGCCAACAGATTATTATGCCATGCAAGCGGCCCTTCCGCTACGCCCCCGGGAGCTTCTTGTCACGGAGCCGCGACATGGCGCTGCGGCCCAATTTTGCTGGTTCAGGCCTCCCGCAGCCTGTTCGGGCCAAGGCGTCCGCCAACCCCTGGCGCGCTTTGCCACAGCCCGTCTTGCGCCCGGCCCACGGGGCGCCGGTTCGCCTTGCCGCCCGCCAGCCCTGGAATTGCCGACGGCCAATCTCCTGAGAAGGAGGTTCCCATGCCATTGGGGAACGCGGATCGGCGGGGAATTGCGCGGGAAAACTCCAGTCCGATGCCATCTTCGCAGCGATAATATGAGCAAATCCACCGCCGGTTATGACCGCCCTGCGGGCGACCCTTACGCGAGCCGCTCGACGGTCATGGCGCCGCACGGGATGGTCGCCGCGAGCCAGCCTCTCGCCGCAGAGGCAGGGCTGCATGTGCTTCGATCGGGCGGAAATGCAGTTGACGCGGCTGTCGCAGCGAACGCCGTTCTGGGAGTGGTGGAGCCTCAAAGCTGCGGGATAGGCGGCGACCTGTTCGCAATTGTCTGGCACGCTCGTTCTCGGAAGCTCTATGGCTTGAATGCGAGCGGCCACTCACCGGGCGACCTATCGCTTGATGAGTTTTCCAGGCGCGGCCTCGACGCCATTCCCTCCAATGGCCCGCTGTCGTGGTCCGTGCCCGGCTGCGTGGACGGCTGGCATCAACTCCTGCGGCGCTTCGGCACGAGGCCGCTGGCCGAACTTCTCGAGCTGGCCATTGATTACGCCCGGCGCGGTTTCCCGGTGAGCGAGATTATCTGCGCCGAGTGGGCCGGGGCCGAGCATATCCTGAAGCAGCGGCCAGGCTCGGCGAAAGTTTATCTTCCCGACGGCCGCGCTCCAAGGCCAGGAGAAATCTTCCGCAACCGCGCTCTGGCGAGAACCTACAGGGCGCTGGCCGAGGAGGGACCGGAAGCTTTCTATGTCGGTTCGCTCGCGCGCCGCCTGGTGGCCTATTCTCGCAAGGTTGGAGGCTTCTTTTCGCTTGCCGATTTCGCAGAGCGCCGCTCCGAGTGGGTCGAACCAGTCGGCGTTAGCTATCGAGCACGCCAGGTGTGGGAGCTTCCGCCCAACTGCCAGGGCATCGCCGTTCTCCAGATGCTCAATATATTGCAGGGCTTCGAGTTGGCTGCGCTCGGCCACAATACTGCGCCGTATCTCCACCTGCTCATCGAAGCGAAGAAGATAGTGTTCGAGGACCGGGCGCGCTATTACGCGGACCCGGACTTCGCGCGCGCGCCGATCGACGAGCTCCCTTCGAAAAGGCGCGCGGAGAAGCAGCGTGCCCTTATCGATCCGAGGCGCGCGCTGCGGCTGCCGCTTCGGGGCCCGCAGACTTTTCCCATCGCCGACGAGACGGTCTATCTTTGCGCCGTGGACAAGTGGCGCAACGCTGTCTCGCTCATCCAGAGCAACTACGCCGGCTTCGGCTCATTCGAGGTCCCGCCCGACCTGGGCTTCTGCATACAGAACCGTGGGTGCTCCTTCGCGCTCGACCCCGGCCACGCGAATGTCTTCGCTCCCCGCAAGCGCCCATTTCACACGATAATTCCGGGCTTCGTGACCGAGAAAGGCAGGCCTCTGCTTGCCTTCGGCGTGATGGGCGGCGACATGCAGCCCCAGGGTCATGTCCAGATATTGTGCAACCTTTTCGATTTTGGCATGAGCGTGCAGGAGGCCGGCGACGCCGCCCGCTTCCGCCACATTGGGTCAAGCGATCCGACCGGTGGAGCGGGAAGCGGCGCAGGAACTGTCCTGCTCGAATCGCGCATACCGGCGGATGTTCGCGCGGGCCTTCGGCGGCTGGGCCATCGAATTGACCGCGCTGGGGGCGGTTTTGGCGGCTACCAGGCCATCCTCATTGACCCTGCGACCGGAATGCTCCACGGCGCCACCGACCCGAGAAAGGACGGCTGCGCCGCGGGGTATTGAGGAGCCGTGGGCCAATGGCCGCGGGATGGCACTGCAAACGGCTTGACGAAACCGTTAGACCGTAGGGGAGGCCCGATGCATCGGGGCTCCCAGGGCGGAGCGGCGCTCCGCCCCTACGAGGATGCAACATGCGTCATGCAGGAAAGCGCCAAGGGCCGCAGCTACGGAGCCAGGTCAACCTGGTAGGCGAGGACGGTAGGCATCTCGGCTCCGCGGAGGTGAATCAGAGAGCCTTCTTGCTGGAGGTTCGGGAAGGTGAGTTCAACCCGCCTGCCCCGCGTGAGCATGACCCATGCCCGAGCGGCGCGCTGCCTGCCGTCCGTTCCCGGTATCTCGCCCAGCCGAAGAGTGATGTGGCGCGCTTTGACGATTTCATAGATCGTCAGCCGTCGCAGAGGGCATTTCGCCCGCTTTTCGCGCCTGATCGCAACGGCGCCCTGCGTGATGACGGGACCGAAATCAAACGACTGGTCGCAAGCAAAGTAGTCGTAGTCGGGGCTGCGCACGACCTCGAAAACGGAATCTGCCCTTGGCGCTGCGCGAACCCCTGATCTTCCCCGGCGCAGCGCGATCCGAGCGCGGCACTGCATGAAATCGGGCCTTTGCCCGCCATAGGGCTTCGGCCCGCAGGCGGGCCCCTCAACGAGATAGCCGTATTGCGGCAAAGTCCGGCCCTTCACGCGCCACTCGGCTTCGCCCCGGTTCACCCAGACCTGCGCCCCATTGCTGTAGAAATGATGCTGCCGGTGAAGGTCGCCCCCGACGAACTCCACGCGCTCCAGCTTGCTCAGGCCAAGCATCCGGTGGAAGGCGCTTGTCAGGTAATAGAGCTTCAGACGGGAGGCCACATCCGATTGATCGGCGCCGTAGTAGATGCCGATGAACTGGGGCCGGCCCGCCAGGATGGCCGCGCTGATGGCTTCGGGGTCGGCATCGGCGCGCGGAACGCTGACGCCCATTGTGAGCATGCGCTCGCGATGAACCTGATCAACGAAAGGATACAGCTCCCAATCCGCGCAGCTTATGCCGAACTCTTCAGGAGGGTGCCACTCCACAAACATTCCGCCGTCCATGACTCCCACCCAAGCCTCGTTGCCGCCCTCCGACCAGATAGGCGCATTGCCGAGAAACCGCCGCGTGAAGCGAAAAAGCCTGCGCTCCCATTTCATGTTTTCAGCCATGCTGTGATGCCGCCCCAGGTGGTCGAAGTAGTGTCGGGGCGTGCGGGAGGCATGCACATCCAGATACATGCCATTTGGGCGAGCGATTCGCTTTTGCTGCACGAGGTTGGAGATCTTGGTCGTCTCGGTCGGCAGAAAATCGCGCTCCCCGGCGGCATTGCGGAACTCGATGCCGAAAACGCCCTGCTTCCGCGTCTCGGCCAAGTGGATGTAAAGCTCGGGCAGATTGCGCGTCGAATCCCAGTAGCCGCGCTCCATGGCGCCGCACTCGTAATATTTGACCATATCCGGCGACCAGACCTCGGCCTTTCTCGGTCCCTCGTGCCACAGGTCGAAATACGTGTCATAGGTGGCGTAGATAGCATGGAGGCGGTCCAGAATCGCGCGGTCGCCTGCGTTGGGGCAGTAAGAGAGCCAGACAAAATCCCGCGCTCCGCGGCCGGCGAAGGCTTCGAAGAAATCCTCGTAGCGCTCCGCAATGGGATACGCAGCCATCAAGGCCACCCTGCCGGGCAGCTTGTGAAGCGATGGCGGCGCCGCGACTTCAACCCCTGGCCGGGCAGGCGTCCTGCGGAACTGCTCGATTGCCTCCTGAGGACCCTTGCCGGTTACCACAAGTGTATAGGTGATGGGATTGTCGCAGTAGGTGTAGAGATCGTAGCGTCCCCGCCTCGAGTCGAAGGCATATCCGCGCGGCGGGCTGTCGGCGCCCTGCATTACCGCAAGCCCGTTCTGCATCTCGATACACCAGAAGCGAGTCGTGCGGCGGTCGTAGCGCACATCGAACGGCTTGATGGGGGCATTCATGACAAGGTTGGTCGCGAAGAAGAGCCGCCTCGCCGATATGCTCTGGCCTCTGCTTCGCGGGCTGCGCAGCGCGCGGGCGGCTTCGCCGCGCGGAGCAGCCTTGAAATCGCCCCATCCAAGCCGGTCGAGATGCTGTCCTGCGCCGCGCGCGCTGATCCGGAACCGGATCGCCTTGTCGCCAGGCGCCATCCAGACTTCTGCCCGGACCCGCGTTCGCGATTTGAGCTTCGGGTGCGCGAGCAGATGCTCGAACACCGCGCGGCCTTGCTGCGCCTGGGTCCGAACCGGCGCGCAAAGGCGCGGCCGGACTCCCAGGCCGGAGCCCTCGCCGCCATCCTTTGGCTTCCTGGTCGCGCGAACTTCATTCATCACCACATAGAAGCCGCCGAAGGTCAGCTCGCGCCCTCCAACGCGAATGGCAACCGGCGCTTCCATCACGCCCTTCTCTTTGCTCAACACCAGCTCTATGCGTTCGTCGCCGCGCCAGGAGAGCGTCACGGTCTCGGGCGTCTCGCGTAGGGCGAGGCGCGCCTGCTTCGGCCCGGCGGCTACGCCCTCCGGGCCGCCGTGGCGGCTGGACTTAGCCACTTCAGATCTTACTCTCACGATATATGCCTCCAGATGCTCCGGGTGGCTTTGGGGCGACTAACCTTGTCGGCCCATTGACTGCGCGGAGGCGCTGGCGGGCGCCGTGTCGCAGAAAGATTCGCCCGAGCTGAATTCCCTGGGCAGAAGGCGCGCTCCTGCCCCGTAGCGCTGAGCTCCCCGGCGGAGGTTTCGGCGTGCCTCGCGACCAACCTGGATTAGTCATGGACCCTGGCAGCGAGGCATGAATTGGGGGCGTAGGGCCCGCCGGAGGGGATATCTGATAGCCCTCCGCGTCTCGCAGACTCCGAGGACCGTAGGGGAGCAGCGGTGCTGCTCCCGATCGGTGGGCCGATCAGCGGGCGGAGCGGCGCTCACCCCTGGCAGCCCCGATACACCGGGGCTCCCTTACGGTGGGTTAGCGCGAGGGCGATTCTCCCCAACACCACGAATAGGCATAACTTCTCCAATCGCCAACAAGCCCGCTGCGCACCGGGTTATTGACGATGTACAAAGCGGCTGCCTTCAAGTCTTCTTCGGCGCGCAGCGCGTGATCATAGAAGCTCCTCTGCCAGACGGGCCCTATCCACCCAAGCGCGTGCACGCAGCGGGTCGTCCATGACTTCCACTGCTGCAACGCCCACACGAGATCGCATGCCCGCGGCCTCACAAGCAGGTGCAGATGATCCGGCATGAGGCAGGCTGCGTAGCATTGCGTGCGGAGAGAAAGGGGACCTTGGAAGATGGAATCGAAGACCGGGCGCGCGTGCAGCCGTCGCGCAAAGATGGGCTCCTTATCGGCGATGGACAGCGTCACAGAGAACACCGTGCCGGACCAGGAGTAAACCTGCCTGTCAAGGCGGATGCGCTTGCGCCTGAACGGCGGTTCGATCATTGCGAGCCCGTCAACGGGAGCAGCACCGCTGCTCCCCTACGGTCTTTGGCGCGGCGGTTAGACCCTCCGGGCCGCCGTGGCGGCTAACCACTTCAGATCTCGCGCGCACGATACATACCTCCAGATGCTCCGCGCGGCTTTGGGATGACGAACCCGTCAGCCCACTGACTGCGCGGACGCGCTACCGCGCGCAGCACCGCAGCTTTCCGGTCACGCGGACAATGGCGTAGTGCTCTGAGGGCAATTCCAGTTCAAGTTTGCCGTTGCCCCCTTTGGCGGCGTCGGGGCCTTGCCCTGAGCCGCGTCGAAGGGCTGGCTCTTGCCAATCGGTGGCGTCTCCCACGGCTGCGAGCTGAAACTTCACTGCCTCGCCCTCGATGAAAACGCCCCCTCGCCAAGGTGTCTGACCATGGTTCATCAGCAAGAGCCAGTGGTCGCCCGGAGCTTTTTCGCACAGGGAATACTCTATGTCGCCCTGCGGTTCGAGGCTGACCCCATCACCGTATCTGCGAGCGATCGCGCTCATCGCTGCCTGAATGAATTTGAGCCTGAGATAAGGCTCGCGCTCCGGGGCAGGCTCCTCCTGGCTGCACCCCACAAGGTGAGTGGGCGCTGCGAAGAAGCAGCGCCCCTTTCCGATGCGGTTCTCCAGAAGCAGCGGACGGCCCGACATCTCGGCTGCGACTCGCGCGCCGGTTGGCTTGATCTCCCGCACGACGGTCGGGCCCCACTCTTTGATTTCGCCGCCGGGCAGGATGTCATGGTCGCCGACCCAGCTCCCCACCGCGCGCACCTCAAACAGCTCCCGGCCTATCTTCCCCCCAATTAGCTTCTCCACGACAGGGCTATTGAGCGGCTCGCCCTTTTCTGAAAGCACGGCGTCATCTCCGAGGAAGAGAACTCCTCCCTCCTCGACATACTTCACAAGCTCGCGCAGGGTCGAAGGCGCGGCGGCATGGTAGCCCAATGAGAAGATGGCCCGGTAGCGGCGCAAGAAATCGGCGGGCGCATCATCGGTTATCCAATCGAGCTGCCCGAAAGGCGAGCGGGTTAGCATTCCCGGATATTCAGGCGCGTGGCCGCAAAGCTCGAAAGCCGGGAAGAAAACTTCCAAGTATTTCAAGGACCAGTCGCGGGAGGAAACTGGCAGAGCGCGCCCGTGGATGCCGTCCCATATTCCGGTAGCGCGCACATCGCCCTTCTTCCAACCGACTCCCGGCCAGCCCGAGTCGCGGCCGACGAGTATGGCGAGCGGCGTTACGGTCTCGCCAGGCTTTCCTATGTTGCGATAGAGCCTGTAGAACGAGCGCAGCCCTTCGCCCCACGGCGTCAGCTCGCCCGCCGGTCGTGTGGCGGGCTTGCCCGCCTCGTCCCAGATAGACCAGTCCACCTCATATTGGATATACTTCGCGCCGCCGAAAAGAGCCAACAGGTAGCAAGCCGTGCAGAAATAGGGAGTGTGGCCCGCCTTCGGAGGCGTATCCCCAACCCACCATGCCGACATGTCGGCGAGAATCGGGAGCCCGTATTGACGACCTGCGCCCCTGTTCGAGGCGAGCATCATTGACACGGCTGGAATGTTCTCGCCTATCTCGCTCCCGATTATGTCAACCCCGGCTTCCGCCGCGGCTGCGTGCCACAGAACGCCGCAGTGGTGAGCGAGCTTCACTCCCGTCTCGCGGCGCCACCGGTCTGCTCCTTCGCGCAGTATTTTGACCCAGCCCTCGCGAAGTTCTCTGCGGGTTGCCCTGTTCGGACCGGGCGCCGAATATTTGCCTTCCTTCTCGAGCTCGCCCATTGTCACCCCATCCACCCAGCGCGTCTTCTGTCCGTCCCAGATCGGGTTCAGGCCGGAGGAATCCATCTCTCCCGGGGACAGTCCGAGGAGCAGGTCGCCAGCGATCCCGCGCCAAGCGGCAACCTCTTCGGCAGAATACTGCTCCGGCTTTCCGGCAAATGTGTGCCAGCCGGGATATTGGCCGAGGAGCATGAGAGGATGCCCATCGCGCGCGAGGCGCTGGACAATTTCCAGCCGCTCTTCCTTGGGGAGACCGAAGAGATGAATTGCCACATATTCGCCCAGCTCCTGGTCGAAGACTTGCCGTATCTGCTCCCACCTGTCCGTGCCGCCCCTCGGATGCCGATACATGCCGATATAGACATGATCGTCCTCCTCGCGTCGAGAGGCGCTTTTTCTGCCAGGATCGCTCATGTTGGATACCTCCAGGAGGCGAGGATTCGCTCCGCGAGCCGCGACGCCCGGCCGCTCGCAAGCGGCCTCGGACGAAATATGCCCGGCAAGCAGAGCTGCAAGGAGAAACGGCGCTGCCATGCCGATCACTACGCGGCTGCGCATCGAACGAGGCCGCAGCCCCACACGGTCGAGGAATAGAACGGAACGATGACTCGCGCCAGACAGCATGAGACCGAGCCAGATAGACAGGGTTTTCATTTCAATGCGTGAAGCCACGATCCTTATGATTCGCCCCAGGCGAGCGCCGCTCCTCGTTCGTCGAACGGCTTCGCTTCCTGTAGAATCGCGACTGGGTATCATCAATACTCCGAATCGCCGCTCGTCGCGGCTGGCTTCTGAATTGCGTTCGCCGACATCCCATATGAGCTCCCGCAGGGACACGGCCAGTTGCGGTGGAAAACTGGCGGAAAAGTCAGCCTTTCGCTGAGGAGGAAACGATGCCGCCCATAGTTTTGTCGGAGCCAGAATATCGGGACAAAGTCTATGCCTGCTGGTTGGGCAAGAATATCGGGGGAACGCTCGGAGCGCCTGTCGAGGGGCGAAAGGAAACTCGCAAGTTCTTCCGCATGGGGGCATGGTGGGTCGTGCAGGGCTGAGCGTCCTGGTGGCGGCGTAGTGGCGAGCCGGGGCAAGTGAATCTCTCGTTCCAGAGCATAGACACGTTCTGCGCGGGCATAGACCTGGCACAGGACAGGCCGGTTGTTGATCTATCACTGCTGGAATTTGTCGAACTCTTTGCGGTTATCTACCTCGGGCAATTCATTCGCTACCACAATAGAAGAGGTAAGCTCTTCCAGGTCAAAATGCCGCCCGAGGACAGCAGGGTGCGCAAATACCTCGCCAGGATAAGATTCTGGGAAAGGTTCAATTTCAGCGCAGAAATGGTGAAGCGTGAGGGAATGCTGCGCTTCACTTCGCCAACCTCCCTGAATGACATAGTGGATCTGCTGCCGCACCCGTATGTCGGGGAGGAAACTTCCGAACTGGTTAGGGAGGTGCTCGCGCGAAGCAGCGTCAGGGTTGACACCGATGCTGTCCTGGAGGTCGCGGCGGAGCTATGCGACAACTTCGCGCAGCACGCCCGGACCGATCTTGCGACTCTCGCCGTGCAGTATTACCCCAAGATACGCCAGTTTGCGGTCGCGGTCGGGGACTGCGGCCTTGGTATCCGCCAGACCCTGTGCGAAAACCCGGAGTACGCATACTTGGGCGCGCGCACGCACGCCGAAGCCATCGTGAAAGCTTTCGAGCCGATGGTGTCGCGCCGAAAGGAGGGCGGGACTGGCCTCACGATATTGCGCGACTGTGCTCTTCGCCTCGGCGGCAGCCTTCGGCTTGCCTCGAACGATGGTTTCTACTATATTGGGGAGGGGAGGGAGCTCATGGGGAAACAGGCCTGCGAGCTGCCTGGTGTTCAGGTTGAAATGCTTTTCCCCGAAGAGTGAGGACAGCATGGGCGGCACGCTGGATGTGCGGCTGGATGAAGTCGCGCAGCGCACGATGACGCGCGCAAGAGGGAAGGAGGCTGCTCGAGCCCTTCGTGACAGAGTGAGAGCAGTGCAGGCGTCGCGGGTCTATTTGCGGATTAGCGCGAATTCGGTCATATCAACTTCCTTCGTGGACGAGTTGGTGCAGGAGGCGGCAGCCATGGAGCGCGACGGCACGGAAGTCGTGTTCATCGTTCCAGATGGCCAGACGCTCAGAAAGCTTCAGACAAGCGCGGCCTGGAGACGGGTCGCGTGTCGCTATCGTTATCAGGGCGAGGAGGAGGTAAGGACGCTACAACCGTCAAATGTCCGGGACGCGACCCCGGCGCCGCAGGCCGCCGCCAAATCCGAACTGCCAGCAGAGTTCTAACGGGAGCGGTTGCTGTCCGCTTCCCGGCGCATGTCTTGCCGGCCGCCACTGACGAAGCTCGCATTGCGCCCTCACCAGGCCTGTCCTTCACCATCTCAGGCCTCCACGCTCTTCGCTCGGCACTTTGCTGACCCTCGCCCGACGGGGTGTGCCCCGGTTCGCGCTTGAGCGGCCAGGTCTATCTGGAAGACCGGCAGAAAACATCTGCCAAGGAGTGGAAGATGCCGCCAATTACCCTTTCAGAGTCGGAATATCGAGACAAAGTCTATGCCTGCTGGTTGGGCAAGAACATCGGGGGAACGCTCGGAGCGCCAATCGAGGGCCGAAAGGAGATTCATCAGCTCGTTTATTTCGATCCCGTTCCCGACGGCGCGGCGCCAAACGACGATCTCGATTTCCAGCTCGTGTGGCTGAAGATGGTGCAAGAGCGCGGGCCGAATGTTCGCCTTTCCGATTTCGCGGATTACTGGCAGAAGCACCTGGCGCCGTATCCATGGAACGAATACGGCTTCTGCCAGCGGAATCTGGCGCGCGGTCTTCGGCCGCCCATCTCGGGATGCTTCGAGAACTATTATGTTGATGAGATGGGCTCGCCGATAAGAAGCGAGATATGGGCCTGCCTCGCGCCAGGCGATCCCCAGCTTGCCGCGGCAATGGCCTGGAAGGATGCAGTTCTCGATCATGCGGGTGGCGAAGGCGTGCACGGCGAGATGTTCTGGGCGGCCCTCGAGAGCGGCGCCTTCGTCATATCAGACCCTTTGACGCTCATAGAAATAGGCCTTCGGATGATACCCATCTGGTCGCGCATAAGCAGAGCCGTGCGCGAAGCAGTTTGGTGCTGGCAGAATTCGGCGCCGCTGCTCGACGCGCGCGAGCGGATACTCAGGTGCTTCGGCCATTATCAGCCCTGCCACGCGCCGCAAAACCACGCCTTCACAATCCTGGGATGGCTCTACGGCGAAGACTATGGAGGCAAGCTGTGCGCGGCCGTCAACTGCGGCTATGACACCGACTGCACGGGCGCGACTCTCGGCTCGGTCCTGGGCATCGTCGGCGGAACGGCTGCCATTCCAGCCGAGTGGAGCAAGCCCGTGGGCGATGCAATAATGCTTCACAAATTCACCCGCGACCTCGATGCTTCCCGCACTGTTACAGATCTCACCGACGAGACCGTTGAGGCGGCGCGCTCCTTCCTGCAAGCCAGGTCGGCAACCGCTTGCCTCGGCCAAGAGCAGCGATTGCCTCGCAATGTTGCTTCGCTTCTTGCGAGAAATGAGCTTGCCCTGAAGGCGCTCTCAAGAGATGTGCACGCCGGAACGGCGCCCTCGCGCGGCGGCGTCGAGATAACGCTCCACTATCACGGCGAGCCGGTGCTGCGGCCCGGCATAGCGAAGACGGTGAGCATTTCACTCGAGCGCGACGACGAACCCATCGAAGCCGATGTGCAGCTTTCTGGGCCAAGAGCGTGGCGCATAGAGAGAGACGGGACGCGTGATGGCCGCGCGCGATTCGAGCTTCTGGCCGAAGAGGTTGAGGACCGCAATACCATTTCGGCGCGCGCCTCGGCTGCGGGCGAGGTTCACGAGGCGGAATTCGTGATGCTCGGGCCGGGCGAAGCGAAGGGATACCCATGCGGCCAAAATGTTGCAGGCTGCCCCAAGTGCCACGCGCGGCGCGAGGCTTGCATTTGTGAAGGGTAAGGGCGCAAGGGCAGATGGCAAAGAGAAGTGAGCGTGGTCTTCGCGGAGCGGGAGCAGGTGCGCCAGCGGTTGAAGACGCCGGAAGGGAAGGTGCTGTACCGGCTGCGTCAGCAGACAGTGGAGAGGGTGATTGCCCAGCTCAAGGCGAACCTGCGGTTCAACCGGTTTGGGCTGGCGGGGGTGGGCGGAGCCGGTGCGGAGTTCTGGCTGGTTTGCATGGCTCACAACCTGCTGGCCTACCTGCAGAAAGCAGCCGCGGCCGCTAACAAAGCGGCCCGTCCGCTTGCCGGCCGTCTGGCAAATCGAATCGCCAGTCTTTTTCAATGGCCGTGGCGTCGTTTTCGTCAAGTTGGCGTAGTCTTTCGGTAACTTGCCTGGTAATGGCAAATTACTTTTGCAACGTCCTGCTCGCTCCCGCACTCCAAAACTTTGCGGTCACACCCGCTGGGCTGAGAACCTTGACAGGCGCGAGATGAGCGAGTAACATTGTTAGTGATGTCACAAGACATCGCATAGTTTTGTCCGATTCCGGGAACCGTGAAAACAGAAAACGGGATTTGAATCTTGGGTGACAGCCATGCGGCCCAGGGGATTACCTGTCGATGCAAAGAACCAGAAACGCCCCGCCGGAGAAGTGCACATAATCCCTGAGCGCTGCAAGGGCTGCTGTTTCTGCATTGAGTTCTGCCCCAAGAAGGTCCTCGAGCAATCTCCGGAGTTCAACTACCACGGCTACCATCCGCCCCGCGTGAGCAATCCTGACGCGTGCGTGCAGTGCTCCATGTGCGAGATGATATGCCCCGAGTTCGCCATATTCACCACGGCTGCGAGGAGCGGCCCCGCCGAAAGCCAGGAAATGCAGTCGCCGCCCAGCGGCGAGGGAGATGCGCGTTCGTCAGATGGAGAATAGAGCCGTCCTGACAGGCGAGCACTTCATGAACGGCGACATCGCGTGCGCTGAAGGCGCTCTGGCCGCCGGCTGTAGATTCTTTGGTGGCTACCCCATCACCCCAGCGACCGAGGTGGCAGAGCGAATGGCAAGGCGCTTGCCCCAGGTGGGCGGCATCTACATCCAGATGGAAGATGAGATAGCCTCCATGGCCGCTCTTCTGGGCGCCTCGTGGGCAGGGGCGAAAGCAATGACCTCCACCTCCGGGCCGGGCTTCTCGCTCATGGTCGAGAACATCGGGCTGGGCATGATGATTGAGACGCCTTGCGTCGTGGTCAATGTCATGCGAGGCGGCCCCTCGACCGGCCTTCCCACTCTCGTTGGACAGGCAGATGTGATGCAGGCCCGCTGGGGCTCTCACGGCGACTACGGCTGCATAGCCCTCTCGCCGTCATCTCCTCAGGAGATGTTCGATCTCACCATCAGGGCCTTCAATCTCTCGGAGCAGTTTCGGCAGCCAGTGATCATGCTGGCCGACGAAGCGGTGGCTCACATGACGGAGCGCGTGACAATTCCGCCTGCTCGCGAAATAAAACTCGTCGGGCGCAAGAGGCCCTCAGTCGCACCCGACGAGTTCCTTCCCTTCATGCCCGACGAGGATCTCATCCCTCCGATGCCAAATGCCGGCGACGGCTACCGGATTCATGTAACGGGCCTGACTCACGATGAGCGGGGATACCCTGCCATCAGCCCCGAAGCACACGAGCCACTCGTCAGGAGGCTGGTGGATAAGGTCCGCCTCAATGCCCACCTCATCGTTGACTTCGAGGAGTTCCGCATGCAGGACGCGTCCGTTGCCGTGGTATCCTACGGATGCTCGGCGCGCGTGGCTCGGGAGGCCGTGGAGATGGCCAGAGAGCAAGGCATCGCGGCGGGACTTCTGCGTCTCAAGACAATATGGCCTTTTCCCAGCAAGAGGGTGCGGGAGCTGGCCGCCCAGGTAAAGGTCTTCGTGGTTCCCGAGATAAATTACGGGCAGATAGATCACGAAGTCCAGCGATGCGCCGTGGGAAAGCCTGTTGTACATGTTGGGCTTATGGGTGGGCGCATTCTCACGCCGCAAGAGATATTCGATGCGGTCAGGAAAGCATCGTCATGACAAAATCCACCGGCCCATCAGTTTCCAGCGAACTGCGCGCCCGGCGAGAAGGCCAGGGCCTTCACCCGGATGACGCATTCCTGCGGCCGGGACGAATACCGCACATATGGTGCCCCGGCTGCGGACTGGGAATTGCGCTCACGGCCTTCGTAAAGGCTCTTCAGAAGGCCAAAATGGACCTCGACAAAACATGCGTCGTCTCGGGCATAGGGTGCACCGGGCGCATAGCCGGCTATCTCTATCTCGATTCGTATCACACGACGCACGGCCGGGCCATACCCTTCGCCACGGGGCTTCACCTGGTCAATCCAGAGCTGAAGGTCATAGTGTTCAGCGGCGACGGCGATATCTTCGCGATAGGGGGCAACCACTTTATCCATGCCGCCCGGCGAAATATGGACCTGCTGGTCATCTGCGTGAATAACTTCAACTACGGCATGACCGGCGGACAGTCGGGCCCTACCACCCCCGTCGGAGCGTTCACGACAACCGCGCCATACGGCAACTATGAACAGCCCTTCAACCTTGCGTATCTCGCCCAGGCCTGCGGAGCCACATATGTGGCCCGGTGGACAACCTTTCATGTATATCGGACGCGCGACTCCATGGCCGAAGCTATGTTGAAGCGCGGCTTCCGCTTCATAGAGATTATCTCCACTTGCCCTGTCGGCTTTGGCCGGCCCAACAAGATAGGAAGCGGGCTCGAGCAGATGCGCTATTTCAAAGAACGCTCCGTAGTGAAGCACGGCATTGATGCAAGAGAAGCGCACCTGACGATGGGCGGAGAGATCATCGTGGGCAAATTCGTGGACGACGAGAGGCCAACTTTCCTCGACATGTACCGCGAGCAGGTTGAGCAGAAGGTTGCGCAGTCTGGTGGAGAGGAGGCGTGAGCAATATGCCGGGCGCCTCCAAGCAAAAGGTTCAGGTCAGGCTTGCTGGCTTCGGAGGGCAAGGCATAATCCTGGCAGGCTATATTCTTGGGAAGGCGGCGGCCATCTTCGAGAAGCGCCACGCCGTTCTGACTCAGAGCTATGGGCCCGAGGCCCGAGGCGGCGCTTGCAGCGCAGATGTGGTTATCTCGGATGTCCCGATACACTATCCCAAGGTTTCAACGCCGGACATCCTGGCCGCCATGTCTGAAGAGGCTTTCCATACATACAGCCATGGACTTGCCCGTGGGGGCGTCCTACTCACGGATTCCGTTCTCGTGCAATTGGACGAGCAGCTCGAAGGTGTTGAGATTCGTTCATTTCCTGCCACACGGCTGGCCGAGCAGCTCGGCCGCAGAATAGTGGCCAACATGGTCATGCTGGGGTTTCTCACCGGGGTCACGGGAGCAGTCAGCCCAGACGCCATGAGGGAAGCGATAAAGTCCACCGTGCCCGCGGGCACGGTGGAGCTGAACCTCAAAGCTTTCGATCAGGGTCTTGAGCAGGCCAAGCAAGGCGGAGCTGAAGGCGCCGGCGCATCCACCGCGGACTGAGAAGCTCGCCCGCCCCTGAAGCAGCTCTCGAGCTCCAGCAGTGATTCTGGCGCCCGCGTAGCTATGGCTTCTGGCATCCGGCGCCCCTACGTCTCGACGACCGCCTTGCTTTCTGTCTGTTGCTTCTTGCACTGCAAATGGAACGCGCTGTAGGGCGCCCCGATTCATCGGGGCGCCGGCGGCCCTTCGGCGAAGCTCAGGGCCGCCCTGAGGAACTCGAAGGGCGGCGGGCCTCGGCAGGCCCGCCCTACAAGCCATGCCCCGTAATTCACGGAAGCCTGGCGACGGTTCCTTTAGCTTGGCAAGGGTCAATGACCCGTTGTGCGAGAGTCAATAAGCCGACCCTCCAGTTCTCTGAGGGTGAACTCTTTTTGACTCGCGGCCGTGTGCCAGCTTGTTTATGGCCTGAACATAGGCGCGGGCGCTTGCCAGAACTACATCCTCGTGCGAGCCTCGCCCGATGTAGATGTTGCCCTTTCGGTCGGCGATTCGAACCGTGACCTCTCCCAGAGCCTCGGTTCCGCCCGTTACCGCTTTCACGGTGAAATCAACAAGGCGATGCGGGATTTTCGCCAGCTTGTCTATCGTCCTATAGACGGCGTCAACGGTTCCGACGCCGAATCCTGAACCCTGTAGTGCCTCGCCGTCTCGAAGGAGCCTGACGGTCGCCGAGGGAACAGTTCCGCTTCCGCTGACGACATGCATGTAGTCCAGGTGATAGAGCTCCGGAACTTTGTGCAGCTCGTCGGCCGCTATTGACTCGATGTCTCTGTCGGTGATGTCCTTCTTCTTGTCGGCCAGGTCCTTGAAGCGCTCGAAGGCGCTCTGGAGCTGTCCTCTGTCCAGGTCGTAGCCGAGCTGTTTGACCGTCTGCTGGAAGGCGTGCTTTCCGGAGTGCTTTCCCAGCACCAACTTGCTCTGGGAGATGCCGACGGCTTTCGCGTCCATTATCTCGTAGGTCCGCTTATCCTGGATGACGCCGTGCTGGTGAATTCCAGCTTCGTGCGCGAAGGCGTTGCTGCCCACGACAGCCTTGTTGGGCTGGACAACGATTCCAGTCATGTCGCTGACCATGCGGCTCGTGCGGTATATCTCCTTCTTGTCCACGCCGGTCGTGACTCTGTAGAAGTCGCGCCGCGTGTCGAGAGCCATGACTATCTCTTCCAGCGACGCATTACCAGCCCGCTCCCCTATGCCGTTCACGGTGCATTCCACCTGGCCAGCGCCGTTCACAACACTGGCCAGGGAATTCGCAACGGCCATGCCCAGATCGTCGTGGCAGTGAACGCTCAGGGTGACCTTCTCGATGCCAGGCGCCTTCTCCAGTATGTGCGCGATCAAGCCGCCAAATTCGGCAGGCATTGCGTAGCCAACCGTATCGGGAATGTTTATGACGGTGGCCCCTGCCTCCACCGCTGCCTGAATTGCCTGACAGAGGAAATCTGTGTCGGACCGCGAGGCGTCCTCGGGCGAGAACTCAACATCCTCCACAAATCCCTTTGCGAGCTTCACGGCCTGCGCCGTCATGTCCAGAACTTGCTGGCGCGTCATGCCGAGCTTCCGCTCCATGTGGATGTCGGATGTGGCTATGAAGGTGTGAATGCGCGGTTTCTGGGCATGCTTCACGGCCTCCCAACAGCGCTTTATGTCATCGGGAAGGGCCCTTGCGAGCCCGCAGATGATGGGGCCTTTCACGTGCTGGGCTATGAGCTTGACAGCCTCGAAGTCGCCCTGCGAGGCGATGGGAAAGCCCGCCTCAATCACATCAACCTTCAGGCGGGCGAGCTGGCGCGCGATGTCCAGCTTCTGGCCAACCTCCAGGCTGGCGCCCGGCGACTGCTCGCCGTCGCGCAAAGTCGTGTCGAATATGGCTATCCTGCGCGGCATCTTTGCTCCCTCCCTGTCTGTTGAGGCTGGCACAAACAACAGAGCACCTGCTCTTTTCCATCTCCTCCCCCTTGACGGGGGAGGTCCGGGTGGGGGTGAGAGAAAACCACCCTCCCCTTCATCCCGCCAGACGGCGGCGGGCAAACCCCTCCCATCAAGGGAGGGGAAAGTTGTTCTTCTGGCTATGCGCGACTCAAGAAAATGCGAAAGCCGCGGGCTTTTCAGACCTGCCCGCGGCATTTGATGTCTTTCTGCGGCTTCGAAAACTTCGACGCGTCAATAACCAAGCGCAGCAGGCGGGCCCTCCTCCGCGAGGAAGGCCTGAGAAAGCGACAGGCCGCGCTGGCTCGGATTCACCATCTTCCGCGTCGAGACCACAGAATCAGGCCCTCCTCATTCTTGAAAAAGAGCGAACCCCCGCCGTCCGAACGCCTGGCAGGGCCAGCCTGCGTTCGGACCTGACACTCCACCCCTACTTCACAAGTCCGTGCTACTACTTCTTCTTTTCTACTTTCTTCGTGCTCTTACCACATCCACAGGTGCTGCACATGCTGGTCATCTCCTTTCAACCCCGTATTTTACTCTCCATTGAATGCGTTGTCAAGACCCTCTGTAACCGCACCAGGAGCACCGGTTTAAGCGAACAACGACCGGCAACAGGCTGGTTGTCCTCCGGAGACGCTGTCTTTCTTGTAGGGCGCGGGGCGGCGTTATTACCTATTCGGGTCCCTTTCACCCCCACCTCAATCCTCCCCCATTAAGGGGGAGGAGACAAGACGGCCCGGCTCCGGCGCCAAAGCAGGCCCAGAATGCGACTGTGCATCAGCCTCTCTGTCCCGCGGCGCCGTCGGCTGATTCGGCGGGGGATGGAACCCCCGCCCACAGTCGGGAGAGGCCCATCAGCGGAGCCGAAGTCCCGCCCTACCTAAAAACGGTGGTCCTGGTAACCGCACAACTCGCGCCGGAAGCTGCTGCTGCGCGCTGCCGGGTAGTGCCTCAGCGCGGGAGGCTCGTAGGGGAGCAGTCCGCCAGTCGGCCCGCGAAAGGCGGGCTCCCAAGGCCTTTTTGCATAACTCATGTTCCGTCCAGACCATGTGGCATGGGCATCCTGCCCATGAAATTCACGGGCGAGACGCCCGCGCCACCAGTTGTTGAAAGTGAACCATAGTTATGCAAGCACTGTTATGCAAGCACTAACCTGCATTATTCATGAAGGTCGCGGCGAAATCTTGTAGCCGCCCCGACCTATCGGGGCGCGGGCTCCTGCTGTCCTCGCAACCCGCCGGCTGGCGGGTTGCGGCTACAGTAGCTGCGGCCGGTATGCCGCACGCCCACAGGCGATACCCGCCGCTGTTCGCCTTACATGCAAACACTCTGTAACCGCGAAGCGCTTTCCCGGGGCCGCCAGCACTCCGGCTCCCCTCCTCAATCTCTCGACACCCATCAGCCCCTCTCCTGCGGGGGGCACGAATAATGCGGGCCAAGGCTCGCCTTGCCCGTGAATAATCCCGGGTAAGCAAAAGGAACACGATGGGGCCGTGGGAGGCGCATTTGGGCAGTTTCCTGCCAATCGGGTGTTCCTTTGGGAGTGCAAGGATCAATAAGAGGGCGCGGCATGAGCCCCGCCCCCATTCGAAAGCCTGCGCGCTCCGAGCCGCTGCCCGAACTCTACATCCGCGGCTCGTAGAATCTGACAGATTCCCGTGCTTCAGGGCCCTATTTCGGCTCCACCATAAGGCGGATGGCGGTGCGTTCCTGGCCGTCAACAATTATGTCCGAGAACGCGGGTCTGCATATCAGGTCAACACCCGAAGGAGCCATGAAGCCACGCGCTATCGCCAGAGCCTTTACGGCCTGGTTGAGCGCTCCGGCGCCGATTGTCTGAAGCTCGGCCTTGCCCTGCTCTCGAATCACTCCCGCCAGAGCCCCTGCCACCGAGTTCGGGTTTGACTTCGACGATACCCTGAGCACATCCACCTTATCCCGTGCCTTCTTCTCGCGAACCTCGTTCATTGCGCCACTATTGCTCCGTTTCCTGGTTGGTCTCTTGCTCTGTCTGGTCCACCTCGCGTTGTATGCGCGTTATCTCCCTCGCTTTCCCAGTTTTCTCTTCCACATTCAGAAGGCAGGCTTGAACGACCACAGGCCCTTTCGCCACCCGTATTCGGACTGGCATGCGCTTGAGGAACAGACGCAAGGCCTCCTCTATTTGCACTCCGAGAACCGAGCTCTTGGGGCCCGTCATTCCCACATCTGTAATGTAGGCTGTTCCGCCGGGCAAAATCTGTTCGTCTGCCGTGGGGACATGCGTGTGGGTCCCGACGACCGCCGACACCTGTCCATCCAGAAACCAGGCCATGGCCTGCTTTTCGGCCGTCGCTTCAGCGTGCATGTCAACAACTATAGTATCCACCTCGCCCCTCAGGGCTGGCGCCAGCTCCTGCGCCTTCTGAAAAGGGCAGTCTATTGGCGACATGAAAAGCCGCCCCATCAGATTCATGATAGCCAGCCGCTGCCCTGCCCTCGTCTCAAATATACCCGCCCCTCTCCCCGGAACACCCGGTGGATAGTTCGCTGGTCTCAGTACCCTTTGCTCCGAGTCCAGAAGCTTCTGCGCCTCCTTGTTGTTCCAGACATGATTGCCAGTGGTGATAACGTCCACCTGGGCTTCCAAGATTTCCCTGGCAGTCTTTTCGGTTATTCCGATGCCGCCCGCCGCGTTTTCGCCGTTCGCCACAACGAAGTCAGCCTTCAGCTCCTCTATCAGCCCGGGCAGCAAGCTCTTCAAACTCCTCCTTCCGGGCCTTCCGACTATGTCGCCGATGAAGAGTATCCTCACTTGTCTTGCCGACCGGGTCCAGCTACTTCGTATATTCCACCGCCCTTGTCTCGCGGATGACAGTGACCTTTATCTGGCCCGGATATTGCAGCCCTTCCTGCTCGATTTTCGTGGCAACCTCCCTCGAAAGCAGCGTGGCTCCAGCGTCGTCAACCTTCTCCGGTTTGACTATTATTCTCAGCTCCCGGCCCGCCTGGATTGCGTAAGCTTTCTCAACACCTTCGCAGGAATCGGCCAGCTTCTCCAGGGTTTCGACCCTTCTCAGGTAGTGCTCCAGGGTCTCGCGCCTGGCGCCCGGACGCGCCGCAGATAAAGCATCCGCGGTTTGAACCAGGACCGCCTCGAGGTTCTGAAACTCCTCGTCGCCGTGGTGGGCAGCAATGCAGTTTACCACCTCCGGGCGCTCTCCATACTGGCGCGCGATTTCAGCCCCAAGCTTCGGGTGGCCGCCGTCCACATCCGTGTCAAGGGCTTTGCCGATGTCGTGAAGCAGAGCGCCCCGCTTGGCCAGTTCAACATTCGCCCCCAGCTCATCGGCTATCACTCCAGCCAGGTGGGCGCATTCCGCGAGGTGATCAAGCACATTCTGGCCGTAGCTTGTCCGATACTTCAGCTTGCCCAGAAGGTGCAGAAGTTCTGGATGCAGCCGCGTTACGCCGGTCTGAAGGGCTACCCTTTCACCCGCCTCGACGATGCCGCGCTCGACCTGCTCCCTGGCCTTCTCCACCATCTCCTCAATCCGGCGAGGGTGAATGCGCCCATCGCTGACCAGATTGGTGAGAGCGATGCGCGCAACCTCGCGGCGAACTCCATCGAAAGCGGAGATGACGACGGCCTCCGGCGTGTCGTCTATTATCAGGTCAACGCCCGTGAGGTTCTCGAAGGTGCGGATGTTTCTGCCCTCTCGACCTATTATCCGCCCCTTCATGTCGTCGCCGGGCAGGGGGACGACCGATATTGCGCTCTCCGATACCTGGTCCACCGCGCATTTCTGGATGGCCAGGGTTATGATCTTCCTCGCTTCCTGCTCCGCCTTCTCCCTCGTTTCTTCCTCTATGTGCTTGATGATTCGAGCGCTTTCCTGCCTGCTCTCGGTCTCCACGCGCTGGAGCAGGAGGCGCCGCGCTTCATCTGCACTCAGTCCGCCTATCCGCTCCAGCTCCGCCCGTTCCCGCTCCAGCAGCGCCTCCATCTCCTGTTGGCGCCGCCTATACTCATTCTCCAGCGCAGCCAGCTTCTTCTCTCTGGCGTCCAGAGACTCGGTGCGCCGCTCGCAGCTTTCCTCTTTCTGCGCCAGGCGCCTCTCTGCTCGCTGAAGCTCCTGGCGCCTCTCCTTTTGCTCTGACAGCAGCTCCTGCCGCAGACGATGGGTCTCCTCCCGGGCTTCGACCTTTGCTTCTCTCCTTATCGTCTCCGCCGCCTGCCGCGCCGTCTCTTTGACTTCCTCCAGTTCCTTCTCTCTGCGCTGCGCACGGCGACCCTCTGCTCTCAGCATAACAATGGCTGTCACTGCCGCCGCCAATGCGGCCAGCAGCAACCCGGCCATGAATATCCAGTCGCGAATCATGGCAACTCCCTTCTGTCTCCCCGCAAGACGCAGGGCTCTTTTTCAAGGTTCGTTTCGCGCCTACGGCGCGGCGATTATGATCGAGCCGCCCTCAAATGGTCCCGGGCAGCGGCTATACATTCCGGTCCGAAACCTCTGCGCGAAAGCGCTTGCCGGACCTTTTCCCACCTCTGTGTCGCATCACCCGCCTGTTTGCGCCATAGCCGCGCGGCCAGCTCCATCGCCTGCTGCGCCTCCTGCTCAGGCGGCATCAAGTCCGATATGGCCGCGTCAATTATCTCCTCAGGCACGCCCTTCGTTCTCAGTTCCCACCTGAGGCCCCTGCGCCCCCTGGGCCTCGTCGCTGCTCTGCTCTGAATCCAGCTTCTTGCAAACTCCTCGTCGCTGACCAGCGAAACCTCCCTCAGCTCCTCTATGAGCTTGTCCTGCACGGCGGCCGGAACGCCCCGCCGGGAAAGCCTCTGCCTCACCTCCCCCTCGCTTCTGGCCCGATATCGCAGCAGCCGCAAGGCGTATCTCTTTGCCCTGTCGAGCTCCTGTGCGTCTGTCGGCTCTATATTCCCACCTCAATTCATCCTGTGGGCCCTGGGGGCTCCACAGGTTCGATGACTTCTTCCTCTTGCACCCCAAGAACTGTCATACCCGCATTGTTTCTTATTTGCTGCTCTATCTCGTCGAGCAGCTCCGGGTTATTCTCGAGAAATTCTCTCGCGTTCTCCCTGCCCTGTCCAAGCCGCTGCCCCTTGTAAGTGAAGAAAGCGCCGGACTTCGTTATGAGATTCATTGCTGCTCCCAGGTCCAGGCACGAGGATGCCCTCGATATGCCCTTTCCATGGTAGAGGTCAAAATCAGCCTGGCGGAAGGGGGGAGCCACCTTGTTCTTCACGACGCGCGCCCTTATCCGGCTGGCCACCACCTGGCCTTCGTGCTTGATGGACTCAGCCCGGCGCAGCTCTATCCTTGCGGAGGCCCAGAACTTCAGGGCTCTCCCGCCGGGGGTTATCTCCGGGTTGCCGAACATAACCCCTATTCTCTCTCTGAGCTGATTGAGGAACACGCCCGCCGTCTTCGTCGCCGCCATGCTTCCGCCCAGCTTCCGCATCGCCTTCGACATCAGCCGGGCCTGCAATCCAACATGCGAGTCAGCCATCTCGCCTTGCAGCTCGACGCTGGGAACAAGAGCAGCCACGGAGTCAACAATGAACACATCTATTGCGCCGCTTCGCACGAGCATATCCGCAATATCGAGCGCCTGCTCACCTGTGTCGGGCTGCGACAGCAGCAGCTCCTCCACATTCACGCCAATCTTGGAGCAATAGGCTGGGTCAAGCGCATGCTCCACATCAATGTAGGCGACAATGCCCCCTCTTTTCTGCGCCTCCGATATTATGTGCAGCGCCAGGGTCGTCTTGCCGGAGCCTTCGTTGCCGTAGATCTCCGTTATGCGCCCTCTCGGTATTCCGCCAACTCCAAGAGCCAGGTCAAGAGGCAGGCATCCCGTCGGTATCACCTCCACCGACAGCCTCGCCGTGGCTTCTCCCAGTCGCATCACGGACCCCTTCCCGAAGCTCTTCTCTATCTGGGTCAGGGCCATTTCGAGCGCCTTTCGCTTGTCTTTCCGCGCCTCTTCTGCCGCCCTTGTTTGCGCCATGTCTGGCCTGCCTTTCCCGGATCACCCTATCCGACGCCCAGCTTGAATTCTTCGACGCTGCTGTAGCGGGCACCCTCCGGCCTCAGTTCGCTCCTCATCAGGGATAAGTATATCGCAGAGGACCGCCCAAAATTCTCCTTCGATTCAAGTAGGGGCACGAGCTCTTGCATTCCTCTGGGCGTCCGGGCTCGACCAAGAGTCACATGAGCCGCGAACGGCCTCTTCTCCCTGGCAAACCCCAGAGGTTCCAGAAGCGCCTCGAGCCTCTCGGCCAGGGACACAAGCTCCTTCGCCCCCTCCACAACGCCCGCCCATACCACGCGCGGCGACTTCGCGGACGGAAAAACCCCCAAACCTTCCATCCGAATCTCGAACGGCTTCGCCTCTCCCGCCGCCTGTCTGCCGACGCTGGCGATGTCCGGAACTCTGCTTTCCGCCACTTCTCCAAGGAATTTGAGGGTAATATGCAGCCCATCCGCGCTCGTCCATCGAACATCAGCCCCTGCGCCTTTCAGACGCTCCTGCGCCCGACGCAGCGCATCGCGCACCTGGGGTTCCAGATTGACCGCAAAAAACAGCCGCATCAGCTCTTCTCTCGCTTTGGCAGCAGGAAACGCCGGACCATATCGAGGGCGGTAAAAGCAGCCCTTTCCTTTATCATTTGCCTGTCACCCGCGAACATATGCTCGGTGGAGGCATCTCCCCCGGCGCTCGACACTCCGATATACACAAGGCCCACCGGCTTGGTTGGTGTCGCGCCCATCGGCCCGGCGATTCCTGTCGTAGAGATACCGATGTCGGCCCCGGCCTTTTCCTTGGCTCCTCGCGCCATGGCCATGGCCACAGGCGCGCTCACAGCGCCGTGCTTCATGAGCATGTCCTGTGGAACACCCAGCAGCGCCGTTTTCGCCTCATTGCTGTAGGCAACTACATCCATAATGAAGTAATCGGAGCTGCCCGCCACTTGCGTGATGCGGTGGCCTACGAGACCCCCTGTGCACGATTCAGCCGCGGCAAGCGTCAGCCCAGCCTCTCGCAGAAGCCGCCCCACCACAGACTCCATCGCCTCATCATCCCTGCCGTAAAGGTGATCCTCTCCCACGCGGAGCAAAACAGCCTTTTCCATCTCTGCCAGGTTGCGTTCAGCCTCTTCAGCGCCGGAGGCCGATGCCGTCAGGCGAATGTGAACCTCCGGGGCCTCTGGAAGGAAAGCGACAGATACTTTTTCATTCCCGAAGGCCAGCTCGCCCAGCTTCTCTTGCAGCGCGCTCTCGAAAATGCCCGCAAATCTCAAGACGCGCGAGCGTATGGCCGCCCCGCCAGCCTTTTCCGCAAGAATCGGCAGCAAAACCCCGTCGGTCATCGCTCGCATCTCAGACGGAACGCCAGGCAAACAGGCGGCGACTTTGCCGTCTTTCTCGTAGATGAACCCGGGAGCAGTTCCGGCAGTATTGCGAAGGAGCGCAGAGCCGCTGGGCATTCTCGCCATGCGCAGGTGAATATCACGCAAGGCTATGCCCCGCTGCCGAAGCCTTTCCCTTATTGCAGCCTCGGCCTCCGCGTTCAGCTCCAACTGCTCGCCCAACGCGCGGGCCACCGCCTGCGCCGTCAGATCGTCAGCAGTCGGGCCCAGACCGCCTGTCAATACAACGAGATCCGCCCTCTGCAAGGCGTCTCGCAGGGCGGAAATGATTTCCGACTCTTCATCCACAACTGCGGCTTTGCGCGAAACCTGGATTCCGATTTCCGCCAGTTTTCGCGCAATATATGGGCTGTTTGTATCTGTGGTGTGGCCGCTGACGAGCTCACTCCCCACAGAGATTAGCTCCGCGCGCATCATTCGCAAAATTCCCGCAAGCGCAGCTGAGAGCCAGGCGTCAACTGGCCCCCCGCGCAGTTCTGTTCAAGCACCCAATATTATATCCTTGCGTCCGGTTCCGCGCAACGCTTCCGGGCCTTGCGGGCGCCCCGCTTCTCCTCAGTGGGCCGGCGGCCGCTCGCGCCTGCGGGTTATCTGACGGGGAAAGCCGATGCTGACGTGAGGAACCCGGCCCGGGTCAAGCATTTCCAGGAATGGCTGGACTGGGCCGGAGAGCAAGCGCGTCGGAGAATGCTGCCGGCAGGTTTGCCGCCTCAATAGGAAATGCGGAAGGAGCCCTTCTCTCCCCTGGGGGGCTGCCACTCGACTTCGACCTGGGTAACAACGGCAGCGCGAGGACCCTGGCGGATGAGAGCCAGAAAAGCGCTCAACTGTTCTTCTTCGCCCTCTGCCTCAACTTCCAGGGCACCGTCGGGCCTGTTGCGAACACAGCCTGTCAGCCCCAGGGAACTGGCGCGGCGCTGGGCGAAAGCTCGAAACCCCACCAACTGCACATGCCCGTGCACGCGAGCGGCAAATCTTCTCACTGGCATGGCCTATCGAGTCCGCCCCTTTCGCAGCGAGCACAGCTCCAAAACGGCCATCTCGAGGCAGAAGAGCTGGGAAGGAGCCTCTCCCTCAATGCCCTTTCTGGCCAGATCCCACCGCAATATGATCTCCAGGGCCTCGCGCAGATCATCCCAGCTCAGGTCCTGGGCCATGTCCATGAGTCTCCTGGCCTGCCAATCGCGCGCCCCGGGGCCTCTTCGCCACTCCTCAGTAGTGGGTATCTCGGCCGGCGCGTTCCTGTGTGCGCTTCGAGCAGCCTCCGTCAACCTCTTTGCCTCCCAGAGCAAGCGCACCTGGCGGCCCAACATACCCACTATCCTCTCCGGCGTCTCGCCCGAAAACTCCAGCAACTGGCGCAGCAGCGTCGTGGCGCGAGAGGCATTGCCAGAAAAAGCCGCTGCGAGCAGGTCGAAGATGGTGTCGTGGGGCGATGGGCTGACCAGCTTCTGGACCATGAGCTCATCTACTGTTCCCGAATAGCCCGCGTAGGCCGAAAGCTTGTCCACCTCCTGCCTGAGCCTGCCCAGGTCGGCGCCCACAGCTTCCACCAGCTTTGCGGCCGCTCTTTCTTTCATTTTCGCCCCGCAGCGCTCGGCTTGCTCCAGGCACAGTCGAGCGGCGCTCTTATCGTCGAGCCCTTCGGCTTCCACAACTGTGCCCCGACTTGCTATGGCCTTCGCGAGGGCCGGCAGGAGCCTGCCCTCATTTCCCGCTGCTTCGAGCACCACGAGGCATCCAGGCCAAACCCGGTCCAGCAAGCCCAGCAGCGTTTCCTGCTCCTCCTGTTTCATCTTGCCTGCTTCGGCCACGACGATTATCTTGCTGTCACCTATCAGGGGCGGAGTCTGGGCGCTGCGAATGAGCTGGCTGGCATCCAGGCCGTCGCCCGAAAGCGTTTCGCGTGCGAAATCAAGCTTGTCAGGAGAAATGTTCTGCGCTACGAGAGCCCCGATGGCCTCACTTGCCAGCTCGGGGTCGTCGGCAACAATGAGACACCAATTGCCCTCGGCCTGGTATCTGCGCGCCTGAAACTCAGCAAGCGTCGAGCGGGGCACAGCCAATGTCTCCCATGGGGAAATTCAACAGCGCCGCGGCGCAGCCCTTCGAGAGGCAAGGCGCGGTTCAGGGGAGTGGCCTTACGGCCCTACGACATCAGCCGGGGCAGCCTTCTGTTCACGCCGGCCAGGACGGCGCTGGCCGCAGCCCTCCACCTCTCCGGCCGCACAGGCGCGCATCCAACGAGGGCCTCCTCAGAACCTCCTCGCGCCAGCCTCATCCAAGCGACGATGACCTGCCCTGTTTCTGAGGGGACCAATCTCACATCTCTGAGCGATAGAATGGCATCCGCTCCCTGGACCGTGCTGGCGGCGTGCAAAAACTCTTGAATGCCCTGGAGCGTGGCAGAGCCCACCAACTTCAGCTCATCGCAGTCGTAGCTTGAGGCAGCGGCGACTCCTGAATATACGCTGTCGCCGTATTCGAGGGTGACTCGCGCCTCCACAGTCTGTTCGTCAACCGAAATTGTCACGCCGGTCAAACGAAGGCGCCCCAAGAGCTCCGACTGCTCCTTTCCCTCCCTTATCTGCGCCACGCTTATCTTCCTGTGGTCAACATCAAGGCCCAGAGCCGAGCTGAGGGCAGATTCAATATCTCTGCTCACCGCCTTAGGACTTCGAGTCTGGTCGGCGAGAACGTGGATCTCCTCTATCTGTTCGTCCGGGTCAGTCTCGACGCTGGCGGAAAGAACGCCGCGCAGTCGCCTTATGATCGCCTCGACCTGCGCTGCCAATGCAGATTTTGTCTCGTCATCTGTCATGTTATGCGCGCTGGCCCCCTTTCAACGCAGCCCCCACAGGGCTGGCTGCTCTTGTTAACCGCTCGGAACTTGCCCGCCTCGGGCCGCCAAGCCCAATCGTATCACTGCCGAATGGCAGCGTCCAGCCTGGCTCACGTCGGCCGCACTATCACTCTGACAGGATAGTGCGAACCCGATTGGGGCATCGTCTTGAGCTCAACGGTCCTCTTCGCCCCTGGCTGCAGCAAGAATCGGGCCACGGTGGCTTCGTCGTACCCTCTGAGCAAGGGCACCTCCACCTGCTGGCCGTCCACCAGCACCACAGCTCGGGCGGCGCCGCCGCTGGCCTCGATGTCCACGCGGACGCGCGCCGTTTCGTCAGTAGGGTTCTCGATCTCGATCTGAAACTGGTAAATCACGCCGTAGATGTCGGTATTTCTTGACGACAATATTTGAGCCGGCTTGCCCATTGACACGAAAGCCCAATGCCCGCCCACCCGGTAGCTCACCTTCACAACTCTGCGTGGATTGGGCACAGCGAGACGCCTGTCCGGCAAGACAGTGTCCTCGAGCGTCGAGGGCTGGAGAGAGTAATTGGCCTCGACTGGAGCCAGACGCACTCTCAGCCGCACAGGGCCAGGATCCAAGAGCCTATACTCCGCTACCCCGCTTATCACTTGGCCGGGAGCCATGACAGCCGCTGTGGCCGCATATCGGGTGCTGGGCGGAATGATTGCAATGTATCCCACATCTCCGTTCTCACGCGCCAGGAACATACGCGCAGCCTGATGCCCCACGAAGATCTCGTCGCTGGCAGGCCCGCCAAGTCCCTCCACGATCTGCACTCTGGCCTCCTGGGCCGATACATTGATGAGTTCCACCAGGAGGAGAGCGCGGCTGCCCGTGCCGTTGACATGGTGGAAAAGGAGTCGGACGGGCGACTCGCCGTAGAGCGTCGTGAGGCTCCAGGTCCCCATGGCGGCCAGCCTCTCTGGGTCGTTGCTCACAACGAGGGTTGAAACCGGGCGCAGGGTCACGGAGGAATTCCGAATAACCACCCATATCCTCTGGAACTTTGGCAGGTAACCACTTCCTGAGGCCCTGACTGGCACAAAGCAGCCAATCTCACCACCCAATCCAAGGCTTCGCTTCCGCAGTTCCGGCGCTCCCAGTTCAAGTGAGGCGCCCGGCTCGGTTTCAGTAGCAAGCCTGGCAGCTTGCACAGCCGCCTTCATGAGAACCTGCGGCGGCGCCGCCAGACCTGTTACTGTTGCCAGGGCAGCCCCTCTTACCCTGGCAGCATACTTCATGACCTTTATAGCGATGACGAGCTGGGCAGAGCCAGTCTTTATGGTGACCTGCCCCTCGCCAACACCAACGCCGACCAGCACGACGCAAGGGGGCGCGAGCTCTGTTCGCGCTTCAATGATCGCAGGGGCTCCTGCGGCTTCAAGCCCTTGCTTCAGGTTGCCTCGCACATGCAGGCGCCGGGCCTCCCCAAGAGGCACCACCTTGCCCTCAACGGGCACGCACAGATATGGCTGCTCGAACGCTCGCCTGACGCTTTGGGCCCAAGTTTTTGCGAGGGGTTCCGGCATTGAACGGCAGGCGAACGCAAGCCGCTTCGATATTTCTACCAGCCCCGAGCCCTCTACGAAAAGCGAGTAGCTCGCCCCGACCTTGCGGACCTCTATAGAAGGAGGAGACGCGCCTTTTTCAACAACTTGGTTAAGGATTCGCGCCGCCTTGTCGGCTTGCCTCAGCCGCTCCTGCTCATCGCCGCACAGCGTCATCACGCGCGAGCCGTTTGCCAGAACCTGGGCTCCAGCGGGATGAACTCTGGCGCTGAAAACGAGGCTCGAAACAGCGGCACAGGCGCCGCTCACACTCAGCAGACTGGCTGTCGCAATCGGCGCGATCAGCAGATGGACTATTATTCTCCTCACTTTGCGCGCCTGGCCATTGGTTTCCTTTGCTCTTACCATGTTTTCCCCCTCTTCTGCAACGAGAGGAGAGACATTATACCTTGTTACCCTACAAGCGCCGGGGCGCCGCACACAGTTTCTTTGACCACACTTCGCATTTTCTGTTAAACTCAACCGCAGAGTCGGCCGGGGCGACCTGCGCCAATTTCATGCGCAGGCGCTTCGGTCCGCCTGCCCCTGAGATATGTCAGGCGATCCGCGCGAGGATTCCGCACTTGAGATTGAGAGGCTTCTCGAGGGCCTCAATGACCCGCAGAAAGAGGCCGTGCTTCACGGCGAAGGGCCCCTGCTCGTATTTGCGGGCGCCGGCAGCGGGAAGACTCGCGTTCTCACCCATCGCGCCGCCTATCTCATAAAGGCATGCGGCGTGTCGCCCAGGCAAATCCTCGCCGTCACCTTCACCAACAAGGCCGCAAACGAGATGCGCTCGCGCATCGCTCGCCTGGTGGGCCAGTGGCCCGATATGGCCAAGCCGGAGGCCGCCGCCCGGGCCACAGGCTCAGGGATGTGGATAGGGACTTTCCACAGCATGTGCGCCAGAATACTGCGCATGGAAGGCCAGCCCCTCGGCATCGGCAAGAATTTCGCAATATTCGATGAGCACGACCAGATGGCGCTGATGAAGTCGTGCCTCGAGGAACTGGGGATGCAGTCTGAACAGCTTCCGCCTGGCCGGGTGCTCGGCACCGTGAGCCTGGCGAAGAACGAACTTGTCGGGCCCCGCGATTTCGAGCAGCGCGCGCAGAACTGGTATGAGCAACAGGTGGCCCGCGTCTATCTTCGCTACCAGGCAGCCCTCGAAGAAAACAACGCCCTGGATTTCGACGACCTCATAATGCGCTGCGTGGAGCTGTTCGAGAAGCACCCGCATATTCTCGAGCGCTACCAGGACCGGTTTCTGCACATCCTCGTTGACGAGTATCAGGACATAAACTTCGCCCAGTACCGTTGGATTCAGCTCTTGGCCCAGAAGCATAAGAACCTCTGCGTCGTGGGCGACGACGACCAGTCCATATATGGGTGGCGCGGCGCCGACATGAGGTTGATCCTGGGCTTCGAGCGCGACTTCCCCGGCGCGCACACCATCAAGCTGGAACAGAACTACAGGTCCACTCGGCCCATCCTGGAGGCGGCCTGGCACATAATACAAAAGAACGCGATGCGGCACGAAAAGAAGCTGTGGACGGTTCGGGAGGAAGGACCCGTCGCATATTGTCACATCGCGGCCGATGAACATGCGGAGGCCATGTTCGTGGCCACAAAGATAAAGGAACTCAATGCCCAGGGGCTCGACTACGAGGACATGGCCGTCCTGTATCGCATTCACGCCCAGTCGAGAGTTTTCGAGAAGGTCTTCATAGGGGCGGGAATCCCTTACAGAATTGTCGGAGGTCTTCGCTTCTTCGAGCGCGCCGAGATCAAGGACATCCTTGCCTACCTGCGCGTTCTGCACAACCCTCTCGACTCGGTCAGCCTGCGGCGCATTATCAACATCCCGTCCAGAGGTATAGGCGAGCAGACCCTCGCCCGGCTCGAGATGACTGCCGCTGAGCGGCGGATGAGCCTGTGGGATGCGATACAGTGCATCAGAGGCGCATCCCTGGCCGGAGCCCGGCACGGGCAGGCCGCCTCCGGCGGAAACGCCGAGCGCCTTGACCTGGGCTCGCGGAAAACGGCAGCCGTTGCAGCTTTTGCTGCCACGATGAGCGACCTTCTCGAGAAGGCCGGCGAACTCACCGTAACTCGCCTCGTGCAGGCCGTTCTGGGCAAAACAGGCTACCAGGAATGGCTGCGCAGCGAAGGCACAGTGAAGGCCCGGGCAAAGCTCGAGAACGTGCAGGAGCTTCTTTCGGCCACGCGAGAGTTTGAGAAAGACTGGCCCGTCCGCCAGTTGGCGGACCCGGCGGGCCGGCCCGCGGGCACAGCTCCTCAAGGCGCAGCAGAAGGTGCGCCTGAGCATGCTGAAGGTGAATGGGTCGAGACCGGAACGCCCTCAGCCAACCTGGAGGGGTTTCTGGAATCCGTGGCTCTCATTGCCGACCGCGAAAGCGTTGAAGAAATAAAGGATGCGGTCCCTCTCATGACGCTGCACAGCGCGAAAGGCCTTGAATTCTCTGTCGTTTTCATGGTGGGCATGGAGGAGGGGCTTTTCCCCATAGAGCGAGAGGACGAAGTTGGCAAGCCCAACCAGTTGGAGGAAGAGCGCCGCCTCTGCTATGTCGGGATGACAAGGGCCAAGGACCAGCTTTTCTTCAGCTTCGCTCGCAGCCGCACGATATTCGGCTACACGAGGCGCACCCAGGTTTCGCGGTTCCTGCTCGAGCTGCCTGATGACCTGATCAAGGGAAGGGAAGGCGACTTCGCCGCCCGAGCAATCACCTGGGCGGAGGCCGACTCACTGGTGGCTCCTTCGACTCCGCTCAGGACAAGCCCCGAGGCGGCCGAGATACTTGCCCGCCACGATCCGGAAGCGGGAATGGCTTTTCGCGACGGCGACCGGGTTCGCCACGCTGAATTCGGCGAAGGAATCGTCATTCAGACGCAGGGCTCTGGCGCGACTGCTAAAGTCAAAGTAGCTTTCCCCAGGGTTGGCATAAAAACCCTGGCCCTCGAATACGCCCCCCTGGAGATAATCCGGCCCGGTTCGCCGCGAGCGACCATGTAGCACGGCCGCCCCCGGCTGTGGCGCCGCAAGCGCCCCGGCACTTGCTCCTACATCCTTCCGCCTTCATCCTTCCCCTAATAATGCCCCTGCGACCAGTGGTAGAAGTCTTGCGGCGGGAAAAGCAGCCTCATGATTTCCCGAATGCGCGGTTCAACGTCAAAACCGCTTGCCACCTCTTCCCACCCGCCGAAAATCAGCGCCGCCGCCTGCCGAGGCGTCAGCTTGAGGTCGAGAGGCGCGGTTGCCCTTTCGAGATTCAGCTTGCCATCGTCAAGAGAGATTCTGGCGCTCTGGTCCGTCGCGAGACCCTCAACTTCCCGCTCTCGCATTGACAGGCTGAAAGAGATTGGCCCTACAGCCTTGGTCTCTACGACACGACTCACCAGGTCGGGTCTCAGGCAATCGAGCAGCCCTGGCCAGTCAATGATTCTCACCATGTGGTCCGGATTAAGCCTCACCTGCTCAGCGGTCGCCACCCTTCGAAGAGCTGAGCGCGGGAGCATGGATGGCGGCACGGCGCACACGAGCTTATCGAGCCGGCGCATGAGACACAAGTTCGCCAGATGGCACAGCAGATGGTCAACTGTGTGTTCCTGGCCATCGAGGAATGCGCCCTCGCGTATTGTGAATGCTTGCGCTGCTCGCCCAAGCGAATCCTGCAAACCCGACTGCCCTCCCCTGGCATAGGCAGCCGCGCCCGCCGGCCCATATGCTACGAGAAAAGAGGCTGCCTCCTCGCCGTACCACAGGTTTGCTTTCCAGAACTCGCGCGTGCGAGTGACCAGGCCGGTGGGTTTCGGGCGCGTGTTCTCGTAGAGCTGCATCACATGAGAAAGGTCCCGGCTCTTATCGAATGTCCGCACAGGAACCTGCTTCGGAAAAGGCCCCGGAAGCAGCTTCCAGACTTCCTCCCTTCGAGGGATGCTCTGCCATCCCAGGCGGGAGTAGAATTCAGGGATATGGGTTGTCAACAGCGCCAGCTTGAAGCCGCGAGACCTCAGCCAGCAGCATGTGTCTCTGAGAAGCGCCGTAACATATCCTCTGCCGCGGTGCGACGGAATGGTGAAGACGCTTGCCACACCTCCTACCGGGACAAGGCGCCCCGCCACAAACATCTGCCGCGCCACAGTGTGAGCGCCGCTCACGATATTCCCCTGAACCAGGCAAACCCGGGTGTTGGAGGGATGATAGTCGGGATCGCTGTCGAGCAGTTTCGCCCAGACGGCAACTTCGCGCGGCCCAGCGCGGAAGCCCTGTGAGACGGCCGCCCAGTAAGCAGGCAGCTCCTGCGGGTGCAGACTCCTTATTTCCATCAGGTTGCGATGCGCAGCGGTCCCCAGGTGCCTTCAGGGAGAGTCGGCCGAAGCAATGCGAAGAAAGAGCCGCGCAGCTTCCCCGGTCGGGGCAAGTCGCGTCGGCTGCGAGATTGCGCCTTTTCGAACGGCCTGGGCTTGCCGATTTCCGCGTGCAGCAACGAATGATGTCCCGGCAGACGCCAGGCGGGCATCCAATGCCGATCCCGCCTTCGCGCCAGATGACAGAATTTCAACCAAGCCTATCACGGCCTTTTCGCCCGCGTCAACGGCGAGCCGGCTGCGGGCATCAAGCGCGGCGCCGCCGCTAAAAAATGGCCTTCCCGCGCCCGGCTCGCCGACTCGTGCGACCACGCGACCGCGCGACCGAAAAATCACCAGCGCTCTGGCCGCCTCGAACCTGAACCACGCCGCGCCATTTTGCTGACCGTTACCCGGTTCTGTCACAGAGGGCGGGGGAAGGTCCCCCTCCAAAGCGGCGGCAAGCCGCCCGCACTCCAAATCACGCCAGCCCAGTTTGGAGAGCGAGAGCTTGCTCTCGCTCTCCTGGAGGTCAGCTTGCTGCCCTTTGGCCCGAGCCCATTCTGCGCGCTCGTGCCAATCCGGGCTTCCTTGCATCCAAAGTGGCTAACCGTCAGGCCATTTTGCCCTTGCCCGGAGCTGCATCGTATAATCCGATGGCGCTCAAAGCGCGCATAGACCCGGCAGGAGCGATAGGCTGCGCGCTCGAAGCAGCCTGCATAGAGGGACACAATGAGAACTCTCTCGGAGCTGTGGCGGTATCGCGAGGTTCTTCTGAACTTCGTGAGGCGCGATCTGAAGAACAGATACAAGTCATCTGTCCTCGGGTTCTTCTGGTCTTTTCTCAACCCGATGCTCCAGATATTGGTGTTCTGGGTTGTCTTCAAGCATCTGGCTGGAATCGGGGAGAGAAACTACACGGTGACTCTCTTCACGGCCTTCCTTCCGTGGACGTTCTTCTCGCAGGCGGTTCTCGATGGCGCAACCTGCGTGGCCGAACACGTTGGGCTGCTGAAGAAGGTTTATTTCCCTCGCCTCATGCTTCCCCTCACGAGCTTCGTGGCCAATGGAATCCATTTCGCGCTCGGTTTGCTCGTGCTCGCGTTGTTCTTTGCGGTCGTGAGGGTCACCGTGAACTGGCCGTATCTGCGGTTGGCGCTTCTTGCGCTCGCCATACAGTCTGCCATTACTCTGGGCCTCATATTCATTGTCTCTTCGCTGAGCGTCTTCTACACAGACATCAAGTACCTGATGCAGACGATCATGCAGATGTGGTTCTTCTTCAGCCCGATCCTGATCCCGCCTGCTCAAGTGCTTGCCAGGCCGAGTCTGCCCCTGCTGGTGAAGAGGCTCTATCTTCTGAACCCGATGGCCCCGGTGTTGGTGACATACAGGAGCACGATACCCGAGAACGAACCCTGGAGAGTCCTTGCAGGGCAGAACTATCCTATGCTGCTGTGCTGGTCGGCGGGCTTTGCCCTTGTGCTGCTCATTATCGGCGTCATTGTGTTTCGCCGGCTCGAGTGGACGATGCCCCTTCGGGGGTAGCGGAGCGCTTGCCTTGACGGAGACACCCATTGGCCGAGGAAACTGACTGGGCCGTCCGGCTCGAGAATATTTCTCAGAAGTTCATGGTGCCCCGGTTGAAGGTGCGCACGCTGAAGCAGCGCGTTTTGATGGGCTGGCGCGTGCGCCAGACATACGACGAGTTCTGGGCGCTGCGCGACCTGAACATGACGGTGGCTCAGGGAGAGCTGCTGGGCATCGTTGGCCCCAACGGTTCCGGCAAGAGCACCCTGCTGCGCGTGATTGCAGGAATCTATCGCCCCACGAAAGGCCAAGTCGAAACAAGAGGGCGCGTCTATCCACTCCTGGAGCTCGGCACCGGATTTCACGAGGACCTCAGCGGCCACGACAATATTTACCTGAACGCTTCTCTCTACGGTCTTGGGCGGAAGCAGGTAAGAGGCAAATTCGACGAGATTGTGGGATTCGCGGAGGTCGAGGATTTCATCTACGCCCCGCTCAGAACTTTTTCTTCTGGCATGGTAGCCAGGCTCGCCTTCTCCATCGCAATTCAGGTCGAGGCCGATATTCTGCTTCTGGACGAAGTGCTGGCGGTTGGCGATGAGCACTTCATCCAGAAGTGCCTGGCCAAGATGCGCGAGATATGGGCTTCGGGCAAGACGATAGTACTTGTATCTCACTCGCTCAGCCACGTGGTCAACATGTGCCCTCGCGCTGTCTGGCTCGACCGCGGGCAGGTCGTGATGGAGGGCCAGTCCAAGCAGGTGGTTGATGCTTATGTGAAAGCGGCAACGGCTCCTCAAGCGTGAGTCTCGCGCCGCCGTCAGAAAGGCGATACGACGCCTGGCCCTTCTCATCATAATGCAGGCGTGAGCTTCCGCGGTGGATCGGAGTTCCCAGCTCAGCACCTGATCGGGTAGGTTCCCCATTCATGAATTGCCCTGTAAAAGGCCAGCACGTTCTCGAGCGGCGTGCTCGGCGTCACCTCGCTCGAAGAGCCGATGAAATGACCGCCTCCGGGAGCGGCAGCTCTCAGGCACTCCTTCACAGCCCGCTCTACATCCTGCGGCGTGCCAAGAGGCAGCACCTGCGAGCAGTCAACATTTCCCACAAGAATCAGTCGCCTCCAATATTTCCTCTTCAGGAAAGCTATATCCATGCCAGCGATCGGCTCTATCGGGTTGAGCCCGTCAATTCCGGCCTCGATCAGATCGTCAACGATCGGGGTCACATCGCCGTCGCTGTGATATATGACCTTGATGCCAGCGGCCCTCAGCGGCCGGCACATTGCTTCAAGCATGGGAATGAAAGTGCGGCGCAGAAGCTGCGGCGAGAACATCAACTTGTTCTTGTAGGCGATATCATCGCCTATCATGAACAGCGGAGAGAGCTTCAGCTCCGCGGCTGCTCGCGCTATGAGGGCGGAGTTCTCGCTCTGCCTCCTGAGAAGCCCGGCCAGGTCGTCGGCTGCGTCGTGAACTGCATAGGAGAATAGCTGGAGCCCCATCAGGTCGTAGGCGCCATGGAATCCGCATCCTGCGCCTGGCACATACATGGTGTGGGGAGCGAACGCCTCCCGCGCCTTCCTCACCTCCGCCGCCCAGACATCTCGCACCCATTCCTCGCTCAACGGCGGTATCTCGTATTTCGCTATCTCCTCGAGGCGTCTTATGGGTCTGCCCACAAGCCAACTCGTTTTCCCGGACACGCGGCGCACCGGCCTGCCATTCTCATCGGTAACTTCCTGACCCTCCTCTTCATCCCTGAAGCTCGAGCCGAACCCGCGGCACAGGTCAATTCCCAGGCCGTGGTAGGTCTTCACATTTGCCTCGAGAAGGTCTCTCTCGCCGGGCGCAAAGTGCTCGAGAACCGGGCGATTGTCCAGGTAGTCCCAGATGGGCACTCGATCGGGCTCCTCGAAAGAGGCAGCCTTCATTATGCGGTCAAAGACAGCAGAATCCAGAAGGTCGCGCATCTGCCGCATCTGCCAACCGCGATCAAAGCACTTGCATGCGCAGGAACTCAAGGGCGCCTGAGATGTCGCCCACCGGGTCCTCGCCTACCTCTCGCTCAATGGTCAGGTAGCCGTCGTAGCCGGAGTCAACGAGAGCCGCTATATATCTGGGCCAATCAACGTGCCCCTCGCCTATCGGCGCCTCCTCGGGCGTGCCGTCCGGATGGCGAACGGCGTCTTTCGCGTGGGTGTGGACGATCCACGGAGCGAGGACCGGAACCCCCTCAACAGGATCGAAGCCCGTCATGACGAGATTCGCCGGATCGTAGTTGACCTTGATGTGAGACAGGGCAGGGTTTGAAAGGAATCTGGCCAGAAGCCCGGGAGATTCGGGCCCTGTCTCAGATGCCAGAAGGACGTCGTAGGATTCCGCATACTCCGACAGCTCAGCCAACTGCTTCTCCATCGCGCGCCACTCAGGAGCGTTTTCGCCCTCAGGAATCGCGCCGATATGAGTTGTTACGATTCCCACCCCAAGAACATTTGCCAGGTCGACCTGGCCTTTCATCCTGGGCACCAGGAAATCGGGAGCAGACGGGTCGGCGAAGCTGATTCCGTAGTCTGCACAAAGCGCGCTTATCTCCAGGCGCTCGGTCTCCAGCGCAGCCATCAGGTCGCGCCGCAGAGTCTCGCTCAGTTCCTCCGGGTCCAACTCGCCCCCGGCTGTCCACAACTGCACCCCGTCAACTCCCATACGCCCAGCGGTCTCAATAGCCTCTCTGAGCGGCAGCCGAAGATTTGAAAGCATTAAACCCAACTTCAGCATCTTCTCTCTCCTTTTCCGCGCGAAGCGGACCTGTAGTTTTGCGGCCAAGCGTCAGGATGATAGATTTTCGCCCTGCGCGTCGGGCTACCTCCACAAAGCCAACCGGCCCCAGCAGAAGACTAACTTGCCTGCCCGGTGCGTTTTTGCAAGATCCTCTTTGCGCCGAGCCCCTGCAGGGCAGGTGCGACAACGATCGCGCGAGAAGGCAATAGGCAGCCCCCCACTCGCCGAGAAAGGATTTGGAGCGCCGCACAAAGTATCCCCAAGGTGAGCCGCTGCCGGGCAAGACCGAGGAAGCCGCGCCCTGTCAGCAGGTATCAACTTGCATATGCGAGGACGCTGAAGTGCCTATGAGAGTACTGCATTATGGCTTGGGGCCGATAGGCCTTGGAATCGTCCGAGCCCTGTCGGGCCGCGATGATACCACAACTGTGGCCGCCGTTGACCCTGATCCTCAGAAATGTGGCCAAAGCCTTCGAAGCCTCCTTGGCGGCAATGGGCCCCATACGCGCGTGAGAGCAACCCTGCGAGAGGCCGTTCAAGACGCCGAAGCAGATGTCGCTGTGCACTGCGCTGGCTCGCGGCTCAGCGAGGTCGAGTCACAGCTTCTGGACCTGATGAGAAACCGGCTCGATATTGTTTCCACGGCTGAGGAGCTTTGCTACCCATGGAGGCGCCATCCCGAGGAGGCCGCGCGAGTACATGCGGCCGCGCTATTCCACGGCGTCTCGGTTCTGAGCACCGGCGTCAATCCTGGACTCGTTCTCGACCTTCTGCCGATTATCCTGTCAGGGGCTGTTGATGCGCTCGAACGGATACAAGGCGAGAGAATCGTGGATGCTCTCACTCGGCGCGAGCCTCTCCAGAGAAAGATCGGCGCTGGCTTGCGGCCGGATGAATTTCGAAAGCTGGCCAGGGAAGGCGAGGCAGGGCATGTCGGTCTTATCGAATCGGCGGCGATGGTGGCCGACGCTTTGGGCTGGCAGGTGGAGAGAATCGTCGAGAGGCTGAGGCCGAAGATAGCCCGCACGCGGATAGAGACTTCATGGACAGTCGTTCAGCCCGGGCAGGTCGCCGGCATAGTGCAGGACGCGCAGGCAATCGTTTCGGGAAAGCCTGCCATCGCGCTGCACCTGGAGATTTACCTCGGCGCGCCCAGGCCGCGCGACAGAATAGTTCTAATAGGAAACCCCAAGGTGGAGATTGTTTCGCGCGGCGGAATCGCTGGCGATGAAGCGACCGTGGCAGCAGTCGTGAACGCTCTGCCGGCCGTCTATGCCGCGCCCCCAGGTCTCTGGACGGTCAGGGATATGCCATGCCTGCGCGCCAGCGGCCCCACGAGGCCTGCCTCTCAGACAATCTGAGGGCAACATGGAACCTGGCCTCGACAGCAGGCGGCCCTTCGACAAGCTCAGGATGTCCCCCGCCCCCGCTCGGGCGACCCCGAGCGGGGGCGAGGGGCCGCAAAGCCGCGACATTCTGCTCATCAGCTTTTTTCTCAACGCGGCAATCGGGCTTGTCTGGGTGGGCATTGCTTTCCTGGGCATAGAGCTTGGCGCCGACGCGCTGGAGCTTGGCATCATCGGCAGCGCCGCGCCGCTGACTTATGTTGTTTCGACCACCCTGTTCGGCCAGATGAGCAGGAGATTCGATGCAAGGCCTTTTCTCTGGTTTCCGCTGCTCGTATATGCAGCCAGCCTGCTTGTCATGGGCCGGGCGTCGCAGTGGTGGCATATGCTGCCTCCGATAGTTATATCAGTGGGTGGAATGGGCATGTTCTGGCCTGCTTTTATGGCCCTCGTGGCCGAGCTGGGCCCTGCCCAGCATCTCGCGAAACAGCTTTCGGCTTACAACTTCTCCTGGTGCGCCGGCATTGCCGTGGGCAACGCAGTGGCGGGCGTCCTTTCACAGGCCGACCCGCGCCTGCCGCTCTACGCAGGCGCAGCCATATACATCATCTGTGCCGCCGTTCTCGGTTCCAGAGTGAGGGAGTATATGGCGCTTGCTTCCGGCTGGCAGCCGAGCGAAGAACAGGACAGCGATCACTCATCGCAGGCCGCCAGCCGGCGGCTGCTCGCCCTCGCGTGGATTGGAGCCTTCGCCGTGGCCTTCGCAATGGGGATGGCCCGCATGCTCTTTCCACTGCTGGGGCTGCGCATGGACCTGGCGCGGTCGCAGGTGGGGTTTCTTCTCAGCGCGATCTCTGTTGCCCAGGCAGCGGGTTTCCTGGCGTTGGGGGCGTGGGAAGGCTGGCAGTGGACGGTCCTACCGCTGGCGGTTCTCGAAGCCCTTGCGTGCGCAGGTATGGTCCTGGCCTGGCGCGGCCAAGCGAGCCTGGACTTCGCCGTCGCCTTCAGCTTCCTCGGTCTCGCTGGAGCCATTACATATACGGCAGGCTATTTCTATGGAGTTTATGGGCAAGCTCACAAGACCGTGAGGACGGGGCTGCACGAGGCGATAAACTCGGGAGCCGGGCTGCTGGGCCCGCTTCTCGGCGGAGCCATGGCAAAGGCCTACGGCCTGCGCACGCCATATTTGATGGCCGCCGCCCTGCTTGCGGCCGCTGTCATTTTACAGTTGGGCGTTCTGACAGTCGTTCACAGCCGACCGCGAATGGCGTAGGCAGGAGACGCGCTCCTGCCCTACGGACTATCTCTCGGATTCGATTGGCGCAGGGCAGGAGACGCGCTCCTGCCCAACGGGCTTGCCCAAGGCCGCCGGCGGCTCACACTATCTTCTCAGCCTGACTCCCAGCGCAGTGAAGGGGTCGGCGCCGATGTCGCGTCGGCCAAGCAGCAGCTCATAGTCGGAAAGTTTCCCCGGCGGCCTGTAGAAAAGAAGCGCATTAGCTTTCAGGTCGTTGGGGTCGCGCAGGTCAACTGATAAGCCCAGCCGATTGTCGAGTATCCGGTCGTAGCCCACGCCCACCTCGGACTGAATTATGCCGCCGCGCAGCGTCGCACTCGAAACCGGCACGCCAAGCTGTAGATTGAGGGTTGTGTTCTCGCCGATGTCGGCGGCACCCAAGCGAAGTTGCCCTGACCTGCCTTCTATGCCTATGTTAATCTCGGTCCAGCTTCTATCGGCCTTGGGCAGATATTCAAAGTCCGCCATTGCCGATAAGCGCGGCGTTCCTCCGGTGGTCAGCTTCTCCACTTTCCCTTTCACTCGTCCGGTCATATTGCGCACATCTTCTGAGGCGGACTCGATGTTCTCGGCAGCCTTCTTCACATGAGCGGAGGCTTCTTCGATATTCTTGGTGGCGCCTTTCAGGCTCGCCTGAACTTCGGGGTCGCGAAGGAAAGCCTGCATCTGCGCCACGGAGTCATCAATACGAGCGGCTGCGCTGCGCAAGCTCTCCGCTATCTCAGCAACATCTTCTTTCAGCGAAGACTGCGCGAGGGCCGCGCTCGCCTGCGTCAGGTTGCGGCCCACCCGCTCCCAGGTTGCGGCCAGCGCGAGAAGCCTCGGCCTGACATCCGAGGCCAGCTTCCCAGCCTGCGCCGCCGTGGACCCAATCTGGACAGAAAGACCGTGCATTGTGGAGACGGCCGCCGAGAGCGCCTCGGCAAGGCCCGGCCCCTCCAGAACGCCCTGGGCAGATGATGCTACCTTGCCCAACTGGCGAGCCAGTCTGTCGGCGGTTCTGGCGAGGTCCTCGAGGCTTGGCTCCGCCGTGCCGCGAAGAGCAGCGCCGGGCGGAATCGGCTTGCCCCTGGCGCGCCCGCGCGCAGGCACAATGTCCAGGAATCGCTCCCCAAGAGCCGTGGGCGTAGAGAGGATGAATCTGTCGCCGGCGTAGAGGCGGACTTTTCTATCCATAAGGACCGTGACCCTCGCCTTCTTATCGGGAGTCACATCGCTTGTGGCCACCTGCCCCACCGGGACGCCCGCGAGGCGCACCACATCTCCAGCAACGACTGGCGCCCTCTCAAATATCACATCAACCGCGTAGCGCCCACGCCCGCTCCCGAAGCCAAACACCAGATACACCACCACTGCGGCAATCATGAGAGCGCCCAGCACGAGCGCGCCCACTTTAGCCTCGGACTCAGCTTTCATCGTTCCCTCCCGCGAAGCACGCGCCGCTCCTGCCCGAATCGTGTCGGGCGCGCGTTCAGAATAAGGTCAGTCACACCGCCCGCGTTTGTCTGGAAAGCATCGCTCTCACGACGCGATGGTCACATCCGGCCAGCTCGTCCGGGCTGCCGACCGCGACTATCTGACCCTCGTGCAGCACAGCCGCCATTTCGGAAAGGCGAAGGACAGCCCGCACATCATGAGACACAAGCACGCAGGTGACGCCCATCTTTGCCTGGAGGTCCTTTATTACGCTCTCCACCGCTTCGGCCGCCATCGGGTCAAGCTCGCCTGTCGGCTCGTCGTATAGGATAAGCTCGGGGTCGAGACTCAGCGCCCTGGCAATCCCCACTCGCTTCTGCATTCCGCCCGACAACTGGGCGGGCATGAGATGACCAACGCCTTCCAGGCCAACGAGCCTGAGCTTCTCATCTGCCTTCTGAGCCGCTTCGCGTTTTGAAAGCCTCGCGTGCTCCAGCAGAGGAAAAGCGACATTTTCCAGAACGGTCATGGAATCGAACAGGGCCGCGCTCTGGAACACAAAACCGGTTCGCCGCCGCAGCGAGTTGAGCTTTGCTTCCGGCATGTCCGTTATGTCGGCGCCGAAGAGAAAAGCTCTACCCCGAGTAGGGCGGAGCAAACCTGCCATAAGGCGCAGAAGGGTCGTCTTTCCAGCGCCCGAAGGCCCCATGACTCCCACCAGCCCTCCCGCAGGAATCTTCAGGCTGACGCCTTTCAGAATCTCTTTTCCCTGGCCGGGCAGGCCGTCGGCCGCCCAGCCGACATTCACGAGCTGCGCAGCGCAGCTCACGGCCACAGTGTCAGAATCAGCCATGACAGAAGATAGTTGCTCCCATATATGAGAGATATGCTTATGACGACTGAGGAGGTGGTCGCCCGCCCTACCCCGGCGGCGCCTCCGGTCGTCTGCAATCCCTGGCGGCATCCGACGAGTGCGACGATGACGCCGAAGACCACAGTCTTCAAGAGTCCTCCGAAGAAGTCGCTGGGCTCGAGAAACCGCGCCATCGAGGCGAAGAATTCTCTTGAAGTCACTCCTTGCCAGGCGGCCACGGCAAGAGCGCCGACGACGCCGCATGCCTCGGTATAGAGCGTGAGAAGAGGAAGGGCGCAGGCTGTGGCCAGAACGCGAGGGAGAACGAGGTATTCAGCCGGGCTGGTGGCCATGGCCCTGAGGGCATCAATCTGTTCGGTAACTTTCATCGTGCCAAGCTCTGCCGCCATGGCCGAACCCACCCTCGCGGCGACCACGACCGATGTGAGCACGGGCCCCAGCTCGCGCGCTATGGAAACGCCAACCATCCCCCCGACATACTCTGAGGCGCCAAAGCGCATGAAAAGCTTTACCGTGTGAAGGCTCAGAACCATGCCGCCGAAAAGAAGCGTGAGGCAAGATATGGGAAGGGAATCGAAGCCTATCTGCGCTATGTGGCGCAGGGTAAGGAGCGCCCTCAACTTTCCCCTGAAAAGATAAGAGCCCGACTCCGCAAGAAGCAGCGTCGAGCTTCCTGCAAAACGCGCGCCTGCTATGGTCCACCGCCCCACGGCAGAGAACATGGCACCGCCTTTCCCAGACCGGCAGGAGGGCAGGCACGGGAGCCTGCCCTGCATCAACTCGGCATGCCTGCGGGACATTGTAGCGGCAACCCCCTGTGGTTGCCCGCCGCAAGGGCCTCCGATCCGCGCAGAGCAATTGTGGGACAGCCTCCCGGTGAGGGCTGCCCCTACAGGTGGCAAAGGCTCAAGAATCTCTGATGGACGCGGCTGTCGTCGGTGAGCTCAGGGTGAAAGGCGGCCGCCAGCATCTTGCCCTGTTCCACCAGGACCGGTTGCCCCTCGAACTCAGCCAGCACTCGCACCCCCTGGCCCGGCCGACTCAGAACAGGGGCGCGAATGAAAACGGCTCTCAAGGGCCGCTTGCCCAACTCGTGCGTCTCGAGATCGGCCTCGAAGCTCTCCGCCTGTCTCCCGTAGGCGTTTCGCCGCACGGAAATGTCCATGAGACGAAGCGACGGCTGGGAGCTTCCCTCAATCTCTCCGGCCATGAGTATCATGCCCGCGCAGGTTCCAAAAACGGCGCCTCCCTGGGCAGCGAATTTCTTTATCGCGTCATCCAGGCCGCACCTCTCCATCAACTTTCCTATGGTCGTGCTCTCGCCGCCCGGGATTATGAGACCGGCCAGTCCCTCAAGGTCCGATGGCAGCCGCACCTGGACGGCCTCAGCGCCGCCCTTCGGCCCATTCGACAAGCTCAGGGCAGGCAGGCTCAGGGCGACCCGTTCGGCAGGCTCAGGGCAAGCCCCGAGCGTAGCCGAGGGGCCGCAGGCCGCAACCGCATGCATGTGCTCGCGCACATCTCCCTGAAGAGCCAGAATTCCCACACGTAAATTCACGGTGTTACCTCACGACGTGTAGAGGCAATTCATGAATTGCCCCTACGTTCTCTACCATCCTCTCAACTGCAACAGCTCCTCCTTGGGGAGCTTCGTTATATCTATTCCGACCATCGGCTCGCCGAGCCCGCGCGACACCTGCGCGAGAATCTCGGGGTTATCGTAGTGGGCAACGGCGTCAACTATTGCGTGCGCCCTTCGGGCCGGGTCGCCAGACTTGAATATGCCCGACCCGACGAACACAGCTTCTGCTCCAAGCTGCATCATCAGCGAAGCGTCGGCCGGAGTGGCTATGCCTCCCGCTGCAAAGTTGGGCACGGGCAACTTGCCGTCTCGCGCCGCCTGGCAGACAAGCTCGTAAGGAGCGCCCATCGCCTTGGCTTCAGCCATCAGCTCCTCTTCTCTCATGGAGGTGAGCCGCCTGATGGTGCCATTCACCAGCCGCATGTGCCGAACCGCCTCCACCACATTTCCGCTTCCCGCCTCGCCCTTCGTCCTTATCATGGCCGCCCCTTCGGCGATCCTGCGGAGAGCCTCGCCCAGGTCGCGGCACCCGCAGACGAAGGGAACCCGAAAGGCGTGCTTGTCAACATGATGCTGCTCGTCGGCAGGCGTCAAGACTTCGCTCTCGTCAACGAAATCAACACCCAGGGCCTCGAGAACCTGGGCCTCCGCGAAGTGGCCGATCCTGCACTTGGCCATGACGGGTATTGTAACGGCCTCGAGCATTTCCAGCACTTTCTGCGGGTCTGCCATTCGCGCCACGCCGCCCTGGGCCCTTATGTCGGCGGGCACTCTTTCCAAGGCCATCACGGCCACAGCGCCAGCCTCCTCACCAATCTTGGCCTGCTCAGCCGTTGTCACATCCATGATGACCCCGCCCTTCAACATCTCGGCCAGGCCCACTTTCGTTCGCCAGGTTGATTTGTCGCGCATCTGCTGCACCTCCTCAGTTCCGCTACGCATAGATTGTAGTCCACCTCAATCAGCTTTTCAAGCGCAGGATTGCGTTTGAGGCCGGGCAGGGGGAAGTCGCGCAAAGGGGCTGACCATCGTCGTGCTTGCGCGGTCATTACGGGAGCGGGGCGCGTCTGCCGAGGCCGGGCGCCGCGAGGGGACCCGGCCTGGTCCGCCGGAGCAGCGGAATCGCGGCGCTCAGCTTCCCGTCGAGCAGTATCGCCGGACCCCGACCTTCCAAATTTGCAGGGCCATCGCCAGGAAGCCGACTCCGACAAGGGGGGAGACCCATGGCAGCCCCCAGGGCGCAGGGCGGCCCAGGATTGCCAAAGCCGGGAAATAGTTGACGCAAGCCAGAGGAATAACCCCCGTGAAAAACTTGCGAAACCAAGGCCGGTAGATTGTCAGAGGATATTGAGCTGTCTCAACGCCTCCGTAAGTGACCGTATTCACGATCTCCAGCGATTCCGTGGTCCAGAAAGCGAGCGTGGCTTGAAGCACGATCAGGCCGAAAAAAAGGCACGCCCCGCCGAGGATCGAGGCCACTACAAGGCCGATCGTCGCCGCCGACCAGGCGATGTGAAGCGCTGAAGCAGCCCAGAGCAGGATGACAAGACCCTGGCTGAACCGTCCGGCCCGGCGGAGCGTCAGTTCCTGGCCGGCGAGCTGGTGAGCAGCGTTCCGAGGCCTGAGGAGCAAGCGGTCGAAATCTCCGGCCTTGATCATGCCAGCAAACGTGTCAAACCCCCGCGAGGTGGCATCGGAGAGCGAGAACGCCACCTGCACCATCCCGTATAGAAGGGCGATCTCCGATAATGCCCAGCCCTTCAGATTCCCGAACCGGTGCAGCAGCGCCCAGATGCCGATGAACTCGATTCCGGTGATGAGAAAGGCCCCCAGCGTCAGCATCACGAACGACGCCGGGTATTGCATTTGACTTCTCACCGATACGCCGATATAGCGGAGATAGAGGCGCACGCCGCTCAGCATGGTTATCCTCCCTGCACCACCAGGCGGCGGGCGCCACGCGCGAGCAACAAACGGCCTATGAGGATGAGGCCAGCGGCCCAGAGCACCTGGTGTAGAAACAGGGCTCCCGCGACTCCTGGAGACAGATTGCCGCTATACAGGCGCGCCGGAATATCCATGAGGCCGCGAAACGGCAGGACATTCAGCGCCCCCTGCGCCCAGTCCGGAAATAGTGGGAGGGGGACGAGCATACCTGAGAAGATCCACATGCAGGTGTTCGTGAGCTGGAAAATCCCTTCGCCGCTGATGGTCCAGAGCAGCGAGATGGTGAGCAGTGTCGAGATTGCGCAGGTCAGGAGCAGTGCCCCGAGCACCGCGAGCAGCCAGGCCGCGGCCGAGGCTGGTGACGCTGGCGCCCGGAGGCCGAAGAAAAGGCCGGCTGCGATGAACATGGGAACCGCCCTCAGCACAGTCGGCGCCGTGCGGGCCGCGACCGCGCGGCTGAACCACAGAGAGTATAGGTCGAGCGGCCGCAGCAGCTCATACACCACTGTGCCCGATCGAATCATCGCCGTGACCTCAATGTCCAGCCACGCAGGCAGCATCATCAACATGGCCTGGCCGAGCCAGATATAGTCAATTGCTTGCTCGAGGCTCATGGGCTGCTTGGCGGTGGTCGAGCGGTAGAACGCCTCGAGGATCATGATCCTGACGAGGCCCCAGAAAAGCTGCGTGCCGAAGCCGGCCGCGGCCGCCGCCCGGTATTGCAGCAGCATGCGGAACCGCGCGCTCACAATCGCCCAGTATGCTCTCACGCCCGTTCCCTGCTGTAGAGGCTCGCGATGATTTCCTCGATCGGCGGGTTCTCGACGAAGAGGTCGTGGATGGCGTGCCGGGCCGTAATGCGCGCGATCAGCTCGGCCGCTGCGACCCGGCGCGGGTCGAACCGCAGGACAACCCTGGAGCCATCGCGGCGAACCTCCGTCACATCGGGGTCGCTGACCACCTGCTCGGGCTCCAGCAGGTCCACGATCAGCCACCGCTCGGGCGTCACCTGCGCTCGAAGCGCCTCGAGCGTCCCATCGGAGAGTATCTGTCCCTTGCTGATCAGGATCACGCGCTCGCACAGGGCCTCGATGTCGTCCATGTCGTGCGTCGTCAGCAAGACGGTGACGCCGCGCTCCCGGTTCAGCCGCCGGACGAAATCTCGCGCGGCCAGCTTCGACACGGCGTCGAGCCCGATAGTCGGCTCGTCGAGAAAGAGCAGCGACGGAGAATGAAGAAGCGAAGCGGCCAGATCGCACCGCATCCGCTGGCCGAGGCTGAGCTGCCTGACGGGGACATCCAGCAGCGGCGCCAGGTCGAGCAACTCGATCAGCTCGTCGCGAATCCGCGCGTAGGCGCCAGCCGGCACGCGGTAGATGTCTCTCAGCAGATCGAACGACTCAATCACGGGCAGATCCCACCAGAGCTGCGTCCGCTGGCCAAACACGGCCCCGATCCGCTGGACAGTCGCGACGCGCTCCCGCCACGGCACGCGTCCCAACACCTCGCAGCGGCCCGAATCCGGCACAAGGATACCGGCCAGCACCTTCACGGTAGTTGATTTCCCTGCGCCGTTCGGCCCGATGTAGCCCACCAGCTCCCCGGCATCAATGGAGAACGAGACGCCGTCCAGCGCCTGCACTGTTCGGTAGCTGCGTGCTGCAAGGCCGCGGCACGCGCCCCACAGACCAGGCTGCCGGACAGCAACGCGGAAGTTCTTGGACAGATTCTCGACGACGATGTGTCGCATGAAGAGCAAGCTCCGGGCGAACCCGCTCGTTTGCGTCGGCTGGGACGCTGAGAGCGGGAAGCGGCTGTCGAAAGGGGTGCGCAGAATCAGAGCGACGATTCAGATGGCGCAGCCACGAACGCCCCTTGACCCAGCCGGGGTCGAGAGTATACAGCAAACGCGAGGCGATGTCATGCTGGTGCTCAGCCCAGCAGGTCTGTGATAAATGCGCTGGGCCTCGCCATTGACGAGCCCCGTACCTTCGTAGGGGCGCCCCCCCTGTGGCCGCCCAGGGAGGCGAACATTCCTGCGCGGCCGCAAGCCACAAGGCGATTGCGCGCGGTTCATCGAATGTCATCACCTCGACATGCGCCTCGACACGACACCAGCTACCTATGTTCTCTTCCTCGACCTTGAGGAGGTGGATACGAGCGACGGCATCGAGCAAGTTCTGAACGCAGGCGCCAAGCATTCCGAGAATCCGGTGCTTTCTCCCGGGCCTCCTGGCTCGTGGGACTGCGTGCGGGCCAAGTGTTATGGCACGGTCCTCTACGACCCGACATGTAGGGGCGCATGGCGATGCGCCCCTCCCTTTCGCATGTATTACAGCGGCGCCTCCGACAGGCCGCCCTTTCACAGGTCAATAGGCTACGCTGAGAGCCCCGACGGGGTTCACTGGGAGAGGCCGATCCTGGGACTCATCGAGCACAATGCAAGCGTTCAGAACAACATTATCATCAGCCACGGCCAGGCCCCTTCCGTTTTCGTGGATGAAGGCGAGGCCGATGAAAGCAAGCGCTGCAAATGTCTATACACTCTTGGCGGCCCAACTGTCGGAGGCCTGAAAGCTTATTCGCCCGACGGCCTTCGCTGGCAGACCTTCCCGGATTCACCAGCGTGGACGCCGAGCAAGAATGAGCGGGGCGCCATCAGCGTTGATGAGCACCACTCACTCGTGATTGACCCAAACGACCCGGAGCGCAGGTTCAAGTCCTACTGCCAGGTGAACACAGGCTACTACAGGAGCGAAGCAGAGAGTCGGCGCTTCGAGCGAGCCATCGGTCTTGTCTCAAGCCACGATTTCGTTCACTGGAGCCCCTGCCTCGAAAACCCTATTCTCGATCCGAAGGATGGCGTCGAAGACCAGGATCACATGGCGTGCGTTACCCTCTACCGCGGCCTCTATGTAATGCTCTACGATTTCATGTATGAGAACAGCTCCTGCGACACGGAGCTGGCGGTGAGCCGCGACGGCATTCATTTCAAAAGAATCCAGAACGGACAAAAGCTCATACAACTGGGAGCGAAAGGAGAGTGGGACTCATCCTGCATCTGCGTCTCGAACAATTTCCTCGTCGTGGGCGACGAGTTCTGGTTCTACTACGCGGGCTCTCCCGAGAATTATAGAGAAGCAGTCTATAGGGCCGACCCGCACGAGCACGCATTCTTTCGCCACACAGGCCTCGCGCGGTGGAGGCTCGATGGTTTTGCGCATGTCCAGGCGCGAGGAGCGAGCGGAGAGGCGTCGCTCGTGACAAAGCCGCTGGAAGTGGTGCGCCCGGAAAAGTATTCGCTCTCGGTGAATGCGGACTGCTCGCGGCCGGGCTCATCCCTTCGCGTCGAGTTTCTTGAGGCGAGGTCCGAACAGCCCTTCGGCGATGCTCAGGGCAAGCCGATCGCGGGTTTCAGCCTTGCAGAGTGCGATCCCGTGCAGGGCGGTTCGGTCCGCCACAAGGCAACATGGGGCGCCAGGCGCACCCTTCGGGACCTGAATGCAAGCCAGGTGCGCCTCAGATTTCTGCTCTCCGGATCCGCCCGGCTCTACTCCTTCACATTCGCGCACGCAAGCATTTCGTAGGGCAGAAGCTCGCCTTCTGCCCCCTCCTCGGCGAGGCTCTGGGCCTTCATTGCCTCACGTTCCGCGGCGGGGCACGTCGTGGGGGCGTAGCATGCTACGCCCCCACAGCCGATTCATGCCGCCGCCTCGCCAATGCGCACGACAGACTGCCTCTCAGCCGAAGCATAGCCCGCCTCCACAACCTCCATCACGTGCAGGGCGTCGCGGCCCGAAGACATGGGCTGACGCCCCTCGCGGACGGCCTGGACAAGCTCGAGCAGCGAAGAAGCGAAAGACGGCGGCCATGGAGACGCGGGGGAGAGACGCTTCACGAGGCGGCCCTCCCGATAGATGCGGTAGAGGCCCGCCTGGGCGGGCTGGCCATCTGCTTCCGGAACGCGCTCGATCCAGAGGCTGCCTTCCTCGCCCTCAATCTTCACCTCTGCCGTGAGGCAAGGCCCTCGCCTGCCCCAGCCGTGAGCACCCCAGCAGTGCGTGAGTTTCACGCGGCAGGCGTTTGTCATCGTCAGCAAGGCGCAGCAGAAGTTTTCGCCTATGTCAGCAAGGCCGCCGTGACGCCCCATCTCGACGACGACTGTCCGCATCTCGGCGCCCGTCCAGAAACGGGCCAGATCTATGTAGTGCACCGCCTTGTAGGCCCAGATGAGGCGACCAGCATCCTGGCGACTATCGGGGCTGCCCCAGAAGGGAGTCGCCGACGCGGCGAGTCCCCAGCTCGTCCGGCCTCCCTCGCTCACAAATGGATACCTGGCGTATTCGGAAACGTCTATGAAATACGGCTGCCCTATCACACCCTCGGCGATGTCACGCTGGGCCTCGGCCGCGTCCGGAAAAAAGCGGTAATTGAAGCAGACCTTGAGGGCAACGTTGGCTGCGTCGGCCGCAGCGACGATACGCTGCGCTGTGGCAAGATCGAGCGCCAGCGGTTTCTCGCAGTGAACATGCATGCCGCGGGCAAAGCAGTCGCCGCAGATTTCCTCGTTCCGATGAGCTGGCACTAGGACGCTCACGAATTCCGGGCGTTCGCGGTCGAGCATCTCGCGGTAGTCGGCGTAGGTGCGCGGGAGGCCGCGCGCCCGTGCCGCTGATCGCGCCTCTTCCCTTGGATCGGCTCCAGCTACAAGCTCGATCTCCGGGCGCGCAGCGTAGCCTGGCAGGTGAAAGTCCAGGGCGGCATGACCAAGGCCGATGAGGGCCACCCTCGCGCGCTGCACGCTATTTTCCTGCCCGATCAATCTGAAATGCGTATAGCTCGGCGCGTCCGCGCAGGTGGAATCGAAGCCGAACGACTTGGCTGCGAAGCTCCGATACTGCCCGCTTCTTCCACCTCACCCGGAGGCGCAAACCATCCTTGGTCACCGGCTCGCAGTCGGAGGCGCCGAAGCCGGGCCGCTGCCGTCCTGCCTCGTCGAGCGCCTCCACCAGCAATTTGCCCCGCCGCGCGTCCACATTCACCCATAGCTCGTCGCCGCCGACCACGAAAGGCCGCGTCGTCATCACCCCGTGGTCGCCCTCCGGCTCCACGGAGACAAACCGTTCCCGCGGCAAAGTGGCGAGGCCGATGGCGGGGCGGGCCGGGCCGAGGTCTCCATGCTCGCGGTCCCAGCCGTCGTAGTAGAAATAGAGGCGGTCACGGTATTCGACCATCGAGCAGAGGAAGACCATGCCCGAATCGAAGGCCCCGACCGGACCGAGGCCCAGGAAGGGCGTCCCCGGCGCGACGCGCTGCCAGTGAACGCTGTCGCGGCTGACGGCGAGCTCCACGTCAATGGTGCCGCTCATCGCGACGTTGTTGGCCGGGTTGTGCTTGCCCTGGAGGTCGGTGTGGAAACGCCAGAGGAAGCCGAGATAGAGGCCGTGGTAGGAATGGGCGAGGCGGAAATCGGCCGGCTCCATGCTGTAGAACTCCAGGTTGGGGGGGTCGTCGGGGCCGGCTTCGAAGATGACGCGGTAGCCGCCCCAGTCGGCGAAGTTCTCGCTGTCCGCGCGCATGACGCCGCGGCGCCCGGCGCCCCAGGCGTTCTTCCCGGCCCAGGTCTGGCTCAAGAAGAGGAAGCGCGCGTTCGGATTGGGCGGCGTGCGCGGCGCGTGGCGCAGGTCGCCGCTGCTCTCGGCAAACTTCGTCCAGTGGAGGCCATCGGGCGAATAGTAGCCCGCCGCCGACATCGGCACGCTGCCGCCCGACAGCCCCAGGAAGCGGTGCTTCGGGTCCGGGTCGTCAGAATTGATGACGACCGAGCGCATCCCCGCGTTCAGCAGGTTGTTGTCCGTGCTTCCCTCCAGGGCAAACAGGCCCAGCGCGGGCTTCTCCCAGTGGAGGCCATCGCGAGAGCGCGCGTAGGCGGCATGGGCACCCTCGGCCGGCCCGCCGGGCGGCCCGTAGTAAGCGTGATACCACATGTGGAAGAGTTTCGCCTCCGGGTCGTAGACGGCGGTGACCGGGCTGCGGACGAAAAGTTCCCAGGAGCGATCGGCGCGCACCACGGGGTTGCCGGGATGTTTTCGTGGGCTGTGCAGCACCCGCCGCACCCCCTCCATGCTCGCGATGACAAAGTCATCGAGGAAGAGCTGCTTCTGCTGAGCCACCTCGATGGCATCGCCAACTTCGGCGGGCCTGCCAGACATGCTCATGAGCGCGATCACTCCTGTCAGAATCGCACGAATGCCCAGGCGCGAGCGGCTCTTATGGCGTTTCGATCTGGCCCTCAATTCGCGGCACACGAGCGCAACCTCCGAGGCGCTCACGTTTCGCCTTCGCTGCCGGGCTGACCTGCCAGCCTACGGCGGCCCGGGAATCGCGCCACCTGGCAGAAGAGGCCGCTTGAGTCCAGGCCGCGCCTGTGGAGCCCGACAGGACCCTCGGGTCGCCTCAAGCTGCTCGCATTTCGTCTTCTGCGCCGCTGACGGCTCACGCAGATGCAGTCGCGGTTTCCACCTGCTGCGGCGAGGCAGAGGCAAACATTACAAGCCCGGCGGGCACCTTCGGATAGAAATAGGTTGACTTCCTCGGCATCCTCTCGCCAGCCAGGCTGGTTTCGAGAATGCTCTCCAGAGGCGGGGGGTTCAATAGAATCGAGGCCTGGAACTCTCCTCTCTCGACCTTTCGAGCAGCTTCTTGCAAGTCTTTGGTGTATTGCAGCTTCCGCTCGGCCTCTCCGGGCCCCATGAGAGGCTCAACCAGCAGAGACTGGGCGGCCTCAACATCTTGCTTCCAGCCCGCCTGCGGACGCCTCAAGAGGAAGAGACCTTTTCCCTTGAGACAGAGGCCAAGCGACGCCTTCCCCGCGCCTTCCCGGGCCAGCTCCGCCGCCAGCTCGCAGGCGCTGCGGAATTCCTGCGCGACAAAATTCTCCCTCGCCAGGCTTTCCAGCCGGGACACTTCTTGCGGCGTCAGCTTAAAGAGCCGGTGACTGGCCAGCACTGCCAATCCTGCGTCGCCGACTTCCACCAGGAGCATTAGGGCGTAGTTAAAGGCTGCGTCGGTTGGGGCATCGCGATGGCTCAGCCGGCGCTCCTCCGCGACGGCAACCGAAGCGGCGTAGCGGTGATGCCCGTCGGCAATCACGAGCCACCCGCGCTCTGCCAGCGACAGAATCTCCTCTCGATCCTCCTCGTCAGTTACTCTCCAGAGCCGGTGAGATTCGTCTTCGAGCCGCGCGGTCATCGCCGGTCGGCGCGAAGTGTGCTTCCTCAATACATCTTGCGGCGACGCGCCGCCCGATTTGTATATGGCCCACACCGGACTCATCTGCACTCCGCAGGCCCTCAAAAGCTCCGATCTGTCTTTCTTCGGTCTCTCCAGCGTGTCTTCATGAGGCAGGACGAGGTCGCCGGCCCGCTCAGTTCTCACAGCGCAGAAAAATCCGAGACGCATGCGCCGCTCGCCAGCGACCCGAAACCTGTGCTCGTGGATATAGACGGAGGGCGTTCTGTCATGCTTCAGTATCCCCTGGTTCAGCCACCGCCGCAGGGTCCTGGCTGCCGCTTCGTGGGATGAGAGATGCTCTGAAGGCTCGGCCAGCTCCAGTCGAACCATGTTGTGCCGGTGCCGCCTGTAAAGGGCCCGCTGCTGAGCAGGAGAGATTATGTCAAAGGGCGGACAGATGAGGTCGGACAGAGGGCCAGTCCTCGAAAGATCGAACCGAAGTCCGCGAAAAGCCGACAGCCTGCGAGGCGAGGGCCTCACGGTTTGACACCTGTTCCAAACAGGTAAGACCAAATGGAAGGCAGCGCCATGTCGGCGCATTATAACCTGGGTTCACGCGCGAAGGCAATTTTGGCGGCTTGCTGGCCTTGGCGCTGGCGCGAGGCCCGGCCGTCGCTGGTTCGCGCGACGGTGAGCGCAGCGTCGGCGAGGAATGCCGCTGGCTGCCGAGAGCCGACGAGGAGCGCAGGCGACCGCCTCAGAAAAACCAGACGCAGGCAGGGCCGTGCCAAATGGCTTGCTCCGATCCCGAGAAGGAGCGACTCCATGGTTCTGAAGTTGATCGCATGTGAAGTGTTCGTGCGCGAGGTTTGTCACTGCGTTGCGAAAACTCCTCACACCGTTGATGTCGAATTCACGGAAAAGGGCGCCCACGACAAGAGCGATTTCCTCAGGCAGCTCATTCAAGCAAAGATAGATGCGTGTGAAGAAGCCGGCAGAAAATACGATGCAATTCTGCTGGGTTACGGCCTCTGCGGGAATGCGGCGGTGAATCTGCTGTCGAGGAATCTGAAGGTGATCATACCGAGGGCCCACGACTGCTGCACGATCTTCCTTGGCTCAAAGCACAAGTTCAAGGAGTATTTTGCCGAGAACCCAAGCTTGCCATTCACTTCCGCTGGATACATGGAGCGAGGCGATTCTCACGTGCGGGAGGCGAGCATTGACCGAATCCTTGGCCTGGACAGGACCTACGAAGAATACGTGAGAGCATATGGCGAGGATAACGCCAGATACATCATGGAGAGCTTGAAGCCCCTCTCGCTCGGCCAGCAAGACCACAGGGTCATCTTCGTTGACATCCCTGAGACGCGGCATCTGGGATACGCCGAGAAATGCAGGGCCAAGGCGGAAGCGGAAGGAAAGGAATTCGTTCAACTTCCGGGAGACATCAGACTCATCAGGAACCTCGTGTTCGCAGAGTGGAACAGCGACGATTTCCTGGTAATGAATCCTCACCAGCGAACTGTGGGGGCTTATGACTGGGATGAAATCATAAGGGCTGAAGACGCGATGGGAACCTGAGGAGTTTCTTGTCTTAGTGCTTTCTTGCATGATCCGTGTTCCATTCTCGTAGGGGCGGAGCGCCGCTCCGCCCGCTTGGGGAGCAGCAGCGCTGCTCCCCTACGAAGCACCGAGCGGAGCGGGGATCACGCAAAACAGCATTAGGATCTCTAACAATACCGACCTGGAGGCTGGATAAGCGTGGGCAACAAGTGTGGACCCTGACTTGTCGGGGTCCACACAGCCGAGGGCGGCCGTGCCACATTGACGCCACCTGTCAGACGCCGAGCTCGAGCGCCGCGTTGTCCACAGATTGCAGCTCTGCTACAATTCACGCAGGTCAGGAAAATGACGGAACAGAATTCAGCCGGGCCTTCGCGGGCTGCAAAAATCGTGGGCCTCGCGATATTCGTTGTCGGCGTCGTTCTCCTCGCTCTCACTTTCTTCTTGTCTTACCGCCTGTTTCACTCTCCCAACCTGATAACAGCCGGAGATCCAACATCGGGCCAGGCTGCGTCTCTGAAGCACAGCTTGGCCGCGGCGGGAGTAAAGGTTGCCATGCTCTTCGTCATGGCCTATGTCGCTTCTCTCCTTTCGAGCAGGGGCATTCAGCTTTACGCGGCAGGCCGTGGAGCCGCCAGGTTATGAGTTTGCTGCTGGCGGTTGACCTGGGCAACACGCTCGTCAAGTGCGCCCTTTTCGAGGGAAGCAGCATCATCGCCAGGCGCCACGACCGCGTGGGGGCAAAGCCCGATGATGTCATCGCCGCCCTGCTCGAGATTGCACCGGCAGCAAGGCGCAGGGTTGGAGCGGCTGCAATTTGCAGCGTCGTGCCGAAGGCGAGCGATGGTTGGCGGCTGTGCTGCCGGAAACTCTCGAAGAAGGAGCCGCTCATAATCGCCGGCTCAACTTCCACTCCGCTGAAGAACCTGTATTCGGATCCTGATGAGTTGGGCCCGGACCGACTGGCCGCAGCCGTGGCTGCAGCCGCTTTTCACGGAACGCCGGTTATCGTCGTCTCGATAGGCACCGCCGTAACCGTTGACGCGGTGTCGGGGAAAGGGGAGTTCCTGGGCGGCGCCATCGCCATTGGGCCCGAAACCGCCCTCGAGGCACTCGCCCAGAGAGCCGCCCGGCTGCCCGAAGTTGAGTTTTCGCCAGAGGCAGCGCCCATTGGCCGCAGCAGTTCCGATTGTTTGAAGAGCGGCGCTCTCTTCGGAACCGTCGGCGCTATAAATGAACTCGTTCGGCTGCAGAGAGAGGAGCTGGGGCGCGACACTCGTCTTGTTCTCTCTGGCGGCCTGTGGGAGTTCGTCGCGCCCAGAATCGCGGGCGTATCGGCGGTCGAGCCTGACCTCGTCCTGCAAGGAGTGCGCCTCATCTGGGAACATGTCGCCAAAGCAAACTGACCTGTCCTGAGAGAAACGAAGGATGCGCGAGATAAGGCGTCACCTTCTGAAAGCGGATGAGATATACGAGTGCAGCCTCGTGCGGCGAAGCGCCAATTGCGTCGTGCTCCGGTATGTATCGGACAGGTCCTACAGCCTCGCGGGGATGCGGCTTCCCAGAGGGGCTGTGACAACTGCCTACTACTGGCCGAGGCGGCGCTACTGCATGTGGGAGATCAGAAGGGCGGGTGGAGAGCTTCTCGGTCATCTCTTTCATCTGTGCCGGGACTTGAACATCCGCGGCGACTGCGTGGAATATGCCGACATGCTGCTGGACCTGTGGGTTCCCGCCTCTGGAGAGTCGAAGATGTTGGACGCAGACGATCTGAGGGCGGCTGTGCGGGCTCGCCGCATTTCGAGTGCTGAAGCGCGTGAGCTGACACAAGCGATCAGAACGCTCGCAGCTCGCGCCAGCAGGATTGTGCGAGGCGCGGGGGTTCCGGCCGGGTTGCGGCGATGAAGCGTGTTGTCAGCGTGAGCCTGGGCGCTTCCAGCCGGAACAAAGCGGTCGAGGTGGAGATGGCCGGCGTCCCGATCCGCATCGAGCGGCAGGGCACCGACGGCGACTTCGAAAGAGCCGTTTCGCTCATAAGGTCTCTCAGCGGCAAGGTTGACTGCATCGGCCTGGGAGGCCTCGACCGTTACCTGGCGGCGGGCGATAGGAGATGGGAGCTTCGACAGGCTGCGCAGATGGTGCGGGCCGCCGGTCCGACGCCAGTGGTGGATGGAAGCGGCTTCAAGAAATGGGTTGAACCTGCGGTGCTGCGGACTTTGAGCGAGCGCGGCGAACTCCAGATAAATGGAGCGAAAGTCTTGATGGTCAGCGGAGTTGACCGCTACGGCATGGCCGAAGCCTTCTGGCAGATGGGGGCGGATGTCATCTGCGGAGACCTGATGTTTGCCCTCGGCATTCCCATCCCCGTGCGGTCGCTTCGCCTTCTGAATGTGCTGGCGTGCGTTCTGCTCCCATTCCTCCGCCTCGCCCCCATCCAGATGCTCTATCCAACTGGCGAGAAGCAGGAGGCCTCATCGCCCCGGTTCGAGAAATATTTTCTGTGGGCCGACATCATAGCCGGCGATTTCCACTTCATCAGGCGCCACCTTCCCGAGGCATTGGCGGGCAAGACGATAGTTACGAACACGACTACAGAGCAAGATGTGGAGCTATTGCGAGAAAGGGGAGTGGCCCGTCTGGTGACGACAACTCCGGTGATGGAGGGCAGATCATTCGGCACGAATGTGCTGGAGGCATGTCTGGTGGCGACATCTGGTAAAGGGCCCGAGAAACTGAGCGAGCGCGACTACATCTGGTTCATGGAAGCTCTCGGCTGGCAGCCTGCGGCTCGCAATCTGGGGTCGCCGCCCGGTGCGGCGCGCACCGGAGGTTGAAGTGGGAGAGTTCGGTTTCATACTGCATCCTCTGTCTTTGAAAGAAGATGTGGCCAGGAAATATCCGATTGCTCGTGTGGTGCCAGAGCGCCTGCTTGAATGGGCGTTGACCAAGATGCGGCCCAAGACTCTTTCGCATATCTCGGGCGTCGTTGGCGCCGACGGCGCCTCGGCGGAGGGCTGGTTCGTGGGATGCCCAATCGCTCCGCGGCAATTCACGACGATGCCCGAGGAATGGGTTGTGGAACGCATCGCTGCTTCGTGTCGCCTTGCCGCCGAAGTTGGCGCAAAGATTGTGGGCCTCGGCGCGTTGACTGCCGTCGTGGGCGACGCCGGCCGGAGGGTCGCCGAGAGAGTCGAGGTCGCGGTAACTACAGGAAACAGCTACACAGTCGCCACGGCTGTGGAGGGGCTTCTGAAGGCGGCGGAACTCATGGCTCACGAACCGGCGGACAGCGTGGCAGCAGTCGTCGGAGCGACGGGCTCGATCGGCCGCGTCTGCGCTCATCTCCTGGCCGGGACGGTTGCGCAGCTCATCCTTCTGGGCAGAGATAAAGCTCGACTGGAATCTGTTGCCAGCCAACTTCCGGCCTCCTCGCAGGTCGAGGTATCCGTTGACACAGCGAGGGACCTCGGCAGGGCGGACCTCGTTCTGACAGTGACCAGCGCAGTTGACACCGTCATCGAGCCGCATCATCTGAAAGTTGGCGCGGTTGTATGCGATGTGGCGCGGCCTCGAGATGTATCCCGCCGCGTCGCGAAAGAGAGGCCCGATGTTCTCGTCATCGAGGGCGGAGTCGTCGCTGTTCCGGGGGATGTGGACTTCGGATTCAACTTTGGCTTCCCGCCCGGCACGGCCTATGCCTGCATGGCCGAGACGATGACCCTGGCTCTCGAAGGCCGCTACGAGCCCTTCTCCCTCGGGCGCGAACTCGATATTGAGCGCGTGAGGGAGATATCGCGCCTGGCGCAGAAGCACGGCTTCCGCCTTGCTGGCTTTCGCAGCTTCGAGCGCGCGCTCACCGACGACGAGATAGCGAAAACGAGAGAGGAAGCGGAGAAGCGCAGGCGCTCCTGAAGCGCAGGCGACTTCCCTCCGCCATACTTTTCTCACCGCGAAGGCACCTCCAGTGAGCTTCAAATTGGGCTCGAAACGCCGCCCCGATCGCAGGAGCGCACGCTGGAAAGCGAGGCGGTCGCCGCTCCAGAGAGGAGATATTTGCCGCCATGAGGAATCGCGGTTCAACTGGAGGAACGATGATGAAGAATTGCACGGTCTGCTGCGCACTCGCTGCGATCCTGGTAGTAGGCTCGGCTGCCGCCGTGTCCGGGGCGCACCAGCCAAGGGGAGGCGTGGAATTGCGCGACGGCATTCTCACCGTCAACGGCAAGCCGTTCTATCCGCTCGGCACCTGGTCTGACGGGCAGACGACGCCCGAGGAACTTGCCCGGCTCGGTATGAATGTTGACTTCCGGGGCATAGGCCCGTCGGCTGAAGGCCCAGCGAACCTGCGGGATCATGTGAACCGCTTCGCGCGCCGGGGCATATCGGTCGTTCCTTATTTCGGGTTCGGGGGCGCAGGTGTTATTCCCTGGGCGAAGGCCGATCTGGAAGCCTATCTGAAGCTGCTCGGGGATTCGCCTGGCATCCTCGCCTGGTATATCGGCGATGACCTCTCGGAGGTTCATCTGCCTGGAATGCGCGCTACGGCAGACACCGTGCATGGGAACGACAAAATGCACCCGGTCGTGGCCGACTACATCGCCGCGCCTGGCCCCGAAGGTAAGGCCGTGTTCCGCCCCTATCTGGATATAATGTGCCAATACGCTTACCCCATCCCAAACGAGTCGCTCGCGCAATACTCTCGCTTTTTCGATGTTCAGCGGCAGTCTGTTGGCGACCCGATGTGGACCTGGGTTCAGGCCTTCATGTGGGCCAGCACGGGCAGCGAACTGCTTCTGGGCGCAGAGGGACCCGGCCCGGTCCCCGAACCGGAGCAGGTGCGCTTGCTCACTTATGTCGCCCTGAACCGCGGCGTGCGCGGTCTCCTCTTCTTCGCCATTCAGCAATTTCGAACCATTCCGGAAACTAAGGCCGAGATAGCGCTGCTGTGTCGGGAAATAAAGCTCCTGGAGCCCTATCTGGCTGGCGGCCAATTGACTCTCGACATTCCCACTTCCGACCCTCTCGTTCAGGCGTCTTCTTTCGCCTTGCCCAAAGGCTGCGTCGTGCCGCTCGTCCTGATGGGCGCGAACTACAATCGCTGGGTTGATGAGGCTGTTAGAGAAAAGGTCTCATTCACGATACGCGGGGACGGCGAGCGGCCGCGCGCTCTCCTTGTGACCTTGCCGGAGCCGGTCGAGTGCCGCGTGCTGAGGTCGAGCCAGGGCCGGTTCCGCGTAATCGTGCCGAAGTTGGAGATGGCGGGCCTGGTGCTCGTGACCTCGGACGCCGGTGAGCTCGACAGGGTGAAACGCCAGGCCTCGCGCTTCGCTGCCGAAGTTGCCCCGCTGGCGGTGCAAGGGGCCACAGCGCAACTGCGCAAGGTTGACGGCGCATACTGGACGATGGGCGGCGAGGCTCCCGGCGCGAAGTCGCCGCTCGCGCAGGCTGTGAGCCGCCTTGAGGATGCATACACCGCGCTGGGCAAGAGGCAATCTGCCGCGGCTCTTCTGCGCGCAAGAGAGGTCATGCTCCTCTGCCGCCAGGCTATTGACAGCACGATGCGCTTCGCTGAATCGCGCCGCCCGCTGGTGCCGCAGCTTGAGCAAAGGTTCCTCCAATCCTTCTACGGCCTCCCCCACATTCAGGGCATCCTTTCTCCAATGCCAGATGATGGAGGGTTTCGCTTCCTTCGCGAATTCGCGCTCATCGGGCCCTTCCCGCTGGAAATGAAAGAGGAAACCGATGAGATTATTCCGCCAGGATTTGAGCGACCATACCCACCCGAGAGCAAGATTGACCTCGGCGCCACCTATGACGGCATGGCGGGCCCGGTGCGGTGGCAGTTCGTGCGGACGAGGTTGGATGCGGACCTGAACCTGCTTCAATACCTTGCGCCCTCGAAGAACGCCGTGGCCTACGCAGCCGCCGTCATTACCGCTCCCCGCGCAATGGAGACCACGCTCGGCCTTGGCAGCAACGATGGCGCGCGCGTCTGGCTGAACGGCTCGCTCATCTTCTCGAAGCACATGGGGCGCACCGCCAGCCCGAACCAGAATCTCATTCCCGTGTCGCTGCGCGCAGGGGCAAACAGTGTTCTGGTCAAGATCGAGAACTGGGGAGCGCGGTGGGACCTCTATCTGTCCGTGCGCGACCCGGATAAGCTGCTGAGCTTCGCGCTGCCAGAATGAGAATGTGAGGCTCTGCTCACGAGGATCTCCCATAACCCCCTGGGTCTGGTAGATTCCGACCTGTAAGCGTGAAAGTGATTGCGAGGAGTCCCGACGGCTCGGGACGACGAAGCAATCGCCCGAAGAAGATACGAGATTGCTTCGCCGGCCGGCTGGCGGACTCGCAATGACGGCGGTGACGCCGTTTTGCGAATCTCAGCAATTGCGCGCCCCCTTGCATTGCCATCGGGCGGCCGTTGCGCAAAAGGGCGGCGTGTGGTATGTTTATTGGGGTTGGAAGGACACAAAGTGGCCGCTCGCTGGGTCGCCGTTTCTGCATTTGCTCTGGCGGTCTTGGCAGGTTTATCCAAGGCGCCTGCGGTCTTTGCCGGGCCTTTTGCCGAGGTCCCCGCAGGCCACATCTCTTATCGCGACGCGGCTCTTCTGGCCGAAAGCGGCCTGTGGAAAGAAGGCGCCGCGCCAGCCAGCGGTCTCTGCCGCTATGATTTCGCATCAGGGGTTCTGGAAGCGGTGAGGCTGCTTTCGGGACCGCACCCTGCAAAGGAACTCCCCCGCTACACGCGCGTTCGGCTGGCCGATGCTCTTTCGAGACTTGCGAAGGAATATGAGGATGTTCTTTTGCTGTTCGACGAGTCGTCCAAGAAAATCGCCGAAGCTGCAAAGGGACTCGAGAGCCAGCCGGGGCCTATCGTGGAAACAAGCAGCGTCTCGCCGGGCGCTCATCTGGCGCCAGTCGTGAGCGCCGACGGGGCGGACATTCCGGGCGCGCACCTGAAATCTGGCGGCTTGGGCCTGACTTTAGGCGCAGTCTCGCCAGTGCGCCTGACCGGCGGCAGACTCATTGACAGGCTGCTGACTGAAACCGCGCTCTTGTCAGGCGTCGGCGGCAGTCCAGCATACCCTGGCCCGTCGAGCAACCCTGGAAACATTAGCGGCGTTTCGCTGCCATCCCTCGATCGAGTGGGAGGGTCGGTCGAGTATAGTCTGAGCGATTCGCTTAGCCTGAGCTTGGCTTATTCGGCGCTCACAAGCGGCGGCCGTCTTCTTCCCACGCCTCTTTCGACGAGGCTGAAGACGCTGGGAGTGGGCATAAGGATTTCGTCAGCCACATCCTTGTCGCTGCGTTATCATCTGCTGGAAAGGCCAGAGCGGACAGGCGCCCCAAGTCCGGTGAGAAGCCTGGCCGAGACCGAGCTGCTGGTTCGGTTCTGAACCGCCCGGGGCGCAACAAGCGCAGCGAATGCCTGCTGCCTCAGCAAAACGTCTCCCCGGGTGCGCGCTGTCAGCGAACCTGAATTTCCCCTCGAACGCGGCGACATCTATCGTTTCACGGCTCGCAGCGGGCCCGGCAAGACCATCACCAAGAAGATGCCGGCGCCTGCCTCAGCGCAGCACCCCCGCGGCACGATCGCAGGCCGCGGTATTCGCTCGCCGCGAGGTCGCCGCTCTTTTCCAGCGATATCTCTCGGGCGCTTTGGGCGCATCGTCGAGGAGCGGCGCCGTTGCTCCCGCGCGGGCTTTGCTTTGTTACATTTTCAACCGGCGGCAGGTTTTTTCAATCCCGAAAGGGAATTATCCAAGAGGGTCAAGAGGGTCAGGCAGCGGCGGGGGAGGTGGGGGAGGTGGGGGCGTAAAGCCTTGTGTCATCCCACATGAAAAGAGGGAAGCGTAATGAGGTTGAAGACAGCTCTGGCAGCGGCAGGAATGGTTCTTGGCTCATGGCTGACCGTGCGAGTGGTCGCGCAGGTTGCGACCCCCGAAAGCGCGCCAGCAGGCAACGAGGTAACAATTGATTTCCTGAGCGACTTGCGCGGAGAGCTTGACCCGTGCGGCTGACCGGGGGGCCGCATGGGCGGCCTCGCCCGTCGGGCGAGCTTTCTCAAGAGCAGAGGCGGCGTGAGCTGTCGCGTCTTCGCGGGCGACGCGATACGCGGCCCCGGCCAGTATGAGCAGGAAAAGGCCGACCTGTTCCTGCGGTTCTTCTCCGCCATGAATTACGACGCGGTGTCACCCGGCGAGATGGACCTGGGCCTGGGAGCCGCTTTCTGGAGAGAGCGGGCAAGCCGCTTCCCCTTCTTCGTGTGCGCCAATGTCTATGACGCGCAGCAGGGGAAGCCTCTCTTGCGGCCCTGGCTGCTGAAAAAGGTTCGGACGGAAAAGGGAAACATAGTTCGTGTGGCAATCACCGGGGTGCTGTCGGCTGAGTATTGGCCTCCGCCGGGCCTTCCGGCGCAAATGCAGCCGGAGCTCGCTTTGCGAGACTACGTGGATGCCTTGCGGCAACTGGTTCCGAAAATGCGAAAAGAGGCCGACCTGGTGGTGGTTCTGGCACATGTGGGAGATGCGAAAGCGAAAGAGCTTGCCCAGGCTTTCCAGGGCATAGACATGATTATCGCAGGCCACACCGCTGGAGTTACAATCCCCCAGACGCCTCAGACGGGCGCGACTCTGGTGGTCTCTAATGGATACCTTGGCAGGATGGTGGGAGAGGTTGTCTTTCGCTTCGATGATAAAGGAAAGCGAATCGGGCAGGAAGCCAGGCAGACGGGGCTTGCCGAGAACATGCCCGAGGACAAAGAATTTGCGGAGCTGGTTCGCAGTTTCACGCAGAAATGGGCTGGGCAGCCTTACGCTGCAGTGGCGCAGCCCACGGCCGGGCCTTTCTTTACTGGAGCGATGACCTGTCAGGGCTGCCACCGGCCGCAGTATGAGCAGTGGAGGAAGACTCCCCACGCTCGCGCACTTGAGCCGCTCGTGAAATCCAAGGGAGCGAAGGACGCCAGCAATCCCGAGTGCATCCGCTGTCACACGCTCGGCTTCGGAAAACCCCAGGGCTACTCGGCAGCGAACAAGATGTCGGCTCTCCTGTATGGCAGCGTGCAGTGCGGGCACTGCCATGGGGCAGGCAGCGCCCATGTCCGCCAGCCCATGGAGAAAAGCAAGATCGTGCGCGCGCCGTCGGAGCAAACCTGCCTCTCCTGCCACAGCAAGGAGAGAGATCCAAAATTCAACTATCTGAACAAGCTGCGCCGGGTCAGACATTGAGATGAGCAAGGAGATAGGCGTTGCTGTGATAGGGTGCGGGGCCGTGTCTGCCTGGCATCTTGCTGCTCTTCGAGCTGTCCCCGAGGCGAGACTCGTTGCCTGCGCCGATGTGGAAGAGAAGCGGGCAGAAGAGAAAGCGCGCGAATTTGGCGCTGCAAGGCACTATCCGGCGTGGGAGCCAGCGGTGGAAGACAAGCAGGTCCAGGCGGTCGTAATCTGCTTGCCTCACCATCTTCACGCCCAGGCGTCTGTCGCCGCAGCGAGAGCGGGAAAGCATATACTCATTGAGAAGCCGATGGCGCTATCGCTGGCGGACTCGAAAAAGATGGCGCATGAGGCGAACAAGGCTGGCGTAGTCCTGATGGTGGGACAGGTCCTGCGATATCGGCCCACCTACAGGCTGGCCAAGCGCCTTCTGAAGGCCGGCATAATAGGGGCGCCCTCGCAGCTCATAAGGCGGCGTTTGATGTGGTCCGTCGAGGCCCCGAGGGCCTGGGCCACAAAACCCTCTGAGGCCGGCGGCTGGCTTCTATACGGCTACGGCAGCCACGAGGTTGACGCGATTCTGTGGCTCGCAGATTCTCGCGCCGATTCTGTCTTCGCCCTCGGAAGAAAGAAAAACCCCATCTGGCACGACTTCGACGAAATCTCCATGCAGATGTCTCTGGCCAGTGGAGCCATGGCGACCCTGTGCATGTCGCTGGGAGCAGCAGGAAACCGGGCCTGGGATTGCTTGCTTATAGGGTCGGAGGGCGCGATGCTCGTTACAGATGAGCGCGTGCAGGTTGGAGATAAGCCGATCGAGGCTCCGAGAGACGACAGCGCCGGCATGGAACCGCAGATGCGCGCTTTCTTTGACGCCGTGATAAAGGGCATTGAGCCGGAGTCCGCGGCACAAAAGGTTCTTCCCACGATGGCCGCGCTCGAGGCGGCGAAGGTTTCGCTTGAGACCGGCCTTCCGGTCCGAGCTGAGCAGGCGTGAGATGCAGGGCCGATGTTGAAGGAGTGGCTCCGAAACGCCCTCGCCTTTGAGCGCTGGGGCGCCGCCGCTGTGAAGATAGCTGCGATAGCTCTCGCTGCATTCGCCGTCAACACGGTCGTGCGCAGAGCGATTCGCAGGGCTGCCCGCCACCTCGAAGAGAAAAGACCTGCAAGCGGCCGTCAGGTCTCCACCGCTTCAGCTCTGCTTTCCAGCGCGGCAGGCTATGCAATCTTCTTCATCGCTGTGCTCATGATTCTACGGGAGGCGGGAGTGAATACCGCCGCGCTTCTCGGAGGAGCAGGAGTCGTGGGGCTGGCTGTGGGCTTCGGCGCTCAGAACCTGGTGCGCGATGTCGTCACGGGTTTCTTCATAATATTCGAGGGTCAATACAGCGTGGGCGACCACGTGGAGATAAACGGCGTGTTTGGAGTTGTCGAGGAGATAGGGCTCCGGGTCACAAAGCTTCGCACTCCGCGAGGCGACCTGCGTTTCTTCCCCAACGGCACGATCTCCAGCGTAAATACATATACCGCCGGGCATGTGCCCCTTGTCCTCCATGCGCCTGTGGCTGGCAAGGAATGCGCCGCGGGCGGACAACCAGCCGCGGACGAGAAAACGGCTGCGATCATCTCGAAGGCCGTGGCGGACTTTGATGCGGAGTTTGGGGTGTTTACGGCTCCGCCCGAGGCTCTTGCGCCCGTAGAGCTTTCCGATGGGTGCCGGGCGTTTCGGTTCCTGCTTCGCGTCTTCCCAGGCGCCCAGGACCTCGTGGAGCAGAAGATGCCTGGCAGAATCTCCAGCGCCCTCGCCCGCTCCGGGATGCCCGTCGCGGAAGGCAGAGAGGTGTCTCTGGTTCTACCGCGTGAGCCGGCGGCGACGGGGTCATCCGGCTGACAGTTACCCACTTTTGTTTTGCGGGAGGAAACTCCCGCCAACTAAAGCGGTGGCGACTCGTGCTTCGTAGCGTAGTAGCGACGCTGCTACGCAGAGCAGCAGCCCCCGCACTCCAAATTCCCCCCTTTATATGCTCATTTTGGAGTGCGAAAGCCTTGCTTTCGCTTTAACATCGGGCAGCTTGCTGCCCTATTGTATGCATCCGTGTGAAACTCGGTGACCGTCAGGGGCGTGTGGTGTCGAGAATGGCGCGTAAATTTCTTCGCGGGCCCCCTTGACACGAAGGCAGCGGGGGCGTAAAATATACTTGTTTCCCCGCCGGCGAGCGCGCGAGCCGGACAGGGCAAAGTCTTCGCAGGGGAGGTGGCATGCGATGAAAGTTCCACGACGAATGTTTCTGCTGGTGGGGGCGTTCTCCCTCGCAGCTCTGTTGTGGCATCTTCCTCTGTGAACCGCCTCAGGCGATCCCGACCTCGCCGTCATGGGGCAGGCGATGCGGCAGAGGCTGGAGCTCCATATACAGACCCTGTCGAAGCGTCTCGGCAGACCGGTCAGGTTGGAGGACGCAGTCCTCATAGAAGGGACGACGGGGTGGAGATATTCGCTCGCGACGGGCCCGGTCTATGAGCCGCCCGACATCGTGGACGCCGCGGCGGAACCCGCCGCGGGATCCGAGGCCGCGACGGGAACCTGCTGTTACCCCGGCGCGGGGGGGGGGAGGCCTTTACGACATGTACAAGCCCTTTCGCCGCGTGCGGTCAACGGCGGGCTACTCTACCGTGGAGGCGTATCGAAAGCTGCCGGGCGAGGCACCGTGCTCTCTGTGCGGCGTTGACAGGGCCTGGCCCGCGCCGTGGGGGTACGTGATGGGCGAGCATCACGCCGCGTACTTCGGGATTGAGCGGCCGGTTTGGCAGTGCAACCACGCTCTCAGCGACCCCACCAAGTGGCCTCCCGGCAGCCCGACCCGCTGCTGCCTCGAGATCGGCCCCTTCGCGGGCGTCCGAACGGAGCCCCTGCACCAACACGACGCCAGCAGGTTCTGGCTTTACGCGGCGTGGGTTTCCTGGGACGCCGCGTCCTCATCCTGGGTGAAGAAATATTCGTGGATGGACAACCCAGCGGAGTGGCCGGGCCTCACGCCCGGGGTCCGGACGTACTGCTACGCAGAGGTGAGCTCAGACTTCAACGCCACCGACCTCTACTCGGGCGTAGCCTACTTCTACGCGCGCCAGGACCCTCACCAGGGCTACCCGAACGGGATCGAGAAGTGGCTCCCCCTGGAGTACGTTTGGGGCGTTACGAGGTGCGCGAACGGGCTCTGCAACCAGGGCGTTCGAAGGGTGAGCCTGCTGCTCGTCGAGGCCAGGCGGCCGCCGACAACAAGCTCGCCGTGCTGCTCGCGCGGCCTGGGCGAGCAGTACCCCTATCCGTACCTGTACGGGCGGCAGGACGGGGAGGAAATCACGGGGGGGATGGTCGGGTACCCCCTCGACGGCGTCGGCTTGATGCTTCCCTGGACACCGGAGCGCACGATCGAGCACATCTCCTATCCAGACGACGTCGGCGAATGCGCGGGAATCCTGGACTTCCTCGATGTCGCCGAGACCGTGCCGTACTACAGCGAGACCATTGACATGGTCGCCTACTGCAATCACTTCCGCTACGACACCTGCTCGAAGAACCCACCGGACTGGTGCCCGTGCCCGTGGCCGCTCGACTACGTGTACGAGCATTGCAGCGCGAGCTGCCCGTGGCAGTAGACGTGGGGCGTCCCCCGGAGGCATCTGAGAGGAGACGACGACGATGAATGACAGGGCGCGGGGCCGCCGGGCGCGCGGCCTCCTGGTGGCATGCGGGATTGGCCTCCTCGCCGTCCAGGCCGGCCGGTCCACGGCAGGCGGCAGGGTGGAGCGGGTCAGCGTCTCCAGCAGCGGGGCGCAGGCCGACGACATCTCCGCCTCGCCCAGCATCTCGGCGGACGGCGGGTTCGTGGCTTTCTGCTCGCTGGCGGATAACCTCGTGCCGGGCGACACGAACGGCGACTGGGACGTCTTCGTGCGCGACAGGGCGAGGGGAACCACCGAGCGCGTCAGCGTCGCAAGCGATGGGAGGGAGGCGAACGGCACCTGCCTCTGGCCGGCCATCTCTCCTGACGGCAGGTTCGTCGCCTTCACATCCTGGGCTGACAATCTGGTCCCCGGAGACACCAACCGCCGGGAGGAGATTCTCGTCCGCGACAGGCTGAGGCAGACGACGGTTCGCCTCGGGGCCGCGGCCTGGGCGCCCTCGGCGCTCGGGCCCCGCGACCGCGATGTCTCGGCCGACGGTCGCTGGATCGCCTTCCAGTCGGACTCTCCCGGCCTGGCGCCTGGCGATAACAACGGGGTCCAGGATGTGTTCGTCATGGAGGCGTCACGCGGCGCGCCCCCGCCGTGGGAGTGTCAACCTACCATAGACGTCCTGTCGCCGCCCTGGGGCGGCGTGACGGTTAGAGGCGTTGCGGACCTCTGCGTGGACGCGTCAGGCCCCTGCGGCGTTTATGTCAACTTCGAAGCAGGCCAGCATTCGCAGTGGGGCTGCGGAAACGACATTGTCCTTGCCACGGTGACCTCGCCGCCATATTGCTATGCCTGGGATACGAGGCAGGCGTGGGTTGCAGAGGGCTGGTGGTGCCTGAGCTTCTGCGCGTGCGTTCGGATCGGCTACCGGAGCATCGCCGTATACACCGCCCTCGGGTACGACCTCTTCATTGACAACACGACCTTCGACGACGTGGCGAAGTCGGATACCTGCTGGCGGTTCGTGGAGGCCCTCGCCGACGCCGCAGCGACGAGCGGCTGCAAGGCCTCGCCGCCCCTGTACTGTCCGAGCTGGCCCGTGACGAGGGGCCAGGCGGCGAAGCTCCTGTGCAGGGCCGCGGGAAAGACATGGCTTGCAAGGCCCGCCCCCACATTCGCGGATGTTCCGAGAAGCCATCCGTTCTACGGCCGGATCGAGCGGCTTGCGGATGCCGACTCCTGGGGCGGCAATCCGCCCACAAGCGGGTGCAAGACGGTTGGAGGCACCCGCTACTTCTGCCCCAGCGCCCCGCTCACGCGCGGCCAGGCGGCGAAGCTCCTGTGCGCAGCCGCGGGGAAGCCGCCGCTGAACAGCCCCACGCCGACCTTCGCGGACGTGCCTGCGACTCACCCGTTCTACGGCTGGATTGAGAGGCTGACTGATGCCGCGTCATGGGGCGGCACGGCTCCAGCTTCAGGATGCGGGTCTGGCGTCTTCTGCCCCGACGCCACCGTCGCCCGCGCCGAAATGGCGAAGCTGCTGGTTCTCGCTCTCGGCCTTCCTTACTATGGCGGCTGACCGCCAGCCGCCCGGGCGCGGGGGAGGCCTGCTGTGCCGTCAGACAAGGCTGTCGGCGCGAAACCGGGCAGCGATCAGGCCATCCAGAGCTTGACCGCGCAGCCTACTTCTGGTATATAATTCAGTTGGGACAAGGTGGTCGGCCGAGAGGGGAGGCCGCGATAGCTCAATGGTAGAGCGGCTGACCTGTAATCAGCAGGTTGGGGGTTCGAGTCCCCCTCGCGGCTCCATCCTGCGCAGCAACAGTGCGAAGGATGAGTGCGGCCGAGCGAGAGCGGCCATAGTTCAGTTGGTAGAACGCCAGCTTGCCATGCTGGAGATCGCGGGTTCGAGCCCCGCTGGCCGCTCCATCTCTCTGGGATAAGTCTTGCGCCCGTAGCTCAGGGGATAGAGCGTGAGGTTGCGGACCTCGAGGCCGCAGGTTCGATTCCTGCCGGGCGCGCCACCTCTTCCCCGCATCTGCTTCGCAGCCGCTCGCATGAGAAAGCCTTACAAAGTGGCCGCGGCCGTGGTAAACTAATTTGTGTGACATGCCGCCGGCCTTCGCAGCCGAGGTAGCTTCAGCAAAGCTTCTTCGGCGCGGGTGACAGGGCATACAGCACCTGCCAGATACACGCGCCCGTAGCTCAGGGGACAGAGCGGCTGCCTTCTAAGCAGCGGGTCGGGGGTTCGAATCCCTCCGGGCGCGCCATTCATTTCTGACCCCACTTTTGTCTGCCGCATGAGTCCCACCGGACATGCAGCAGCGCAGCGCCAGCGTTACCGGCTCTGCATGAGGGAGCGCAAACGATGGAGATAAGGTCCCGGCCAGGAAGCGCTGGAGATGTTCAGCGGACGACGGCCTCGGTTATGGGCAGGATCCGAGACACAGGCTGGAGGCAATCCGTGACGGTATATTTGTATGAGCCGTCAGGCTCTCTCTCGGCAAGGCTGATGCCTCTTCTTGCCTGTATGATCGTGCCTCTGGGGTCCACGATGAGCCTGACCACGGGGCGCGCCGGGTCTTGTTTACTGGGGCCGCAAATAAGCCCCCACGAGCCGCTGCTCAGCCTTACGACAGCCCCCACAGGATACATGCGCATCATGGCCGCGAAGCGAGTCAGGAGATTCGGCTCGAAATGACCGCGAGCCGCATAGAGCATCCAGCCTACAGCATGTTCAGGGCGAATGGCCGGGCGGTAGGGACGCACCGTCGTCAGGGCGTCATAGGTGTCAACGATATTCACGACGTGGCTGTAAGGGTGCAGCGGCCTCAGGTTCTCCAGCCTGGGATAGCCAGTGTAGTCGTGGCGAATGTGGTGCTCGAAGGCCACCACGGGCGCCACCTCCGGTATGCCCGGGGTCGAGACCAGCATCTTCGCTCCCATGGCAGGGTGAGAGTGCAGTATGGCCCACTCAGCGTCGGTCAGCGGACCTGGCTTGCCAAGTATCTGCTCGGGAACGAAAATCTTCCCCACGTCGTGAAGTATGGCGGCCATGCCGAGGTCCACCATTTCAGGCTCGCTCAGCCGAAGTGTGCACCCGAACACCATGGAGAAAACGCAGACATTGACCGAATGCTGATAGAGATACTGGTCCCACCCCTTTATGGCTGCCAGGCTGAGAAGGGCTGCGCTGTCGTGGAGCACCAGCGCAACCATTTCCTCCACCGCCTGCCGAACCTGTCCAGCGTCAATCTGGCCGTGCTGGGCCACCGCGGTCATTGTCCGCTTGATGGTGTCCACAGCGTCTTCGTAGATCTCCACGCTCGACCGCTGTGATTGGGGCCGGTCTTCAAGGTTCTCCTCTGCAACCTGGATGTGAATTATGCTCTTCTGCGCCATCACGCGGCTAATGCCGCCCGCCAGTTTCAGGCTTGCCGGATCGGCTGCCAGGGTTTCCAGGAAAGCTTCCATCTCCCGGGTCTCGAGACCAGCGACGAAACTGAGTGAGTCCACTCCTCTAAGTTTCAAGTCTTCGGCCAGCGGCACAAGAGTGCCAGCCGTGTGACACAGCGGGAGCGTTCCGTAAAGTATCTGGTCGTCGAGTATGTGGGTAGTAATCGGCGACTGCTCAGCCAGGAGCTGTTCGAGCTCGTTGGAGACGCGGTGGATGCAGCTTCGAGTTACACTGTGGGAAAGGCCGTAGAATACGGCGTTTCTCAGCGCTGCCGAAAGCTGAAGCAGGGCGTCTTCGAGCCTCAGGCTCAAAGCCCACTTCGGCGCCTGCTGCCCGGGCACAAATTCCCTTTCGGCTGCTTGCGTCATGCGTGAACTCGGATTTCCGCGGAGTTTCTGTCCTGGACGGGCCTCAGTACTTCCGCAAGGGCCTGCTGGCAGGCCTCGCGCACTGTCGCGTCTGGGTTCTGCGCGTGCGCTCGCAGCGCCTCAACTGCCGCAGGGCTCCCGATAAGTTTGAGCGACTCGATTGCCGACAGCTTTAGCTGCCTTGCCTGCCGGCCGGCAAGCCAGAACTTCTTCCTTATGACAGCCGCGAGAGCGGCGACAGCATCGTGCCCTTCAGTTCGTCCGAGGGCAACTATCGCCTCGTGCATCATCGCTCGCTTCTCTCTGCCCAACGGGAAAGACAGCGCAATTCGCTTCAGATGGGGAACGGAGGCAGGCGCATGCATCTGCCCCAGCGCAGCTATGGCAGCCCGGCGAACCGCTGGGTGCTTGTCTTGCAAGGCAGGGAGGACGAGTGGGAGCGCCACCTCCGCAGGGGCGCGGCCGAGACAGTTCAGAACATTCAGACGGAGCATGAAATCGTGAGAACTCAGGCCCTGGGCCAGGGCTCTTATAGCGTTCTGAGTGCCCACCCGCGCCAGCACATTGAGCAGCGGAACACTGGAGTGAGAGGTGGCCGTTTGCAGCACGCGCCTCAGGTAGGGCACCGCATCCTCGCCGACACCCACCAACCGCCCTGATATTGCGTGAATCGAAAGTTCGGGAAGCCCTTCCGCAAGCGCGGTGACCATGGTCAGAATGCCCTCTTCTCCGAGGGCCAGCAGCAGCTCGGCAGCGTCTTCGGCCATATCAGGGTCTTGACTGAAGGCCCGACGGCCAAGCTCCAACAGAGCTGGAATTCCTATTGACTGAAGCGAGGCGCGGGCGCGGAGCCTCCTCCACGGAGGGCCTGGCAAGTGGTCCTCCGAGTGATGAGCCAGCCGCCTCGCCAGCTTCAGAGCATGATGCGGCGAGCCGTTGCTCACCAGCACGTCAAACAGATACTCGAGTTTGGTTGCAAGTGCTGAGTATTGCTCAGGGTCTTCTTGCTTCTCCAGCACATCAAGCAGGACCATAGCGAGGTCCGCGGTCGTTTGCTGAGGCTGGCGCCTGAGCCAGGGAAACTCCTCCACGGCGGGGGCAGCAGGGATGCGCATCGCTGCGAGCCCGTCGAGCAGCACGGACAGACGGCTCTTCTTGGTCTCTGCCCCCTGGGCGCGAGAAGGCGCGACCACGGCTTCCACTTCAGCGGTCGCCGCGGCCCTCTTCAAACCAGTCGGCACCTGCATGGCTTCGCTCAAGGCCTGCGCCAATTCTGCCAGGATTTCGTCAATCGTCTCCGGGCTGACACGCCGTTCCTCTGCCCTCTGCTGGGTGGCTGAAGCCTCGAGAGAGAAAACCCTCGGCCTCACAGCGGGCGGAAGCTTCGCAATCGCCTGACGAAAGATCGGCACGACCTCGTCCCAGTCAGGCAGGCACCGCTGCGAGACTATGTTCTCGATGCGCCTGACGACGTGAGCAATGAGGGAAACCTTCCCGCTCTGAAGAGCCTCGGGAGATGCGCGATTGGTGCACAGGATAAGCAGCGAAACCGTTCTGGAAGAATCGTGCAGGACCTCCAGGAGGGTGGCGTAGAGGTCATCGCTCATACTCTCTTCCTCGCCGAGCAAGAAAGCGGCGAGGCTCTCGAGTTCCGGGTCTGCCTGAAAGGCTTCAAGAACGGAAACCTCGGTCTGATCCTCTGGGCGCTTGCCTGCGAAGGCGATCTCGTTGATGGAGACTGCCTCGACGCCCATGGACTCGAGAATGCGGCTGGGCCCTCCCTGCTCTCTCACTTTGCTGGGCGTCATTTCCATGAGGCGCAGCAGCGGAGGCAGTTCAGAAGCGTCGAAGGAAGGCAGTATTGAAAGCGTCTGGATGCCTCTCTGAAGCATGCGGCGGCGGAAAGTCCTCGAATCCGCGTTCTGGGCGTAGAGGCGGTCGTTGACCATCAGGCCCTGGTCGGTGGCCGTGAAGATCAGGCGGCCATGCCTGGCGAGAGCGTCGTGAAAGGCCGCCGCGGTGTTGCTGAAGGACCGCACTGCGATGGGATGGTCTTCGTTGTAAAGCGACAGACTGCGCCTGGCGCCGAAGAAGCAATCCATTGCGCCGGCCAGGTCCTCAGGCAGCGGCGGACACGCAGCATTGTCCGCGACTCTGTGGCTTTCTTCCGTTTCAGACATGCCAAGTGGCTCGGGTGTTGCCAACTACGGTCTTATTCCATAAATCGGCCCAGCAGGGAAGCCCCCTGAGAATAGTTCCATACTTACGGCGTGTGGGCACAAAGTCTTGCAAGAAAGCGACGTCCACCGACAACCTCTCGGCTGTGCAGGGAAGCATGGAGAAGCTGCCGAAGAACCCAGCCTCGGCGAAGGAGCAGAGCATTGCCGTGAATGAACCCACCCCGGCCCGAGTCGTTGTGCGGGTGCAGAGGCTGCCCGAGGGAGAGGGCCTGCCGCTGCCCAGTTACCAAACACGACGGTCGGCAGGAATGGACCTTTTGGCGGCAGTGGAACTGCCGGTGGAGCTGCGGCCCGGCGAGGTGAAGCTGATCCCAACCGGCATTCGCATCGCGCTTCCCGACGGCTACGAGGCCCAGATAAGGCCGCGAAGCGGCCTCGCTCTTCATCGCGGCATCACGGTCTTGAATGCGCCCGGCACGGTTGATTCAGACTACAGGGGCCCCGTTTGCGTCATCATGTATAATGCCGGCGCCGGGCCTTTCGTGGTGAGAAGAGGCGATCGCATAGCCCAGATGGTCGTCGCACCCGTTTGCCGGGCCGAGCTTGAGGTCGTGCCCGACCTGGACGACACAGCCCGCGGACAGGCAGGTTTCGGATCAACAGGCACATCCGGAGGGCAGACAGAATCGGCCGCTGAGCGCGCCGCCGAACTGGAGGAGAGAGCCGATGGATCTTGAGGAGAGGTTTCGCCAGGCGGGGGCAAATGGCGCCGAATTCCGGGGCGCCCCATTCTGGTCGTGGAACGACGACCTCCAGCCCGAGGAGCTGAGACGCCAGGTGAGGCTTCATAAGGAAGCTGGTCTGGGCGGCTACTTCATGCACGCCCGCATAGGGCTCATCACGCCGTATCTTTCGGAGCGCTGGATGGAGTGCATAGAGGCGACCGTTGATGAGGGAAGGAAAGTGGGAACCGCCTCGTGGCTCTACGACGAGGACCGCTGGCCCAGCGGGTCCGTCGGCCGAGTCATAACGGACATGGGGCCGGAATGGCGCCAGAAGAGCATCGAGCTGCTGGAGGCGACGCCGAAGAAGTTCAAGCCTGCTGAGAATCCGCTGGTCACCTTCCTGGCTCGCCGCCAGGGCAGGCCTGCCCGGCCAGGGAAACTTGTTGGCCTCCGGCGCCTGCCCGACCATCCGCCGGCTGGCGGCCCCCCAGACGCGGGCGGCAAAAAAGTCTTCCACTTCTATATGAAAACTCATGGCTATGCCGACACTCTCTCGCCTCGCGTCGTGGACAAGTTCATCGAGCTTACTCACGAGGCTTATAAGAAACGAGTCGGGGCCGACTTCGGGCAGGCTATCCCGGGCGTATTTACCGACGAGCCCAACTACCGGCATGTGCCGTGGACAGAAGACCTTCCCGCCTATTTCATGCAGCGAAACGGATACGACCTGCTGGAGCATCTGCCGAGCATCTTCTTTGAGGTCGGCAATTGGCGAAAGGTTCGCTACGATTTCTGGAGCGCCGTCACTCAGCGCTATGTCGAGACTTTCTCCAAGCGCTTGGGAGAATGGTGCCAGAACAACCGCCTCGCGTTTACAGGCCACCAACTGGCCGAAGACACGCTTTCATCGCAGATACATCACATCGGCGCAGCCATGCCCCATTACGAGTATATGCAGGCGCCGGGGATAGACCATCTGTGCCGCAGGCTCGGCTCGACTCTCCTCGTGAAACAGGTGAGCAGCGCAGCGCACCAGATGGGCGGCCGCCGCGTGCTGAGCGAGACATTCGGATGCAGCGGCTGGAATGTTTCGTTCGGAGAGCTGAAGTGGATAGCTGAATGGCAGTATGTCCTGGGCGTGGATCTGATGTGCCAGCACCTGGAGCTCTACTCTTCCAAGGGGTGCCGGAAGCGCGACTACCCTCCGTCGCTTTATTACCAGCAGCCTTGGTGGCCGCGCTATAAGCTCTTCAACGACTATTTCGCTCGCCTCGGGGCTCTCCTGACGGCAGGCCGCCACCGCTGCGACATACTCATCATCCACCCGATAGGCAGCGCATGGGCGGTGCACGATCCCTTCGACGACACCGCTGTCACCGCTCTCGACGAGCAGTTCAATCGCCTCAGCCTCTGCTTGCTCTCCGTTCACAGAGATTACGACTACGGCGACGAGATGATGATCGAGCGCCGCGGGCGAGTCGAGAAGGATACTTTCCTCATAGGCAGCGGGCGATATAAGGTGGTGGTAGTTCCTGCGAGCGTCTCCCTTCGGCCAAAGGTGGTGGACATGCTGCGCAAGTTCGCTCGGGGCGGGGGGAAACTGCTCTGCGTCTCTCCGCTGCCGACGCTCGAGAACGGCGCTCGCTCCAGGCGGCTTCCAGGTCTGCTCGCGCGAAAAGCCACTGTCGTGGACAACGACCCGCGCCAGATCAGGAAGGCCCTTCTCGGTATGCTCGCGCCGGATGTCATCGTATTGACGCAGGACAGCGAAGACCTGCATGGGCGCTTCGAGCAGGATGCTGGCAGCGTCTATTACCAGCTTCGGGAAGAGGGCCAAAGAAGGATAGTTTTCCTGGCAAACACGGACCTTCACAATGGCGTTGAGGCGGTGGTGCGCGTGCGAGGAGGAGGCAAGGTCGAGGAGTGGGACTGCTTCACTGGTGAAATCCGCCCTGTCCCCTCGACAGCGCGCGGCGGCTATTCAGAGCTGCGAATGGCGCTGGCCCCAGGCGGCTCGAGGCTGCTCGTCTTTGATTCGAGCAAGCCGGCATGGCACCAGACGCCGCCGAAATTGGTGCGCGAGAGAGAACTATCCATCGCGGGCCCCTGGAAGGTCGTCACAAGCGACCCGAACGCCCTTACCCTCGATTACTGCCGCTTCAGGCTCGATGACGGCCCGTGGAGCGAGGAGGCGCCGGTCATCTGGCTTTATCGCAGGCTGAGGGAGGGCCGAGAGGAAGTCGGGCAAGTTTTCGGCAGGTGGGGCTATAAGCCGCCGGAAGAGCGAAAGGAGCCGGAAAAGCCTCAAACTCTTCACATGCGCTTCACATTCCTGTCTGAGCTTGGTGCTGCGGCGCAGGGGCCAGTCTATCTCGTCGTTGAGGAGCCGCAGAGATGGAAGGTAAGCGTGAACGGCAGCGAGGTGACTGCTGATGACGATTGGTGGTGCGACATCTCTTTCAAGAAAATAGAGATAACCGAGCGCCTCGTGCCAGGTGAGAATCTCGTGGATATGTCTGGGCCTCTCACCCGCGACCTCGAGCCCGAGAGCTGCTACATCATCGGCCCCTTCACCGTCGTTCGCAAGGCCGAGCGCTGGCCAGGAGGACCGCCCATGTTTGCTCTGGCCGAGCCTCTGACGGAGGTGGACGGCACAGACCTGACGGCCAGCGGGTTCCCATTCTACCGGGGCAACGCGATTCTTCGCAGCAGCCTGAGCGTGGAGCAGCGCGAAGGGAAATCCTGTTTCTTTGAGCTTGATAGGCCGGATGCAGTGTTGGTCAGGGTGGCAGTCAACGGGAAGAGCGCCGGATGGCTTTGCTGGCCTCCCTGGAGGGTCGAGGTTACGGACCTGCTGAAGTCCGGCGAAAACGAAATAGAGGTAGAGCTTTTCGGGAGCTGCCGCAACCTGCTCGGGCCTCATCACCATCGGGATGGCGAGCTTTTCGCGGTAGGCCCTGGCAGCTTCGTGGGGGGCCAGAGCTGGCTGGAAGACCCAAGGGGCCAGGATGAAACCTGGCGCCACGACTACTGCTTTGTTCCTTTCGGGCTGAAGGGGAAAGCGCGCCTGGTCTTCGAGAGAGCGGCCTGACCGTAGGAGTGGCCCACACAGCGCACGCGCAATGCCATTCAGAGCACCAAGGCACAAGATGTAGGGGCGAAGCGCTGCTTCGCCCGCGGGAGCAGCAGCGCTGCTCCCCTACGGCATCCTGCCAGCATCTCACACGTATTTCTGGGACAGAAGAATAGCTATGGCGACAAAGCAGGCGCCGCCCCTCACAGGACTGGCCGTTCTTTGTGCAGCCCCTCGACGCAGAGGACTGGACAAGGTAGAATTCATCGGGGGTGAGCCATGGACTGGATTCTGGTTGCCTACTGGGTCTGTTTCATGTCGGGGCTGGTTTACGCGGTCATTTCAGCCCTGCTTGGAGGCCTATTCGGGTTCGAGCATGGAGGCATTCACGGCGCACTCACAGGCGGCGATTTCACGCACGACTTCGGCACTGGGGCAGATATAGGCGCAGGACACGGCGAGGCTTTAGCGGGCGCCACGCCCGGCGAGGCGGCTATATCGCCCTTGTCGCCGATGACGCTTGCCATATTCTCCACAACCTTCGGGGGCGTGGGAATCATACTTCACAAACTCTTCAACCAGCCGCTGCTGGTTTCTATCCCGGTCTCCGTGGCGGCTGGATTTGTGGTGGCCGGCGTGGTGTTCGTATTCTTCTACAAGGTTTTCCAGGCGGTTCAGGCCAGCAGCGAGCCGGAGGTGGCAATGGTGGTTGGCCTGCCCGCGGAGGTCACCGTGGCCATCCCAGCCGGGGGAGTTGGGGAGATTGCCTATGTGGCGAGGGGAGGCAGGTTCACTGCCGTGGCGCACTCTGAGACCGGTGCGGAAATCCTTCGCTACAGCCATGTGCGCATCACGAAGGTCGTGGGCAATACCTTCTATGTGGTCCCGGTAGAGGAGCGACCGGCGGCCCCCTGACCAGCGTTGCCGCCGACTTTAGATTTCTCACAGGCCCAAGGGCCTAACGGGAGGGTAAGATGGCAGCTTTTCTCGGCAGAGAGAGCGGAATCATAGTCGTCGCTGTAAGCGGCATAGTTACTGTCGTAATCCTTTTCATCGTTGTATATGCCAGCAGGTATGTGAAGGTTGGGCCCAACCAGGTCCTGGTGATCTCAGGCAGGAGAAGGCCTGTGCGGAATCCCGACGGGTCGGTCTCAAGCGTCGGGTTCCGCATACGAGTTGGCGGCGGCACTTTTGTTTGGCCAGTGCTGGAGCGCGTGGACGAGCTGTCGCTGGAGCTTATAACCCTGGAGGTGCGCACGCCGGAAGTCTATACCGCGCAGGGAGTCCCGATCGTTGTGGATGGCATCGCGCAGATAAAGGTAAGGGGCGATGATGTCTCCATCCGCACAGCCGCCGAGCAATTTCTCGGCAAGACCCAGCAGGAGATAGCCCAGATAGCCCTCCAGACGGTGGAGGGCCATCTGAGGGCTATACTCGGGACTCTTACAGTGGAGGAGGTTTATAAGAACCGCGAGGCATTCGCAGCGCGGGTCCAGGATGTTGCGGCAACCGACCTCGTCAACATGGGGCTATCCGTTGTCTCGTTCACCATCAGAGATATCAGAGACAGCCATGGTTACCTGGACGCTCTGGGCAAACCGCGCATCGCGCAGGTGAAGCGCGACGCCGTCATAGGAGAGGCCGAGGCAGCGCGCGATGCCACCCTGAGGTCAGCCGTGGCCAATCAGGAGGGGCAGCAGGCCAAGTTTGCCGCCGACACAAAGATTGCAGAGGCGGAGCGGGACTACAAGATGAGCGTCGCTCAATACCAGGGGGCGGCGCAGACCAAGCAGGCTGAAGCAGACCTGGCCTACGACCTCCAGAAGTTCAAGACGCAGCAGCTCGTGAGGGCCGAGGAAGTCGAGGTTCAGGTCGTCGAGAAGCAGAAGCAGATAGATGTTCAGGGCAAAGAGGTTGACCGCAGGAAGCTGGAACTCACGGCCACCGTTGAGAGGCCTGCCGAGGCTGACCGGTCTCGGATACAGACCCTCGCGGAGGCCGAGCAGTTTCGCCTTCAAACGACAGCGACGGGGCAGGCCGAGGCGATAAAAGCCACTGGGTTCGCAGAGGCGGATGCAAATAAGGCGAAGGGCTTAGCCCGCATTATTCATGAGGGTTTGTGCAGGGGGCGTGGGAACGAGCTTTTGCGTCGGCGTGGCGTTGGACGGGGGCACTGCGCTTGATAATCCGCGCCAGGCAGTGCGGACGGGTGTGTGTGAGGCAC
>Ga0315280_10000070_pt1 | contig 179315 bp, 136 predicted proteins | sample YL17G06_40_MG_FD_203697 | JGI IMG/M metagenome (GOLD analysis project Ga0315280, IMG submission 203697) | Sediment microbial communities from Yellowstone Lake, YNP, Wyoming, USA - YL17G06_40 | ecosystem: Environmental > Aquatic > Freshwater > Lake > Sediment | place: USA: Wyoming | collected... | reverse complement strand
TAATTCGCTGAGGTAAAATCGCACTCCCTCTTTCAACCGTTTAATCAGTTTGGTGCGCATGGCTTGTTCTCCATTAATATTTAGCTCGTGATGCCTTATAAAGATTTTTTGATTTAAATAGAGGAGGAATCGTCAACCTTAAAGTTACTGATAAAAAGACGCGTCCAACGGGGTTATTGTGTTCGGTCGTAAAGCCATGTCGTAAAGGTGCTAGTGTTGTAAAACTCTTGCCAAAGGTACGAGGAAAAAACCCAGTCTACTCTTGGATTGCTGATGCCATGCGAATTCCAGTAGTTAAGCCAGTTGTTAACCTCTTGGTTTATATTTTTATATGTTATGGTGTAGGATGGCGAACCCGTATTCGTGTAGTAGTTTCCAGACGCGTCTAAAATGCAGATTTTACCTGGTGATACTGGAATGTAAACTGCGGCGTGTTGAGTTATAACTATCACTTCCGTCCATATTGTTTCGTTGGAGTATGCTAAGATTAGGCTTGTTAAGAGAATGGCCATATCTTCACAGTCGCCTTTCCTCAAATCCAAAGTTTCAGTGGGGTACTGCCACATTTCTGGCCAGTTAATCAATGTTCCGTTAGGTTGATCGGGTAGAAGGGGGTAGTCGCCATCGCTACGATATTGAATGTTGCCTCTAACCCATTGGTATATCAAGAAGGCGTCTTGCCAAAACTCGTTCCAATCACTTTGATTTGCCCATCCCCCTGTGATCTCAAGCATTTTAGCAACCACCGCGCCATTTGAAGAAGTTATTAATTTGGTCTCGTCAGAGGTGGGGTGTAAACTGTGAAGGTTTACTTCTTTCACTAATTGGGCGTAGGCCTCAACAAAAAGATGATGAGTCTGTACCGTGTTTTGATACTCCATGTTCAACTGGTTGTAATTGTTTTGAAGCGTAGTGTAGTTCGCCGAGAGCTCAGAGAACGCTTTATGAAGCGTACTGTAGTTTGCCAAGAGCTCAAAGAACACTTCAACTGTGCTGGCGTGGGTGCGGTTCAATTCCGCAAAGTTTTCTTCCAAAGCATTGTATTGTAAGAGGGTGTCGGTGTAACGTTGTGAGACGTCGGAGTACCTTGCCGCCATTTCCATGTAGGTTTCGTTAAGAACGGCAAATTCGTTTGAAAGCTTGTTGAAGTCGGAGACAAGAGTGTAGTAACTCGAGTTTAAAGCAGAAAACTGGTTTGATAATGTTTCATACTTAAGTTTCAAAGCGGTGTTTTCCTGCTGAAGACTAGCGTATTGACTGTATAACCACGAGCAAAAGAGGCTTTCACCAAGAAGTATACACAACAAGAGAATAATAACTGCATAGCGACTGTTCATGTCTTACTCCTAGTTATATGATAGCACACACTTATTTAAGGATTATTTAGCAGACGAGTCGCTGAAACGTGCGAGCTTCCTCGCAAGACGGTGAAAACCAAAACATTTAAATTGTGTTGAAAACATAAGTCTGTTGAGAACGCGATTTGGGGGACAACTGCTTTGTTCAAAAAGACCTTAAAAAAACGCACGTATAAAATTATAGTTGAAGAAGTCCGCAAGCACTTAGAGGAAAAAAGGAAGAGGGCAAAGATGGTAAACCTACTCCTTTCATTTTCTCCAACGATCTGTGCACTTTGCTGGACGACAAGCCTAATCTGCACCATCGTTTCGTTTCCAGGCAAAGATGATTTGACCTTAATACTGTTTCCAGTTACAATTGCTTTTGCAGTGCTCAGTTTTTTTGCTATTTATCATGCACTGTCCAAAACATCCAAAGTGTCACTGAACCTATTGTTGAGGTACGGATCGCTTTTACAGAGAGTCCCGCTTTCAAAAAAAGATGATCAAAGCGTTGTAGACGTTTTTGAGCGGCTAAAGAAAAGCTATGATGCAGGAAACATTGCCTTGGCCATTACCGCGCTTTTCATGTTAATGTATCCAGTAACCCTTTATACTGGTGCCTTTATTTTCCCACTAATAATTAATCGACGTTTAAAAATAAATCGCGAACTAGAAGAGAAATGTTTTGCTATAATAAGAAAGGACGTAAACGCGTTTCGAGACCCCGTCATCGCTAATTTTATGAAGTTGCGAAAACCGATCGTTTGTTTCAGCAACCGTAAAATCGTGGCAACAACTCTTTTCTCATTTAGCATGCTTTCAGGCTACTGGCAATTCAAAACAACTAGAATACTCGAGGATTTAACATGAAAAAACTGAGGTTTTGGCTCTGGTTGATTTCCATTGGCATAATTGGTTCGATAGTTTACACAACAAACCTTTTGCCTGCCTCAATTGCAGGGGTCATTTGGCTGGCTTGCTTTATAGCAGATATTTACACAACTAATAGGTTATATCATTCAGATAAATCTTTTCTGAAAAACGAGCGAAACACGTTTTTCGTCCTTTTTCTAACGCAAACTTCCTCGTTTAAAAAAGCAGTGTTGCTCTTTGCATTAATAGTTGAACTTCCCTTGTTTGCCCTGGCGTTTCTGTTTATTTTTCTTTTGTTTGCGGGCTCACTTTTAACAACGGCCTCAGCTGTATTCGCCGTATTTGGATACGCTCATCTGACGGCAGCGATAATTAACAGCAGGTGACGCGCTCCCACCCCTAAAGGGCGTGGGGCTTCCCGCTCACCTCTGCTAACAACTTTGAACAAGCGAAAGATATTTATTGATGTTTTGCCTCTTTAATCTGTTGGGTATCGTAGATGACTTTGTTTAAGGATATGCTTGAAAAAATGCTGCAACAAAGAGGAGTGTTAGCTCAAGATCAAAGGTTAAACCGTCGGGTAATGGAGCTAGTGGTTGAAGACTGTGCAAACTACATTAAAATAAACCAGAAGAAAAAAACGGTTGAAAAGGATGAATTGGAACTGTTGAAATTTTTGTATAAAGTAGATAAAGTCTACTTCGTTCCTAAGAAGCTTCCTGCCTTCAAAGAAGAAATTGGCGTGTGGTCTGGGCTCTGGACCAAAAAATGGTTCGAACGTGTTGTGGTCACCACTAACAAACTGCCATCAACTCCTACCTCAACTGTTGAAATTGAGGAAAAATTAAGCCGCTTGCAAATGAGAGAGAAAATATTGGCACAACTAGTTTTAGTAACAATTGAGTGTGGAGAATTTTGTGGAACCAAGCTTCTACCCGTTTTAGCAGTAAAACAGCAGCTGACAACAACAACCGAAACTAACCCCCTCAAACTTCTTCAAACCTCTGCGGAAACAATACGAATTTTATCACAAACTCACGGTCCCCTAATCTATCTTACCCTTTGACACGAGACAACCATTTTTAAACTAGGGTGGAAAAAGTCAAAAACCCGCCCTTTCAAAAAAGTTAGAGCGAAAGGTTTATTTCATGGCGTTCGCTTAGATCTTCTTGTGGTGAGCGAATGGATCGCTACCTGCTCAAAAAGGTGGCGTTTAAGCTTTTTATTTTGCTAGTTTACCTCCTACCAACCTTGCTTTTCATTGACATCGGGATCAAATGGGCTGATGCGAGGCTGTATCTACCTCTCATTCAAAAGCCACTTGCTTTCGGCGCCGAGTTAAATGCGGAGATAACTACCCTTGGAGGAAGCTTTTTGCGGTTAATTTTGGCTTACTTCATAATTGGCGTTTTTACGGCATCAAAATTCAAAAGGCGAAAAAGCGCTTGGTCAACGACCTGCAAAATAGTTCTAACAAACCTCTGCTTTGGCCTAGTCGCGGGAGTCATATGCGTTGCACTAGACCCAATAACGAAGGGACCGCTGGACGTGAACTTTATTAACTCCATTTCAAAGATTTACTTCTCAAGCTACTGCACCAGCATGTTTTCGATTTGGGGCAAAGTTTCAGAGCCCATAATCAATGCCTTAACACAAGTGATTTTGGCCCCGTTAATACTGATCTTCGGAGGTGAAACCATAGGCAGAATTCGTTTATACGATCGCCTTGTCCTATGGAGTGGCCAGTTTAAACTCGAAGGACAGATGGTCCCTCCAATAGAACCGGTTGAAGTTGGTTTTGCGGATAACGGGTCTAACTTTGTCTTGCAAACCCATTCAAGCGGCGGCAAGGCAGTAAAGCCCGACCAGAAGGTAGCAATCAATCAAAGCGTGGATACGCAACGTAGCCCAGCAAAAGAAGTTGATGAGGCCATTCTCGCGAAGAACCAGGAAAATGCCGAGCAAAAAGTTCACCAGTATATCATTTAAACCAAAAACGTTTTAAGGGCATGAAGACAAACTATAAATAGCCGTGGTGAATGTTTATTAAAATAGGTGTTAGTACTTGATGAGTTTGGCATGGCAAAGCTTTCGGCAATATTATTCGCGGCTCGGCGAGATCCCTCTATCTGAATTGCCGAACCGGGAGTTTGGCTTCCTCTTTTTCGACAGGCCAGGAATGGTTAGACACGAGCAGTTTCCAACGTTCAACAGCTTGAAATATTTTTTGCGTTCAAACGTTCCCTTGCATGTTTACCACTCAAGCGCACTATACCACGATCCTACTGCAGAGATGCGAGATAAAGGATTAATAAGTGCAGATTTGATCTTTGACATTGACGCAGACCACCTTGAAACCCCCTGCAATAAAATGCATGATGTTTGGTTGTGTTTAAAATGCAAGAGGGTTGGAAACGGTAAGGCACCTGAAAAATGTCCCCAATGCGGTAATGAAAAAATTTCTAGTCAAACGTGGATCTGTGAGCAATGCTTGGAAACTGCAAAAGAACACACGATCAGATTAATCAACATTCTGCAAGAAGATTTCGGCATCTCCAAAAAAGACATCTTGATTTTCTTTTCTGGTCACAGAGGATACCATGTTCACGTAACAAGCGAGGAAGCTAGACTTCTTGGAGGCGATGAACGGAGAGAGCTAGTTGACTACGTCTCTGCGACGGGAATGAGTTTGCAGTACCATGGCTTTCAAGAAGTTAAGGAAAACGCGGCTATGCAAAATTTGTCTCCACCATTCGGCTGGAACCTTCGAGTTCTGCAAGGGGTTAAAAAAACAATTGAAACAAGCAGTGTTGAGAATCTGGTTGCTATTGGACTACGGCGTAAAGTGGCTGAAACCCTCTTTTCGAACAAGCAACGGTTAAAAGAGGCGATAAGACCCGACCGGCCGTGGCCGTTTCTCAAAGGAATGGGTGCCGAAAGTTGGAAAAAAATAGTCGCCCGCATAATTTCTCAGCAGGCATCAATTGTGGACTCGGTTGTAACTGTTGACCTGCACCGATTAATAAGAATGCCACAAAGCCTGCACGGAAAGACGGGTTTAAAAGCGTCTCCTGTTGAAAACCTTGACTCTTTCGAGCCGTTAACCGACGCGGTGGCATTTAAAGACGGAACTGAAAAAGTCCACGTCATAAATTCGCAGCCGATAAAGTTTTTAGGATCTCAATACGCGGCGATGATAAACACGGACGTGGTTTTGCCGACGGGCCTTGCACTACTGCTTATCTTGAAAGGAAATGCAGTGGAGGTAAAGAGATGAACGCCGAAAACGACGAACTAGTAATAATTGAGGAAGTGTGCCAGAGAGCAAAAAAGGAAAAAAAACTTTACGGAAGCGACCTTCTGATATTATTTCAAAGGTTTGATGTTCGGCTAACCAAAGCTTTAGATCTGGTGCGCAACGCCAAAGTTTCTTTGCACGTGTTTAAACCAAGCGAACGAAAAATGTGGGTGGTAACAGGAGAACACGGGGAATATTTAATTCTCCCATATGCTAAGTTTTGTTCTTGCAGTGATTTTTACTTTCAAATAACTAAAGAGCTGAAGGTACGTGTCTGCTACCACTTAATTGCCCAAAAAATTGCGCAGCTTCTAGATGTTTATCAAAAAGAAGAGCATGGCGACGAAGAATATATGCCCCTTCTTAAAAAAGCTACTTCAGTGACGTCCTCCCCAGCCTGAAGGCTGGGGCTTCCCGCTTCACCGCAAAAGCTTGCCGCAAAGAGGGTAGAGGCTTCTGCTCCACAGGCGTGTTCACCCACCGTCCATGGGCATAGCTCATCCACAACAGGACAAGCGTTTCAACGATTTTCGCCGAGTTCTGGTCCCGCGGAAGCACTTCGCCGCAGACGGGACACACGTGAGTTCTATCGCCTAATTGCTTGGGCACCCACGACAGGCACCTCCAGCAGAACTGACTCGTGCCCCAAGGGTCTACGGGTATGAAGTACTTGCCTAACACGCGAGACTTAAACTCCGCCTTTCTAACGAACTGGCTCCACGCCGCGTCCATAATTGACTTGGCCAGCCGATGGTTCCTGAGCATGTTTTCCACTTTTAATCTTTCGAGGCCAAGCACATCCGCATTAGCGTACAGCAGCGCGATGACTTGGTTTTGTTCGTTGCTGCGTTGGCGGGCAACGTGCAGGTGAAGACGCGCCAAACGAACGCCGAGACGCCTCCAGTTTCTGGAGCCTTTCTTCGCCTTTGAAAACGCTTTTTGCAGGCGCTTAATCTTGTTCTCCATTCGTCGTAGAAACTGGGGAGCGTCAACGCTTGAACCGTCCGCCAGTGTGAGAAACTTTTCGAGGCCCAAATCTCCGCCGGCCACCTTTTCAATCGGAATCTGCCAAAGAGGCTTTTTCGGTGGTTCATCCGCCTCGCAGCTGAAGCAGGCGTACCAACCGTCTGCTTCCCGCTTCACCGTCAACGTTTTCACTTTGCCTTCGACGGGCCTATGCATGAAAATCCGAACTAAACCAACCTTGGAAATGTATAGTTTGCCCACAAGTTCCGTTCTTTTTCCACGCTTAACTATTTTTCCCTCCAGCCTGAACCCTAACTGAGGATACGTCATTGAACGGTACCTTTCTTCTTTTTTGGGTTTGGGAAACCGTGTTCTACCCTCGAAATAGTTTTTGAAGGCTGCGTTCACTCGGGCAGCGACGTTTTGGGCTGCTTGGCTGTGAGTGTTGTTCCTGTGCTTGAGCGCCAGTTTTCGAAGGTTGTTCAGTGACGAATGCTTCTCCATTTTCTCGTTTCTTAAAAGGTTGTACAGGTCGCACAGTGCCCGCAGTTGGCCGTCCATCACGGTTTCCTGCTCTTCGGTTGGGTAGAGGCGGTACTTGAATGTTCTCAGCACGCAGACCACAACCATCAATAGTCTTGGAAGATATTTAAGCTTTGCCATTCATCCCACGCCTAAAGGCAAGGGTCTTCTGGCCGATTTTAGATAAAAGAACGCAATGTTTAAAAGGAACGAACAACCTTTAAAAGTTAGGAGAAAAAATGCCGCCTCTAAAACGCCCCAAAACAAAGCGAAAGAAATATTTGCTTGGAATCTTTGCGATAATACTGATTTTGCTTACGCTGCTAACCATTTTTCCAATGGGGGGTACGCCTAAATCTAGAGTGTGGTTGGTGGGGTTGAGTACAAGCGGGCTGAAAATGATAAATTCGTATGGCTTGAAGCTTGTCTCCGCCGCTTTTCTGTCTCAAATTCCCGCAGCATACAAGTATTCCTTTGCCATGGACGGTAACACACTCTACATTGGTTTAACCTACGGCGGAGCGCAAGTGTATCGCGTCAACTTGAAGAAGGGCACTTTTGACACACTTACAGTTTCTAGCACAGGTGATCTTCGCGACTTGAAGGTTACTGGACGCAGTTTATACGCTTTAGTGATGGATTATGCTTCAGGAACATCCCTTCTGGTACAGATAAGTTTAGACACGTTCACAGTTCTCCAAAGATTCCACCTTGAAGCGTTTGTTAAAGGAACCCCATACAAACTTCAATTGGTTTCCAACGCTGCTTATGTGGTTGCATATAATTCCACATCATTAGTCAGTTCGATAGCGTATATATCGTTGCCTACAATGAACAACTATTTCGCAGTGCAAGTTCCAGTGTCCGCAGCCACCAAGTTGGACACGGATGGAAACAAAATTTACGTGCGAGGAAACGATGAGGTTGCAATTTATACCTGCACTCCACCATTAGATTATGTTGGAAAGGTCAGCTCCATCTTCGGTTATGGAGACGTTTTGTGTTTGAATGGTAAGATATATGTTGCGGGAAGCACTTTGGATTGGAAACCTGCAGTTTACGTTCTTAAAAGCAGTCCTATAGGTGTTGAACAAACAATTTTGCTTTCCACAAATTCTGGGGCGGCATTGAACTTGGCTTCAAAAGACTCGACAGTTTACGCCTTCGCTTTTTCATCAGGCGTTGGATGTTTCCTAAGCGACGTGGCTGAAGAACCCTCAGAGCAATTCACGATGCCCAACACTGAAAACGAATTTCCAACGTGCTTCTTCTTTTTAGAGGGGGAACTAACTCTTGGGAACTGACACTAAACTATTAGCTAAATACCCGTTCATAAAAGAGGCGAACGAGTTTTTAAAACGGTTAGACATAAAAACCAACGATTTGGCTAAACCCGAATACCAACCAATAATTAAACGAGCTCTTTTGAGGGTGACAGAGGCCATAACAAAACTTCAAATAACTCCTGGATCAAATGTTGAGGTTGAGGTTCTTTCGTTTCCAGTTTCCATAATGTTGATTGCGGCAACGGGGAATCCTTTTGTAGTTAGGCGATACGCACTTGCTGAATCGCAGAGGGCATATGCAAACCTGAAAAACGAAAATAACCAAACCCTTGAGCAAATAGCAAAAGAATTCTGGAGCAAAGCAGATGTTAATATCGCCATGCCAAGCTATCAACTAAAATACCCTATCTTTTTGAAAAACTCCGTGGCCATGAAACACGAGAAGTGGAAACTCGCTAACCGCGTGGTGTCTAAAGGATTAGTGTATGTGACCCGAGATGAATTCTGCCGACTGTTAAGTGAGGAAATTCGCAGACATATTGAAACAAAAACTAATAGTCTTGGAAAAGTCAGCACTCCCTTTAAAGAAGAAGTAAAAACCATAATAGAAACGATGGAAAAACATTTACCCCCAAGTTTCAAAGCACCTGAAAGCGTAGAAACCGGGGCTTTTCCACCATGCATCCGCAACCTTTACAATGCTGCGGCTAACGGAAAACACTTGGGACACGCAGAAAGATTCACTCTCACGTCGTTTCTAGCAAGAGTAAACATGCCTGTTGATCAAATCGTAACCCTTTTCAGTCACTTCTCCGATTTTAACGAGTCACTAACACGATATCAAGTGGAGCACATAGCAGGCCAAACCGGTGCAAAAACAGTGTATAAACCACCAAACTGCCGAAAGCTTAAAACCCTCGGAATATGCAAAAACCCTGACGAACTATGCAAAAAAACGTATCATCCATTGTCTTACTACGAACGTAAATTGAACTTAATTCAAAAGAAATAACTTTTTTCTCCTACGGATCCAATTTGAATGCGTTGAAACCAAGGATACAAGTTCAGTAACCAATGCTAAACTGCTTGTTTCAATTTCTTCAAAACCGAAATCGTTTTTGACAACTGCTCTGTTATCATCAACGGATGCTGTTTCAGCGGATGTTTGCTTTGTTTCCGTCTACAAGCTGGCGGCTTGGAAACCACTAGCAGGACAAATTTATAGCAAATTTTTTAGCTCGGACAAACTGCGAATCAAGTGGTTTGGTATAGGCGAAAGATTCCACATTCTGCGTTGAACCAGCACAGTGGTCATTCCTGCTGCCTTGGCGCCTTGAATGTCTGTAAAAGGTTTGTCACCTACAAATATGCATTGTTCGGGTTTCAAATTTAGTTTTTTGGCTGCTAAGAGCAGGCCTGATGGGTGAGGACGAATCATTGTGCCTGACTCGCCAGCAATTACTATTACATCTAAGAGTCGGTCTAAACCGCAAGTTTTAATTCTATCCTTCTTCAATAGTGAGATGCCATCAGTATCCGCAACTATTCCTAGTTTGTATCCTTCTTTTTTCAAGTAATATAGTGTTGATAAAGCGTCTGGGAAAAGCTGGCTTTCCTTTACAAAAGTTTTCCAGTAAGCTTCAGTCAAAGAACGGATGAATTTTGGTGTCGTGTTAAATCCCCACTCTGAAATAAAGTTAACCCACCAAGAACTACGATCGTAAACCAAATTTTTCAGTTCCCGATCAACAAATTGCATCAAAAGCGCCTCCGAATCTTGATGTAGGAAGTTTCTTTTTTTAGCAAAAGGCAATGCCATGATTAGTTTTGCAACTTGTTTACACGCTTTTTTATGGGCTCTTGTAGTATCAAGCAGAGTTTCATCTAAATCAAACAAGACTCCTTTAACGTCCAATTTCAATGATCTTTCGCCTCCACAAACAAGTAGTTCTGAAGCAATTTAAAGCTTTAAACAAAAAGCTCGATGTGTTTCAGCAACGTAGAAACCCGTGAGCTACTCCCGCCTAAAGGTCGGGAGGTTCCCGCTTCAACGGTGAAACTTGCCCGCACGCCTAGGAGAATGTTAAAGTATTTTAGCATGAGAGTAGAAGTCTCTTTCTTAGCAGGCGTAAACTGACGACTCTTGGTTGCTGCAACCAAGTTAATTCAAAACCAAAACATAAGGCTTAAATATCGTGAAACCTTAATATTTGATGTGGTTCAGATGCAAGTTCCTGTGACTAATTCAAACGCTAAACCAAAGGTAAAAAGCAAACGTCCAAGCCGAAAACATTTAGTGACTACTCCGGAGCAGGCAAAACTTGATATCTGGAAAACTGGCGAGAAAGAAGAATTGAAGATAGGTGTGTTCAGCGACACTCACGTCGGCTGTGCAGTTCCAAAAGCTATTGGCGACGCGAGGCGCGAGGCGTTCAGAAGGGCTTTCTCAACAAGCATTAACATATTTATCCAAGAGAAAGTTGCTTATGTAATGCACGTTGGCGACCTTTTCGAAAGAAGAACCATGCTTCCAGAAGACTCCGTTTTTGTTAAACAGGAACTTCAACGGCTTGTTGACGGTTTAAACGGTAAAGTTAAAATTTTGATCGTGCGTGGAAATCACGATGGCATCGTTGAAAACAGTGTCTTGGACTATGTTAAACACCCGCTTGCGGAATACTTTGTTGTTTTGGGAGAAAGAAGTTTGGTTGGTGAGCCGGAACTTTTTGAAGATGAAAAAATCGCGGTGCAAGGTCTCGGCTACACTGCTTACCCCGTTGCAAGATGGGGCGAAGTAAAAGCGAAAGTTCAAGAGCAGTTTGCAAAGTCAAAGGCAAAGTACAAGTTCTTTTTGTTCCACGCTTTTATAGAGAGGCAGCTTGGCTTACCGTTACAGGTGCCTAAACATCAGGTTTTAACGTTCGACCAGTTTGTGGGGTTGCGGGTCAACTACATTCTTTGCGGGCACCAACATAGAACGACTCCCATGATAGCTGTTGACGGAATTTCAATTTTAACGCCTGGCGCCACGGAAGCAGTTGAGCTTTCTGACGAATCGGTGCATGGAGTGTATATTTTAACTTTGAACGGTGAAGGCAAAGTCGACTTCAAACCCATAGCTCCACTGCATAAACTAAAAAACCTCGTGTGTGGAGGCGTTGGCGAAAAGCATGATGAAGAATGGTACGTCAACAACGGGCTGGCGCTCGCGAAAAACGAGATTGAATTAAACGTGAGTGACAAGTTGATTTTAAGGTTGCTTCTTGAAGGAACAATTGAAGGAGACAAATATCACGTTGAAGACAAAATTTCAAGTGCACTAACTCTAATGCGAAAAGATAAGCCAAACATCATTTATCTTGAAGTGAAAAACGACTTGAACATGCCCATAATTTCAGTTGAACTAAACCTTGGCGAACTGAAAAGCGAAGTATATTCCAAAGTGTTTGAAACATTTTCTGATGAGAAAAAGACGGAGGCCATAGAGCTAGCAGAGGAAGTTGAGTCCATGCTGGAAGAACACGCGAGCTCAGTCACGGGGTTGTTAACTGATTTTCACAGGCGCAGAGTTGCTGATAAATGGAAAAAAATACTGGAGGAACCGTAAATGACAGGCGTAATTGAACAGATAGATCTTGAAGGTTTCGAAGGGTTTAGAAAAGCGACGGTAAACTTTTCACAGGGATTGAACCTTATCACGGGCCGAAATGGAGTAGGGAAGAGCACGATTCTTGATGCTATCTTCTTTGTTTTATACGGTGAAGTTCCAGAGGTTGGAAAAGGGCTTTTAGTATCCCGTCTCGTCAACGCTGACCGTAAAGTTTCGGTGCGGATTGTTTTTAACAGTCCCATCACGAATCAAAAGGTTGAGGTTTACCGATGCGGCGGACTAGTCGCGGAACAGGGGGGTGGTTTCCGAATGGAGAAACAGTGGTTAAAAATTGATGGTGTAGAAGTGACTGTTGGAAGCGACTCTGAGCTTCGAAGACGCGTCAGCGACCTTATCGGGGTCGGCATGAAGAAATTCTTGAACTTAGTATATGTTAGGCAGGGCGAGTTAAACCGCATTTTAAGGCCTAACATGGATGAGATGGATCACATTTTAGGTATTACGGTGTTGAAAGAGCTCATGGCAGAGTTCGAACTTTTAGCAAGGGAGTATAGATACTACGAAGGTAAAGAAGTTGAAACTACACTTAAAAACATACAGGAACTCGTGATGCCTCATTTAACGCAGCAGCGTCTGTTAACAATGCAGGAGTTTGACCGGGTAAAAAAGGAAGTTGATGCTATTGAACTTGTTTTGGCAACGGTAAAATCCGCAGAGTTTCTACAGTTGATCAGCAAGATTGAGGAACGCGACAACTTTTTAAGTCAGCTGACGCAGGAAGAAGCGAAAATTCGTTTTATGTTACAGAAAAGCGAAGCAGAAACGATCGGGGAACTAAACCAAAAGATAGCCCAGTTTGACTTAAAACCGATGGAAAACGAGGTTGAACAGTTAAACAACCAGCTTTTGGCTTTAACCGAAAGACGTAATGCCCTCAACGTTAATCTGGCCTTGGTGAAAAGCATCCTTCAAAAATACAACATAACTTCATTTGACGAGTTGAAAAATCTTTCCGCAAGCTTTGAATCAAGACGAAGCGCGCTTGAAGGCGAGAAAAAACAGTTTGATCTCGAATTTCAGACGGTTGAAACCCGCCTAACTGAGGTTCAGGGAACAGTAGCTTCCGTTGAAAAGGAGCTTGCTGAACATTATCGACTAATCGCGGAAGGCGCCGTTGTATGTCCAACCTGTAAACAGGCGGTGTCGCCAGAACTTCTTGAAAAACACATCGACATTGAAAGAACAAAAATAGTTGAGTTGAGCCCCTTGCTTGATCAATTGTTAAATAGGAAAAAGGAGTTGAAAGAAAAGTTAGATCAAATCAAAAGGGGGATAGCAACAGTAGAGCAGGAGTCTCTGGTGATAGGTGACGAAATAAACAAGGCGTTGGTTTTATTGCAGGGAACTACGGTGAGCGAAATGGAACGTCAAATCATCGACTGCAATGAGCAACTAAAGGGTTTGGAGCAGAAACATATTTCCGCAGTAAACCAGTACACAACGGTTAAAACTCGGCTAAATGAACTTGTTGAAGCAAAAAAAATTATTACTGAAACCGCAACACACGTTTCCGAAATCAACATGAACCTATTGAAAACGCTTGAAACCGTAACCCAACTAATGCAAGGAATTGGTTTGCAGTTCAGCGCTAATGACAAAGACTTGAAGATAAAAGTCGCTGAAAAACTTCCGTTAACCACCGACGAGATCCTAGCAAAACAAAAGATACACGACGAAAAATTAGACGCACTTCTAGAAGCTCAACGCAGACTTGAAGAAACGGATAAACAAATAAAAACGCAACAGGAGGAAGCAAACGTCTTAACAGACCGACTGAAACAAGCGCAAGCCAGTGAACTTTTGATGAGTCGACTGGCAATAGCGATTGAAAACATCCGCAAAAACACTCTGCAACACATAGCGCACCAAGCATTAACCTTTTTCAACGACCTCACTGACCAAAACATATACACTTCATTTGAAATCAGCCCTGAAAACTATCACGTCTACGTTTTCCCTGAAAACCTACACACAAAAATACCTGCAACCAGAACTGGGGGAGGACATCAAACTTTAATTGCACTCTCACTACGCTTGGCAATACTTCAGGTCTTAGGCTTCCGCCACTTATTAATACTGGATGAACCTACTTACGGCGTTGACGCGGCAAACACAACTCAATTACTAAACCGCCTAACTGAAACCGCACAAAGCATAACCCAAATGATCCTAGTCACCCACTATGGATTAGGAGAAGAAGCTGCCGCAAACATTATCCATGTTGAAAAACAGGCAGATGGCACATCAATAATTAAAACCTAAAATCAAGGCTTACTGATCGTGATTTCCATTGTTGCCCAGTTAAGCACAATGTTGCCCGCAACGTTGTTGAGGACGGTTAAACCATACTGGGTGTCCAGAACGCTTGTAACAACGAAAACGGCTTGGCTACCGCTCATCAAGTACGGAAAAGCGTATGTCCACCTGTCCGTTGCCCAAGTCATCGCTGTGCCGTTGAGAAAAAGCGCTCCGCTGCTGCCTGTGAATTGAGTGCTGTCGTACTCGTATATTGTCGTGTACCACACTTTTCCTCCCGTGTCCACATCGATCGTGTTGCCCACGATTCCGCAGGCAGTTATTTTAATTCGGTCCCCTATAACTGCTGTTGTGTCCGCGTCAACCGCGTCCGCGTCCGTGTAATCTGTGTCTGCCATGTTGATATAGGCGTGGTAAGTGTTTGACTGAACAGCATTTGGAATGGCAAAGCTAACGCTGAACGCCCCATTCACTGTTGTTGTGGCCGCGGCTTGTGAGGCGTGAACAGAGTTGTGGATGCTGACGCTTGTGAACTCGGCATCTGGCGGGTAAGATGTTGAAGCCGTGTTGCTTGCAGGATCATTTCTGTAGTAGACTGTTCCTGAAATTGTTGTTGTTCCGCCAACGTTAATTCGGCCATGGTCTGAAGTGAAGCCTGACGTGACAAGTCGGGCAACAACATCAAAATAGTTCGTTTGGGCCGTGTTCGTGTTCGAAGCGCCAGCGGCATCTACAACATACAACTCGATTGACAAACCCAACTCTTCGGTTGCATCCCATTGAGGCTTAAACTTCCAGCTTATTGTAATAGTGGTGCCTGACCTTGTTGCAACTGAATTTGAAATATCCAAGTCCCATGCTGCCGAGCCTTCTTGAATGTTAAAAGTGTTGTCGTCTTCGTGATACTGAAATCTAGCTCTGACAGTTGCTCCTTGAAGCAGCCTAAACTCACAGTAATGAATGTCAGCATATCCGTTTGCATCTGAATGAACTGAAGAGCCAGTATACCATTTCTTTTGGGCATAAAGATTGTTGAGGTCATCCATACCTGCATTAACCTCAACATAGACTTGGGTGAAATAAGTGGATTGAGTACCACCAGGCCGGCATATATTTTCTCCTATTTGTAAACTGTCTACATCACTCCACGTCCACGCTACACCTGTTTTAGGATTGGTAGTCCATTGATTTGAGTAAGTAGTCCAAATACTGGTTAGGAGTATTTCCGCACTTTCGTAAGCCGTTCCACCCGTTTTAACGGCAAGTTTTAGTGTCGCTCTATCTGGACTGGCAGCATAAGTTCGGGCGCGACCATACACTTTAACAAAGTTTATTATGCCCGCTGGACCCAAGTCTTCAACATTGTATAAATCTCGCTGCCAAGTGCCCGCGGGACTAGCAGGTTCCAGATAGGTTGTGTCCTCGTCTGCTACGATTTCATCTACTTTTAAGTAATGAGAAAGACCATCATTGGGCTCTTGATAGGCTATATTTTGCTCATCGCCAACGGCATTCGGCCTCAAAATCTCAATATTCATTATTGAACCCGCGCCGTTGGTTGGAGCAGTGTTGGGTGTTTCTTCGCTTCCCCAATCGAGCAAATGGTCTCTTCCAGTTTCGTACGTGGCTTTAGTCCAAGCGGCAGTTCTTGCTACATTCGATAGTCTTCCTTCATCAATTATACCGTTCATCCACTCTCTATATGGTGGATAGTCCGCCAAAACACCAAGGTAACATGGTCTGTCACTAACTGTCAAACTGCCTGTTACAGCAACAGAGTTATCTTGAACACCATTTATATATACCCGCAGGTTACTTCCGTCATAAACCCCTACTACATGATACCAAGTTGCAACTACTACAGAACCAAGACTAGTATATGACGATGGAGTTAAGCCGTAATGCAGCAAGCTAATTTTACCAGCACCGTTATTCTGAAAAGCATATCCATTTCCCGTTTGTGCGTTTTGACTGCTTATAAAATTCTCCCAAACATTTATAACATTCATTTTTATCCAACATTCGAGGGTAAACGCCCCAGTAAACCTAAAGTCGACAGTTGTTCCCAAATTAATCCAATCTGAACTGAAGTCTTGTCCTTTATCAATTTTGCCAGTTGCTTCCAACGGATTATTTGCTGATAACTTTGCACCATCATGGTCAAAAGAACCCGAATCTGCTACTGTCGAAGTAGTCTTGTCTTTTAGATGATAAACCCCTTTAAAATTAGCGTCCCAAACAGCCATAGCGGGAGTTGATTCCGGGTCGCCAACGTAAGCCGTGTTGTCCGCCTTAGTGTTGTCATAATACAAGTATAAATCTGTATCAACAGTAGCGGATATGCTTGGAACCTTCACCCACAACCAAGCTTTACTATTCGCTGGAATTCCGCTATCATACCTCCATTTTTCAACCTCTACGTAACATTGAGTCGTTCCATCAGCAGTTGTAACTGCTATTTTTAACTTGTTAGCACCTACCTCATTAAAAATAAATATAATGTTGTCGGCGAGTCTTCCTGATGAGGAACCAAGATAAAGTAAAATTGGGAAGTTGGACAGAGTAGCGTCTATATCAGTATTATCAATTGTAAGTTTTACTCGCTTTGCCCATCCTGTGAGCCAGCCTTCTCCCGCTCCTATCGGCTCGCCTGTTGACTGAAGAAGCAGATAGCCCGTCGTGCTGCCAACCAGTATCGTTGCTAGCACTAAAACGCCAAGTAAGCGGCTGACTGCAGACGTTTTGAACATACTCATCAAACAGTTAGAGCGATAAGCCAATTTAAAGTTTTACTGAAAGTTGACTAACGCTTTCGCACCGCTGAAGCATAAAAATCTCAAGATGGGTTATGCAGGTTCCATAACAAGAAAAAAAGCAAAGGGATTATACTCCTCGCACAATGCCCATTTGACCGTTCCATCTTAAGATCAATAAGTAAGGGTTATGTGGTTTTTTAAACTTCGCTGCTACACACGAACAAAGGCGTGTCTGAGCTTTCACATGGCAATCCAAAAGAAATTAAAATAAAGATTTAGTAACCTTCATCGTCAGTCTTAATCAGCCAGAAATTGTAGCCACTAGGTCCCCAAGATTTGGTATACCCGGCCATGGCGTACCCACCATCGTTGGTTTCAATTATGGCTGTAACGAAATCATCACTCGCTCCCCCATAAGTTTTGTTCCATAACACGTTGCCACTACCATCTGTTTTGATCAGCCAGCCGTCCGCATCGCCGGCCCCAAAAGAATATGTGTATCCTACTAGTGCGTATCCGCCGTCACCTGTTCTAATCAGAGATCGCGCCTCATCATCGCTTGTCCCACCGTAGGTCTGGTTCCATTGAATGTTGCCAGCGGAATCCGTTTTGACCAACCAGAAGTCGCGACCTCCTGCACCAAACGAATCAGTGTAACCCGCCAGGGCATATCCCCCATCACCCGTCTGAACAATTGAATAGGCATAGTCATCATTTGCTCCACCGTAGGTTTGGCTCCACTGCAAATTACCCACTGAATCAGTTTTAACCAACCAGAAGTCGTGGCCTCCTACACCAAACGAATCAGTGTAACCAGCTACTGCGTAACCTCCGTCACCAGTCTGGACTAAACTCCACGCTTCATCATTGCTTAGTGCTCCCCCATACGTTGTGTTCCATAGCATATTGCCGTTACTGTCCGTTTTGATCAGCCAGAAATCCTCGTCTCCTGCTCCAAACGAACGTGCGAAACCAGCTAAAGCGTATCCTCCCTCGTTGGTTTTGATCATGGCAAATACGCAATCAACCCATCCTCCTCCATAAGCCTGACTCCACAAAACATTGCCGTCACTATCCGTCCTAGCTAACCAGCCACAGAAGATGCCAAGACCAGAAGAACTCTCTGTTCCTGCAAAAGTGAAGCCTCCATCGTCATTTTGAATAATAGCATGTGCCTCTTCTAGACCTAGTCCACCATAAGTTTCGTTCCATAGAGCACTGCCTTTCAAATTGGTTTTGATAAGCCAAGCATCAGCGTAGCCAACGCCAAATGAATATGTGTAACCCGCTATTGCGTAACCGCCGTCGTGGGTTTGCACCAAGGCATACGCTTCATCATCCTCTACACCTCCATATACCTTTTCAAAGCTCAGTATGGCGGGGCCTTCTCCTCGACACAGAACGTTTGTCGAGTGTGAGCAGCTACTCTTGTCAACTGCTTTTGTGTAAACAAGAACATTATAGTAGTTTCCAACAACATACCACTTGTGAATTGTTGGAGGAGTTAAAATTGCTGAAACACATCTGCCTGGTTCAAGAGGATTCAAACTGTTAACGGAAGGAAAAGTGTAGGTGGTTTCGTTGTCCAGCTTAACTGTCAACAATGTTAAAGGCTTGTTCCCCGCGTTCTTGAGTGTCACCGTGAAAACCATTTTTGGGGCATAGGAGCTTCGGTACAACGCCATATCTTCAAAGTTTACCTGCGTCTTCTGTTGCGTCGTGTTCATCGTACTACTAAAAATTGCATAAACCACTATTCCTCCCCCGGTGGTAATCGCGATAAGCAGGATCGTGGCTACAATCGTGTTTACCGCCATTCGGTTTATCCATAGCCCATACACAAAGTTCACTAAATAAACAAAAGCGCAAGGGTATTTAAAGATTTCAAAAAGCAGTAGAAAAGGTTTTCGCTCCATTGCATGTAGCCAACCGCAAGGTTTTTTAGTCAAGACGCCTTTTTCTATATTGGCGCACACATGTACTCTGAAGTATTAGCCGTTTGGAAACACGAGTGGGAAAACCCAAACATTACGAAGCTTCCTGACGGTTTCTTCGATCGAGTAAAAGAGTATTTGGATCGTTTGAATGAAGAAATCAAAAGCCGAGTTGGCAACGGATTCAAAATTGATCTCCTGAAAAACGAGTATGCCAATGTGTCGTTAATGACTGATGAAATAAAGGTTTTGAGACGCAAGAAAATTGCGAAGTTTTGGTTGGAAGGCAAAAAACTTGATGCCACTACACTAACGCCAGAAGAAAGTGTTGAATTCACGAACATCTCAACGAGTCCACCCACACCTGAAGCCGTTGCTGAAACCAAATTGGCAGTAGTTCGCTTTTTAAAAGAAGTTCCGGAACTTATTGGATCAGACCTCAAATGTTATGGTCCGTTCAGACCAGAAGACATAAGCAATCTACCCCTCGAACTTGCAACATCACTTGTCATGCAAGGTTTCGCAGTTGAACTTCTCATGAAAAGTCCAGTGCCTGAAGAAAAATCTAAAGAGTAGAATTTTTCTAAAAACAAAAAATTCAGTGGGCAGAAAGGTGACCCCCGTTCTCCCTTTGACCCCACATCACTTAAATTAACCGCATGTAGTTACGCTTAACATTCACTTTACTTCACGCGATCCTGGAGGCACTTTCGCGCTGCATCTAGACACCGCGAGGCTGGACTGCCACGCGATGCACAAAAGTATACTCTTGGAACACTATTTAAAGTTTTGTTTTTTTCGTAAAAAAGGTTATTGACTTTTTATTGCAAGCCATGGATAGGACAAAAATTTCTGCAAAGTTTATAAGGCGGTTGAATGTTATGTTATTTACTGGTGGTCGGGTCTGCAGTATGCTGTTGTTTCCTGCCCTAAATGCGGAAAAGGCAGGCTTGTAAAGTGGCCTTTCAAGAGCGCAAAATGTTTTTATTGCAGCCGAACGTTAACTGAAAGAAACGTGGTTGCGAAAGGTTTGTCTCGAGAAGCAGCGTTGAACTGCTTAATGCAACTTCGCCTAAAAAGAAGCGGGTTTAAAGAAGGAGAAATTCAACCGATCGATTAAGGAAGGCGCGTGTCGCAGATTCTGTGTGAAAGCCGGTTATCCAATTCTGACGTCCTCCCCCAGCTAAAGCCAGGGGGTTCCCTTACGGGTTTAAAGAATTTGCCTCATCAGACGAAAGCCACATATGGCCGTTCCATCTGATTACTACCGGGCCTGCCAGTTTGCCCACTACTCCTACCCAGGACACCCTGGAACTTGGAGATACGTTTTGGCCTATGTTGTACGCTCCGCCGCAGTCGGCGTTGTATTGGCCGTACAGTTTACACCTGTACAAGCCCCTGTGCACGCGCCCGCCACGGTGCGCCACGCGGCACACCACACAGGTTCTGGGAGTGTTCCTCTCGCTTCTGGTCCTGAACGGCACGCCTGCCCGCCTGCACTTGTAGCCTAACTGCCAGATCAGGAGGCGGTACATCCAACTGTGCAGTTTCTGGTTTGCCTTTCGACACTTCTTCTGGTCAAGTATGCCTGTTAGGTCGCCTGCAACTATGCCCTTGCACTCCCGAACCGCCTTCTCCACCAGAGTCTTCGAAAGCGAGTGTACGGAGTGCCTTGCCTGAGCCGTCGTCTTACAGCCGAGCCTACGCTTAGCCCTAGACGTTTTCTCGCCGTGTGTTGCGAGAATGGACTGCAAGCGCCCCTTCTCCTTCTCCCTGTAGCGCAGGATGGAGCTGACTGCTCCTCCCTTGAATATTTCAGAACCTCGACCGTTCCACGTTGCGGCCAAGTTGATTATGCCAGGGTCAATGCTAATTTCTCCGCGGGTCTCTATGAGCGGGGGTTCTTTCGTTTCCAAAACCAGCGATGCAAACCACACTCCGTTCCGCGGGTACAGTTCCAAATACTTCAATTCGCCTTCGTGCCGTCTACCATACGTTTTGAGCGTGAGCCACTCGATGCCTTTTTCCCTGCGGTACGCTTCTGAAAGCGTTAGCTTCAGTGCATTGCCTTCCACTACTATCTGCCTGCTCTTGTACGGTACCATCCACGCGGTTTTGGGCTTGTGGTAGCTCGGCATTCTTGCCCTTCCACCCTTTCGCCTAAGCTTTAGGTACGAGCGTAGCGCTCCATCCAGCTTCTGCAGCACCGCTTGAGCTGTCTGCGAGGGAAGAAGATGGTACAGCGGGTCGTCCTTGAACGTGTGGCACAGTTCACTGTAGAAAGCGAATTTGCCTTTTTTCAGCCTCTCCTTCTCCAGGTGCACGGCCTTGTTCCAGAGGCCGTTGGCGATTTTGGCAAGTTCCTCGAGGGCTTTGTAGTTTCCTTCAACCAGAACAACGTCGGTTAGCTTCATCCCAATCACTCTCCATATGTTTGATGCAGTATTTAAGGCAATTCATCCCCCCACTGAAGCAAGGGGGCTTTCTAGCTAACCATTGGTAAAAATAAATTTTGCGTATGTATACAACGCAACCTATGTTGTAGAGGTTAAAGCCACATCACAAAGCTTCAACTTTACAATAACCAGCCCGCCAGCAGTTTTCACGTTTGAAAGTGTAGATGTGGACTCGACAAACAATTGGATACTCTTCACGGTCGCGCCTCATAAAAACACGGTAGTTCAAAAAATAGAGCTAAGCTTCGACAACGAAACATTCATCGATGTAACTGCACACTCGTCAGCAGTCACCGAACCATCGCTGAGAGCAGGACAAACAAGCTTTTTGTACATTCTGTTCCCAAACGAGTTGGATACAAAGATTCTAGATGAAAAGAACTATTACGTCTGCCTCACAATGACTAATAAAGAAAAATACTACTGCAAACTAGGATAAACAACAAAACAATCCTTGAAAAAGGCAAAGTTTAAATGTTACCTTCCGCCTCTATAAGGTTGGATTGTTAACTCTGGCAAACCATCAAGTTGCAAAACCATCTGACGTTCAACTCTTCGCTTGCTAGCTTAAAAATTTAAATAGGCTTGAAAACAATAGATAGTGAGGATCAAGAATGGAAAATCCGCAAAAACCGCAAAAAGGAGTGCCTCTTCTTGTTTTCACAGGAATCCTATTGTTCATCTTGGCTTTTCTAGTGCTCATCTTAAGCGTCGTGGCTGTTGCTGGAAGCTGGACGTGGACGTTTCCTATTCCTGCCATGGTTCGAGCAGTCATGTTTACCACAGGAGTTTTCGGTTTCGTAGTGGCAATCTTCGGGTTCACAAGCGGAAACTACGCAATCCGCAGAACCTGTTTTCCAATCGCGTTCACGGGACCGCTGGTCATAATCGCCTGGGCTCTTCTACTAATGTATCTCCTGTGCATTTGGACGTTACCCGTGGTACAGCTCGTAGGATTCTTGCTTGCTTTTCTAATTTTAGGGCTCGCCATAATCTGCGCTGTGCTGATCAGTGCTGAGGACAAAAAGTTTCAGTAAACAAAAAGAGACGTAACCGCAACAAACAATAACTTTATATCTCTTGTTATTCAGTTATCTCATGATGATGACGTTGCGACGGGTAAAAAAAGTCATTGGCCTAATTGGAGAAAAAAGCGAGTTTCTGGGCGGCCTAATTCTTTCAGTAGGCCTATTGCTTTTCGCAAAGCTACTTGATGGTTGCGAAAACTCCACATCGCTTTCTCACAGACAAGAACTGGTTGTTTTCTTGTCTCTGCCCAAACGCGTTTCTGACGAATTGTTGCCTCTGTTTATGGATGAATGTGATTTCAAAATTTACCGCGAACTTGTTGGATGCTGCCGCAAGAAAAAATGGATGAAAAATGGGCTTCTCCTGTTCTATCAGGGCTCACAAGTCTTCTTCCACAAGGAAATGACGTTCCGATTCGGCAACGAGACCGTAGCCCTTAACAAATGGAAAATTTTAAGAAGCCGAGTTTTTGACTGAAAGTTTTACGTCTAGTTCTTTGTTACCTTCGCGTTTTCCATTGAAATGCCATGCCATTTTATCTTGTAGCCACAATACATGAGTACAGGAATAGTTTCTGGTAAAGTGTATTGTTGAAGTATCACCAACGCTTGTGTTAGGGTTACTTCTTTATTGCCTATTTCTCGTTCAAGATGTTGCCGTATTGTTTCAACCAAGCCTTTTTCAATCAGGGTTTCACCTATTAAAACGTGCGTCGTTATTTTGTTAATGCTCTGCAGAATAGCCTCTTTCATCGTGCCCTTTTCAGCAGCCAACTGCGATACTGTTGTCACTGGCGTGGTCACTGTTATCTGAAGCTCTGCAGTCTGCTTTGCCGCCTCGCTCCTCTCGAGAGGGCGCAAAATTTCGATTATTTTCCGGATTGGAACTTTATACTTGTAGTATACGATGTTGAACCCTGAGAGTCTAGCTACTTTTTCGCATGCTAACGCTTCGTCCACTGCAAGTATAAATGGCACGTTCCTTATTTCCCGCAATTTTTCAATTTTCTTTTCAAGATACTGTTTCGTCCAAAAGCCAACTATTTCGAGAAAAACCTTGGTTGCGCCAAGCTGTAAAGTAAAATCAGGGATCATCACAGAATTACCTACTATCACGGGCTCCAGCTCGCGCTTCAGCGTCCAAGGCGTTCCGAACGCATGGAAGTCTTTAGCAAACTCGCTTTCAATTGTGCTGTCATACGCTTCGATTTCAGGCACTTCTGGAAACAGCCAACCGTGCCTGACACTTTCAAGCTGAAAATTAAGCAACCTATTGCTCTGTTTATGTAGGATCTGCGCATTTAGTGTCCACGGTTTGCCATTCATAATTTCAGGTAACGTTTTGGCTAGGGCAACACCGTAACGCCGGTTAAGCTTAAACAAAGATAGTGGCCCGTCAAGTTTAACCGCAAATACTGTTCCTTGTTTCGTGACCGTGTAAATTAGCCCTTGTCGTCTTATTGCTCTAAAAATGTTTTGCCAGTTCCTTGATGCAGTGAAGTGCATTTCAGTACAGTAAAACAGGAGCGTCTGGCTTAGGCCAAGATTGTACTTTTTAAGCAGTTGAACCGCGTCTTCCTGCGTTGCTGACTGGAGAATTTTTTCTGCCTCCAAATCCGCGTAAAGAGAAGATTCTAACTGTTCAAGAGTTATTTTTAATTTCTCTGCTACCTCGACAACGATTGCTTGCCGTTCGCCCTCTGTTGTTGGAAATCCTTTTCTAGCCGAAACCGCGAAAAGTTCTTGCCGAACAAGTGTTGGCTCCACTGCGGGCACGCTTGTAAAAACGCATTTACGTTCTATGAGTGCAGCGATCCCTCGAACAAACCGGTAATCAAAAACAGCATCTTCTATAACAGAAAGCTGTTCCTTTATCTCATTTTTGCTTTTGCCAATGCTTTCTTGATACACACGAATTATGTCTCTTACTGTGGCAATGGTCTCTTTATTTATGCTGGAATATCTTGGCCTAATCGTGTTTTTCCATCTGCGAGTTGCTAAAAGTTCACTCGGCAGCATCTTGTAGCCTCCTGTGCCTTCTCAAACTTATGTTCGTCTCGCTTGTGGCTCTTGAAACAACTTCAATTAAATGTGCCACTTTTCCTTCTTGTTTTCTGAGCACTCTGCCAAGCCGTTGAATATACTCGCGTGGACTGCCAGTTCCACTTAAAATAATTCCTAAACTGGCACTTGGAATGTCTACTCCTTCATCTAGAACTTGGCTTGTAACTATGGCCATGTATTCGCCAGACTTGAATTTCTGCAAAATTTCTCTTCGCTCCTTCTCGGGAGTCTGATGAGTTATTGCCGGAACTAGAAAACGTTTACTAATCTGATAAACCGTATCGTTATGTAATGTGAATATCAAGGTTTTCTCTTTCACCTGTTTCAGCTGCTCTGCCAAAAAGTTTATTTTGGCCGCGGAGTTCAAGGCTATTTTGAAAGCGAGGTTTCGAGCAAGGACGGCTGCGCGCGCTTCAGGGTCAAAGCCAGACCGCATGATTAACCTGCGAAAGTCTTCGTATGTTCTAAGCGGCAGATTCGCTTTTTCCAAGTAGTCAGTGTAGATTTTCCGCTGTTGTTCATAAACCACCTTTTCTTCAGAAGTCAAGTCAACGAAAATTTTCTCGTATTCAAAAGGAGCAACATATTTACCAGCAAGCTGTTCATGCGTAGCCTCATACACAACATCACCCATCAAACGTGGCGTATCAAGATGCCGCAGATCAGGCCGATGCAAAGTGCTAGTAAGCCCCATCCTATGAGGAGAAGCAAACATTTCAAGGACCAAAGCAAAACTTGGTGCAAGCGCATGGTGGCAATTGTGCACCAATGCCCTAGCATTAGTTATAAAATTCTGATTTGCCTCCACATCTATACAATAAACATCCAACTCGTGGGGTTTTTTTCCCCTCAATGTGATCTCCTTGACGCTTTTGACTTGGACAAATGCATATGGTAACGGATCGGGTTTAATTGGTTCATACTTTTTCCGATCGTTTGGTAGCAGTTTGTACTGCATTTCAGGTATAACGTATTTACGTATTTTACGAGAGAGACTGGCGGTGTCCCTTACATTGAAAAGTATTTCAGGACCCTTTTGTGTTTGTATGGCTTTGCAATGAAGGTTAAAAACCAAGTTTATTGTCGCAGCCATTTTTTTAGCCAAGTTTATCGTGCGTCTTTGGGTGGAGATAACAGCAGTTTTCCTGGAGATGGATCCATCATCTAGATACCAATACGCCATTCCCAACCAATTAAGTTTTTTTATAATTTCAATTTCGTTGGTGTCTCTTGGCAAATCAACAGTTGCAGCACTTGCGGTGACATAAACTCCGTCAATTGGGGAAAATTCGGTGAGATGATGTCTAATTTTGCTAAATTGTAAAGAGTTAAGAATCTCTAATTTATGTTTCAGATAAGGAAGCTGTTTTTTGGATTGGACAAATCGCAACCTCATCATGCTACCAGTTGATGTGATGTTTGCGTCCCCAAGCGAACATCCGTAAATTACTTGCAGTTGTTTTTTTCCGAGGGCTCTTGGAATCTTGTACCCTCCATTATTTTTGGGAGATGCCAATATAAGATCGTTTTGTTTTATTTCGCCTGCGGGAGTCCAGCCGCCAGGCATCTTATAAACTTCGTGGTTCACAGTGCATCTAAGAGAGGAAAATCTCTGTTTAAATTTAATTTGAACTAAGGGTACGGTTGGTTTTTTCCTAATCCAATTTGTGATTTCTCGGTATTCCCAACCTTGGTGCTTAAAATTATAAGATAAAACCTTGCACCGCATACGCTGGTTTACAATGCTTCCTATATTTTTCTGTCCCGCGTCGGTAAAAATCTTCGACCAATACGGAAGGCATTCATCCAAAATCATCAGTGAAAACTTGTTTCCTAATTCCTCCGCATAAATGTACGCTGAATCATAAGTTGTCACGGTGACGTACTTGATCTCTTTTTTGCCTCCGCCTATAACCCCCGAATCAATATTCATCTTTTCCTTTAAACGTTCAACCCAATGATCAACGAGAACGAGTGTTGGCACAATTATTATGGTTGGTTCTTTCGTTGTTGTTATCGCTTTTAATCCTAGGAAAGTTTTACCCCCGGCTGTCGCAATCACTATAACCCCTCGTTTTTCGTTTTTAAGCCAGCTTTCAAGGGCTTCCTGCTGATAAGGATACAGCTGTATTTCTCCTTCTATCGGTGGAGCCGGTGGAGGAGCCAAAACGCAGTCTTCACATGTAATTTTGCTGTTTTCAAGGTATTTCAAAACGTCTCGGTAGTGATAACCCTGCACGCGATAAGCATTTATTCTTGGATCAAACTGACCATACGGCGTTGACACTTCTCCCTGAATAATGATTGTTCCTTTCGAATAGGTTAATTTTACACGCACGACTGTTCCCCTATCTCTAATATTTCGACGCTGTATTTATAGTTTTTTAATTTACGGGGTTGGTGTTGTTGAGAAAAGGTTTCCCCGTTTTGACACGAGGCTTATTGTTTCGTAGGCAGTCATGGGCGCTGTGTTTTGGCTTGTTGGTATTGCAGGGTTTAAGCCCAGCTGCTCCGGCGTTGCTGGACCAATTAAGAAAAAGTGTATGGATCCAACAGCCATCGACGAGTTCGCTGTTTGTAATTGGTAAGTTTTTGCTGGTGGCTGGTTCAAATAGTTAATAACTAACCCGTGTGTGATGGTTATTTCAACCGAGCCCGTGTTTGCTGCTTGTATCACAATTGTTCCTGTGGCAGAATCAAATAAATAAACGTAGGCTTCAAGGTTTTCTTTGGCTTTTTCAGTCAGCAGCTGCTGAACGTCGCTTGAGATTTTAATCGCTTGGTTTAAACGTGGCACGAAAACGATGATTGAAATGATCATCGGCACCACAACCACAAAGAAGATTATCGCGGCTAGTGTTGAGCTTAACGCTTTTTTGGTTCTTCGCCTCTTTCTAAAGGTTAAAACCATTGCAAACCCAGTTGCAAAGGTCAATACAAGGGCTATTGCTGCCTGGGCGTTAACTTGTTCCAGCGTCATGTAAACTGCTATAACCGTTGTTGCTTCAGTAAGGTTTATCGTTAAGGTTGTTGATGTTCCAAGGGTCTTGTTTGTTTTAGCGTCTACCCAATGGCTGAAAGTTTTGCCGCTCCAGATTGCTGGCGCCGAAACGTTGTATACTCCTTCAAACAGGCTGATGTTGCACACGTTGAACGCTTCAACATGCTCCGAATACACGTTGAACCCTGCAACATTGCATGGTAAAGGCTCTAAACCCTCGCCCGCCGCGAAAAACTGGAGCAAGGGGTCAGCTCCATACCAGCTCAGCGGGCTCAAACTGTTATAATTTGAATTTATATCAACATATATTACCGTGTACCATGATGTGCTGTCAGACCACGGTACATTATCAATCCATCTGCCGCCCGTTAGTTCAAAACGCATATTGTAAAAATGAACTATTTGAATAATTGAATTTCTATAATATCCCCTTCTCGCCTCCAGATAAAACGATTCGTCTGGTATGTTGAAGGGAATTGTGGTGCCGGCTTTCCACGGGTCAGTAATGCCGCCGTCGAGGGACCATCCAATGTCCGTCGTCCACCAGTTGCCGGAGGAACCATACTCGTTGTAGCCGTTATATCCGATCTTCGCCTGGGAAAAACTTATGCTGGTCAGCCCAGCTTCAACATCAGAGTAGCCCATACTGCCTAAATAACTTCTTATAATACCTAAATCTTGAACGCAAAGACCGACGAAGGGTACTCGGAAACCAGTCTTTATGGTGATTTCTCCCATGTTTTTCACTTTAAAGTATGCCTTCAATTCCGAGTCGCTGCTTACAGTGATTGTCAAAGAGCTGCCTGTGTAGTCGACGCTGTTGAAGCGCCAGTTGACGAACTCGCAGCCTATAGCCGGCGAAGCCGTCGCGGTCACTTTTGTTCCAGAGTCATATTTGCCGTCGGCACCGGGGGCTGGAGACAGCGTTATTGAACCGGGAGAGTAGCTTGTTGTCCCTACGCCGGTGCGTAAAACATAAGTTGACAGTTTATACCGGTCTGGGGGTGGAGGCGGCAAATCTGCTTTGTTATAGTATCCTGTGACCGTTGCTGAAGAAGTCACGGTTATCGGCGAAGCGGGTCCCACCACACTTTTTAGAGTGAACTGTTTGCCCGAAGTTGAGCTGGAAACAGTCGCCTCATATGAATAGTAGCAAATGGTCCCATTTACCCAGTTGAATGTGAGGGGTAGATCACTGTAACTGTATAGTGACCCTTCAACCGTTAAAACTGGCTCTGTGGCGGTTGAGTCCATTCCAGAAACAGTAAATGTTACATTATAATTTGGTGGGCTGTAAACATAGTATACATGCAGGTCTATTTTTATAATGCTGTTGTCTGTTAAATAGTTGACTGTAATGTTGATTTGGAAGCTTGCTGAAGAAAGATCGCCTTGATCCCAGTAGAAGGCCGCGTTCCCGCTTTCGTCATAGAGGTACACGTTCCAGCTTTCGAAAAGGTAGTTGCCAACGCGCTCCGTGATTGAGGCGCTAACCTTAACTACTCCTGTCTTAACAACTTTTCCGTTCAGTGTTGTGTAGCTGCCGGTGTTTGCGTACACGGTTGTGCTTCCTCCAAACACGTAGCCTGACACGTTCGCTGCGTAAACGGTTAGGTGGTATCCTTGGAGGTCGCCGCCTGTGGGAGTTGTGTCCAATTTTAACTTAAACCCGGCGGTCTTCAAATCCTCGTAAACCGCAAACACGGCGGCTTCTGGCCCGCCGAAAGGCCAGTTTAAAGGTTGGTTTGCCGACACATCTTTTTCTAGACCGTCTGTATCATTTATGGTCCAAAATTGAAACTCTCTTGGTACTCCGTAGTTGGCATCTAGTTGCGCGTCTGAACATTGTATTTCATATACTCCAGGAACTACTGAAATCTGGTGAATTGTTAACTGTGGAAGCGAGTCAAACTGGTAATATCCTGACCGTGGCAGATCAGGTATTGGATCGGAAGTTCCAGTGATGTTCACGTTTAACGAGTTGTAAGATACAGGTATCGTGCCTAAATTCTCGTTGTCTTTTTCACCTATCCACCAGAAAGTCACTTTAGTCTTGTTTAAGGGTTCAAGAGTTAATGTAACCGTGTCTTCAACGGTTAAACTGCCCTCTGAAAGGATCAGTGTTGCCGTGACTGGTATTGTCCATTTTCCGTTGTAAGTTTCGTTCCACCAAAATGTGCCCGATGTAACTGTGGCGTATGTTAATTGTGTTGTTTCGTTATCCACAAATTGTATGGTGGTCGTTGTCTGGCTGTTAGGGAATTCGGCGTTTGGCTTTGTTCGGGGCTGACCTGCTGTTGCGTTGTCTCGGTTCTCAATATTTCCAAATGCGAGAGTTACGTTACGAACAGCATATTTATCTAATAAGTCTTGGCCGAGAGTTAGTGTCGTGTTTATTTGAAGCTCATAGTTTCTGTTGTTTGCAGCTTCGACTCCAGTATTTTCTTTTGTTCCCGTATCGGTCCAAGTTGCGTTCATTGTTAATGTACCGCGCAACTCCGCAAAGTAGTCGGCCATGATGTAATGATCTATATATGGTGCTTGAAACATCGCGTAGTTTTTGTCTGCGGGTAGCTGGATTAGCCCTTTTGTTCCGTTGTAGTTCCATCGCGTCATAATGTTTAATTGAGCTAACGCTTCAACGTGGTTGGCCCAAGCAAATTGGTGCTGTGATCCTGCTGGCCATAAGAAGAAAATCCCGCCTGTTTCGTTTTCTGGAAGCAGTTCTTCCACGGTGTAGTCCACGCCGTCAACGTTTAGGATTGTGGCGTTGGGATTCATTGTTGTGTTCTCTGGTAATGCAGGATCCAGTGTTTTAACTGCTGTGAAGGTTATTTTGACGGTGAAACCCCAGAAAACATTGCCGAGACTTGTTAAAACACCAACTTGGTCCTTTTCGGTTATTGTGAACATGTCTTTTACGCTTATGCGGATGGACTCGGTGAGCTTGACTGTTGCTGGCTGCGAAAGCGTGTAGTTCTCAGTCCGCAATGTAATAACGTCTCGTCTAAGAATTGCCATTATCTCTGAAGTTCCAGGGCCTTTTCCAACGTTTTCAATCAGTATTGCGTTGGGATCTATTTGTTGTCCGCAGGTTATTGTTCGTATTATAATTTTTTCGTTTGCTCTTGCCGTGGATCTCTCTGCTGCCCGATTCATGTCTTGAATGAACGCGTTGTACTGGACAAAAATGACTGTTGTGGCTGCGAGTACGATTAGAAAAACCAGTATGGTTACCACGATTCCGATTGCCGCTTTGGCGTTTTTAACTATTTTTGGGCACTTCATTCTCTTTCACCATTACCCCTATTTGTAAGTTTAAAAACTTGTTCTCTGAGATTGTTTGTCCCGTTCCCGTGTAGATGAAGACGGCTTCAAGCGAGTAGACGGTTGTCATTGAAAGTTGAAGTGGGTTGTCAGTTGAGTTCACGCCGTTAACAACCCAGTGGTTGAAAACATAGCCCGAGTTAGGCATCGCAGTTACAAGTATAACCTCTCCTTCATCGTAATAGTATTCGCCTGAACTTGGATCCGTAGTTCCGCCCTCCTCTGGGGAAGCAGTTATTGAAACGTGATATTGCGTTTTGTAACTCGCGTTTAGGTAGCCTCCAACAGTGACAGTTACAGTGTCAAACGGTTTATCTGACAAACCTGTCGTGTTCACCCAAACGTATCTTTTGCTTTCCGCATCCAAAATGGTTTTCCAGTCAAAGCTGTGCAGCGTTCCGCCTTGCCACCTGAACATTTTCGGCAGGTCTTCTCTTGTGTAATCGACGCTGTCTACGGTTAACACAGTTGTGGTGGTGTCGTTTCCCACGTTTTCAATGTTAAAAGCAATGTTGTAGGTTACAAGCGACTGTGGAAACTCTGGGAGAACTAGTAAGCTAGATGTTGGCGGCTGGTTTTGAAGCAGAAGTCGGCTGGTTTCGACGAGGTCTGTGGCGTTGAACATTGTTAAGTAAAGGTCGTGGGAAAAAATGTTCTCCATTAAAAGGTACACGGTGTCTCCTGCAGACTTAACCGCTATAACCCACACGTTCGTGAAGTTGTTTTGTTTTTCAATGTTCAGGGTTATCGGCTGTAATTTTGATAGGGTGTAGCCGGTGCTTGTTGGAGAAGTCAAGTATAGAAAATCATTGTGTTTAATAATGTGGTATTGGGCGCCTAGTCCTAAAACGAGGCTGTTGAGCTTTTCGAAAGTTAAACTGTCAACGTAGTAGAGTTCCCAACCTGCAAAATAGATTCCCTCCGTTGTTGAAGCCACGTCAAGGAAGGGTATTTGACATGGAAACTGTGCGCTGCCGCCGTTTTCATCCACTGAAATCAGGGCTGGCTCCGGATTCAACACGGCCAGGTATGTTTTTGAGTAGTCTGCAAACGCTGCTAACGCGATTACTTGTGTTTTCGTGTAAAACGTGTGTGCTTGTAAATTATTGAGCGTAATATGTTGCAGCGTCACGGTGAATTGTGTGTTGTCAAACAAAACCGCAACTATTTCGTCTTGTTGAATTAAAAGGTTAAGAAGCGTTGAAGAGGAATTCAAGCTTAACGTGTCTTCTTCGCCAGTGAAGAGGTCTATGCTTTTTATTGTTGGCGGCTGTGATGAGGCAACGAGCAGGTATCGTCCAAGCCAACGAGTGAAAGTTGCCCGTTCGGAAATCAACTGCGCCACTTCTCTTGTCTCGTTATTGGATATTATTACAAGTTTTGCTTCGCCAGAGGCACTTGGACCAGCCAGCAAGTATTTAGGAGTGAAAGTTTGAATGAAGAAAAAGGTCGAGTTGGTTTTTGCTCCTGTGTAATCGGTGACTTCGCACCACACTTCGTAAACGCCTTCGTTTGCCGCTGAGAAATTGTATTGAAACGTTTGTCCTTTCAGGCTTCCGTTTTTGAACCAAGCGTAACTGTAAGGCGGTGCGCCTCCGCTGGCTATGCAGGTTAACGGTGTTTCCGTGTTTACGTAGCTGTAAAAGTGGTTTCCAGTAGCGTTCGCGACATAGAACTGTTCTGTAGGAAGATAAACTGTGGCTGTTAACTGCCTGTTCCGCACGGTTATTTCAATTTGTCCTGTTGTGTAATTGTAGTTTTCGCTGTCTGTTACCGTGCATTTCACATTGAATATTCCTGAAGAGTCTGACGAAAACGCAAAATAAGGCGTGTGAACGCTAACTTCCGCTTCGTTTATGAACCATTTGTAATTGTATGGTGGCGTCCCATTTATTGCAGAACATGTGAGCTCGGTTGTTATCAGGTCATATGCATGTTTAACGTTTTGTGCGTCACTAACGTAAATGTTTGTGTCTGTTGCGGAGATCGAGGCGAACGGCAAAAAGTGTGCGGTGTAGAATCCTGTTATGAAACCGGGCTCCAGAATGTTTATTGTGCCGCTTTGGCTTTCCACTAGTCCCTCGGTTGTTTGCCACCGGTACTGTTTAAGCGCGTTTGTTGAGAGTAGTGGAGTTAACCACTCGTAACTGCTTGATGAAGCGAGTTTTTGCGACAGCGTTATTGGAAGTTGTGAAACATTGTATGTTGTTCCATCCACTGTTAATATTGAAGTCTTGTCCTTAATGTCCGTCGCTAACCCACCGACATTGTAAGTTATTTTTACCGCTTGAGCGTATGATGCGATTGTGTTTAGGCTCGAGTTTACCGTGAAAATGCCTGTTTTTCCCGTCAGGCCAACCGAACTTTGCCATATCACTGAGTGAGTAGCGTTTAGGTCTATCGGCGACATCCAAGCAAATGTGTGCGTTGTGTTTTCTATGAGCTCCAAGGTTACGGGAAACTGGTCTAGCCAGTAGTACTGGTAATCCACTTGCAGCACTGGCGCAGATGGAAAAATTTCGGGGTTTGCTAAACTAAAGGTAACATTATAAAGATGTGCATAGTGGCCTACTACTTCGCCGTTGTTTGTGGGAGATATCAAACCTGACCGCGCGGTTGTAAGCCCAGAGGTTTCAATCCACACATATTTCTCGTTTTGAACTGACAACAAGGTGCTCCACTCAAAACTGTAGTAGTTACTTGAGTACCAAGTGAACGTTTTCGGCAGGTTTTGTGGGAGGTAAGTTTCACCTTCCACAGTTAAAATTGGCTCAGTTGTTGCTGGTGCGCCTTCAACTCTGAAGGTAACCTGCCATTCTTGTGCATATATGGCTTTCACTGTTCCTCTCGCGTCTTCCGATGATATTCGACTGGTGGTTTCTGTTTCTGAGAGCGTTACTATCCCTGTTGTTCCCCGGTATTTGTATGTGGTTGATTCAATGATTAATGGGTTTTCCCAAGTGAAAGTGTATGATGAGGCTTCATAGGGAGAAATTATTATTGGAAGCTCTTTTGTAGTGTATGTTCGGTTGTTGTCCGGCTGATCGTTGAATATAATAGTCAAAACTTTTTCTTTTGAGGGGGGAATTCCCGCTGCGTCGAAGACAAGAACGTCTGATGGTGAAGCGTAAAAAAGGTTTCCAAGACCGGTTACTACTCCCGCCATGTTTTGATCGGTTAAATTAAAATTTTCAAATATTGCGGTGGTTGTTTCCAATAAGGGGAGATCTATTGAAACTTGTTGGGTGTGAATTACGGGTCCTTCGGGATATTCTATGGCGAGGAGGGCTACAATCTTTGCGGGGTTTTGTGTTTGTCCCACATTTTTTATTAAAAGCGATTTTTTGTCGGGAAGCAGATAAACTGCTAGCTTTTCTTTATTTTTTTCCGCGGCGGATTCGGTGGCCTCACGCATTCCCCTCGATGCCTGTATGTAATAGAAGGTTGCTGCCGTGATGGCTACTGCGACAAGAATGAAAATCAGCACCACCAAAATTGTGCCCAGAATCGTTGCACCCTCATTTTTTCGCCTCATTTTTGCTTCGCCTCCGTTACATGAATACCACTTTTATGTAGTATGGTGATGTTGCTCCAACCAACCATATTATTGGGTAACCTGCTGTTGAAAAAGTGTCTGGCACACTAATCTTTCCAAGCGTAACTCCTGGACAAAGGGCGATTATGCTGGAAACCTGATGGCTAGTGTAGTTTATAGTTAAGTATGATAGGACGTTATTTCTAATGTAAAAAGCGTACAGTTTTTCAGGAGAAGCCGACAACATTGGTGAAGTCGGCGAAGTGCTATCGAGCAGTACTGCGCTGCTCCACGTGGCTCCATTAAAGTATCGGTACCACAGGCCTGTTGAAACATAGCTCAAGTGTACCTGCCCACCCCCATAAGTTACGCTGAATTGTCCCGGTAGCAAGTCAAGCCCAAGCGGCTTTGCAGTAAGCCACGATGCGCCGTCGTATTCTTGGTATGCGTAAGCTGCACTGTACTGTGTGTGAAATAGAACAACTCCTGCGGGATAAGCAGGATGGTTTGTTATGACAAGGCCGTACCGTGTTCCAGTGTATGCTGAACAAGTGTGTGTTAAGCTTACTGTCCAATTTACTCCATTTGGTGAAGTGTAAACTAGTTTTTGCCACTGGTAGCCACTGGAGTAGGCTGAGCAATGCTGCAACGCGAAGAATAACGTGGAGCCGGCCTTGGCAAAAGCAAAAGTCCAGTACCCTCTTGAACTCAATATCGGAACTGCATCGTCAAGCTGCAGTATGCCATTCACGTCAGGGGTTCCTCTTCGCAAGTAGCTTGTTGAGGTAATTGCACTTGTGCTGTACGCTCCAACGCTGTAGGCAACGTATAGCCCGCTTGTCTCTGAAAAAACGGTGTAATCCTCTCCATTAGTCACTGGTGCGTGGCTTATTTGATACTCGTTTTGCACCCATTGAGTTCCGTTGTGCACGCGGTAAACCAGGTAACTTGTCGTCGGTGACTGGTAAAACACGTAAGTGAAGTTTTCTATTTTAGCCACACTTCTCTGGTTGCCCTGTGGAATTGTAGCTGTAGTTCCGATTACCTCAAAATATATTTCGTAGTTTGCCACAACCGTTCCGTAAGAACTAACAACAAGTGTTCCCAAACAAGAAGTTGCCAGTCCACGGGTCGCAGTCCACTTGTAAGTTTTAATAGCTAACCCTGTTGGTATTGACTCCGTCCAAGCAAAAGTGTGTGTAGAATTGACGCCCCACACGAAACTTAGTGGCAACGAAGTGTAGTTGTACTCCACATAATCAACTACCAAAACGGTTCCAATCGCATCACTACTCAAGCCATTAGCAATAAACCTCACTTCACGTGTTCCTGTCGGCATTTCCCGCCTTAATTTCATAAACTGAATCATATAGGGAGAAATACTTCCAGATCTCCAAACAACACTTACACTATCCAACTGTGGAAATTCTTCGGAAGACAAACACATGACTGGAGACGTTCCTCCTGAAAGCCAACGCGTCCTTCCTCCCCAAGCGTGGGTTGAATAGTTCATAAAGCGATAGTACAAGACATCATTCACAATGTAAAACAATCCAAGCATGTCCGAATGAACTGACAGTGATGGATATGAGCTGGCTTCACCTTCAACACATGTAACCGTGCTCCAAGACGTAACGTAATATTGATAATAAATTTTTCCGCCAGAAACATAAATTAAATGAATGTCATTGCCATACGCAATGGTAGAAAACGACCCTTTAGTAACGCCGCATGGGGAACTGTACTGTGGGCTCCAGCCGAGGCCATCATAGATCCTGTAATAGTGGTAAACGTAGTAGCTGCTGGTCGTGTAGACGTGGAAGAACATGACTCCGTCAGCGTACTGGGGATATGGGACCACAGCTACGGCAGGATCAAACCTTCCATAGTAGTAGGCGTTCCAACGGTCAGTGAACGAGTAGATGTTGGTCCAGTCCACCCCATTCTCTGTGAAGTACAGCTGCACCGTCAAATATCGGTAGTCTCCACTGTCACTCCAACTTGTGGCTGCAAAGTATATGCGGTTCGCCGTCTTGCAGAAGCTGAATGCCACAGTGCTTGAGTAAGTTAATATCGTGGAGGCGGGGTTCCATATTACTGTTCCGTCTGTAGCTATGCCCGTTCTAACATAGACTGAGCTACTGACAAGATAACTTAAATAAATTGTTGTTCCGTCTGGAAATATGGTAAAAGCGGCCGAAGTTGCTGCGTGGCTTGCAACTTGTTCTGCGCCCCAGTTCTCGCCGTCAACAGAAGACTTGTAAACCAAAAAGCCGTCTGTGGTTCTTTGATAAAATACATAGTAATAGTCTTCTATTCTGGTGATTGCGCGTTCCGGCATCACCGCGTTTACTGTGCCTGTCGTGTTGGATACAATGCGGTAATTTAAAGTGTATGTTCCTATTATCGTTGAGGGGTAGTTTATTTTAATAGACCCAGCTTGCAAGTTAGATTCTCCAAGAGTTGCTGTCCAGTAATATATAATGTTTTCATGGCTTGCGTACAGGGAACTATACCATGAAAAGGTGTGGGTTGAGCCAACCAGCCACACGAAGCTTTTGGGAAGCTCACCGTACAAGTAGTCTATTCCATCGACGTTTAGTACGTATCCGATGGCATCTGAGGCTAACCCATTTGCAAAAAATTGTACTGTTCTGCTTCCAGTAATTTGCGGCAGGTCTAACCATAAAAAGATCAATTTATATGGTTGAACGTTTTCGGTTAACCAGTCAACCCCTATCCTATTAATGGAGGGATTGGCGTCTGAACAAAGGTTGAACGGCGTCATTCCAGCATAGATCCAAGCCGACGTTGTGCTCCACCCATGCGTCACGTAATCCATAGTTAAATACCACACTTTTCCTTCAAGCAGGTAGAATAGGTACAATTTATCGCTGTATCTAGTAATCGAAAAGCTCGTCACGGATGCGCGTCCTTCAATGCACGCTTGTGAACTCCAAAAAGTGGTGAAATATTGATGGTATATTCTAGCTCCTGAAAGATAAAATAGATGCACTTCATTTCCAAAAGTGCAAGCACTAAAAGTGCCCCAAGTAACGCCGCATGGGGAACTGTACTGTGGGCTCCAGCCGAGGCCATCATAGATCCTGTAATAGTGGTAAACGTAGTAGCTGCTGGTCGTGTAGACGTGGAAGAACATGACTCCGTCAGCGTACTGGGGATATGGGACCACAGCTACGGCAGGATCAAACCTTCCATAGTAGTAGGCGTTCCAACGGTCAGTGAACGAGTAGATGTTGGTCCAGTCCACCCCATTCTCTGTGAAGTACAGCTGCACCGTCAAATATCGGTAGTCTCCACTGTCACTCCAGCTTGTGCCAGCGAAGTAAATTCTGTTAGCAGTCCTGCAGAAACTAAAAACGCCCGTGCTTGAGTACGAGAACATCGTTGTCGCGGGGGTCCAAGTTATAGTGCCGTCGGTTGGAGTACCAACGCGGATGTAGTGAGTGTTTCCAACAGTATATGCGAGGTAAAGTTTTGTTCCGTTAACAAAAACGGTGTATCCGCTTTGGGTGATGGTAGCGTGGCTGCCCTCCAAAGGTGTGCTCCAGCTGTCTCCATCCTGAGAGGATTTGTAAACCAAAAAATCGTCCGACACTCTTTGATAAAATACATAGTAATAGTCGGCAAACTGAATTATGTTTGAGGAAGGCGTTTTAGGAATGTATTTTGTGTCTGCTATTCTTCTGAAGTTAAGATCGAACGTTGCAATTACTCTGCCTTGCGACGTAACCCGCAAAGTTCCTTCTCGTAAAGTTGATAAGCCTTGTGTCGAAGTCCACACATACTCAATGTTTGAGTAGCTCGTATTTAGTGGAGTGTGCCATTTAAATGTGTGCGTAGAGTTGTATTGCCAGTTGCGGACTTGTGGAAGCTGTCCATATGTGAAACTTTCTCCGTCAACAGTTAACACTGCTCCAATCACGTCTGAAAACAGTCCGTTCGCGATGAAGCCAATTTCACAGCTTGATGGAAGAGCGTTAATATAATATGTATTGGCAATGCAAGTGAAAGGAGTATTATATCCCACCGTCCAAGAGGCAACTATACGATCCATAGTAGACTCGGCTTCTGTGGTTAAACCTTGGACCAAAATGCCACCATACAGCCAGAAGCCCGCTGTTGGTGACCAAGCGTGAGTAGAATAGTTCATGTATCGAACATATATTTTTCCTGTACGCTCGTAAAAAAGATAAAGCAACTGTGGGTGTACTGTCAACGATGGCGAAGTTGAAGTTTGCCCTTCAACACACGCGGCTGAACTCCATGAAGCAACATAATACTGGTAATATACTTTGCCACCAGAAACGTAAGTGAGTTGCACCTCATTGTTGAATGTGGTAACGCTAAAGGTTCCAAGAGTAACGCCGCATGGGGAACTGTACTGTGGGCTCCAGCCGAGGCCATCATAGATCCTGTAATAGTGGTAAACGTAGTAGCTGCTGGTCGTGTAGACGTGGAAGAACATGACTCCGTCAGCGTACTGGGGATATGGGACCACAGCTACGGCAGGATCAAACCTTCCATAGTAGTAGGCGTTCCAACGGTCAGTGAACGAGTAGATGTTGGTCCAGTCCACCCCATTCTCTGTGAAGTACAGCTGCACCGTCAAATATCGGTAGTCTCCACTGTCACTCCAACTTGTGGCTGCAAAGTATATGCGGTTCGCCGTCTTGCAGAAGCTGAATGCTCCAGTTGAAGAGTAGGTAAACATTAATGCTGCACCAGTCCAAGAGATTATTCCTCCGGTGGCAGTTCCGCTTCGTATGCAAGTGGTTGACCCCACTACATAGCTTATGTAGACTGTGTTATCTATTGCATAAGCATGGAAGGCCGATGTTGTGGCTATTGCTGCGTGGCTTGCAACTTGTTCTGCGCCCCAGTTCTCGCCGTCAACAGAAGATTTATAAACCAAAAAGCCGTCTGTGGTTCTTTGATAGAACACGCAGTAATTGTTCCCTGCCCGAACTACAGCACGTTGCGGGGGCACCGTTCTTGCAGGAGGATATGAAATGATGCGGTAGTTAAAACTGTAATAAGCTAATACAAAACCGTTCGTTGTCGCATTAACTGAACCTTGGCCAGCATTTACCATGCCAGTTACTAGTGACAAATCATAACGATTATTTTGGTAAATCGTTGTTAATGGTGTGTACCAAGCGTAGGAATGTGTTGTCCCATATGTCCAGCTGAATGTTAGTGGTAGCTGCGAGGTCGTATAGTCCACTCCATCAACTGTTAAAACGGTGCTGTTACAATCTTCATAAATCGCAGTAGAAATAAAACGAATACTCGTCGTCAATAACGACTCCTTAGCTAGAAAAGTTGCCCTTATTTCGTAAGAATAATCTGGACTCAAGCGGTTTGCTCTCCAAACACATGGAATATTATCATCACCAAGCTTTTCTACAGTGTTAATCTGAGAGGGAATTCTTTCATTAGTAATCCAAGACAGTTTAGAATACCAAGAATGCGTAAAGTAATTCATATAGCGATAAGAGATCACCGAATCCGTTGCACTAATATAAAACACATATAAATAGTTAGTCTGTGCACAAACGGCTACTCCCCTACCTGAAATTGTTGACTCAAGTAAAGTGGAAGCACTCCAAGAAGTTGCAAAATAAGTATAATAAATTTTGTCTCCGGAAACATAAACCAAGTGAATTTCATCAGCATAAGTCGTAACACCAAATGTTCCAACAATAACGCCGCATGGGGAACTGTACTGTGGGCTCCAGCCGAGGCCATCATAGATCCTGTAATAGTGGTAAACGTAGTAGCTGCTGGTCGTGTAGACGTGGAAGAACATGACTCCGTCAGCGTACCGCGGGTAGGGCACAACTGCGACGGCGGGCTCAAACCTTCCATAGTAGTAGGCGTTCCAACGGTCAGTGAACGAGTAGATGTTGGTCCAGTCCACCCCATTCTCTGTGAAGTACAGCTGCACCGTCAAATATCGGTAGTCTCCACTGTCACTCCAGCTTGTGCCAGCGAAGTAAATTCTGTTAGCAGTCCTGCAGAAACTAAACGTCGCGTCGCTTGCGTAGGAAAACATCAGAAAGATGTTTTGCCAAGAAATTGCTCCTGAAGTAGCTAGACCTTGCCTAATGTAAACATTTGTTCCGCTGATGTAGGCCACATACACTTTGTTTCCATCTGCAAATACCGTGTATTGATCTTTACCTGTGGTTAGGTGGCTTGCACGTGATGGCGCCGACCAATGTATTTGGTCTTCCGTTGAAGTAAAAACTAGATAATTGTCTGATGGGTTTCTATAGAATAAATAGTAGAAAGTTCCGATTTCAACCATGTTTCTCTGTGGTGGTTGGCTCAAGCCAGTAACTCCTGCAATTGTTGTTGATGGCGAAGGCTGATCTGGAACGTATGGTTTCACCAAAATCCAGTCGACATAAACGTTTCTGCTTGCAGTTCCCAACTCGCGTATTTGAATGCATTTGTTGAGGTAGGTTATATCATAGGTAGACCACTTGCTTGAGGGGGTAAGCAAAGTTAACTGCGTTCCATATCGTTGCGCCTGATATTTCACATATGTTGATGACAGGCTTTGGCCATCACTGTAGGCAAGCCAAGTCAACGTGTCCGCTGAAGCTTTGGCGATTCCCATGCGCGTTCTTGACGTCCCGTATCCAAGGTGGTAACCCGTGCCATATGTTGAAACAGAGGGATCAGTGTTAACTCCTACTCCCATTTCTGACGCTGAACCAGTATTTATTCCTCTAAATCGGATAATAACTTCAAACTCGTTGTTCAAAATTTCTGTTGAAGTGGCGTATGCGTGTCCAGAGCTGACCCCTCCCTCATACCACACTGCGGTTGCTAAGCCATCTGTTGTATACGTCCACGTTCCTTTCTGAACGGGCCATTTTGTCGAGTTCAGCGTTGTTCCTGGCGAACCGTTGAAATCGTCGAAGAATAGAAAAGTTTTTTCGCCGCTACCGTCATACACTGCTGAGGGGTTGCCGTAAACTATTTGCAACAGAGCCCCTTCAGGCGCCTGTTTTATTGAGGGGATCTTAACCCAGAAAATAGCGTAATCTCCGTCTGCTTTCATTTCCCTCCAGTAACTGAGAAAGTCGGTGCTGCTGGATGTTTTGAATCGTATGTCCCCAAAATCTGTTTTGCAAACCGATTCGAGATACAAGTCTGAACCGCTGTCTGTGCCGTTTCCAAAATGTATTGTTAATGGTATTGGGTAATCTGTGAGTGCTTTCACTGTGCTTCCATAAATGTAAATTGTTTTTGTTTTGGTCCATCCTTCTGGAGGTTGTTCTTCTCCACCGAATTGAACGGTAATCCTCACGTTATTTGATGTCGTTTGGTTCCCTGCGTTGTCAGTTACAACCGTCCACAAATAATAAATTCCAATGTCAGTTGCGTTGAACAAATAAGTGTTACCGCCTTGAGTTGGTCCCTGCACCAGTCCTCCTGAAAGCCGTTTATACCACGCGTAAGTGTACGGAGGCGAACCGCCGAAAACTGAGCAGGAAAAAAGATAGGCTTCATTAACTTTCATTGCCAGCATTGTTGGAAGAACGCTTGCCCTGAATCCTCCGGTGGGCATTGTTCCAAGATTTATCGAAAACGCCGAACCTGTTGTTGATAGAAAAACAATTTCATTCGGAGTTTGTGCTGAAGGCATAGTGAACTGTGTGCTAGTGAGTGTTTGAGAAGGAAACACGTTGGGATCCAGCGTGATTGCCTCAACACTGTTGCCAGCCACTGCGTATGCCTGCGAAACGGTTAAGTTGACAGAACCATAATTGTAGATGTAAAGGTATACTTGTTGTCCCTCAAAATAGTAATAGACCAAACTTAACAGTTGATTTTGGTTTTCTCGGGCTTTTTTAAGAATGTCTGCAATCGTGCTTGTTTGACTGGCTGTCTGCTGCATCGCAAATAAAATATATCCCGCAGTAGCAGCTAACACTATCCCTAAAATAAGTATTGCTCCAACAACCTCACTAACCCCCGAACGTGAACGTTTAAGATGTTTAAGGAATTTCATCTCTTCTCTATAAATATTACCCTCTGTACGTCTTATAAAGATTGGATACAAAAAAAAGCAGTTCAAATAGTTAATGTTGGCTTCCTTCACAAGCCATTGTTGAAGCCACTGAAAAAGTATCGTTTCCCCCCGCGGCGTAAATCACTACAGGGTAAATGTTTCCAACCGTAACTGGTAACCCGGTTACAAGCGCAGTGGCATTTTTAGTTTGTCCCGGAAGCATCGCCCCAACGTCTAGTTGACAACTAACACTGCCATCTCCATAAAAAGTTGCTTGACAAGAAGAAATAGCAACGGTTCCGCTGTTTTTAATGTTTATGCTGACAATAGTATTCGAGTTGGACAACCTAAATATAAACCCTGAAACTACTTGAACGTTAAGCGAACGACTTTGCGATGCCAAAATGGAGGTGTAAATGCGATAAACCACTAAAGCAGCAAAAATTGTTATGGTTATGAGTAGGATTGTAGCAATAAGTGGTGAAATCGCTTTTGTTCTTCGCATTTACTATCCAATTATAGTATGCTCGCCTCCTTTTAAAAAGTTTTAACTTGAGAGTAGTAAATTCTCTGGCAAGCTCGGTGGTAGTGCTGTGGAACGGCTAATTACGGGTTTCATGACCTGGAACGACTCCTTCAAACCCCTAAGGAAACCCCAACCATTTATAGACTGAAAAATGCCAGCACCTACTTTCCACGAGTTTGTCAACCAAAGCCAAAGAAAATTTTGTTTCAGCATCTGTGGTTTCAAGAAGTCTTGATTGAAATTATAGAAAAGGTTTTAAGGTACAATGCCTTATTCTTTATATGGGGCTGCCGGGTTGAAGAACACCGAAACATATGAGAAATTTGAAATCACATTAGCCGAGGCGTTAAGCAAAGAAAAGATCGATGTAATCTGCCCCGCAACAATTCGGATGGCTTGCGAAGACTTCGTTAACTATTTGAAGTGCGTTTGGAACATTGAATCAGAGGAAGAGTTTTGGCCACGGTTCGAAGAGGCTTTTGCATCTGCCGAATTCAGCCTTTTCCTGAAGAACTGGATTTCAGAGTGGGCTTATCAATGGCGAAAACGAGTCAAAGTGGTAACCGATCAAAAGGATGTCCCAACAAAGCCGAACAGCAAACCCGCTCCCCACTTGCCTCAAAGCCTTTTTGACGAACTTAAATGGGCTGCCACCCTCGCTCTGATAAATCACAAGTTCATATGCGGAACTGTAAAAGTTGCTGAAGCCGTGGTTAAACAAACAACCATTGAAGTGAAACAAGGCAAAAAATCAGACAAGGAATGGGCTGTAGCACTGCTTACAGAAGTTTGCAGAAACGCAAGAACTCTGGCGCAAACGACGGGAGTGCTACTCTGGGTAGTTTTACCTCAAAAACCAGCTCAAAGGTGAACTTGTTGAGTGAACTTGCAAAGATAGAAAGGAAATTTACTGCTGAAATCAAGCGTCTTCAAGAAAGTTGTAACCATGAGAAACTAACGCGTTGGCAGCGTCTTTACTGGGCTCCTGGACACGAAACGAGGTTTGAGGTTCGGTTCTGCAGGCGCTGTGGAAAAATTGTTAAGCAGAGAACGTGGTGCGATCAGTGTCATCGGCCAGTCAGCACTGAAAAAATGATCAAAGGCAATGGAAAAACCGCGCCTATAGGGTCGGTTTTTTGCAGCCGAAAATGCCTCACCTTATATATTGAAACAAACAAGAAATAGTGGGAAAACATGGACAGCGAGGCAATAATATGGTACCTTCTTTACACGCATCCAAATTTAACCCCTGAAGAAGTTGAAAAACAAGTAACTGAAAAAAACACTTTTTTTGGGGGATTACTAGACAGAGAAACGATTTTGAAGTTGATTGCCGCCGAATTGGACGTACCAATTTCAGTGCCGAAAAAAGAGATAAAATTAGTTTTGAAAGACTTGGTTGAGGGCTTACACGACCTCCAATTAACAGTTACTGTTAAAGAGTTAAGCCCAGTAAACGAGTTTCAAAGGGAAGATGGGACCATTGGAAAACTTGTTCGAGTAAAGGTATCTGACGAAAGCGGAGAAAAAACTTTGTTGTTGTGGAATGAAAAAATTGATGTTGCCTTAAAACTGGCACCTCAACAGAAGCTACAGGTTAGTGGAGTGTACACCAAAAAAAACATGTTTGGTGAAGTAGAGTTGGGTCTCGGACGACGAGGCAAAATAGAGTTTTTGTAGGCTCAAACACATACTATTTAAAGCCATATCATCATTAACATGTTGGATAACGATGACAAGCATAGAACGCGATCCATACTACGAAGAGTTTTTTCAAGCTGAGTTGGGCCGAGACGTCAGTTTTCGTGGCGAACCAAGACTTCACCGCAGCGACCTTATTTACTGCCTGCGAAAGGCTTATTTTCGGCTGATGGGCATAGAACCGCCTGAACATTTAATAATGGAGTTCACGATTATCGGCAAAACCCTGCACAGAATCATAGAACGTAGCTTCAAATACAACGAGATAGAGATGGAAAAAGACGGCATATCCGGCACTGTTGACGTTGTCGTTCCGTTCGGAGACAAAAAACTGCCTATTGAGATCAAAACAACTAGGCGCTTCATTGCAAACGCCAGCGATATACCTTCCTCTTATATTGAACAGTTAAAGATTGCTGTAATAATGGCGGAAACCAACGAAGGTTTGCTTGCAATCCTAAATATTATCACTGCTAAAATTCAGGTGTGGGTCCTACGCATGACTGACGAGGCGAAAAACAGTTTTTGGCAAGAAATATTGTCCAGACGGGCTTCAGTAGAAAAGGCCGTGGCTGAAAAAAACTTTTTGCTGTTGCCTAGAACCTTGTGGATGTGCAGAACTTGCGAGTACCGAACCATCTGTGATGCGGCTGAACCTAAAAATTAAAGTTAAGTTTTTAAGCGAACAAAACCCCGACGCAACTCAACCAGATCCTCTGCGGAACGCAGCCACTTGCGTAGAGTCTTGTTTGAAACTCCTAAATATTCCGAAACCTTCTTTAGTTCCACGGTTCTATCGCCGTTGCCACACTTCAAAACCGCAATATAGGCAACTCGAGTCTTTTCAGGCAGCTTAAGCAAGATTAAGCTTGTAGCATCCCCCGCCACTTTACCAAATTCGTTCACATGTAAATCCCCAAAGAAAAATCGGTCTCCCCTAAACGTGCAAGATTGAACAGGAGAAGCCTCATTTAAAAGCTCAACTTCAACGTGAATGTAATTTTTAGCCGCGACAAAAGTGTGGTAACCCATCTTTTGATGAATAACCCACAAGTGAAAACCGGGACAAGACCTCACATCCTTCTCGCTGGGCACAGTTGAGTTTGGATGAGAATGAAAACTGCCAACGTGATCTAGACCCGTCATCTTCAAAATCAACGGCAGAAAATATTTAGCCTCTTCATAAGCAAGATACTGAACAGAAGGCGATGAAGAAACGTTTGGAACTGCAAAAACGTCAAAAACGAAAAGGTCTCCATCAACGTTTTTGCCCAGCAATTCGCCTCCCACCTCTGCTGGCCACTTTGAATCACACAACCTCTCAAGCTTCGTTCGCGCCAACGGCGAAAGCATAACACGCATTTTTCGTTCCCCAACCATTCGTGAACACACTTAATGAACGAAAACGAAATATAAAAACGTTTCGCAACTGCCATATTTAAAGTTTAACTACAGAAAAACGCGTCAGCCACAGCCAAAACGCCAATACAAACCCAAACCTGCCTTTTTGAGGAAAAAATTCCGTTAAAGACCTTTTTGTTTCGTTTCAAAATTATCTTTCTTTTCGCAACTCTCTCTCACGAGGAGCACAAATGCCCCTATGAACCGCACAGCTAATGCAGTAGTACTTGTCCACAACCGTCCCCGAAATTATCGCTCCCTGCTTCTCCAGCTCCTGAGCCAACGTCCGATCCGAAATGAGGCCATGACGGGAAGTAACCCGCTTAGCCTTATCCCTAGGAACCATACGCCCACAAGCGGAACACTGAACGCAAGCGGAGCTACCCCTAGCGCCCTTCGCCCTTCCACGAGACTTGCGTTTCTTACCCATCGAACCATTCTTCCTACACAATATACTCCAGAGGAAGCATTTAAAGATTGCTGTTCCCAGGTACTGTTCAGTTATTTGTCATGTCTTTAACCCTTTCGTTTGTTGGATACTGCCAAGTTATTTGGCCCCTTTAAACTGAGAAAATACGCGTTTCGCCAACATAATGCCAATATGGCTCGCCAATTCCGACAAGCCATTGATATTTTAACTTTTTTGGCGAGAAGCTTGTTTCCAATTTTTTGGGAAACAACGATGAGTAAAGAAAAAGGTTTAATTTACAACGCCGTGGGATACGTTGAGCGATTTAACGTATCCGCGAAAAGCACACCGAATAAAAAGCTCAAATTTTTGGTTTTCGGACGTGTATTTTGTACAGGAAGAAGGGCAAGATATATGGTCTTATGATGTCAGCCAACTTGCGTGAATCGGCTACACCGAAGCGCAGGCGATATGTGCCCTTGGAAAGGTGAATTGCGGGCCGAATGTTCCACCGATTGACGAACCAGCACTGCAGGACCTTTTGTTCTGCCAGAGTATAGCCGTTTGTGGCCAACTCGATGCGGTCTGGCCATGTTCGGTTCCCGCTCCCATTATCCATCACCCACACCGCCAGTCCAAAAGTATCAAGGCGTTCTAACATCTTACGCGCGATCATCTTAATACCTAAGGGGTAAAAAATTTGGCGCAACTCCGCAAATATTGGGTGAGCGTATGAAGTCGTGCAATACCGAACATAACTTCTTTGCGTTTCTTTAAGCGTTGTTGTCGAAGGTTGAATTCTGTTTGAGAAAAATTCGGAAAGCAACGAAACTTTCCACTTTACATATTCAAGCTGCTTCTGACCAAACCTCAAACGGTATGAATTGTACTGTCCCCTACTAATACACGCGTCTCCAAATAGTGTCCCCACTAACAGCTGCTGTTGCTCGGATCGCAAATCGTCGAACCCTCCATCAAATTTTTCTGCAGAAGGTGGTTGTAGGTGTATGTTGTGGCGTTTAAGGCTGTACTTAACATGGTCAACGGTTGTACCCATTTCCTCAGCTATTGACGCAACACTTTTTCGCTCGTCAAAACATTTTTTGCGCAGTAAACCATAAGCAATCACAGGAGTGCATTTTTGACCGAGTTTGGCTCCTCCAGCATGATGTCTAATTGGAATCTTGTTGGAGAGAAGAGTACTGTAAACTGTATATTGCGACACGCCAAGCTCACAAGCGATGTTGCGCATGCTAACTTGCTTCGCAATATATTCTGCGCGCAGCCATTCAATATTAATGGCTGATCGCGGTTGGACCATGGGTTTCATCATTATTGTATCATATTAAATGAAACATTTAACTCTTTCGGAAGCTGAATATTGGTTGCGCAATACACGTAGGTGCGAACGCCAGGAATCGAACCCAGACCCGCAGCTTTCCTCTTCATATGGATTGGGGGGCTGACGTGCTACCATTAAACACCATGCTTGCTGGTGCGAATGGCGGGAATCAAACCCGCGTCGTCTCCATGGCAAAGAGGTATGTTACCACTAGCACTACACTCGCTGGTAGGCAAGGAGGGAGTCGAACCCCCGCCTGAGTCTTATAAGGGCTCTGCGCTACCGTTACGCCACATGCCCTGGTGGACACCCGGGGATTCGAACCCCGACTTCCAGCATGCCATGCTGGTGTGCTACCGTTACACCGGGCGCCCTAGTGGTCCGCCGCGGAGTCACACCGCGCTCTCCTCCACGTCAAGGAGGCGTGCTGTTGATGCACCAGCGAACCTTGGTGACCTATGCGAAGCTGGAACGCTCTTGGCGAACAATAGCCACTGCCATTCCAGCCCCACGACAGGCCACTGGTGGTCCGTCGTGGAGTTACACCACGACTACCACCTTTCTTACACATCGGTTGTAAGGGTGGTGTGCGCCTGCCACACTGACGGACCTTTGTGGGGATGCGAGGATTTGAACCTCGGACCACATGCTTTCTTGAAGCGTTTGCTCTTCCGAGGCACGGATGCTGCCAAGCTACACCACATCCCCTTTGTGCTCGTCTGCTCGTCTCCGCCCGTGAACGGTTGTGGGCAGTTAAGCTGGTGGACTGGGAGGGATTCGAACCCTCATTTTCCGCGTGCGAGGCGGATGTTCTGCCGTTGTCACTACCAGCCCTGGTGGTCCGCCGCGGAATTGAACCGCGTTCTTCTCCGCGTGAGGGAGATGTGCTACCGTCACACCCGCGAACCTTTGGCGGTCTGTGCGGGAATTTCGGTTAGGTATTTTCCAACTATCGAACCCGCCTCCCCTGAGTTCTGCGTTTCCTTGACAGTCAGGGATCAGTCCCGGCTGACCGACAGACCTGGTGGGGATGTGAGGATTTGAACCTCAGACCACGCGCTTTCTCGCTTATCTGTTCCAAGGCGCGGATGCTAGCCAAGCTACACCACATCCCCTGGTGGGGTAGGAAGGATTCGAACCTCCAAAGCCCGGTCTGGAGCCGGGCGGTTTAGCCGTTAGCCTACTACCCCTGGCGCGGATGTCCCGATTCGGACGGGAACCATCTGCGTTAGAACCGCAGAGTGCTATCCGTTACACCACATCCGCTGGTGCGAACGCGGGGAGTCGAACCCCGACCTTCAGCTTTCCCCTCATCTGATTGGAGGGCTGCGATGCTGCCATTGACACCACGCTCGCTGGTAGGCAGGGTCGGAGTCGAACCGACACTACGACCTTATCAGAGTCGCGTGCAGACCACCTACACTACCCGCCCATGGTGGACCCTGGGGGATTTGAACCCCCACTTACTGCTTGCAAAGCAGTCGTGCTACCAGGTTACACCAAGCGCCCAAGGCGCCGCCGGTTGGACTCGAACCAACGACCTTCCGGTTTCTGCTTTTGTTTAACAGCCGGGTGCACTAACCCCTATGCTACGGCGGCATGGTGGGGGTGGAGAGATTTGGACTCCCGATCTCGTGGGTCCGAGCCACGAACGTTGCCAAGCTGCACCACACCCCCATGGTGGAGACTGGCGGAGTTGAACCGCCACAATGCCCCGTTTCCGTCTATACGAAATTGTATATCTATACGTTTTCGTATATTCTTCAGCGAGGTGGACTCCCATTATCCTAAGTCTCCAAGTCCCCCCGCCCAGAGTTGAACTGAGACTTAGCGGGTTACGGCCGCGTGCGCTACCATTACGCTACGGGGGGTTTGGTGGGTCGGGCAGGATTTGAACCTGCAACCTCCACGACGTCAACGTGGCGATCACACCAGGATGATCTACCAGTCCTTGCCTTCAAATGTGTTTCAAACTGGTTGGTGTTGTTGCACATTCAAAACAGCCGAAGCCCACAGGCCACAAGGTTTATGGAGAGAAAAGATGGTAAAACCGTCCTGAAAAAACTCCTGCGGCGGGTTTCTCTCACTGCGGGACTTGTGGCCCGTTGGCTATAGGCTGTCCTCTATCAAAATACGCGTTATTCCATGCGATAGTGGGCAGTTTTACCATCTTGACCACGCTAAATACTAATGTTTTCCACCATATTTAAAGTTTTCGTAACCAAAAAAAGAGAGTGAATTTTGAAGTTGTAGTGTTGTTAATAGTTTCACGGGTCATGCGTCTTCCACACGTATTAAACTATATTGAAGGACTAAACGAATGATGTGTTGGAGCCGCCAGAGGGGATCGCACCCTCAACCATCTGCTTACTATGCAGGCGCTCTGCTTTTGAGCTATGGCGGCTGGTCGGCGAAGCGGGATTTGAACCCGCCCTGGTGGCTTACTGCGTTAGCCTGAGTTTTGGCTAACTTCACAGGCCACCGTGCAAACCAACTACACTATTCGCCAGTTGGTAGCCCCGGGAAGAGTTTCGCGCTCGTGTGTTTTGAGCGTATCGAACTTCCGCCCTCGGCTTCAGGGGCCGAGATCCTTGGCCAGTTAGACTACGGGGCTTGGAGGATCCGGAGGGATTTGAACCCCCAACAAGGAGATTTCCCCACCAGGTTTAAGGGTTTCAGGCTTAAAGGTCTCCCGCTCTCCCTGGTTGAGCCACGGATCCTGGTGCGTCTTGCGGGAATCGAACTCGCATCAGCGGGCTGGCAACCCGCCGTCCTACCATTAGACGAAAGACGCTGGTAGTCCCGGGGAGATTTGAACTCCCGCCATCGGCTGTCTCCATCTTGGACTTCAAAGGCTTATGTCCTCACTTCAGAGGTCGACATCCTTGTCCAATTAGACTACGGGACTATGGTGCTCCGGCAGGGAGTTGAACCCTGATCGCTAGATTTCCCCGCTTTCGGCTTGAAGGTTTTGCCACCGCTTGAGGTTCTAGCATCCTTGGCCGATTAGACTACCGGAGCATGGCGGAGACGGAAAGATTTGAACTTTCATTTGCCACGTTAGGACCGTGGAGTTTTGTCTTGTTAAACTACGTCTCCAGTAGCTCGGGGGAGATTTTCGGTTTGGTTAACTATTGAACTCCCGCTACAGGCTTTCCCTGTTTGGCCTGAGGCGCAAACCTCAAGGGCTTAGACCTCGAAAACGAGTCTGTCTCCTTGGCCAATTAGATTACTGGGCTTTTTTCGGGGGCCATTGAAGCAGAGAGAAAACACAGGAAAAAAGGTGAAGCAGTTCGGAAAAATCTTGGTGGTTTTAATCTGTGTCTTCGGCTGCTTGGTGCTGCTGCTCAGTTTTGCCTCTAACGAAATGTTCGAAATTCTTGGTTCCGAGCGGCCTCACCATTCAATGCCACCACTTATAATTTATCTATTGTCCTATATAAAGTTTGAGCTGTATCTTCTGCTGGTTTATGACTGAAAAAAAGTTAATTTATTTTTTGGCAGAGTTTTCTGGTTTGGTTTTTTATTCGGCAGACTGTTCTGTTTTCTGTTCGGTTTCTTCTTCAGTCCAGTTTTCCTTTATGTATTTGTAGTACGAATCCCAATCTTTAAATATCATTGTTGAACAGCCAACTGCCCAGTATGGAATGTTGAGTGGTTTGGTTCGTCGTTCAGTCACTATGTAAACAGGAATTCCTAGTTTGAACGCGTATGTGATCTCGCCGTAGCTGTTTCCAGTTATGCATATGGTTCCGTTTCGTCTAGCAACCCAAGTTCCGTTGTTCGTTCTTGGGCACCACACAAAACCCTTGTACGGCACCAGTTTTCTTTGGCTCGTGTGTATTGCCTTGTGGTTGCTAACATACATATAGTAGAATTTGTCGCCAGGATTCACCGAGTTTTTGGGCGAAATCTTGCATCGCTTTCCGATCAAAACTGCCAGTGCTTGAACAAGGTCAACGATGTTTGGTCTCTTTTGAGAGAAACTTACACCGTACTCTCTTCTATGTCCGTCTCCAAGGGTCATTCCTTCAAATAAGCCTTCAAGAAATTCGTTTGAGTTAAATAACAAACTGAACAAAGATACCTCTTTCGTGGGCAGAATTAACTTGAATTTTTTCGTGTCCCCCACGTGAAAATCATAAACGCATAAGTGCCCCGTTCCGCCATAATGTCCCCCCTTTTTATTTATTGGTCTAAACCGTTTGTGGTATTCAATGTTTGCGTCCTTAAGCCACTGTTCTATCGTACCTGTGTTTTTTCCGTCTTTTTGACAAATTGATACGCGGTATTTTTCAATCCAGCCATCAGTCAGCAATAAACCAACAATTCGTCCTTCAATCCTGCTCAACGTGTTAAAATTATTTGTAAAGAGTGCAGCTTGGAGTAATTTGTCATGTTTCCATACCTTATTTGCTGTTTTAACCGTCAACTGCTTCTGCGGAGTCAAAACAATGCATCTGTGATTTAGCGTTGCTCTAAAACTCAAATCTCTTTTTTCTATCGCGTACAGTTTCCCGTTGAATGGAAACTTGAAGATGTCGAGTATTTCATCAATTTCAAGTTTTTTAGTATTCAAGTTGAGCGAAATGGTTTTCTCGCCACGTTCCAATTCGTCGCGTTTTTTGAAACCATCCATTGTTAACATTTCGGTTTTAGCGTCAACACAGCCACATACTTCCTGTCCTTCTTTTGGCAGCCACAGAGTTACGAAATCTGATTTTTCAACCATTTCTAGGTCTGCCTCTATAAGTTCTCTACCAACTAGTGGTCGTATTGCATCTATGTTTCCTGTGCGGCTCCAGTTTAACACTCTTCGTCTTATTGAGGCTTGTTCTTCTTTCATTAGGGGGTTTAGAACGTCTATGCCCATTTCTCCAAGGAATTGTTCCGCTTTGTTTCGCCATGTTCTTGCTTCACCTAGTGAAACGTCGCCTATTGGTCCCGCGAGATACGTTGCGAATCTTTTTTTGGAATTATCTGAATCACTCATTTTTTAGGTTCGGCTCCTTATATAAACTACTATGTAATGCGGGGCATATATAGTTTTTCCTCAGGAACGCACTATTCATCTCCCACCTAAAGACGGGAGTTTTCTGGCTAACCTATATAAAAAGTTCGTGCTGCATTATGTGAACTACTCCACCCTAAAAGGTGGGGCTTCTAGGCTCATCAACCTTTTCGGCTGAATCATCCCTAGTTCGGGCACGTTCAACTGGTGCCCCCGCCCCGTTTAGGACTAGGTCCGCAGGGGACTTCACCCTCAACACGGATATGCCGCGTTGAGCAGTGTTGGCTGCACCGCCAAAATCGCTGTCGTACTCTAAACCACACTTCACGCTTAAACATTTCATTCGTCTCCAACTGCCCTTGTACGGTCTCTCAACTTTTCCGTGGCACCTGTGACAGCAGTTCGACGTTCCCCACTCATTCAACACTAGACTTTGGATGCCACGTTCGTCTAGTTTGGCTTGAGCGTACTGAGTTTGCCTTCTGAAACTCCACGACTGCAGCAGCTTCCTCAAGTAACGCTTGTTGTTGCCCCTATAGTTGTTGTATCTTATGTAGTCTGGCGAGCCGAAGACTACGAGAACGTTGTTGCGGGATTCGGCGAGTTCGTTGGCAAGCAGCCAGTCGTAGTACTCGGAAACGTTTCTACGCTTGTTTCTCAGCCGGTTCAACGCTTTGTACTTTCCTAGTCGTTGCAGGTGTGAGATGTGGTCGTTGAGTTTCTGCAGCTTTAGTTTCCCGCTGCGGAAAATCTTGTGGCCACGGGGTTTCTTGCTAGGCACTATCAACACGGTTGACGCTGCCCTGCAAACTCCCAAGTCCACACCCATAAACTCCTTAACGGGCTGCAGCATAGACTGAAACGCGACTGCCGCGTGCACCATCCAACCCCTACTATCGTCCCATACCAACTCGAAATCCCTAACCGTGCCTTTCTCGAGCAGTTGCCTGTGGTATTCGCAGGGATTCAGCGGTACGTTGATTGTTTCGCCCTTCACCAGGGTTGAAATGTGGGCTACGTAGCTGGTTAGCTTCAGGTTAGCCTTTTCCACCTTTCCAGTTCGCGGGTCAAACCGAACAGGCTGCTTCTTTAGGAGGCTGTGTTTCGACGTGCACGGCGGCTTTGGCTCACGCTTCAAAAGCTTATTGTACCACTTTGAGCCCAGCTTAGTCTTGGACAGCATGCGCTTCCATATGGCGTGCTGTTCTCGGTACGAAGTCCACATCCACAGGGCCTTGTTTCCCGCCTGCTGCACAAAGCCAGCTGACAGGCGGGTTTTCTCTTGAACGCGGTGTTGAAGGTTAATGTTTTCAAGTTGGCTTCGCGTTTTGATGTTGTTTTCTTCAATTAGTTTACACCACAACCTCACCGCGTAGCTGAGACGCGCAGTCAAACGGTTCAGAATATTCCGTTTTCTCTTGGTTGTTGCGTAGTGCACGGGTATCCGAAGAGTTTTAATGTACATTTCAGTCCAAAAGAAAGGAGGAGGTTAACTTTTATAAATGTTCGCTTTCAGCCCCAACCTGAAGGAGGAGGACTTCCCGCGTTAAACTTAAAGGTTTTGTTCTTCGGGTGCTGTTGACTGCAGTTGCCGGTTAAGTGGCTACTGCGGTATTTGCTGTTTGTAGTTTCTCGGCTATTATGAGCAAGTACAAGATAACCGTTGCGTCAGTAGGTATTTTGAGGGGGGCCTTGGCGACCTTGATTATCATTAGGCGATATACTTCAAGCGCGGTCACGTTGCCCAAGAATGTCCTTCTTTTTGCTTCTTCGTCTTGGAATGGGGGAATCGTCCTACAGTAGTCGGCGATTTGAAGCACCAAATCCTTGTTTATTGCTAGCTTTTCTATTGTTGATTCTTTAATAGTTTCAATCAGTTTTCGGACGTTGTCATCAAAATCCTCAAATTATTGGTAAGGACAACATATTGCGAAGAGATAATGTGTCGGGTTCTTTTCAATGTATTCTATAATGAAATCGTCCACTTGCTGGCCTGCCTCAATAATCTTTGCCATTATTCCATTCATGGTGTCGTCAGAAAACAGGACTTTTTTGTTTTCCACGGCAATGTATTTGTTTGCGTGTGTGCTGCGTAGTTCTTCTTTGTTGTTCAAGATCCACAGGAAATCCTCGTGCAGTCTCCTGTATTTTTTTAAGAGTTCTTTGTCAACTTTCTTTTCAATTTTTACTGGGGTCACGCTTCGCTTTCCTCTTCTGCTTCTGTTGTTTCTTCCGTTTTTTCTGCTTCTTTCTTTTTGGGTTTTGGCACGTAAGTGTGGTCAAGAATTTGAGATATTTTTTCTATTTTTTTGGGACCTAGACCTTCTATTTGCTTCAGTTCTTCGTTTGTGGCGGTGAACACTTTTCTTGGGTTTTTGAATTGTTGTAGAAGCCTGTCTGCCAGGACTGCGGAAACGTTTGGAAGGCCTTCAACAATAAATCTTGCTGCTTCGTCGTCAGTCATTGTTCTCTTGGCTTTCACTCTTACGGGATATATGCGGAACTTCTTTTCGGCACTCATTGTTTTGCATTGTTGACCTATGCTTATTCCCGTCCAAATTGGAGATGGCGTAAACATGAAGCGAACTTTCCAGCCAAGCGTAATGCTCCATAATATTCTCACTATGCTTTCCTCGCTCCATTTAGAGAATTTTTTGATTATTGCTGGGCTACCTTCAAGCAGGAAAACGGGCGTTACCTCTTTCAGTTCTGCTAGTGCTTTGATCTGATCCCATAGGCGGCCTTCTCTGAGCGTGTGGATCATGTCAAAAGCGGTTTTTCGCTCTATTAAAAGATCCTTGTCTTCAGGCGACGGTAACCAGTAGTCGCCAGACTTCAACGCGTGAACTTCAACGGTTATTCCTTGTGCTATAAAAGACTCGTAGATCCGAGGGTTTTTCGAGTGTTCTTTACTGTCCATTATTAAAAAGGGTCCCTGAACTATCTTGCTGATAAGCTTCTTTTTCTCTTCGCCGAAATCTTCGAGGGTTAAATTGTCAACCAAACTGATCCTCTTCTAGTTTACTATCTACTTTATAGGTTCAAGAGCTATTTAAGGGTTTGTTTGGCTACTCTGCTTGAAGAAACGGTTGTGTCGTCGCTCAAGCGAATTTGACAAATATTTAAAAGGTTTCGTGTGCTATGAATAATAGAAGGTAACATGTTGAGAAGATACTTGTCTGACGATGAGCTTGGCTTAATGTCTCTTTTCGCCTCGGTTACAGGAGTTGTTGCTAAGGATTGTTTTGTTTTATTTGATTGTCCTGTTTTCATCGTTGAAAATGGTGATTTTGTGAAGGCGTTGGGTAAAAAAGAACGAAACCTCTCAACGCTTGCAGTAAAACTAAGCAGAAAACCCTTGGTTGTCGAATATTTTCCGAATCCCGAAGACTTTCTTCTCAGCATTGGAAAAGCCCAAATTGCACGGATCTGCATGGACAACAACAACGGAAAAAAAATTGCTCGTTTATCTCCTATTGCGGGTCAAGGCGGACGACTAGTTGGAAAAAACGGGTGGAAAATAAACATCATCCGCGTTTTATGTAAAAAATACTTTGACATCGACTATGTAAAAGTTGTTTAAATTTTTTAGACAAATAGGAAGTTGGGTGAGTTGGGACTAGACCATTCCTTGCATTGATTTCATCATGTAATTTATCAACGGCGTTGAAATTAGAATGCCAAGTATCGCTAGAATAACGTTTATGGTTATCCAAAGCGTGTTTTTTGAGGTGAATTCAATGGTTTTTGTTGCAAGTAGCGAAACTGAAACGGATGCAACGATAATTAGAAGATAATTTACTTCAAGAAATGATTGTGGTATTGCTATCGAAATGGGAAGGACTCCTGCCGCTGCTGCTGGTGAAACCATGCCGGCGAAGGCGGTTACCAGTCCGTACATCAGGTTTACGGTGAATGCTAGTCCGATCGGCGTGAACGCTGCGAGTAAGCGGTATGTTACCATTGACTCTTTTGTCTCTCTTTTGATTCTGATGTATTCGTCGACGTAGTCTGTTAGGATTTCTAGGCATCTTGGGGTTCCTCCTCCGGAGTCTACAATTTGGCCTAAGATGAAGAAGGAAGTTTTCACGGCCCAGCTTCTCGTCGGAATTACTGCGCCGCTTAGTGGAGTCCCGAGGTCTAATTGTCGGGTCACATACTTTATTAGTATGTTGAATTTTTCGGTGTATGGTTCACTTTTGGCTATGTTATGCATGCCTTTAATGATGTCGTATCCCATTTTCTTGTATTCTGTCAAGTCTCTGAGGAAGGCGGGAAGAGATTTTTCTTCTCTGGCCACGTCTCGCATTTGAAATATGACTGGAAGTGCGAATGTTGCCAAGCCTGATGCAATGCTGGCTGCGAGAACGGACCAAACTGGTTGAGCTAAACCTACAGTTATGATTGCTGTGACGGCTCCAACGGCAATGGCCATTACTGCTGAACCTTCAAGCTCATCTCTGGCTTTTGGCTGCGACAAACTTATGAAACTGTACAAAACCGCAGTTATGATGGGCAACCCCATCGTCATGAAAGCGATTAGCAGGACTAGAGATGTTCCTGGAAAAACGAATGCGGAGGTTAATACTAAAATGGGTGCCACGAATAGAAGGGCAATTATTGCTTCGCCCCAGTCTCCTGCTTTTTGACTGTATTTCGCCCATTTGAATCGCATGTCTTTAAGGAAGTCTTTCGCCTTGCTCTCCAAATAAGCGGTCAAGTCGCCTCCACTGTACCATTCTGAGGCGTAGCCGACGTAAAACAGTTTTGCGTCGGCGTTTGGGTGTAGACGACCGAGATCGTTAAGTGATTCCACAGGGGTTTTCGTGAAGAAGGAAACGTTTCTTCCCGATATAAAGGCATCTTTTTCAAATTCGGGGAACACCTTCTTGCCTCGAATCAGAAGAAGAGCATTGTATAAGCTTAGCCCAACACTTTGCAAGATTGATGAGTATAAGGAAAACATGGGCAACTCGTCTCCCACATTTCTTTTTCTGTCCTCAACTGCAAACTTGAGTTGGGCAGTAGGATAAAGTAGAAGCAGAGGGGGGATAAGCAAAATCATGAAAAATAACATGTTAACGGTTAACATCAGGTAGACTGCCAACACTCCGCAGATTATTGTTGAAACAAAAGTTGCAAAGATTGCTGTTGCGATCAGGCGGTATGGACTTGCTGGCTTTCCTGAACGCATTACGTCTCGTTGTAGCGAAACCGACATGTCCACAGCTTGTCTTCTTAGCCAACTGCTTTTTGAGATGAATGCTACGGAGATTTCTTCAAACCAAGGTTTCGCCACGCGAATCTTCATCATGCTTTTCAATGCCGCGGGGTGTCTTCTCAAAATTTCTTGCAGTATGGTTGCAAGCGAGGCAATGGCTAATCCAAACAATAACCCGCTGAGGATTGACAGGTAAGGTGACAGGTTTGGAGGAAAATTTTTAGGTCCCCAAACGAAGGTGACGTAATAAAAGATGAAGCATAGGGCCGTTGTTAATGCTAACAAAAAATAGTGAAAGATGGATGACCAGTTCATTTTTCCTCCTGATCGTATTTTTTTGAGGATTCTTTTGAAGAAGTTAGGCGGCACCTTTTTCCACCTCACTATAGAATTTGAACATAGCATCTGAGAACAAATCGTATGTTGTCTTTTCCTGTTCAACGAGCTCTTGCAGGTATTTCACTCTTATTTTGAGCTGTTTCAGAAGTTTCTTCTGGCTCCATCCTGCGGGACCCGTTAACAATTCGAGTTTTTTGCTTTTAGCCAAAACCTCTTCTGCTGTTGAAGGACACATTTCGTCTGTTGTGGGGTCTCGCGTGAATATGTTGCTGATTTGTGGTTTTCCTTCGTTGTCCAATACGACCTCTGAAATGTCAACTACTCTTCTAGACACGCTTCCATCAGGCATTCGAATTCGGTGAAGTGTAACTATCGCTGAGATCAGGCCTAGGCTGCCTGGTTCAACCTCCATTGGCGTTGTTGTTAAACGAATAAAAGCAGAGGTGGGACTTTCTGCGTGGAGGGTTGAAACGGCACCGTGACCTAGCGAGGCAGCTTGGATCAGAGATTTTGCTTCTTCACCTCTGATCTCGCCTACACTAATGTAGTCTGGGCGGTAACGTAGGCTTAGTTTAACCAAGTCAAAGAGGTCAACATCGTATTTTGTTTCGGTAATCGCGTATGCACGTCTTGCTTTGAAGCGCTCCCAGTTTTTGTGTGGAATCTTAATTTCAGGGGTATTGTGGCAAATGAACCCTTCGCAGATGAACCTTTCGACCTGCGGAACACCCAAATCGTACACCTCCCCTTTAATTTTGATTGGTTCTGCCAATACAATACGGTCGAAATACACATCGCTTTCGGCAAGTTGATGTGTCTTCGTGCCTTTGAACGTTGGAACCAGATCTCCAAGCGTAACGAGATCGTCTCGATAGGCATATCCTCTTTTCAACGCGTTGTTTAGCCGCACTTTAACTCTGTGTTTTGGCAGTAGCTTTACTGCATCAGCAACTTCTGTTAGATTTCCTGTTAGTGGTATAGGATCTACTGAAGGTTTTGTGCGGTTTGAACAGGCCTTAATTAGTTTTGTATTTTTCAGTGAATCTTCGAAGCCAATGTTTTCTTTGAACCTCTTCAACATCTTTGCACCGCAGATTCTGCCGCGGTAAACCCCAATGCCACCGTATGCGCCGATCGTGCGTTTTTGGAAGTTGACTCGTAAAACTATTCCAAACCGTAAAAGCAAAGATTGAATGTCCTTTAACAGGTTGGGTGAAGCAGAACTTGTTTCAATCTCGTATCTGTTAACGTTTCCGTCACAAGTGAAATACCCGCGAAGAAGGTTCGCAGTCACCGTTTTCTCAGTCGTGAAAAATAAGGGTGGCACGCGTCTGTTGTAGTCGTCGCCTTTCAGTTCTAGAAAGTTGTGTAACACTTTTTTAAAGATTACTGAGTGTATCTGCAGCAAGGTTCCATCGCTGTGTTTCTTAATTCTCAACCCCATTTTCTCTGCTGTTCGGTACATTCTTCTTGAAACCTCGTTGTTGTATCCTGTGGAAAAACCAACTGTTCTTTCACCGTAAAATCCGTCGGCAAGCCATACTCCACATAGAAAAGCCAGATCTTCGTCGAGTTCTATTTTTGAAGGTAATGATTGAAAATTCCTTGCCTGTGGATACCGAATCATACTGTTTTTGTCTATGCTGAATCTTTCGACTATTTCATCGAGCGTGGTTAAATCGAAAGAGACGTGTTCGCAGTTGAAAGGAATTTGTCCAAGAGTGGCCAAATAGTCACCGGGCTTCAGTGTTTTGCATTGAACTGGACGTAGTGCACCCGTCTGATCGAGGGAGTACAACGAGTGGTCAATGGTGGTTTTTATACTTCTTCCAGTTGCGGTTCGAATCAGTACGCCTTCTTTCTCAACGAAATGGCGGATAAACCGATCTGGCTTTTGAAGTGTCACTTTTCCCTTTTCATCAAGAGTAAGAATTTCAATTTCGTTACTAACCCCCACTTCGTGTCCAGAATCGACGGTTTTGAAACCCTTCTTATCTAAGACGCCGTCAACCAGCTCCTTTATCGTGGTAACTACGGGTTTGCCAGCCACAATGGCCAATATTTCCATGTTTCCATCAACGCTGTCTTCCACTGTTACTATTTTAAGGTTGGGCGAAATCATTGTGAGTAAGCAGTTTAGCATTGTCGTTTTTCCAGACGACATTGGCCCTATTGTCAGAATGAATCCTCTGTGCTCAACCAGTATCCAAAGGTATGCTGCCATTAATGGCGAAATTGTGTTGAATTTTATCAGGTTTGCCATGCTTAGGGGTTCAACAGGGAATTTTCTGATGCAGTCGTAAATTATTAAGGGTAATGTACCTCCGATGAAGAAAGGTTCGGGATTGCAAACTAGATCATAAACGGGATCGCGGTTTTCAATAAACTCGACACCTGTTATTTCTCTAAGGTCATATTTTCCCTGAACAATGGGGTTTAACTCTTCAAAGTTTACGCTAAGATATTTTGTTAGTTTAAGATATTTGTTTAAGGTGAGGTTTGCTTTTTGGGATTTTGGTTTCTTTGCGGCCCATAAGTTTACCTTCGTTTCTTTAAGCAGTTGGTTAATGTTTACCCCCTTCTTTTTTGCCGCCTCAATGATCCAATCACTAATAAACGGCGGAAGTACTTTGCCAAGTCTTCCCAGCCCTCCATTTCTTTTTTTAAGCGCCATTTTTAGTTTTTCATCTGAAACTCCAATTTCATTCAAAAATGTTGACTGATAGGATCTAGGTATACTCAGTTTGTCTTTTGTGGTTTTTAACGCGAGAATTCCGAATCGAGCTAGTACGAACTGAAGTTCTTTCAACAGTCGTTCTGAAAAACTTTTATAGGATAGTTCTACTCCAAATGTTCCGTCTCCTTCAAATAGACCTTGAATAAAGCCGGACACGAGTGGGTTTTCACTTTTTATCAGCAGCTTTGGAATGAACACTTTTCTTGCTTTCGGTCCGCTCGGAACCTCAAAAACCTCTTTGAGAACGCGAGAGAGCAAACTGGTTTTAAAAAACAGTGAACTGTCACTTCGCCCGTAATGCGAACCAGACACGTTAAAGCAGTTAATAAACGCTTGCAGTACTGAAGTTTTGAAGGCTTGGTTTGGACCTATAGAGATTTGAATGTAATTTTTGTGGAAATAACCATCAGCAACGCTCCATCCAATAAGGTAAGCCAATTCGCGGGATAGTTTCAACGGAATTTTTAGGGGGCTACATCCTCGATGTACGAGATACAACTCATTAATGTCCAAGTTCAAGTTAGCCCGATTTAACAGATCAAGAAGTCGAGATAAACTTATTCCCCCTGTTTTTGTTTTTTTGGCTTCGTAAAGGTAGTCTTCGTGCCACCCGAATTGAAGGCAGGTTTTGCGAGCACTTCCTAATTTCTCCGTTGCGGTTTCAATCAGCCTACGTATCGGATCGGTGACTTTGATGCTTACTATCCCCTTATTTTTTTCATATTTTTGTAAGCTGCTTAATATAGCTTGTTTAAACTCTTCGTTTGGGGTTGATCCATGATATGGAACACGAACAGGTACTGGAAGATACCCTCCACGCTTAAGGTCTTGAGCTGCAATAAGAGTCAAGCCTTTTTCGGTTAATACATGAAATTTGTGCTCTTCAGTTACGTCGATAAACGCGGAAGTTTTTTCTCCCTCCTTAATGTGCACGCGAACAAGCTTGTCGGGACATTTTAACTTGATTATTTCCTTTACTGATGCAGGCTTCATGGTTAATGTTGAGGGATTAACACCAATGACGTTCACTTTTCCATTTATGTGGAGGATTTCGTTGCCTAAAACAGTTTCGCTTTGAGCTTCTTTTTTGTTAGCGTCAAAAAGATCTTTAATTTCAATTAGCTCTCCGTCTGAAAGTTGAATTAATCCTTCTCTCATGCAAAAAGTGCTTCCTGGAAGTGTAACTTCGCTTGAAAAAGTTACTGCAACACGGTCGCCCTCCGGAGTCATAGCATCTACGAAGGGTATTGCCACGGTTGCGCTTTTGCCTGTTTTTTGTGCTAGTTTTTGAACGAATTTTCCAACTTGGTCCTCGCTTGCGAATACAACGTTTGATTCGAGCCAATCATACTGGGAAATTTTTCGGTGGATCACGGTTATTGGTCGTCCATAACTGACACAGCTAATTTCTTCAACGTTAGGATCATTCATTAGCACATGCAACGGTCCGTATCCAAACGCATCTTTGGTTATGTAATACTTGTATTTAGAGAAACTTTTGTGAACGAGTTCGAGGATCCCAAGGTCTTCAGCGACTTCGTATATGAAGCTTTCAACATATTTTATTGGGTCTTCAGGAAGTTTAATTGTTGGTAACAAAGAGTAAAACAAGTTTTCCATCAACAAACTGTATATTCGCTGCTCTTCCTCAGTTAACGGTGGTTCTTGGATAAGGTAGTACCCTTTTCCCTGCCTGTCAACTATAAAAACTACTGCTTGATCAATCATGTACTTGTCGATGATGTCTCCTTCAATGACGGTAAGCAGAGGTTCGGCGCGAAACTTTGTTTCAACAACGGCTTTTGGAGGCTTCGAAATTTTCAACAGTGCTTTTAAACGTTTAAGTATTGGAGGAAACTTAAACTTTGAAGGTTCTCCTTTGGCACCCTTACGCCTTGGAATCTTTAGCTTATCCCGCAATTTCTGGAGTTTCTCCCGAATGTTAAAACTTGGCATCTTGATTTTTGGAATTGAAATTTTTGGCATTACAGTCTCCACTTCTCAATAATAGATTGGGGCGAAACCTTAAAAGGTTTTCTCACAAAGCAGAGCTTATCTAACGATCACCTCATCACGCGTAGTTCCCAGCGCATTTCGTTGCCAAAACATAGGTACGACTTTGTGCGCTCCCCTTGAAAAGGCAGTTATCCAATGGAGGAATAGTGGGACAAAAAACCAAATTTTTTTGCTTCTTTAATTAGTTTACGTCTCAACTCGGCGGAGGAGTATCTTATTATCACGCCTGAAGACTTGCGTCGTCCCTCGTGACGTTTTATCACTGGTTTGATGAACTGAGATTTTGGAATTCCAGTTATGACCGACCATTTGTTTATCTCATTCTGAATATCCTCCTTGGCTGATGCCTGCAATCTCCCTCTCAACCTTTTTTCATCTAAATAGGGCAAGGAGACCCCGTCCTTTAGGGCGGGGAGGAATTGCAGTAAGCTTAATAGGGCGACCACACTATAATTGTTGGTGATGCCTTGAGAAAGTGTATCGTGCTCAACACGTTGAAGCTTACAACTAACAAGCAGGGAATATTTAACGGAATCTTCTCAGAGTACTTGCGCATCCTAAATGAAACGCTTAAAAGCCTGCCAAACGCCGCATCGTCCACCCAACTACACCACCTAACCTACCGCCACCTTCGCGAAACGTCTTTTCTGCCGTCCGACCTAGTGCAGGAAGCAAGGAAGGACGTGTGGGCTAAACGCAAAACAATTAAAGAGTTTAAACGGTGTTCCATCCGCCTTAACCCACGCTGGTTTAGATACGTCCAGTCTGAGCGCGGCAGCCCAATCGTCAAAGTCACTTATACACCGGGAAAGTCGCTTGCAGTTCCAGTCAGAATCGATGGGCAGCTTAACCGTTTCAACCAGTTTCTAGGCGAAGGATGGACCTTCAGAAGTATCTCGCTGCTGTGGGATGGGCGAATCGCTGTTGTCTTGGCGAAGGTGTTTCCAGCGGCAAACAATAACACGCGGTTCGTCCTCGGCATGGATGTTGGCTCCACAACGCTTGCCGCAGTAACAGTATACGATTCGGAGAAGGGCAAAGTTGTAAAACAACTCTATTTGGGAAGAGACGTTGCCATAAGACAGAGACAATTTGAAGATCGCAGGAGCAAACTTCAGTCGTACGCTGGCAACGGGTCTGGAAAGGCAAAGAAGTACCTGAAGAAGCTTAAATTTAAGGAACACAACTATGTGACGACGCGGAGCGGGCAGGTTGGTAAAGAGATAGTTGTGCTGGCCAAAAAATACGACGCTTCAGTTGCAGTGGAAAGGGGAGGATTTAGTAGTCGAAAACACGAGAAGAACAGGAAGGCCAACCGAAAAATCAACAGGATTCCCCAAGCCAAACTCAAAAGCTTCATCGCATCCAACTGTGAAGAAGCAGTCGTATCCAACCCTAAAGTTGACGCTTACCACACGAGCAAGTGGTGTCCCCACTGCGGTGCAGTGAACAAGGGACACTCTTCTACAAATTACGCGTTGTACCAATGTAAGGCGTGTGGGTTAATAGTGAACAGCGACCGCAAAGCTTCTCTTGCCGTCGCCGTTAAATCCGTGCTAGAGCGGACAGCTCAGGACATCACCAATCCTCGTTTTGTCCAGTTTTCCGGCACGAGAGTCCCAGTAAACGGGCTTGTTCGTCCAGATGCGGCCGATTCGAGTTCCGCAGTGCGGAGTACCGACCGGCCAATGGAAAGCTCCTCCCTTTAGGGAGGAGTAGTTTACAATTAACCATCTCCAAGAGATATAATAAACTTTTTCACTTATTAACTTTATGCTTTTTGGTCGTTTGTTAAACCCACATACGTGTTCTTCGAGAAGCAAGAGCCTATTCGAAAATACTGCATACTCATAACAAATTAAATACTTTTAAGATAAAATGGCGCCGGGTGCCGGATTCGAACCGGCGCGGGACAAGCCCACCAGATGTCTGTGGCGGTGGTTCCATTCTCGGCGTAGAGCTTTCGAGTGACGCCAAGCGGCATTCAAGTCTCGCCTTAGCATTCCAGCAAACTTGGGATTTGCATCTGGCGCGATAACCACTCCGCCAACCCGGCATATTATTAGTGTTTAACTTACCTTTTAAAGTTTTTGCCCTCATAACCTGTGCTTCTTGTTCACTTAGAATCCGCTTGTACGCGAGCTATAATTTTCTCGAGGTCTACAACTTCTTCCTCTAATGGTTTACTTGCTTCTAGTTCAAAGTCGCATTGTATTTGGTCCATTTCCGTTTCGCTTTTGTGTTTTTTCAATGCAGCATCCATATCATATGCTCTTCCAACGAGACGGATCAGAATGAATCCTCTTTGTTTAAGAAAAACGCCCTCATTTTTATAACGACAATCATCAATAGCAATGCTTTTTCCCTCCCTTTCAAGACCGTCTATTTTCTTTTTTGCCCATTTTATCCATACTTCAGAGTCAACATCTCTTGCGAGTAGACCAAACTCCTGTAGAAAACGTCTGTGTGCGGGATTAAACTTGTCTATTGGTTCTTGTAATATTTGACTTGCAAACTCTTTTATTTTTGTTGCGAAGGAAAGTTTTGCGAAACCATGTTTTTTGACCAAATAGTCTGCGAGGGTTGTTTTTCCGCTTCCTGCTCTGCCAACAAAGGCGATCTTCATTTTTTCACCGTGGCCAAATGTTTTTTGATTGTTTGGATGGTTATTTTAAACTCGGTCTTTGTTCCTTCCTTCTGTGTTACGAAAGAGATTGTGTCTTCCCCTCGCCTAGCATAAAAGTAGAAATAGGGGTTGTCAACGGTTATTGAGAATGTATCCGCCCGTTTCATCATCAAGAGTTTAAGCAGCTGTGTAATCGGCCATCTATACCGTTTCTCTAAAAGAAGTATCTCGGTTAACAAGTCTTCTTCATGTGCGAATGACACTTGCTTTTCGGGTTTGCTAGCATGTATCTTTGTTAGTGCCAAGTTACTGTTTCGCCTCCTTCCTCTCTAGCAAATCGGATGAGTAAAGGACTAAAGTAGGCAAAGGCTCATTGTATAGTTTCATTAGACAATCAACAAGTTTATCGCATTTAACACAAACATCAGATTCAAGGTTGAATTCTTTTTTAGAATCTTTAGAACATTTCATGGTTTCGCCTCCGCCCTCTTGAGCAAATTTGTCACGGTTGCGTATAGTTTTTTGGCGAGTTTTTCTGGCCGCTCGGTTCCGTCAAATTTCACCCATTCCGCCGGAAAGTTTTCTTCACAGAGGCGCAGGTAATTTTCTGCAACTTGAGTTTGAAATAGTCGGTCCTTCTCGAAGCGGTCAACGGTGCCCTTCTGCGCTTTCTTTCTTGCAAAGGACGCTTCAACTGGAACCTCTATGTAGAAGAGAAGGTTTGGCATTGGCAACTCAACAAGCTTAACCATTTGTTTGGCCACTTCATAGTTGAAGCCGCCGGCACATTGATACGCAATTGTTGCTGGAAAATAACGATCCATCATCACAACTAAACCGCGGTTCAAGTCAGCCACAACTCTCTCCTGGTCTTTAACTATGTCAAGCAGGTACAACAGAAACTGCGCGGTCACGTTCAACTCTATTTTCTCATCCAAAAACATTTTGATAATCTTTCCATATTCGGATCCGTAATCAGGATACGAATAAACCACGTTGCCTACGCCTTTCTCTTGCAACATGTTTGCCAAAAGGCTAACCAAAGTTCTTTTTCCAGAACCGTCGATACCTTCCAAAACAATTAATACGCCCTTACTCATCTGTTGTTTCCTCTGTCATGCCTATTGCTTAAATGCTATTTAAAGTTTTCTAAATAACGTTAACTTACGCTATCTAGTTTGACCTTTTGGGGAGGGTTAACTCTGTGCCCTCTAGGCACTTCCCGAGTTTACAATCACTCATGGAACGTGGTAGGTTTTAAACTTTGACCAAAGTCTCGTGGGAAGAAATATTAATAAAGGGTCTTGCTTTGGCGCTTGCACTTTTTCTATCATCGTTTGCTGCGCCAACCGTCATAGAACAACATATTCCCTGAAACCAGTTTGAACTGTTGAACCTGATCAAAAAACCTTATTAATGGCGGTCAACAAATTTAAACTTTTCTAAAGGCAACGATTCGGTTTTCAGGTTGGGTTATAATGATGGTTTACGTCGCCGAAAGAGGGGAAACAATTAAGATTTTATAAGGCGTGGCGACTTATTTTTATAGGGATTCACATGGTTAAAAACTTGCAATTCGTAGCGCTCGGAGGCGCAGATGAAGTTGGGCAAAGCTGTTTTCTCTTGGGAGATGGAGAAAAATGGATCATGCTGGATTGTGGTTTGTCTCCGAAAAACTGGCAGCCACCCAATTTCGAGTTTTTAAACAAGATAAAAGACCAGCTTGCCGCTGTTCTAATTTCCCACGCCCATTCGGACCATGTTGGAGGGTTGCCTTTCCTGTTTGCTTGGATGAAAAAGAATGGGTGGATTTGCTTACCTGCCGTCGTATCAACGCCAGTAACAAAAGCCATAAGTGAAGTGTTGTTGCGGAATGTTTTCCAAATAACTAAAGTTAAGGCGCAAGAAACCAATTATAGTCTGCAGGATTTGGAGGATTTGCTCAGTGAGAAAACCTGGGAAACCCTGTATTATGACGAGCCCCAAGAGAGAAGAGTTAAAGAGGTTGCTGAACGAGTACTCGCACATTTCATAGATGCAAATCACATTCCAGGTTCAGCCAGCATTGTCATAAACTGGGATGGCTTTCCAATTTTGTATACTGGTGACTGCTGCCACTCTAAAACGCGTTTTCCAGGAGAGTTAACTAGTTGGAAACCCTATGAACCTGCGATTGTGATTAGCGAGAGCACTTATGGCCAAGAAGTTCAGTTAGACCCCAACGACAATGACGTTTTAGGCGCCGAAGACAAGCTTATCAAAGACGTTAGAGAGACGTTGAAGGGAGAAGGCCGCGTTTTGATCCCTGTTTTTGCAGTTGGCAGAGCGGAAGAAATCATGCTAACTATTGCTGATGCCCTCAAGAAAGGTCGTTTTCCACACGTTAAATGCTACTCGATTGGACTTCAGAACCGACTAGTGAATGCGGTCTTGGAGGTTGCAACAAAAGGTTTTGAGGCGAACAGTCAAAAAATGCAGGAGTACGCAAACAAATTGGTCCTTATCCGCGACACTTTTTCTCAAGTCTTGTTTGCACGTGGCGAAGCACAAGTAGATAAAGAAAAAGAGGTAAACCAGGAGTTTCTTGCATTGCGTTCAGATACGCATCCAATGATTATCATTGCAACTGACGGGCACCTTGGAGGAACAAGCGCAAGCGCAAACTTGGCTTCAAAAATGCTTGATGAACCAAACAGCAGAATCATTGTTGTGGCTTATCAAGATGAAGATTCTCCTGCATATCGCCTCTTAGACAATGTTGACGAGTTGAAAGAAACTGCACAATTGTTGGGTAGAAATGAAAAACAGTTGGAACAAGCCGTTCTTCAAATCCACGTTCGCAGCCACATTCTTCCAAAAGCATTGGTCGAAATTTTAAAGCAAGTTAGCCCAGAAACCGTGATGCTCGTCCACGGAACTAACGAAAGCAAAATTCATTTGGGAAACCTTCTAACGCAAAATTCAATCCCCGTATGGTACACTAAACCGCTTCAAACAGCTCATATTGACTGCGAAACAGGTAAGGTTGGAACTGAACCGTTTGACAAGCCTGTTGAAAAAATATCTTTACCGCTCGAGGCCGGGCGAGATGCTTTCATAGAGGTTAAGAAATGGCTGAGTGAAGCAAGTGGCGTAGCAGCAGTGCGTGTTTCAGAGATTAGTGCTCCCGTGTTTGATTTGGGTGAAAACCTTCGTGGCACACCGTGGCCTGGTTACTATCGTGGACAACAAATTTGGGTTAATCCTGAACTTCCGCCTGAAGCTTTGAAGCCCCTGTTGATTCACACTATTACCCATTATGTTATGGATTTGTTGAATGTTTCTCCAAAGAGGGAGGAACTAACTTTTCAGGAGCGGGTGTTTGTTGAGGGCGCAGCGGAATATGTTGCGTTTCAGCTTACTGGAAAAGCATTAACTGACTGCGTTAATGTTGGGGATGACGGAAAAGAGCATCCTGCAGATTACAGTCCTTATAGTGAAGGCTTCAGAAAATTCAGTTTGATCGAAAAAACATATGGCAAAAGCAAAGTTGCTGAGCTTATAACGGTTGGAACCGTTGAAGCGTTTGATAAATCCTTTTCTGACGCTATGGTCATCGGCGTTCCCCCACAAGAGGGTACTCCACCACAACTGCAACCTCTTCCAAAAGCCGTTGCACCTCCAGAGAAATTTAAAGAACCCTTTTTAAAGCAAATCGGCCATTTAAAAGTCGGAAAAAACCAAAAAATAATGCTAATCGCTGGGGTTGCGGTCATAATCCTAGTTCTTTTCTTCCTTTCAGATCTGTTTCTGCCACAGGCATTCGAACCGCAAATATTTTCAACTGAGAACCTGTCTAATCCCCTATCGCTTGGAGAATACTCATTTAGAATCATAGCAAATGTTCAAGAGGCCCCCCTGCTTGTCGAATCCCGCTTCGTGTTGAACTCAAGTTATTCCTTTTCGGAAACTGATCAAATAGAGCTAACTCTTGAAGGCACAAAGCTTCCACGTGGGGGCTTGCAAATAAGCTTCGAAGATTATGACAAGGATAACAACACTGACTGGGTTGCAAGGGGAAACTGGGAGTTCTTTGAAACGGGCAACGTTACTATCCCCGCGAAGCTTAAAGTATCGGGCGGTTTCACTACAGCAAACTTTTTGGTTTACAGTAAAATACTGCCTAAACCAACCGTCGAAATAACCTTCGCACTAGTGGGAATCAACGCTCAAGAGTTTGGCTACAGTCAAGTTTTACAGGTGGACGACACGTCATTCTTGGTAAGTGATCTGCCCAAAGTTTTCAGTTGGGAATTTGGAAGTGTTCACACTTACAACTGGACTAGTCCAGTTACAGAAGAATATACTTCATGTTTTCTACTACAGAATATTTCAGGTCTTTCTTCGGAGAACAATGTAATTTTCAACGTTCCAAGTGTGAGTGGAAACATCGCCGCACAGTATAGCAAACAGTTCCTTGTCACAACAGCAGTTTATGGAGATGGAAGCGTTAACCTACCCGTCGAAAGCTGGCAAAACGAGAACACGTCACTAAATCTTACGGCAACACCTACCTCAACAGGCATTTTTAAGTATTGGATGATTAACGATAACCGTTCAACAGAAAACCCCGTTCAAATCATGGTAAACCAGTCTTTCCGAATAGAGTGCTTTTTCAACAAATTATATAACGTCGAATTTGACTGTAACTTCAAAAGCACAACGTCGACGCCAGTTTTGAGGGTGGGCGACGTTGAATACTTCCCTACTGAGCTGCCGAAAACCTTTATTGCTGAAGAAAGCACTTACATTGATTTTGAATGGTACTCTCCAGTCGTGCTTTCAACAAACGACACGCGCATGGCGTGGACTTCAATTACAGGAGCTTGTTCGCAGAGCGGTCTTTTATGTGTGATGGAGAATGGCCTTGTGTTCGCCAACTACACGCAGGAGTACTTGATTCGGATCGGTGCTACTGAAGGAGGCTATCTTTCTCCTGAAGCAGGAACCTATTGGTATCAAAAAGGCGAAGTAATAACGTTGACTGCTTATTCCTCTGGAGAATACACCTTTAATTACTGGCTAGTCAATGGGGTTAACTCTGGAAACGAAACTTCGCTTTCAGTAACCGCTACCAAACCATTAAACATAACTGCTGTTTTCCAAATAATCCGCTGTGCCGTAACCTTCAATCTTGGTGGAATAGGAGAAACATCTCGAGAGTTGACGATGGTTATTGATGGAGCAAATTATACTTTGCGGGATTTTCCAAAAACTTTTCTGTGGGATGCGGGTTCAGTTCATTCATACCTTTTCATGGAATCTATTGCTTCTCGAACTGATGGAAAACGTTTCAGACTTGATTTTGTTGATGGTGCTTATTCGCCGTTGACTGTGAGTGAAAACGCAACGATTACTGGTTCATATCTTGTTCAATGGCGAACTCTTTTTACACAAACAGGTTTGGATTCGTCTGCTTATGGTACGGTGCTCGTCGTTGAAGGATTTAATATTGATGTAGCCAGTCTTCCATACGCAGTTTGGAAAGATGAAGGTTCTTACCTAAGTTATGACTACTCCATTCTGGTCGCCAGCAGCAACGTTGAGAAACGTTTCAATTTAACGGGCGTGGCGGGAGCAGTGCAACCAATTCTCGTTGAAACCGCGTCTTCAGTAACTGGAACATATGCAACTCAGTGGAGCGTCACCTTCTTTGCAGTTGGGCTCGACGAAACAGCTTACGGTACAACAATAACTGTCAACAGCGTTCCAGTAACAAATGTGGAGTTGCCTTACATGGTTTGGGTAACTTATAAAGCCACGGTAACATACTCTTTCAACTCCGTCGTCACTAGCTACGATTCAGGAAAACGGTTTTCATTGACGGGCACGAGCGGACCTGCGTCGCCAGCAAAAATTACCGCAGCAGTAAACATAACTGGAACATATGCTACTCAGTTTTCGTTAACCATCACTTCGTCTCCAAGCAGTGGAGGACAAACAAGTCCTGCCACGGGCGAAACTTGGTATCTTCAAGGAAGTGAAGTGCAAATAACAGCAACGGCAAACGTGAACTACACCTTCAGCTATTTTGAAGTGGATTCTGTAACGAACAGTAGCAACCCAATTAAAGTTGTGATGAACCAAATGCACCAGGTTGTTGCTGTTTTCAGTCCACAAATTAAAATAAGTACAAAACAACTTCAAGGCGTTTCTCTACTTTCTCTTTTGATTCCAAACTTTGCTTCTCTTGTTCGTTGGCGAAAGGGCAAAAAACGAATTTAAACCTGATCATCGTTTATGGCTTGTTTATTGTAATTTCCATTGTTGCCCAGTTTAGAACGATGTCACCAGCAGCATTGTTTAAGCCGGTTAGCCCATACGTTGACTCAGCGACGCTTGTGACGTGAAACACGGTTTGGCTACCGCTCATTTGGTATGGAAAAGCGTAGATCCAGCGGTCAGTTGCCCAAGTCATGGCGACGCCGTTGAGGTAGAGCATTCCGCAGCTGCCCGTGAACGGCGTGCCAGGTTCATACTCGTACACGGCGTGATACCACACTTTTCCTCCCAAGTCCACGTCGACCGTGTTATCAACGATGCCTCCAACAGTGATTTTGATTCTATCGCCTATAACTACTATTGTGTCTCCATCTACAGCATCTTGGTCTGGCCCATCCGCATCTGCCAAGTTTATGTAAACGTGGTAAGTGTTGCTTTGAACTGCTGAAGGAATGGCGAAGCTAACGCTGAATGCCCCATTAAAGATTGTGGTGTCAGTAGCTTGAACTGAATGAGCAGAATTGTGAATGCTGACGCTTGTGAACTCGGCGTCTGGCGGGTAAGAACTTGAGGAAGTGGTGCTTGCTGGATTATTCGCATAGTAAACTGTTCCAGAAATAGTTGTGGTTCCGCCGACGTTTATCCTACCGTCATCTGTGGCGAAGTTACTTGTAACTAACCTCGTGACTACATCAACATAGTTGCTTTGAGCAGTGTCAGTGTCCGCTGCTGATGCCGCGTCTATCACGTACAGTTCTATGCTGAGAGCAGACTCTTCAACGGCATCCCATTGAGGAGAGAATTTCCATGTAACCGTGATGGTGTTTCCGGAACGGGAAGCTGAACTAGAAGCATCCAAATCCCATGCGGTTGAACCTGCTTGAATGTTAAAGGTGTTGTCGTCTTCGTGATATTGAAAGCTAGCTCTAACAGTTGCGCCTTGTTTAAGCCTAAACTCCATGTAGTGAATATCTGCGTATCCATCGGTGTCAGTGGCAACGCTGGAACCTGTGTAAAGTTTCTTTTGGGTGTAGATGTTGTTTGTGTCATCCATGTCAGTTATTGAACCTGCGCCGTTTGTTGGAGCAGTGTTTGGCAGCGGGTTGCCCCAAACCTCAAACATCAAATCACTATAAGTTTCAGTGATCCATGTGCCACCACTGTCGATGCTGCGTTCCCAATTTCCACCATCATAAGTTGGACTATAGCTATAAGCCCTCCAGCTAACATAATTGCTCTCGTCCCCGTTTGGTGCCCGAACAACAATAGCATACTTGGTGTTTGCACTCAACGTGTATCCCGTCAATGCTATTTCATACCATAAACCAGGCAAAACATCCGTAAGCGAGTCTCCATCTATTGTCCCGCTAGTCAAATCAGCGCCAGTAGGATGCGTGCCGTCGGTTGCCCTGATGCTCACTGTAACAGTTCCGGGACTACTGCCATACCGATACAGTTTGAGTTTAACTAAATTAACCGTGTGTCCTGTTGCGCCGACAGTGAAGGTTTGTGCCTGCCAATACTGATCATATGCAACCCAATAATCATTGTCGCCTGTGTTGTAATACTCGTACAAACTCGTGTAAGTGCAGTAAATACTATACTTGTTGTTGTTATGCGTTGGAATAAGCGAGTTGGGAAAAGTGCCAGTGTATGCTTTGCTTTGATAATGTCCTTGGTTTACGTCGCCAGCATCATAATACAAAGACCCATAAAAGGTCGTCTGGCCCCAAGCGACTAACACATATTCCGTATTAGCCGTTAAGGCTGGAGGAGAAACAAAATTAAGGGTGCACCAAAAAACAACGTCATTCGTGTCTGGAGCACTATATTCTTGTGTTACCGCAACCAAACTGAGGTCGCTATGTTTATAGATTGCAAATTTACATTTATCTCCAACATTGTCAGCCCAACGCTCGATGTATGCAGTAATGCTTCGCCCTATCCCTGCCTCCGTCATAGTGAAGACGGAGCCAATAATGGTATCTCGAAAGCCGAGAGGATAATATACCTGTGTACCTGCGGTTTTATACCCCAAACTCGCCGGAATACTATACGATTGGTAAGTGCCGTAAATCGAGAGTTTAGTAGCTGCAAGAGTGTAACCAGTAAGAGTTGTTGGATAGTCACCAAAAGTTGCGGATGCGGACAACCCCTGCTTCGCATCGCCAGCATCGTAGTAAGCAGAAGCAGCTGCGGCCTTCGCACCTCCCCACACGCACAACCAATAATAATTATTGGCAAGAAGCCATACGGGAGAAGCAAAACTACAAGTAATCCAAGCACCCGTGCCCGCAGCCGCATATGTGAGTGCAGTCGAGCCAAGAAGGTTGAAAGCAGAATTGTAAATAGCACACTTAATATTACGCCCGTAAGTCCTGACGTAGAGATAAACAGTAATGTTGCCAAGCATTCCTTCTCCAAAAACCCAAAACTTTGAACCTCTAATGTAATTGTCAATGGTTACGGCCGTTGCGCCTTTAATTTCGTAACCAATCGTTGGGTCGAGCCTAAACTCTCCAACACTCAAAAATCCAACATTAAAAATCAAATCGAACCGTTTGCCCTTAACCCAATCCTCAACACCTTCCACGCTAGTTATGTTGCCGAAAGCCTCATAAACGTCTGAATAATCAAAAACAACCGCTTCTTCACCAGCGTTCCAAAACTTGACGTAGTTAGTCATGTTTTGGCAATAGTCTTTGTAAACGTAGGTTCGCCAGTCAAACTTATAGCTTCCCGCAACCGTTATGTTCGCTACAAGGGTTATCTTTGGTCTAGCCCCGCCATAGAAATCCCATGTGATGTTATAATTGCCATTCGCAGAAGTGTATGCTTGGGTAACGCGAACATTGTAAGGTGCAACTTGTTCGTAAAAGAGGTTTACGCTTGAACCAACATCCTTCCAACTTCCATCATAATATTGTAACATCCACAACTCATCCTTAACAATTTGGATGCCACCCTGATAGATGCCATCGTACTTTTTTGCTCCATATGGGAAAGTCCAAGTCAAATTGTTTGCATTATCCAAAGTGAGGCTTTTACCGTCACCCGCCGCCGTAACCGTGATGTTTTTCCATGAAGGCAAACTTGGATTACCAAAAACATTCTGCTGAGGCTCTTGAACCTTCACTGTTGGAGGTTGTAACGGCGTCGGCGGAAAATATGGAACCAGAACTATTAAAAATAAACAAACGCTCAACAAAGTGAATAAGGCAACCTTTCTTTTTTGCATAGACCCTTCAAACATGTTGGCACGTGAGGGTATTTAAACTCTTACATGGCACTGCTATAACCTTGGCAACTGACAGGTGGACGTGTGCTTTTCCATATGTGATTAGTGGTAGCCAAGCTCGGCGAGAAAGAGGCTAAAACTTCGTTGGCATGGTCGATTAAGGTTCTGCAGCCAAGCAGACTACTCCATGTTTTTGAACGTGCACCTGTTGTACCTGCAGAGCAAAGGCGAAAAGAACATGTTTGACCTGCTAATTAAACCTTTGACAACTCGTTTGCCAAGAAAAGTTAGGGAATTGTGATGTTGACTCCCACTGAAACGTCTGACACGGTGGCTTTGCCCTTGATCCAAACTTCAATCGTGTACACAACATTTGTGGCGAGGGATAGGCTTACTGGAGTTGTTGGCAAACTGCCACCCGCCCATGTTACCGTGGCAACTGCAACTCCTGCGCCGTCTCTTATTATGAACGTTACGTTTTCAACGACGCTGGTGTTGCTTATGGAGGCAAGGCATATGTGCGCATCCAATGTGCTGTAGACTCCAGTGCTTTTGATTCCGTATGTTGCGTTTGAATCGTGTGTCCACGTGTTGTTGAAGAGATTGTAGGATAAGCTTATGCTGCTGGCGGTTGTTCCATCGCTCCACTTGTAGAAGACAGCAGTCATGAGGTGTGCTACTAGTGTGTGGTTTGTGCTCATTGGAACTGTTATTGGATTGGCTGTGTTCGCCACTCCGTCTAGGCTCCAGTAATCAAACGCGAATCCAGAGGAGGGTAAAGCAGTTACTGTGGCACTTGCGGTTGAGCTGTACCAAATATCATTTCCTGGTGCTGGGTTTGTTGTTCCTTGAGTTGGGTCAGCGACTGAGATTAGGAGTCGGTATTCCGTGCCGTATACTGCGTCCACGACTCCGCCACCGGAGGGAACAGTTATGAAACCTGTCCTTGTAGTTACCAAACCACTTGTTGAAGACCAAACATACCTTTTGTCACTTCCATCGTATAGTGGATCAACCCAAGCGAACGCGAGGGATGAGCCTACATCCTGTGTGAATGTTTTGGGCAATTCAGATAGAGAATAATTTATACCGTCGACTGTAAGCACAGTTCCGGAGTAGCCGCTTGCGATTCCTGAAACATTGAAGGTTATTCCTGCGGTTTCAATGAATACTGCTTCGAGAGTGTGTGCTTCCGTCATTGAAACTGAAATCGGGTTTGCCGAACCAGCGTCTGAACCATCAAGACGCCAATGGTCAAATCGGTAGCTGTTTACTGGAGTGGCGGTTACTGGAACACTTGTTCCCGTGTCGTACCAGTATGTTCCTACTGCAGGGCTTGTTGATCCCCCTGCTAGCGGCGTGACGGTTATGGTTAAGCTGTATTGTACCACATAGTTTCCAGCCACTGTTGTCTTGGCATCCACTGTGATTGGCGAAGCTGGGCCTGTAACGCTTGTGAGGCTGAAGCGTTTGCCCGCAGTTAAACTTCCAGTGTACTGGTAGTAAGAGTATGTTACGGTCGTGCCGCTTGTAACCCAGTAGCTGTATGGTAGATCCACATAATACAGGTCGCCGAGAACGGAAACTGTAACTATTCTTTCGTTGGAGGATGAATCGAGACCTGTGTGAGTGAAGGTTACGTTCCATTGAACAACATAGTTTCCAACAATTGTCATAGGTGAGCTTATTTCAACCACTGCTACTCCTGTTGGAACATCTACGCCTTTAAATTGTTTACCTGCCGTGTTGCTGGTAACCACGTCGAAGTAGGAATAATAGAAATTAGTGCCCTGCTCAACCCATGCGGTGTAAGGCAAGTTGCCGTAAACCAAATTTCCAGTGTATACTCCAGGGATGTCCACGTAAACTACTGTTGAGTTGGCGGTGGAATCCAAGCCCGAGTGAGTGAAGGTTACATTCCATTGAACAACATAGTTTCCTATGACGGTTGTGGCAGAAGTCACAGTTATTGGAGATGCTTGACCTGAAACGCTTGAGAGGCTGAAGCGTTTGCCTGTGGTTGAACTCAAAACGGGGTTAGAATACGAGTAGGTGACTGATGCTCCGCTGTCAACCCATTTCGAGAACGGCAGATCAGCGTATGCTTTGGCAAACCCGTCCACAGTAACGACGGTTCCATTAGCTGAAGAGGCGAGACCTGTTTGAGCGAAAGTCACGTTCCACTGGATAACATAATTGCCGGTTACTGTGACTGGGGAAGTCGCTGTGAACGGTGATGGTGGGCCTGAAGTGCTTGTGAGCTGGAACCTTTTGTCTGCTGTGGAGCTGGAAACTGGGCTTGTGTACGCATAGGTCACGGATGACAAATTATCCACCCACTTAGAATATGGCAGACTTCCATAGCTAACGAGAACACCGTCAACAATCACTATAGTACCCGTAGCTGAAGAGTCCAATCCGGTTTGAGCAAAAGTTACGTTCCATTGAATAGTATAGTTACCAGTAACTATGATCTTTGAATCGATTGTTATTGGAGAGGTTGGCCCGTCAACACTTGTTAAGTCAAAGCGTTTCCCTTCAATTGTGCTTGATACTGGATCCATATATACGTAATTGATTATTGTTCCCTCATCATACCAGTTTACGAAAGGCAGATCCGAGTACTGCTTGGTCGCACCATCCACTATTACAACGGTTCCTGTTGTAGAAACGTCGAGGCCAGAGTGTGTGAAGGTCACGTTCCACTGAACGATATAGTTTGCTGTGACTGTTTTCGGTTTGTCCATGAACACCTGCGTTGCCGAGGCAGATGCGTTTAGTATCTCAGACATGTCGCCTGTCGTCCATTCGTAGAATCGCGCTCTCTTGCCTGGCTCCACTGGTTCCAAGTCGGACGTAGATATTGAAACTGTTGTCATGGCATCGCACCATCCTTCTCCAGTAGGATCGCTGATGTAAACTAGGTTTGTTGCAAGAGTTAGGTAGTATTGGGTCTTATAGTTGCCTGTGACGTTAACTGCAAACTCGACGGGGAATGGTGAAGTGGGTCCTGTGACTCCAGTTAGAATGAACTGTTTTCCTGAAGTTGAACTTGAGACAGGGGTTGAGTACAAGTAGGATATAGATGCACTATGTGCGTCCCAGAAGTCGTCGACCCACTCGCTGAACGGTAGGTCGCCATGGGTTTTAGCTACGCCATCTACTGTGACAACTGTGCCACTTGCGGAAACGTCTAGTCCTGTGTGAGTAAAGGTTACAAGCCATTGTTTCACATAGTTTCCGGTAATAGTAACTGATGAGCTAACTGTTATTGGAGATGTTGGGCCTGAGACGCTTGTGAGTCTAAAACGTTTGCCTGTTGCTGTTGAAGAAACAATGGAAGAGTATGAGTAAGTGTGGCTTGAACCAATAATCCAGTCGAAAGTCTTTGGTAAATCAATATACGTGAAAGTGAGCGTAGTATCAACAGTCAAGACTACGCTTGATGCGTCGTCTGTCAATCTTGTAGAATCGAATGTGACTGGCACTGTTGAGAGACGGAAAACCGCGTGAACATTATACGCTTTATCTATTGTAAGGTGAAGCACCGTTGCGTTTCCGCTTGGAACACTATTAACTTCCCAGTAGTCAAGAACGTACGACACTTCAGGTAGTGCGGTGATGTCAAAGGTTGTTCCGCTGGCGCGCCAGTAGGTTCCTGGTGCCGGATCAGTTGTGCCGCCCGTAGAAGTGGTGATAGTAACTAGATATTCTGTGTTGTAGAACGCAGTTACGTTGCCGCCGTCAGCTGCAACCAATATCATGCCTGACTGGGCAGTGCTTAAACCTGTGCTGTACACCCACAGGTAGCGTTTGCCTGTGTCATCGGAAACTTGAGGTGCCCAACTGAACGTGTGTGACGAGCCAACGACCCAGCTGAACGTCTTCGGCAAATCAGAGTGTAAATATTCTGCTGTTTCATCTATGGTCAACACGGTTCCAACTGCATCGGTTTGCATGTCCGACACTTCGAAGGTCACGTTCGCCATCAAAATAAATTCTGCGGTTAAACTGTGTGAACGGTCGAAGGTTAAAGTTATTGGATTTTCCGTGTGAATCACGCCATCCAAAATCCAGTCTGCAAAGATGTAGTTTCCAGCTGGCGTTGCAGTGGCATTCACTATTGTGCCAGCGTCGAACCAGCCTGAAGACAAATCCACGGCTCCACCACTGGCGGGGTTAATAACAACTGTGAGTAGATACTGAGTTTTATACGTAGCGTTCACGTCTCCGCTTACACTAACAATCAAAGTGTCTGCCAGTTTATCGCTTAGGCCTGTTGTTGACGTCCAGACGTATTGTGTCTCAGAAACACCTGAAACTGTAGCGTACCAGGAAAACGTGTGTGTTGAGCCGTTTGCCCAATAAAAGGTTTTTGGCAGCGCCGCTTTTGCATAGTCGGTGTCGTCCACCTTTAGCATAGTTGCAGTTGATCCGCCTATTCCTTCATAGTCGAAGGTTATGCTTCGGGTGGCGAAGATCTCGTAGGCGGCTTTTATTGTGCCGTCAAAGGATACGACAACTGTGCCTGCCCGCTTACTGCTTAGCCCCGTGGTGGACAGCCAGAGGAAGCGTTCTTCGGGATTCGTGGTGGCAACACTGTCTGCCCATTCGAAAGAGTGTGTGGTTCCGCGTAGCCAATTAAAGCTCAGTGGCAGCGAGGAGAAATTGTACGCGTCGCCGTCAACCGTCAAGACAGTTCCAGAAGACGAAGAATCCAAACCTTCAGAATCAAACATGATTGTTCTCTTCTCAATGTAGCCGCCGGCTCCAGTACACGTGACGGTTTGAGAAAGAGAAGCAGATGATCCGTCTGAAAAAACACCCACAATTGTAACGGGGTAAGTGTCACCCAAAACATATATTTCGGTTGGTTCTGGAGCCAAAATTATTGTGTGTCCGGGCTCCAAAGGTTCGGTGGAAAGGTTATAGGAAGTCATGTTTTCCCCGTTCAGCGTTATGTTTATTGTTTTACACGGCTTCGAACCCGAATTTTTAATCACTGTGGAGAATATCACGTTCCCCGCTGTGTCTCTAACTAGTTGAGAAGTGTCTATGGACAATTTGGCCGCAGGAGACTGTCTAAAAAGATTGTTTTGCACCATCCAAAATAAGAGGAAACCGCCGACAATTACAACAGCAATTAGGACAACGACTGCTACGAGCGAGCTAACTCCACGAAGTCTCTTAAGTAAACGGCTCAATGTTATCAACAAAGTATTACTACAAGCCTTTTTAAACTTTTTACAGTTTCTCTATGATTGCACTACAAAAAGGGAAGCTTGTTATGTAGCTTTGCGGTTGCTGCTTGTCTCTGCAACGGTTATTGGCTTTAGCCCTGCTTCTCTAAGTTTTGCTTCAACTTGCGGATACAAAATCACGTATTCTTCTTCAACCTGTTCAGGCAAATCTTTGCTTATTTCAACAAGTCGTTTCTTCAAGAGTTCAAGTTGTTTTTGAGTGGTGAACGACATCATGACTGCGGGATGACAAGAAACTCCTGCGTTCAAAAGATTTTCAACGGCTTTTAATTGAAGTTTAAACGCGTCGGGCCTTGCACCAGTCAACCTTGCAAACTCTTCTTCGTTTGTGCCCTTCAGCGATACTCGAACATGTAGATTCTTAAATGTTGAAAGCTGCCTACAGTAGTTGGCATCGTATCCCAAAAGAATTCCATTAGTCTCCAAAATAAAAAAGTATTTGCCCTGTTCCGCTAATTCTAACAACCGAAAAAGATGGTTTTTTCCTATTGTCGGTTCATTTCCGCTTACTCTAAGTTTTTGGTACCTAAACTTTTTTGCACACTCGTCAAGCATCCTGAAAATGTGTCCTGCAGGATAAAGCTTTCCAAACGTGCTAGGATGATCCCGGGGGGCACTGCTCCAACAAAACACGCATCGCAGACAACAGCCAACACAATCCGCAGAAGCTATCCCGCCATACCATCCTCCTGGCCTAGCCCTACGATAATACCTCCGGTACATTCCATCCGCAACTATTTTTTCCGTTTCCAACGCTAACTTCACTGGATCAAACATTTAGTCTTTCCCCCTAGAATGACCACTTCAACTCCCGCTCTAACCTAATGTCTACATTGATATGTTGCGATCCCAATTTAAATGTTTATCTTGAATAGCAGGAAGCTTCAGCCTTCAGGGGACGGATGCCACATGTTTATTCGTTGTCAGCGAGAAAAAACGTGTTTTAATGAAAGGGGAACTTCGCTTGTACCACGTAGAAAAGGAAGTTTTGTCAAAAAAAAGTCGTTTTCTAAAAAGGAGTTAACTGACTGGCGTGTTTTTGAAGTTGTTTGTATGAAATGGAAACAGCTGTGAAATTACAATCTCTGTTAGCTCAATTCTGTATTCAAAGCCTCTTCCAAAACCTTTGCCCCACTCTTTTATTTTCACAAACTCTTTTTGTTTCAAGTCGGACAAAATTTCGTAAAACGTGCGCATGGCTATTCCTTCCAGTCTTGTTTTTTTGAGTTCTTTCTGTAGCTGCTGGTAAAGCTGCGGCACGGTTAGGGTTTCCTGTGATTGTCTGGCGCGGATTAAGCAATCTAAGGTCAACTGATGTTCCAACGGTAGAAACGAAATTATTTTTTTAACACTGTTCTTTTCCATGTTGGCTCTTGCTTCTTTTAAAAATTTGAGGGCAACTTTGCTTGAGTGATATTGTTCTGCGAGAGAAGCCGCCTCTGCTAAAAAGTGTATTGCCAATCTGGCACTGCCTGTTCTCACGGTTTCCTGTGCGATTGTGGTTAATACTTCATCGTCGCAGGTGTTTGGATACAAAGCCAGTTCTCTTCTCTGCTTTAGGATTTCTAATAATTCGTCGACTGTGTACTCTTTGAATATGCACTCTTGATATTTAAAAGCGTCTATAGTGTTTTTTTCTAGTTTGGAGATGACGTCTGGTCTCCTTGAAATTACAATAATGGTTGCTGAGGTTTCTCTCGACAAAAAGTTGATAATCTTGTTCAACGCTTCTGAGGGGCAAGCATCAGTTTCGTCTAGAACCACAACGAAAGGTTTGTCTCCAACGAATCGTTTTAGACGACTAATTATTGTGGCTATGCTTCCATACGCCCTAAGCCCAAAAGCTTCTAAAATTTGTGTGAAGGTCTGATATACCTTGGCTTTTCCAAGCATGTTCATCTTCACATAAATTGTTTGAACCTGAATGTTTTCAAGCAGCACTTGCATAGTTACTGTTTTTCCAGTTCCGATCGATCCTATAATGTGTAAGCCTATTGGTTGAATGTCTCCCCGCGTAAGCGGTTCAAGATGTGATTTTAAGAAGGGAACGTCCGTTTCTCGGTCTGCAACTGTTGGCGGAATGAACTTTTCTTGGAACGCCCCTCGGCTTTTAATAATTATACACTTAGACATGACATATCCTCATGCAATATAATTGCTTTTGACTTAAAAACTTTTCGCCTAGTCACACGCAACCAGCCAAAATTGAGGGTAAAAACACAATTTAACATGTAAAATTGACGGTGTGGCAAATCGCCTCCAAAGAAAACAAAAAAAAGAAGGAGGGGTAGCCCGAAAGCTGCTTTGGAGCGTTTAGCTTCTGCAGCTAACTGACGCCACGAGGCTTGATGTGCTGCCGTCTGTATACTCTGCGGAGACTGTTACTAGGTAGGCGTTGCCGATGATGTAAGGCTCTTCAGGGGCTTCATTAAACGCAACGGTTTGACCCGGCTGAAGCGGCAAAGTGTCGTAGAAGTACGCCGCAGCTTCACCGTTAAGTTGCACAGTCACGTTTACCGTAGGCTTGTTGCCTCCGTTTTTGATTGTGCAAGTGAAGACTACTTCGCCATCCGTCGATGTCACCAAGTCCATCGTGTCGATCTGAACTTGGGCTTTGGCCGAACCAACGCCTGCTGTTGATGTGAAGAGTGCATAGACGAGCAACCCACCTGCGATGGTTATTGCTATCAGGATTATGGTAGCAATCAGTGGGCTAACGGCTTTAAGGTTCTTTACTAACTTCATAGCCATCACAATAGTTAAATCACAAGTGTATTTAAAGTTTTAACAATTCCTGCATATTTCAAAAGGTTGTGTTTTCGTTAATCAAGGCGTTTTTTTGAGGTTGAAGGCGAAACAAATTAAGAACAACGGTTAAGCAAATCGTTCAGAAGCGATGGCCTACTTTTTCGCGGTGATCTCGCGGATTCGCAGGTCACGTCGCTTTAAAATTTCGTCCTTCACTGCACTGAATTTTTTGAGGCCGAAAAGAGTTAATCCTCTGTAACCGCTTGGAGAGAACACTCTAATGTTTCCTATTTTTGCTATGCGACCAATTATTGTTTGATCCGCGATGACGCTAACTATTGCTTCTAAGGGTAACTCTTCAACTCGGAAAATGAAGAAATGATATTCAACCGTAATTTTTTCCGCGGAAACCTTGAAGGTGAATGCTTGAGCACGGAAAAACAAGACAATTAAACTTATGCTTCCAACTATTGCAGGTGCTAGAGCTAAGGGAATCTTTAAAAATAATGGAAAACTCGTCGTGCAAAGAAGAAAAGATAGGAAAAAGCATAGAACAACCAATAACATTCCGTCGACAAACGCAAAGATTGAAGGGTGAAACACCAACTCTTTTGTTTCCGTTGGGCTTTGTTCCATGTTTTTCTTCTCGGTTTTGAAGGAAACCGGCTGAAAACGGCTCAGCCGGCCTTGCTTCCTCCATTAATCAATTAAAACAGGAGTTTTTAAACTTTGTCAAATGAGGCAAAAACTAGACGAAGTCGGCTAGGGTTCCTTGTTTGAAAGGACTTTTCTTTTCTTCTTCCTTCCCGAAAAGCAGGTCCAAATCGCTTTTTACTAGTTGTATGCGTTGATGATAATAGTTTGGAAGATTGTATTTTGTGACTAGCATCTCGGCTTGGTCAAGATATTTTTCGATGCCGCCACGGTATACTGTTTGGGCTAACTCGCCATTGCATTGGAGACATTTGCCTGACAATGGTGGTCGCCGATATCTTCTGTTGCAGGATTTGCATCTGAACGTCTGCGTGGTGAATGCTCTCATGTTTCCAATAATGTCTTTCATGAAGTGTGTTGTCAAAACGTTTAAAGCAACCTCGCGAACATCCACGCAGGCTAGTCGCTCCATAATCTCAAATTGGGCTGCGATTTTCTCTGGCATGGAAGGCAAGCGAGAGTAAAGAGTTATTTGGTTGCCTCTGTTAATGTTTGAAGTTGGAATGGTGAACTCTGCATGTGTTTTTTCACGCCTCAAACTGTCAATAGTCTTAATTTTATCTGCGAACTTTTTCGGCGTTTCGTGGAGAAAAGTTGCTTGGTAAAATTCGAGAGGGTAGTTTTTAGCAATGTCAACTTCTAGTGCTTGACGCTGAACTTCGTCCAAGTTTATAAAAGAAGAAAGCATTAGGGGAGCGTCCATTATTCCGCCGATTCTCTCCGAAAGATAAACCTTCGAAAAATTGATCAAACAATCTAACGCAAGTAGAATCGAGTCCTCATCACCATCACAATCTCTCCTTTTTGCAGAGTGCCAGACCGGGTGAGCATAACAAACTTGGCTTTCGGTTACGCCAATTATTCTTCCGAAAACCCCGCAGATCGTGTGCGGAGCTAGCCCGACAATCAAGCAGCCGACTAGATCTTCAATTTTAGAAAGCTTATAGAAGGCGGGTTCCCCATAATACTTTACTAGAAGTTCATCTAGGAACTGGGCAGTTTTGACCAAGTACTCTGCGCCTTTTCTTGGAATTATAATGTCTTGAAAGTCGAGTTCGCACACTTGCTCGGGCGACTCTAACGGTGCCCCTCTAAAGTCGGTTTGGTATCCTAATTGTTTTGCTTCTTCGACAGATAAGTTTATTTCTATGGGTTTGAAGTTTGTTAAAGGTGCGTTTGTAGCGTCAAATCTTACGGTTCCATCTCGAAAAACAGACAGGTCGTATTTTGCGCGTAATATTCCTTTTATTAGTGGTTCGGCGGTTTTGGTTTTGTTTGTTAACCCGCGTACTCCCTTCACAAGTTTTAGTGGACCAACTCTGGCCATTGCAAGGCTTTCTCGTATCAGCTCTTTCAGGTTAACTTTTTGTTGGCTGTGGCGACCGGTGGACTCGGTTATGCTAGCGCAGCTTTGGCATTTGAAAAGAAAGGTTTCTGTGCCACATTGGGGACATCTTCTGTTTTCTAAGTCAATGAGTGCTTCGCCTTTTTTCTCTGCGTCTAAAAGGTTTCTTCGGCTTCCGCCCGCGAAACCAACCGGAAACAACACGTGTACAACAGGTTTCATTTCTCTTCTTTTCGCTTTTTCTGGCCGGCCCATCCTTGCGTCTAACCAAGACCCTGTTTTATCTCTGATTACCACTCCTGCCAACGCGTTTATGTGTTCAAATATTGATGTTTGAGTGGCGGATATTTCTTTGTCAAAACCCAAGTTTAAAAGTAGTGCAGAAGCGGTTTCTCCAGAAATAATCACTTTGCCTTCTTGCATAGTGTGTGGAACCAAAATTTTTTCAAGAAGAACTTTGGCGGTTGCGTCTCCTGAAATTTCGGTGTGTGCCGTGTCCTTTTTTACGTTGCAGGTTTTTAGCCAGCCGCGAAGTTTTATGGCTTCATCAACTGAGAGGTTGCTCCAGTAAAACACGAAGTTCGGATGCAACGGCACTTCGAGGGTGGTTATTTTAACTGCTTCCTGAAATGTCGGTTTTTCGGTTAATGGTTTTTCTATAAGCGTTTCCAAACGTTCAACTGGCAGACCGGTTTTCTCAGATGCTTCATTCTTGTTTTTTTCGAACGCTGCTTTTAGTTCTTGGCTCCAGAACTCTTCAACGTAACCGCTTGGAAGCAAAGTTTTGTTTGAAGAGAGAAAGTCGCCGAAACTTATCAGAATGTCTCCCAAAAACAGGATGGAAAACTGTTCTGGCACGTCTTTTTCTGAGGTTACTTTGACAACGCTTCCGTCGCTCAATTTGATTATTGGTGGTTCAAGATAGTCAACTGGAGCAACTACACCTCCTTTGCTTGGAACATCCATTCTAACTTGGGTGCCGATCGCAAGGAAATTTTTGAGGACTTTCATTACTACTGGGTGGACTCCTATACAAGCTAAACCAGTATTTCGTGAGCGGCCATATCTAAGGCGAAAACCGCCGAACAGTTTGTTTGATGAAAACACGGGTCTGCCCGCAATGACCTCTTCCATTATTCCTTTCTCTTCAGTTTTTTCTGGAACCACTGATTTAAGCCATTCCCAACCTGGCAAACCCATTTTTTCAGTGATTGCTAAAACCTTTGCTGCTCTTCCAATTAAACCATCGTTCACAACAAGTAGGGCGCCGCCGCGTATGCCGTTTGTTTCTACGCCAGGAACGTTTCTGTGTGTTGCAACTTCAACTTCTTCGGTTTTGACGCCAGTTACTTCCACTGGCAGCCGTTCTATAACGTATCTCAAGTTTTCATCTGAGAAACGGTACTGGAAACGAGTTACTCGCTGTTCATACAATCGTATTTCTTCAATGAACCGTTCCACCGCCTCTTTTGTAGGCGCATATTTCGGTAAGTTGAGAATTTGCCTTACGAAATCGCTTAAAACTACGGTTAATGCTTGATCTGTTCCGCCTGCTGAACGAATTGGTCCTGCGAAGTAAACTGCTAAATGTGGGTCGCGTCCTCCATTTTTGATTTTAACCATTGATATTCCCTGAACTGGTGCAGCAGTTACGCCTTCAGTTAAAATTGCTAGTCCAACGCGAATTGCCTGCTCTGCCAGCTGTTCAGGGTTTCCTTGGAAAAATTCGCCTTTCACGGTTTTTTCGGCAAGTTTAAAAGCAACTTCTTCTCTTGGCATGGATTTGCTAAGTTCTCTTATTACCTGTGCAACGCCTTTTGGTCCAACAAGCACTTCAACTAGTGAGGCTAAATCAACAACTTCTTCGCTTTCAGGCGACGTTGTTGGGTCTAAGCCTTTAACTCTAGCTCGTTTGGCCACTTCGAACGCTTCATCCACAAGTTCTTTTATTTTCTTCATTGTGCTTCACTGTAAAGCTTCTATTGAAGAATAGTAGTGGAACTGTATTTAAACATTTTGGCAAAAAGGCTACTCTGAAGGCGGCTGGTCTTTGCGTTCTGTTGGATATGGCGATGTGTCTCGAGTTTCGACGAGTCCTCTTCTGGTTGTTGGTGCAGTTCCAATTTCAACTGGTAATTTGCCGACTGCTGAGGGCAGCCCAATGATCGCAGATAGCTCGTCAGTTGAAAGAATAATGGCTTTCTTTGATCTGGATAGGATTGACATGAAAAACAAACCGGCTGCAACGCCTAAAACAACAAATTCTTTGAAAGCATAAACCCAAGGTGTATTCTCAAGCATAAAAACGTCAATCACTTTCTGTGGGTTAAACTGACCGACCGCAAAAGCAAAGCCTAATACTAATAAGGGGGACCATTTGAGAAGGGTTTTTTTGACTCTTTGAAGGATGCCACGACTTGGCATATGGATGTGGCTGTCTGTCTTCTCGTTGTGTTCTGTTTTGAAGGTTCGCAAACGATTTGTTCCTGAGGGAAATGCGCCAAGCAAGGATTGAACCAAAACCGGCTCGCCATATAAACTTATGTTGCATCGGAATTGGTTTTCCTTCATTTTAGCAGTGGCCTCTTTGATTAAGAAGTCGCCCCAGGGGCTTGTTTTCTTTTTTCCGGCTCCCCAAAAGGCTTGGCGGCGAACTTCTCGCATATCTCTTTCTACCGCTATTTCGGCGCCTATGCCGAAAACCGCGTCTTCCACGCTTTTTTCAACGGATTTTGCCCCGAGTGTTTTTGCTGCGACATACTGAAAAATGCCTCCTCTTGCGCCTGGATCGCCAACGCTAGTAATTTCTACTGCGCCCTCGCCTATTCCTGACAGGGTACCGATAATGACGTCTATTGGGTTATGTTCTATTGGAGATGAAAGAGGAATAATTGGAAGGGCAAAATGTTGTTCCATATGAAGATCAATTTTTCGCTGGTATTTTCTCGCAGGGGGGGCTCCAGGAACAATCTGCACGTTTAAAATCGCCTGCAAAACATTGGCAACGTGATCTGCAATTTCCCTGCTTGTGCATCCTAGAAACATTTTGATAACTCTTCGCCCTGGAACACGGTCGCTTTCCATGTTGACAAACACTGCTTTAAATGGTCTTCGAGAACCGAATAACATGTCTAGAACTGGTTTAAAATTCTGCGGTGCATACAGACCCGTAATCATGGGGCGCACTTCCATCCAGATAGCTTCCGGCTCTGCTCTGGCCTGTTTGTTTTGGCTCATCCTATTTCAACTCTTCCCAATAAAATAGTAATTTTCAACCTTTTAAACTCTGCAATTTGAATGTTAATTGTTGTCAAAAAGGGGAGGCACTTCGCTTATTCTTCTTCCTCTTTTTGCTCTTCCCGTTCTCCTGGTTTGGTTGTAAATATCTTGTATTCGTCCTTTGTTGCAAGAAAGTTTACTGGGATATGAACGTTTTCCGCGAGTAGAATACCTTGTCCTGGAGCAAATTCTAGTAAGGCTTCCTTTTCAGATGTTGAAAGATCCGTTATTTCAACAGCAAGTTTTATTGCTGCTTCATCTTGTCGAAGTAGCACTTTGGATGCGCAGTTTTCTATCAGTGCCCTCCCTCCTGCACTGTCTAAAACGTCTGCAACTCTTTGTGTGTTGAGGAGGAAAAACACGTTGCGCTTTCTTCCTCTTCTCGCAACTCCCTCCAAAAAAGCTGCTGCTGCAGGCATGGACGTGTACAGCCAAACCTCGTCAACAACGACTAGTTTTGGAACGTGAATTGGAACAAAACTGGGATCTTCTAGAAGTTGCCATATCTTGCTGAAAAGTAGCACGCTTGCCGCCTGTAAAGTCATTGTTCCTTTCTTGGCCAAAGTGAATTCACGGTGCAACATGTGCAAGTCAAAAATCATTTTTTGCGAAAACTCGAGCGGTTCTCCCTTTATGAGAAAGCTGTCGGAACCTTCAACCATTGAGCGAAGGTAAGCTTTCAATTGCTTCGAAGATTGACGGTACACCTCTGGAAGCGAGTTGGAAGAGCCAACGACTGTTCTGAGTTCTGAGTGTAGCTCGGGGTCTGAAATGTTTGCTAAATCAGACAAAATGTTTGCTGCGGAGTCTTTGCTTGCACCGAAAAGAACGATTGGATCTAAACCTAAACCTTTCGCCCGGTCTACTTCAACGGTTTTACAATTCAACTCTTTTCCTAATGGAGTGTATTCTCCTTCAGGATCTATAACGAAGAGGACTGCCTTGGGGTGTTTTTGAAGGAAACGGTTTATTATTATCTTGCTCAGAAAGCTTTTGCCCGCTCCAGATTTTCCTGCAATCAGCAGGTTGTAGTTCATTCTAAGTGATTGATCAAAGATTACTGGGGCCCCCGTCAAGCGGTTTAGTCCAAGAAATATGCCGTTCGGCGACTCTATCACGTCTGCACTTACGAATGGAAAGAATGTGCCGAGGGTGTCGGTGTCCATCACCAGTTTTTTCCCAAGATGTCCCTCGATCAAGGCGGGTTGAATAAAAAGCGGCGTGTCTAGAAAGATTAGTCTTGCCTGCATTACTGCTCTGACTTTCTGAAAGTTTTCTCTTAGCCGTTTGTTGTCGGATCCAGTCACCATTACATTTGTTGTTACTTCAAATAGGCGTGTCATTCCACTCAAAAGTTTGTTAAATGTCAAGTCAGCCAAATCTCTTTTCACGACGGTTTCTTCTGATGGCATGCGTCCTCTTGAGGCGTCGGCGAGGACCATACTTTTGAGGAGGCGCAGGTACTTTCTGAAGCGCAGCGCGGAAGTTTCGGGTGGTAATGGACTGATAAACACGGTTATTCTGTCCACGAAGCCGTAGCTTTCGCTTAGAAAACCTTCCACCAACGCACCAGGCAAACGCAGGATTGTGCTTGCTTTTGCTAAAACACCATTCTCCAACGCGGTGTATTTGGAGAAGGCTTTCACGATTTCTGGTTGAGGTATCTCTGAGAGAGGTTGATATTTAAAGCCACAACCGTCTAGTAGCGCATTTATGGGTGCACCGTAACTTTCAATGAAGAAGCGGTAGTAGTCGCTTCGAAATTCTCTTTCTGCAACCTCAACTGTTTTTGTAGTTTTTGAAATTATTATTTTTATGGGATTGTTCAACGCGTTCAGCATGTTTTTAAACGAGTTGACTGCTTCGTCTTGCTTAACGTCGGGTAGCATGACAAAGTTAACTGGAATGATTTCATAGTAATAGTTTGCTTTCTCCATTTTAAAGCCTTGCCTCCGGTACTACTTGTATTGGAATTCTTTGTGAAGTTATGCTTTTTTCAGGTTTCACTTCAACGTCAAACACTCCGTAGCGGGTCGGAGTGAAAAAGATCGTGAAAAAGCCGCTTTCATCTGTTACCCCCGAGAAAACGGGTTCGCCGTCAACGAAGACTTCATATGCTCTTAACGGAAGGTTGCGTCCAGTCTGCGGATCCCTAAGCACACCTACAAGTTTAACTGGTGAGTCTAGTGCTGAAGAAACGTTAACCGCGTTTGGTATAGATAGTGGTTTTTCCGTGGCCAGTTTTTCAATTTCTTCTGGTTTAATCTTCACTTTTTTAACTCTTTTGCCTCCAGTAAACATGTAAATTAAGAGGTGTTCTGGAGATATTGTTTTTACTTTGCGACCAAAAATTGAAATTCCAACAATGGCTATTGGCGCTGCAATTATTAGCTCCATCATCAAGTCGTCGGGTGCAAATATCGTGGCTAGAAAGAAGGCAACTACTGCAAAAAGTATTAAAACCGCGGTTTGCCTCAAAGATAGTTTGCCTATTGGCGTTTCCAGCAGTGGTTGATGTATCATGCTGAGTTCTTCAAAGCATAGTGTCCGAATAACGCGTGGCATTGTTTTTTCTCCTACATTAAAGATGGTCTCGTCCCTTTTTAAACCTTTTTTACTCTGCTTGTGGGGTTTGAGTTGAATCTGGAGGAGGCGAGGCACCTTCTGGCTTCGGCTTTGGCAACTGCAAAAGTTTTTCAAGTTCTGGTGTTAGGCGGCCGAGAGAGGTTTGTTTGTCTCCTTTTCGAGCTATAAGGTACACTTTGTTTTTAACTATTTTTTTGGTTATTGTGAATCCTTGAGCGATCAGTTCTTGTGCGCGGGCCTTCACCAGTTCGAACTCGGCTGCAGCAGTAACTGGTTTTTCTTCCGCTACGGGTTCTTTCGTTTCTTCAGTTGTAACTGCTTCTTCAACTGGCGCCTCTGCTTCTTCTGGCCGAGTTGTTGTGATGTGTTCAAACAGTTCTGGAAGAGCCACCCGAGTTCCTTGCTCAACAAAGATCACCTGAACATTTCCGGGAGCATATTGTTGCTGTATGTTATTTACAATGGGGGCACCCTGCGTTTTTAAAAATTCTTCTAGAGCTTTTAGTATCTCGTAGTTCTTGACTGCGAAAATTACTGGAAGCTTAAGGTTCCGGTTTTTTGTCCAGTTGTGAACAACACGGTCTTTATAGGACATAGGATTGGTTTCTATTTCTATGGCAAACATGTGTGGTGTGTCCCACATTCGTGGGTTTACTCGGGTTTTGCCAAAATCATCTGTTTTCTTTTCAATAGGATAAACTAGAATGTCTGGCTTCTGCTTTATCCCCTCTCCTCCCAAGTCCGGAAAACAGAAGAATCCGCCGCCCCGCAGATCTGAGATTATTGTTGCCATTATTGCCAAGTGCTCGTCGCCGCCTGCTCTTGGAGAGACAGGTATGTCTGAGAAAAACAGTCGAACTGCTAGAGGAGACGCTTTATAATAGTAAGCAACCTTTTTAACTTGGTGATACTTTACGCTCCCGTCTGCGGCCTCAATTTTTTCGGTTTGTTTTGACACTTGATGGTCAACTAAAACATAGCTTTTGAGAACAAGAGAAGATAATGCGTCGTAAACGTCCGAGAGGCTGAACCCCCACGCTCGGGTAAGTATTCTAGCAATTTCTTCTTTCTCCATTTTTCCGTCAAGTCGTAGTCTTACCAAGGCAAGCCACATAATAGGAGATAATTCGGGGTAATCCAGTGAAACTTCTACTTCTGGAGGATGCACGATTTTTCCAACATCAACTTCTCTTCCAGTCCTCTGTAAAGCGTATTGTATAAGTTCTTCAGGGTTCGTTTTTCCGAAACCTTCATCAATGCACTGTATAGCCATTGTTTCTCGCACTCCTTTCACCATTGTTGAAACTGCTGCCCAAAACATAGGAAAATGTTGAATGTCATCAGCGTTCACTACTGGCGTAAAGAAGCCTTCAATCTGTTTTGCGGTTGTTTTTCCTGTTGCAAAACATATTATTGTGCTGCAGAGGGAAGGTATTGATGTTGCAATATCTTCCCTGTATTGTTCTAAGTGTTGTGCAGCGATCGTTGAGTAAACTCGGTACTTTCGTAGGGCTTGGAGCATGTCGTTGACGCTGCTTGTCATGAAACGGTGTGCCTCGTCAACGTAGACAAAAGCGGGCGGGCGGTTTTCCTCAGGAGTGTCCACTCGGCCCATTCCGGCTAGATAAATTCGGGCAAGAATTAGACTACCGATAAAGTTCACTAGGTCGGTTGTTAAAATTCCTTCCATCAGATTTACAATCATTATTTTTTGATTGTCAATCACGTCTCGAAAGTCAATACTGCTTTTTTCACATTCAAACATTGGCTGCAAAAGTTTTTCTTGGACTATACGATAAATCTTTGTGAGAACACTTGCACTTGCATCTCTCGGCAGAGTTTTATATTCTGTCTCCCAAAATGATCTGATCTTGGCATCTCTGACTCTAGCAAGGACTCCTTCTCGATAGTCTGCATCTGTAATAACGCGGTAAACATCGCCAATCGTTGGTTTTCCCGCTTCCAGCAACGCGTAAATAGCGTTCATTAGGATCATGTCTAAACGGGGTCCCCAAAACCTGCTGTATATCTTTGCCAAGCTATCCATGAAAGCTCTGGCAACGAGGTCTCTTTCCAAATCATTTTTGTATTCTAAAAAGTTGAGTTGCACAACACGACCGTATTTGAAAGCTGTCATCGGATCAACATATATTACTTTGTCCCATTTATCCCGTGGAATATGAGTTAATAGTTTGGCTATTAGGTCTCCGTGCGGGTCCAACACAACGACGCTTTCGCCGTTTTGGATGCTTTGAAGAATTAAATGTAACAGTAAAGTGCTGTTGTGTGCAAATATGCCGTCAGCAAATAAATTCTCGTTTTCATCAACGGACAAATCGTACACTAAAGGCCAATCACTCTTTATTTTTTCGATGTTAATAATAGGGTCAAACACCACTTCTGAATCAGCCAACTTTTCAAGCCTTTTAACAAGGGTTTCGGCACGAATTAGATCCGCTTTTCGGTACATCGCCAAAAGCTCGCTAGCAATCTTTGATAATGTTGAAGGTAACGGTTCTTTCTTCCACCCCTCAGCTCTAACTCTCTGGATTGTTTTTCCAATGTTAGAAGCGTCAAACATCCTACCATTCGGGATTAGTACCTGCTCAAAACGGTGAACTAGTTCAATTAAAGCAGCATAACCAAAGTGTTCGTCATCAAAAACAACGCTGGCTCCGTCGAAGAGGTATGGTGTGTCTGTTTCCAAGTTGAAAGCCCTGTGCATGGTGCTTGGATAAAGGTCAAGCAGTTCTGCACAGTATCGATAACTCAATCTTTTTTCTTCTTTAACTTCACAAACTTTGTTTCTAAATGATTTCAAATCTGCAATTTTCTCTAAAAGGGGAACCTCACTAAACAAGGTTTTCAATTCTTCAAGGCGCCTGCGCAAAGCAAAAGCAAGCAAGCCTAAGCAACGACGAGATGGCTGCCGCTTGCAACTTTCAACGCGGGATATATAGCTCACACCTAATCCAGCACGTTCACACAAGCCGATTTGACTAAGTAACAAAGAGGTACGCGCATTCCGTACAACGCTGCACATGTCAGGGATTAACTCGAACGATGGGTTACTAGCATTGGTATCGCTTTTTTCAATAGCAGATTGAAGTTTAAGTTGCTTTTCAAACTGAACAAAGCCAACTTTTTCAGCGAATTTTCTTACGTTATCAACTCCGCCAACTCTAACTTCAAAATAAGTTGCTGGGGACGCAGTCCAATTTGTAGCTTGTTTTTTCATCGAGCGAAGTACTGCGAAAATTCCAAGCCGTCTAAGAAGAATAACTAAACCTTCCGCAACGGCTCTACTCTTTGAAGTTGCACAAACACATACCTCATTATTATTTTTGCTTAGTTCAACATCTCCATCGCCTGAAAAATACCGCTTAAGAAAAGAAGAAATTATGTACGACGGCAGCCCAAACATTTCAGCAGGTATTTTTTTGCCTCCCGCATACCTGCCAAACAAGGAGACTCCTTCGCGTACTAATTCATCAGTCAAATAAACCTTAGCATAAGCCTTGTTGCGACCGCGCCAAACATAAATATGAAAACCCAACTGTTCTCCACAATTAACAAGATCTTCAAGAACTTGCGAGTTAGAGTTAGCTATTTCAAGATAATGTTGCTTGTTAGAGTCAGGATAACCTTCAGAAACGTAATACCCAAAAATGGCGGCTAAGGCATCATCAAATTCAACGTTAGCAATCTTTAGAGAGGAACTTTCCGGCGGAAGAATCATTTTAGGAGTTATTAACGGTTTTCCAAGACTAAATTCCGATGCAGCAATTGGTATAATTTTTCCTTCCTTCAATGACATAAGGCTGTGGTCTTCGGTAACTGTGAGGGTGTTTCCGTACTTTGTTGTAACTTGTATCATGCTAGGCGGGGCAGGGTGAACATGAACTGCAGTGATTTTTCTCCATTCAACTCGCATATCAGCACTTACAGATAAAGCCAAAAATTGCCCATTAGTAGTCCATGTGCCCAGCGCATGTGGAACTAATAATGTTTGGTGAATAAACTCGCCAATAGGCACATAAAAAAGTTTTTTACGCAGGGTGTCGTAGACAAATATTTTAACATTTCTCCCGCAACTCTTGCCAGTCCCTGGAAGGCCAAACAAGGCGATGTGAACACGGTCGCTTTTGTAAATGCCGTATCTTCGTCCCCGTTCGTCAACTCCGAGGGTGATAATGTCTGACGATGCCATTGTACTCTCCAACAAAGTCATGTAGGCCTTAACTTAAAAAGGTTAGTTGTTTATTTGGCTTCTGCGATTTTGAGCAGGCGCGCTATAGTCTGTTTGGTTAAACTGTCTCCTTTTTTCAGCAGCTGCGAGTATTCGGAAGAGATTTGATCCAGTTTTTCAGGCGCAACCGCAAGAAGGTCTCGCGCCGCGCCCTCGGAGAGACGATTTAACAAGGCCTCTGGTAGCTTGTCTTTTAGTTGGAGCAAACGCGTGTGATTGGCAACCCAAGATCGGCTTCGTTTCAATTTGTTCGCAACGGTTTCTTGGTTGAAGTGGCATTCATCAATCAATTTTTGAATAGAAACGGCTCTCTGAAACGCTGGCGTGTTCATACCTTGGATCTTCTCTAGAAGTTCGTTTTCAATGTTGATCTCTGGAGGACCGACCGTAAGTTTAAAGTATCCTTGCCGCTCCTCTGAAAGGTAGATTCCTCCAAGTTTATTCATGGCCATAGCTAATTGTTTAAACTTTTGTTTTTCGAGAAAGCCGATTGGTTTGACGATGATTTCGAATCGAAGGTTCGATCTGGTTTCTTCCGGAACTTCTTTTAGCATCGCAGCTACGTCAGCCCAAGGTGCTGGTTTTCGGTTTGGAAGTTTGAAGCAGCGGTCTGCGGAAACATACTCGCCATCCAAACTTTTAACTATGCTTGCTATTTGCTTGAAAACGTCTCTGCTTACTCCTTCTTTTAGTTTTATGTAAATTGTTTTTTTATCTGAACTCATGTCAAGTTTCTTTCGTAGTTCTTGCAGGGGAATTTGGGTCTGTCTACTTATCAGTTCCTCAAGTTCCATGTCCGCCACCTCTGGTTTCAACTTTCAAGATTGTCCAAGCGATCGTTTTTCTTAAGGTGTCCATGTCTTCGCGAGTTACGGATCCTTCAACAGTTATGTTTTTCAGTTTTCCACTTTCATCTTCAACGTGATAGTTCAATCCTTTTTCTTTAAGTTTGTTAAGGACTTTTTTGATTAGAAAGTTTTGGAGTGTGACGTCATTAACGGGTATTCTATGTGTTGGTGCAATTTCGAACTCCACTTCTGTTGCGGATTCAAATATTTCTGCCAGCAAATCTCCTGAAGATCCAACAAGTTTTGTCGCAAAGCCTTTTTTCGGAACGGTTTCATCTAGGAACTCGTTTATTTGCTCGACGATATCCACTAAAGAGTTACGAAAGCCCACTAGAAAACGGGCGAGTGCTTCTCTTTCTCTTTCGTCCATTTGTCTCCCCAATAAACTATTATGGACGCTGGCATTTAAACCTTTTTCTGAAGAACAAGGAAACCACTTGCTTCAAAGTTTTTAAAGTTGTGTTTTCTCTTTATTAGTAGTGAAAGAGGTGAAAGCGATTAAGAAAACGAAGTTTGCAATGGTTCTGCTAGTCCTTTTAGTTTTGCCTATGGTTGGGTCTAGCGTGCTAATCATTGGCACTTCTGGAGCCACAGATAAAATTAATCTAACTTTAACTGGCTTCGCTCCTCTGCTTGATGCTTATGGACAGCCTGCAGTAAACCCTGATGGAAGCTTTTATCCCGGCGACAAATTCAAAGTAGACTATTCCGTTACCGTTGCATCAGACGTGACTTTTTCTGGCGTTGAAGCAATATTCGATACCTATAATTTAGAGTTCAACGCGGGACCGAATTGGGGACAACTGAGTGGCACAGCATATTTCAATGTGCAACGAACGGCAACGCCAAATGATTATACTGTAACTCTCAAGGCGAAAGCAGGAAAGGCGACCGACCGGGGGAGCCAAACAGATAATTCTTTCACGGTGAGTGGGGAAATCAAAGTCGACGGCTATTATATCACGCAATATCTCTTGGTTGTAAGTGTTGACGACTCTGCAAAAGGAACTACAAGTCCTGCTCCTGGAAGCTACTGGTACAATTCTGGCTTGGAGGTTCAAGTTACTGCTAGCGCAAACGCTAACTACACGTTAAACTACTGGTTGCTAGACGGGGTAAGTGAGGGTTCAAGCAACCCCATTACTGTAACTATGAATAGTAAACATACGCTTCAGGCCGTTTTCACGTCTGCTACGAGCAGGTCAACATCTCAAACTGTGTCTGAACCGCTAAACAGTGAACCTATTGGTGCTTCTTCATCTTCTTTTGTTGTTCACGGTGTTTCTTCAGACTGTTCTTCGTGGATCGTTAAAATTGATGGAGCCAAAAAGTTTTATAGTGATTTTCCAGTTTCTGTTGATTGGACTGTTGGAAGTTCGCACAGTTACTCGTGGAACACTGTTTTAAGCTCAACCACGGATGGAAAACAATACGTCTTTGAGGACGTCGTAGAAACTGTTTACTACGTTGACTCTAAAAGTGTGACTATTACGGTTGTTGCTTACAACCCGCAATTTTTGGTTTTTCCATATCTTGTGCTAAACGGCTCTAGTGGGTCTTCTTTTGAAAGACCATTAGCGTTCATGATTATATACTTGGGCAACGGTCCTTCTTTCAACATGAAACAGCGTGCAATTGTAGAGTCTTTCTCTTGGGAGGGCGGCGCAATGAAGTTTCCAGACACGGAAGCAGCAAACAAAATCGTTAATGACTATTCTAACGTCACCACCTCCGTTTTTGGACAGGTAGGATTGGACGACTCGGTGAAAGCAACAGTGGTCAAAGTTGATGGGGTTGAATATCACTATGGTGACTTGCCGAAGCTTTTCACTTGGGCAAACGGGACAACACATACTTTTGAGTGGACGTCAAAGTTGGATTCTTACTCTGGCGACACAGTTAAAACTGGAGAGTGGTTCGAGTGGACTGGTGTTTATGGATCAGCTTCTAACCGCACGGAAACAATAACAACCAATCCTCTTGGAAGTAAAGTTGTTGGGAGCTACAGCCTCATAAAAAAGTTGACTGCTTTTGCTGCTGAAGCAGGAGTAAACGAAAGTGATGTTTACCTTTGCCATTCTTCATTACCCGTCTATTTTAATGAGAGTCAATCATTCAAAAAAGTCCTTTTTGAAATCAATGATGCTGTTGCAAAAAACATTTCAACAAGCGCCTTTGGCGTGATTGGAGTGGAAAACTTATTTTATACTTCAATGTTTTGTCCTTCGCCCAAAGCCGTCGCAAACGTTACTTTCATATATTTCAATACTAACTATGAGAAACAATTAGAGTTTGCAGCGTATAAATGGTCGCCATCAGGTGGACCTGTAGATAAGAGTATAACGCTATCCTGCAACGCAGTTCAGGATAACCAGTGGCAAACTAAAGGAGGAGAACCCTACCTGCAGGATCTAGATGATGACAATTTGCTGTATACAAGTACTCCAAACCTTTCGTTCGAAGCCTCGTTTAAATCACTGCCTCCAGACGCAGTTACAATAAAATCTGTGAAACTCTACCTGTATTGGAAACCACATCAGGACTGGTGGACAACCGATGTCTCTAATGCCACTCTTCGGTTATGGAGTGCTTCACAAGGACAGTGGTACTACCTGTGTGAGTGGGGTGGCAAAGTTCCGCCTTGGGATCCGAATCCATGGCAAAAACTTGAACTTGACGTGTCGTGGGTAATTAAAACTCCTAAAGACGTAGATGGTCTCAAAATACTAGTTACAAACATAAATTCGAGACAGTTTCAGATTACTCAGGCCTATTTGGTGGTGAACTACACTACGGATAGTCGTTGGATAATAGACGATTCAGTGCGAATAGAGGCAACCTTCAACTCGGCTGCACAAATAACCGTTGCAGACGTGATTAAAAGCATCTTCGCAAACATCACGGACGGAGAACTTATCGCAAACGAAATTATTCAAGACCTCCGAAATGCTACGACTCAGTCTTTCTCGGGAATAGGCAGTTTCACTGGCACACTATATGCTGCAGATGCAAACATTATGAACACTTTAATAACCACGGGGCACGTGACAGTAAGTGGAACGGGGTGGAGTTGGAGTAGCACCCCAACCGTGCTAAACCAAACGATTTACTTCAAATTTTCCGACCCTACTCCTTGCAAAATTTACGTAAACTTGGATGAAAACTCGCCGTTAACAGTCGAAGTTCCATTTGATACATCCCTTTCCTGCAAACTGAATTTCCAATTCCCAATACAGCTCGGCGGAATCAAAAAAATAACAATCTCAAAAATGCTGTCATACCCCTCGGGTTCACCGTCAACCTGGCCAAGTGACGCTCTAACCGAAATTTATAAAGAAGAAATACCGCCTACAAGTGCAAATATAGAATTTTTCCAGTTCTACGGCGAGAAAAACGTGTCCTTCATCAAAAACAGCTTGTTCCTTCCCACTGAAGGCTACTCTAAAGCTTACCTTTTAATTGAAGTGGAAAATCTTTGGCAAACCAAATTTTATAGAATACTACCGATTGAAGCTTTCAAAGTGCAGGGCATACACTACTTTGTTGACTGGGCCCTTGTGTTATACTACCTTTTCATCGCTGCACTGAACCTCTTGATGATCGGGGGCGAAATTAATTGGATACGCGGTAGACTTGAATTCGGAGGCTGGGTGGAAAGTATGGCTGCAGAGGAGAGAGGACAAACTTGGAGGAAAACTTTAATGGGTAAAGGGAAAATGGTCTGGTCGGAGTTCGCGCGGTTGGCTTTGCCCTCCTTCATCGTCGCCATAATCGACCTGTTCAACGAAACTATCTATGCGTGGATAACGGGGCACTACATCACCGTTCCCGAATTCATGTTGATCAGAAACATCTTTGTTTTGATGGGTTTGGTGTTCTTAATTACGCTTGGGTTGTATGCTATAATCTTTGCGTACCACTTAATTACCCAAACCAGAGACTAACCTGCTGAAAAAAGGTTTATGGTAAAGTCAAAAACTCTTGCGGGACTGATGTTTCTTCGATGAAGGCAACCTGAACGGGAACTCTAACCCGTCTGTTTGACAGATTGTTACCGTCATAACTGAAAGTGTGAAGTTAACTTTTTATTTTGTCTCATCGGACTTGGAAGAAGCAAACTTGGGAGATGGAGGTTTCATTACTTCCGTACGCCCTGCTGATCTTTTGGCAAACTCGTTGGCGGTCTTCACAAGTTTGTCGCATTCCACCTGTTTTCCTGAGAGAAGCAGTGACTGGTAGTTCGCCATGCCCGCTTTAACTCTGTTTGCGTTAATGTTGTCAAACCCTGCCAACTTGGTTTGATATGCGCCTCCCATCCGTTTCATTCCTTCTGCATCAGCTAGTGGAGACTGGTCCAATCCTATCTGAGTGAGAAGTAAGCTGCCAACTTTTTCTGGGGCAGCATTACCTATCTGGGCCTTGTAAGCGTCTCCTTCCGCATCAGCGGTTGGAGAGTCTGCTTCGGTTGGGTTGTAGGCAAAGTAATCCATTAGATTGCCCGTGTTCTTTGTTGCTGTTTGTTCCATGCTTTCACGGGTGTTTTCAGAGCCGGTTAGTAAGCCCGTTTTCAGTCCTGCAGTAAGCATGTAAGGACCCATTTTTCTGCCTCTTATAGCTCCTTCTGCGGCTCCACTTACGGCTCCTTTGGCTGCGCCTATTCCTGCTTGACCAAGGAATAGTTTAGCTCTTCCAAGTACGCCGCTGGCTCCTCCTGTTGTTACTTCTCCTGCTGTTGCCCCTGCCTCGGCGCCTCCTCCTACTGCCCCACCAATAGCGCCGCCTACCCCACCAAGAGCCGTACCCGTCAAGCTTCTTTGTACAAATTGTCCGGCTCCGGCGGCTGCGCCAGCCGCGGCCATGGTTGCAGCGGTAAATAGTCCACCAAGTCGGGGAATAAACAATGTTGGAATGAATGCTCCTGCCAACAGCACGGCCGATGCAAAAAAGGCAGGCATGGCACCACCCATGCTATAGAAACAAAACATGGTTGCTCCCACTTCAACAATCAGTGCAGATAGGAGAGCCGCTATGAAGAACCCAATCAGCGCTTGAACAATGTCATCGCCTATCCTTTGGGTAAACGGAATTAAACGTAGAACTAGGGCTACGGGCATAAATACAACAACTCCGTAAAAAATGACGTAGCGCATTACCCCCAACAGAACGCACGTTGCTGAACAGGTCATCACGAACAGAGCCATAAAAGGGTTAAATACTCCTGCTCCAGCTACCTGCCCCCCCAACAAAGCAATTGGATCAGTGCTGGTTGTGTATGCGGGTCCCGCTACAGGTACCAAAATCCAATTGGTTATGGCATTGAACCCTGACGAGAGAACGCGGTAAAGGTCTGGTAGAAGATAAATTATGATAAGTGTGAACATCGAGTTGGTTAACATGCCAAATGCTGTGCCTTCATTCATCAGCCGGAAATTTTCTAAGAGGTAACATAACCCGGCGAAGACCAAGACCAGTGTGAAGAAGAGAAAGCTAAGGTCACGCATTTTATAGAACAAATCGAGCATGGGAGTTTTCCCGTTATAAGTAAAGGCTTCCAGCGAAGGAGGCATATCAATGACAAGCATCCTGTAGAGGGTTGTTAGGGAGATACCCCACTCTGAGGAGCCGAAACTAGCTATGCCCCTGAAAATGCGTGAGACACCAGATTCGATTGCAGAAGCAATTGAATTGGCCCAGCTGGCTATGTCTCCCCAAATATCCATCTTCGTTATGGTGGTGTTTGAAGCCATCATTTGTGTGTTGAGGTTTTGCTCTAAAAAAATTATGCTGCTCGAAAGAGTAACTACTAGAATAAGGATTACTGCAGCAAACAGACGGCTGATCTTTCTAGGGTTTTTCATGTTCTCCAATCCGCAATTCCGTAGCTTTTGCAAGGGGTAAGTGCTTTAGCATTTTCTTCCCTTATTTATATGAAAACAAGTCTTTAAAAAGGTTGTTAAGGTTTAAATGAGCTGCAAACATGAATAATTGTGAGAAAAAACAGGGTTCATAGAGGGAGAGTTGATGAAAGAAGATAGGGAGTATCCAATAACAATTTCGTTGTTTTTCAAATGTAAATACGACCTTGCAACAAATAGCTTCCTACAGGTTTTTGAAGAGATGACTTCCTGGTGGCTCGAGAAGATCGCTGTTTCTGAGGAGAAATCACAACAAGAGTTGAGAACTCGACACTATGAAGAAGCAAGGGTGCGGTGGAAGGAGTGGAACAGCCAACATGTAGAAACAAGCAGCGGTCTAGCCTTTTTTATCCATTCAAATAAAATAGAAGCAAAGGTTTTGAAAATTGCTGTTTTGAGCCCGCTGGTTTCATCTATTGTTAATGGAAAACTGCGGGTCTCTCTCAAACCACGGTCACAATTTGGCTATGTTGAATTGTTTGTTGAGAATAGCCAACAGAAAGTTCTTTTAAAAATGGCTGAGGACGGTTTGTGCCGGCTTGGCCAAGTGGTAATGTTTGAAAAAGGCGTTTTGATTCCATTCATTTTAGGCTTGAATTTAAGCGTTGAAAAAGCGTGGCCGATTGAGAAATTGCTTGAAAAACCATCGGCTTCTAAAGAAAGCTAGGTTTTGTGTATTACTTTGAAGTGAGATTCTTTTCCTGCGCTTACGTATTCGCCGCCGAGTTCACGCACGGCTGCTGCTAGTTTTATGAAGTTGTCTGTGCCGAGAAAAGCTTTCGGTTTCACAATGGTTACCCCCTGGCTTTCGGTGATGGTTAACAGATTGAACAGTGCTGGATCAAGTCTTTTTCGTAGCTCATCTGCTATTAAGAAGGTAGGTTTTGGTGCTGGTGCGACAGGGGGGGTTTGGCCTGGCGTAAGAATCTGAATTAGCTGGTCGCATGCTACAACGAACTTTGCGGCTATTTCACGTATCTCCTTCAACTTGGCAATTGCCTGTTCGTTAAGAGCCACTTTCATTCACCACTATTTTAATTGTGTTTAATCTATTTAAGGTTTTCTGTTCCTGTAAATAGCTTTGTTAATCGTTGTGTCAATCTGTTCAATGTTGTTTTTGTTGCAATCGTCGGTTTCCCTTATGCCTCGAAGCTGAGCCCCAGGCCCCCGCACCGCAGGTTTTGCCTGGCGGATTGGTGTTGGGACCCCGGCTAGGACGTGACAACTTGCGCCATCTCTCCCGCAAGCAGAGCCTGAAGAGAGTTAAACATCTTGTGATCATCGGGTAACAGTTACTGAGATAACGCTTACAAATTGGTCTTGGCCCTCGCGGTTTTTCATTTTAACTGATTCTGTCTTGAACTCGCTTAATTTTGCACCGTTGCGTTTCAGGATTTCTGTGATCGTTACTACCTTAGCGATCCATTTGCCCCGTCCGACCACTTTAATCTGTTCTTCCGATTTTAGAAAAGTCTTGGCGAGAATGAGGTAGTGTTTTACGGGTTGTTGCCCAACGTAGAGGGTTTTTAACTCCTTTGCTGTTTCCATTTGTGAACCGATCCTCTACTTATTATTTGATGCTAATCCTTTTTAAAGTTTTTAAATAACGTTAACTTTGTTAACACTATTTAGTTTGACCTTTTGGGGAGGGTTAACTTTGTGCCCTCTAGCTCACTGGCAATAGTTAGGTTGGTCATTCTGTGATTTGAAAAGTTGTTTAAGAGGTAACGGGGGTGGCACATCTAAAATTTTTCCGAGAAGAATGAGGTTTGGTGCAATATGCTCTGAAACAATTTCAAAAATGATTGGCGGAACTGGTTTCTGTGCACGATAGTTTCGATATATTTCATCGATTTCTTTCAGCTCACCAGACAGGGTCGCTTCCCCCTTGATGATTATCTCCGCAACGGCAGGAACGTAATTTGCAGTAACAACGAAAGGCAATTTCAAAACTGTTTCTTCAACCTTTTCAACGTTTGTAAACTCAAAACCAACGTTAACTTGGATCGCGGGCAATGAGGTGACTCGTTCTGGTGCTAAAAAACGCTCTGCAGAAACTAGGACTAACACAATTTTCGCCTGCAGCATTAATTTCCCCATGTTGTATAGCCATATACTTGTGACGTCCTCCCCAACCTAAAGGTTGGGGCTTCCCGCTTCACCGCAAAAGCTTGCCGCAAAGAGGGTAGAGGCTTCTGCTCCACAGGCGTGTTCACCCACCGTCCATGGGCATAGCTCAAAACGAGCGTTTCAACGATTTTCGCCGAGTTCTGGTCTCTTGGCAACGCTTCGCCGCAGACTGGGCACACGTGAGTTCTATCGCCTAGTTGCTTGGGCGCCCATGACAGGCACCTCCAGCAGAACTGACTCGTGCCCCACGGATCCACGGGTACGAAGTACTTTCCCAGCATGCGGGACTTAAACTCCGCTTTCCGAATGAACTGGCTCCACGCCGCGTCCATAATGGACTTGGCCAGCCGATGGTTCTTTAGCATGTTTTCCACCTGCAGCTTTTCTAGGCCGAGCACGTCTGCATTAGCGTATAATAGTGCGATGATGCGGTTTTGTTCGTTGCTGCGTTGACGGGCAACGTGCAGGTGCACTTTGGCGAGGCGAATGCCAAGACGCCTCCGGTTTCTGGAACCCTTCTTCGCGCGGGAAAACGCTTTTTGCAGACGCTTAATCCTTTTCTCCATTCGTCGTAGAAACTGCGGGTTCTCCTCGCTTGTGCCGTCTGCCAGCGTCAGAAACTTTTCGAGGCCCAAGTCGCCGCCAGCCACCCTCCCTGGCGGGACTTGTTTAATCGGCTTTTTCTGTGGTTCATCCACCTCGCAGCTGAAGCACGCGTACCAGCCGTCCGCTTCCCGCTTCACCGTCAACGTCTTCACTTTGCCTTCTAGAGGGCGGTGCATGAAAATCCGAACTAGACCGACTTTGGAAACGTAGAGTTTGCCCACAAGTTCCGTTCTTTTTCCACGCTTAACTATTTTTCCCTCCAGCCTGAACCCTAACTGAGGATACGTCATTGAACGGTACCTTTCTTCTTTTTTGGGTTTGGGAAACCGTGTTCTACCCTCGAAATAGTTTTTGAAGGCTGCGTTCACTCGGGCAGCGACGTTTTGGGCTGCTTGGCTGTGAGTGTTGTTCCTGTGCTTGAGCGCCAGTTTTCGAAGGTTGTTCAGTGACGAATGCTTCTCCATTTTCTCGTTTCTTAAAAGGTTGTACAGGTCGCACAGTGCCCGCAGTTGGCCGTTCATCGCGGCTTCCTGCTCTTCGGTTGGGTAGAGGCGGTACCTGAAGGTTCTCAGCACGTCAATCACTAATTAATAGTTGTTCCAAAGAGTATTTAAACCATTCACCCCCAGCCTAAAGGCAGGGGTCTTCTGGCTATCATTTAGATAAAAGGTTTTTCTGTCTGGCGATGACTTCAAGAATTTTGGCCATTAGCTTTGCGACTTCTCTTTTTTCAGAGGAGGTTTTAACTATCAATGTTTCACGGGGTTTGTGTTTGGCGAAAGCAACATAAATCTTTGATAGAATAACTTGTATCTGCTTTTGATAACGCGTGTTAACGCTGCGGAATCCGTCTTGGGTTAGAGGCAGTGGACTAGGCATGGCAATAATGTTGTAAGGATGCGTCTTCGACCAGTTTTCAGCGATACTTTCCAAAAAGGCTAATTCGTTTGGGGACAGGCGCTCACGTTCATGAAGCCACTTTGCATAGGCTAAATGGTCAAAAACACATCGGTCTAAAATTACAACTTCGGCAGACTCTTCAAGTTGCAGTTCAGTCAAAATTTGCGTTAGCATGATCCAAATTTGTGCCTGCCCTGAACCCTGCTCGTTAACTGGAAATGGACAATCACGAACAACTTCCAACCCGCATGAAACTTTGAATTGTTTTTTTGCCAGTTTTTTCTCAAGCGTTTTGGCCAAGGTTGTTTTTCCGCTACAATGAGTGCCAGACAACGCTATCTTGACACATCTGGCTCTCTTGTTTTTCTGCTCCGCAATTTCTTCAGCCATGCATTATCCCCTAAATATCAAGTTGCACACTCGCTCTTAAACTTTCAATCAGATCGCGACGAAACTGCGTGACCAACACTCAAAAACTAGGGGTAACTCTCAACCAGCTAGTTTTTGTGGTGCATCATTCATCCCCTGCCGAAACAAGGGGTTTTCTGGCTGATTTTAGATAAATTGTTTTTATGCGGTTGCAAACATGATATGGTAGGGAATGAAATGGGTAGGAAACGTAGTTCTCTTGATGTTGTGCGGGAAAGAATGAGGCGAGTTCAGAGTTTGAGGCGAAAGCAAAACTTGGCGCCGCCGTTTTATTGTATTGTGTGTAGTTACCCTAAAATGAATGTGAAAATGGATAAGAAAGAAAAACCGTTTGTGAAATACGTCTTTTTCTGTTCAAATTGCGGGTTCAAAAGCGACGAGATACGGTTGAGGGAGCCCCCATTCACGGTTATAGATGCTTTTAACAAACTCGGCGACCAGTACCGAAGGGAACACCAAAAAGAGTGACGGTTCATTTTCCCTAAAAAGGAGGGTGTGGTTTGTTAACTGATCACTTGCAGACTACCGTAACTGTTGTTTGAAATTCTTCTCCGCTTGCAAATTTAGCGTAAACTGTCACTGAGTATTGTTTTGCCCATTGATAGTAACCCGTCAAAAATTGGGAGAACCCTCTTTGTATGTGGGCAGGTAAAGGTTTGCTTGATAAATCGAAAGTGTAACTTTCCTGTGTGGTGTTCAAAGTTACCAGAACAATGTCGCGTGGCCCATTGTTTGTTATTGTAACTGATAAAATGGTCTGCGTTACCTTGACAAGATATATTGATTCGACGTGAAATGTTCCTCCCTGCACTGGCGTTTCCGACTGGATGAGAACAAACGCGATGTAGGCTATGCCAGCAACGAAGCCTATCAGTGCTAAAACGGCTAGTATAAATCCTATAATGCCTAACGCTTTCCGATTCATAAGGTTCTCCAAAATAATCATGTTCATCTCGCCTTAAAAAATCTGTTTAAACAAGAAGGTTGAAAAGCTTGAAGAGAACCGCAAAAACATCAGTTGCTAACAGTCCAAAAAGGAGTCCTAACAAAATGAAAACTAAAAAGGGTAAACCGGGTGTGACCCACACCAGATCCTGTGGTTTTTTCACTTTGGCAAGTTTTTCTATCTCTGCTTCGCGTTCGTCGAGATTTGGCCTTAATGAAACTGTTTTGGTTAAAACTCCTTCTTTTTCTTCTACTTTCTCCAGTGGAAGCAAAAACGCGTTTGCATATAGATTTTTGAGTGGTGTTGGATAACCTGTGAGTGCCAACACTACTTTGCGTGTGAAACTTTCGTTTTGAATTTCAATGAAGAAGCTTTGTTTCCTGAAAAAAGACCGAAACAGGTTTCGTGTAAAATAGTATATTGAAAGTGAGGCTCCAAACAGGGCGGCGTTTGTCAGAACTGCAAGTGGAAAAGTAACCCGCGCAACTAGAGAGGGAAAAGCGAAGGATTGAGTGATTGTTGGATGAAAAGGCATAGCTAAGGCTAAAACCATCAGCGCTTTTGCATCTGCACCTCCAAAAACGCCCATGTAAAACAGCAAAGTTGAAATGAGAGAGGTAAACCCTATAGAGAAAAGATACCATGACCATAATGATGGAAAGTAAAGAACCAATTGCAGCAGAGTTACAGCAAATAAAGGCGGTGCTGAAATAAGCCAAACCCTGTTACTTACTTCCCTTGTTTTATAGTCTTTCCAAGAAGTATAAATGAAGAGAGTGAGTACCGCGAAAATGCGCGTCAGTTCCAACAATTGCTCCATCTTTGACCCCTAACCTCACTACATTATAAAAGAGTGCATGTATTTAAAAATTTTGTTTTCATCGGTTTAACCTTTTTTTCCTAATTTGAAACGAAACCCTTATATTTTAAGGTGAGCCATTATGATTGATGAGCCATGCGTAACCAGTGTCGCTTCAAGAGTTGTTCTACTAAAAAACATAGAAGAACGTGTTTATGCCTTCTGCGGAACAAAACAATAACTGAAACCCTCTGCAGAAATTGTCCCGATATGGACCCTGGTAAGCTTGACCCTTTCGATGTTGCTCGATTGCCTGCTGAAACAAAACAACTTTTAGCTAAACAATTGCCTCCTTCTTTTTTCCACTTCATGCAGGAAGTTGTTTTTACCGTGCCTGTACCTCCGAACACTCCTTTAAGAGTTGTTCCTTTGCTCTTAGAACTGCCTGATCGCGAGTTGTTCTCTGAACTGCGAAAAATTTCTACGCTAAAAAAAGGAAAAAATGAGCTCTTCCTGCGCTATCGTGGAAAAACAGCAATTTACTTTCCAGACCTTGAAGAAGTTCATATAAACCACAGGAAATATAAACCCTCAACATTACAAATCAAAAGTTTTCAAACCTTCCCGCCAGATGCCCCTATTTTACCCTCTCAATCAAAGTAGACAACTACACAAGTTACTTCTTGCGTAGAAAACGGTTGTTAAAACTTCAGTGTAACAGATTCTTTGGCCATACCGAATCAGTTTTTCTTTGTGAAAAACAACCTTGATGTATTTAGGCACGTAGGTTTGCCCATTAACTGAAAATTGTCCCGAGGCTGCATGATAGATCAAATCGTTTGCTTCACAAACTACATAAATTTTTTCCTCTTTTTTAACAACGCGTCCAATTGCAATGAGCTCTTTCAAAAGCTTAGCTTCGTCAGAGTCTAAAAGCAAGTCAGTAAGCCAAACTGAAGAAAAATTTGGAAACTCAACAGTTACCACTAAATGCTGAGTGAAAACCTCGTGTACTTGTGGAGAGAAGACCATTTGGTCGCTCCTTTCAGTACACCAATGGAATATGATATCCACAGAGGAGTAAGAGAATGACTATCGTAGCACCGATAACAATGATCTTTTGTTTCCCAGTCACGTTCTTTCCTCATTAAATACATGGGGTAGGTTGTTTCTTTTAAAGGTTTCTGTTCAACCCGCTAAAACAAAAAAGGATTTTACTTGTAAGTTGCTGAATAATTGAGGAAAACAAAAAAGGGAGAAAAAAGTAGAAAAAAACTCGCTATATCTCAGGCCTGTTCCTAGGATTGGGGATGGCCATCCCTTTTCTCGCGAGTGGAAAAAAGGGGAGCCGACTATTCCGCTTTGACGCTTTGGCTAATTGTGGTTCCGTCGGTGCACACAACAGTCACTAGATAGAAGTGCCCCGGAGTCAACGTTAGCGAGCTTAATGTGAACCCTTGAACTTTTCCAACATCAATCGTCTGTGGCAAAGGAGGGTCAACGAACGTTGTTACGTCATTCCCCTCGACGTAGATTGCGTCCACTGTTGCAACTGAACCCCCAAGGTTTCTGATGTAGATCTTTATGTCTGTCGTACTGGCACTGATGGAGTCAATTTGTAGCTGACCCTTTGGTGCACCGGATGTTTGTGTGGCTCCGCCGATCCAGCCCGTGACGTAGGCGTAAACGATTACTCCTGCGGCCACAGCTAGAAGCATCAGCATCAAAGTCGCGATAATCGGCGAGATAGCCTTTGCGCTCTTTCTAAGGTTCTTCATTTATTTTACCTCATAAAGACTAATTGGCAAAGAAATTAATAAAGGTTTCGTTTTTTAGGATGGTTTCAACCCAAAAAGGGGGTAGATTTAAGGTTCTTTTGGTAGGGATTGCGGTGTGGCTCGCCGGTCAGAGAACTCAAAGCCTTATTTTTTGGGTGTCACGCCACTTGTGGCCGGATGAGCATTGGCAGAGAGTGATTTTCAGTGAGGGTCCTACTCTAACTTTGGGTTTGCAGATCCATTGCTTCAACACTACGCCGCTTGCTCCACATTTGGGGCATTGTACGAATAGCTTGTCCAATATGCCTTGCAAGTTTTCTCTTAGGGTTCTTTTGTCACTTGTCTTCACGAGGACGAGGCCTGAAACTTTGTCGAAGGAAGCTTCATTGCGGTTTGAAAAGTCTATCAGCACCATTAAGGTCGGGTTCACGTCCGTTTTCTTCGCAAGCGCATCCATCAGTTCCTGGCGTTCTCCTGAAAGCACGTTTTCGACAACTAGCAGAAAGTCTCCTTTTCTTGCGGTAATGCTGAATGTGTGTTTCAATCCGGATTGCCCGGTAACCGTCGCGTTTAACTGTACCTCTAAACCTTTTTCGCGCAGCACTTCAGTCAACACTTCGGACAGGGGCACTTCCTTAGCAAATTTCTTGATCGTTTCTTCCGGAATTTCGTAGGCGCTCACCTTAACGTAACTGGCTTCTCTGTAGTTAAATGATTTTTTGCATTGTTGGCAAATGTGTGTGATGTCTGGTTTTTCGAAGCGTTCGCCACATTCTCCACATTGATAGCAACTTCCGATGGTTTTGAACTCTTTGTTTCCAAGCGTTTTCTTGCATTCTGGACAAACCAAAGCGTTTTCTCTCACAAACTTTTCTTTTGAATCAATGAAACCGCAGCCTATGTGTTCTATAAGTTCAACGAAGGAAACATAGAATGAAGTGCATTTTGGACAAGCGTATTTTGAGTAGACTTCGGGTGAGCAGCAATGTGGACAAGTCAACACCTGCTCGGTGAATCCTGTTTTAAGGTCTCCTTTTAACGCTAGTTTTTCAAGGATCGCTCGTGTTTGCGCAGGGTCTGTTTCAGTGCACACCTTCTCTATTTCCGGGTAGTGTATTCCTGTGCGGTCGAGAAACGGTGAAATCTTGAACATTCCTTTCATGACTAACTGGCTGACTAGTTTCAGCCCTTTTGTTTCGATTGTTTCTTCAGAGCACAGCTTCTTTTCTTCGTCAACCATTTAGATTACCCCCATCACGTTGAACACTACGAAAGTTATCAGTAGCAGTATGAGAGAGTGTTTTAGGCCTCCCGTCATGAACCCGTCACCTATTTTTCCCGCGATTAGCCCTCCAAACAAGGATTCTATCGCCGCAGCCCAGTATAGTACGGAACAGTAATATTTGATGTCTAAGATTCCTGACGTTAACTTGGAACCCGCCGTGCTGGCTGAAAGACACAGGGGGGTGAACAGTTGTTTTATCATCACGAAAGTTATCAGAAGGAATATCAGCGTCGCCATATACACAACTGACATGTATGGCTTAGCGTTTGTTCTCTGTTCTTCTTTGAACTCTTCAAGGCTTGTTAACAGGTCAACGCTTGTGTTCAGCATGTCCATTAGTTTTCCTCCGGTTTCGTGTGCTTCTATCAGTATCGCGGACAGTCGTGTTGCGCTTGGACGATTTAGCCTTTTCGCCAGTGAATTCATTGCTTCTGCCCAAGTTGAACCCATCATCAACATGGCTACTGAATGCTGCATTTCTTTTGAGATTGGCCCATAATCCCTTTTTGAGGCTTTTTCAATGGCTTCCGGCAAAGTCACACCAGACCTCACTGCTTCACTGATGTCCATTAATAGTCGAGGCACATTTTTGTCTATGGCATTTTTCCAGCCAATGTTGTTCATTTCCACGAAAGCAGGAAACACAAGCATTATAATAAAGCCAAGCATCATTGTATTGTTCACTTTAATGTCTAATGGAATCAAATATGGCTTTTGCGGCCAATATGTTTTGGTCAATATTGGCGAAACAATTATCAACAAGCCTATTGCTATCGAAGTTGCCCACACTGCATTTCGGTATTTTGGTTTGAAGTACACTATTCGGCCTCCGGAATCAAATTGTCAAAGATTAACAGAAACACAACGCTGATCATAGGTAAACCCGCGAAGATTAATAAATTTAACTGTTCTGCGGAAGAGAGACCCATCATTGTGCTGCCAAGTACGGAAAGTAACGAAAGCATTATTATTATCACGGTTGGAAACATCACAACCGCGGCCACATACACTTCGCCTATAGTCATAAGAGTGTTCATTGTCTTTTTGAGTTGCTCCCTTTTAGTGTGTAATAATCTTTTGGTTTCAAAGACCAGTAGCGACTGCAGGTCTCCGCTGGTTTTTATCGTGTTGGAAAGGCCGTTCGCCAGTTTTGAAAACAGGTCGGAAGGACTGCGGTTTGAGACGTCATCCAAAGAAGTGACCGCGTCAGCGCCGAACATTCTCACGTTCGTGATGAAACGAGTCACTAACTCCTTCAACGCTTTATGCTGTTCTACTTCCGCAGCACGCTCAAACAGTTTTTCTATAGTTAACCCTCCAGCAGCCAACACACCAAGATATCCCGTCGTGTACACAAGATTCGTTTCAATATCATTTTTGTTTTTGTTTCTCCTTAGTACAGGACGAATAAGCAACGCGGATGCAGTTAAAAGCGCTGCGACCATAGCAAGCAAAACTGAAGCTGTTATGCTCTGAGATAATACGAACCGAATAACGAGGAAATGCAGTACCATTGTTACGCAAAAAGTCGAGACTGCAGTTATTGTCGAAATTAGAAGCAGCAGTTCAATGTAAGTTTCGAATAAAATTGGCAATCCGCTTTGTTCGTACACATGAACAAATGATTTTATTTGTGCTGTTTTTGCAGCGAATTTTTTGAACAAACGATGGCTCAAAGTTACAAACGAGTCTGATGTTCCAGTCATTTTGTCATGGTTCCCTCCAGTCCCACTTTGTTTAATACTCGCGCAGGGTCAACGTAATACTCCCTAACCACTTTAGCCACCTCATCATATGTATGTATATTTTTCTTAACCATCCATTTAAGGATTGCGGATCTGCGTTCAATCTCGGCGACTAAATCATCAATTGGAATGTAGCGGGTTGAAGCAATTTTCTGTAGAATAAAGTCTTTACGCGGGTCTTCAACCGTGAAATCAAAAGCGTCTGTCTTCGGGTTCCACTTGAAGACCGGACTGAAAACCGCCGCGCCAGTCTGTTGATTAATGTCGGTAATCTCCGCTACTTCCATTGCTCGTCTTGCAACGGTGTTACCTCTTTTTGTCCGTCCAATGTGAACAATCACGTTCATCAATGGGATAAGCATGGGTGGGATGTTCATTGGTTGGGTTAGTAATCTCTTCACTACGGTTTCAACGCTTTCGGAGTGGATCGTACACAAACCTCCGTGGCCCACAGCAATGCTCTGGAATAAAGTGTATGCTTCTTCGCCTCGGACTTCGCCGACTACTATATAGTCGGGGCGTTGTCTTAATGAGGATTTTAGTAAGTCATAAAGGGTGACTTCTTGGACTCCTGCTTGGAAGGAGGGTCTTGCAACCATTGGAATCCAGTTGTCGTGAAGACGAATTTCTCGAACTTCTTCTATAGTCACCACTTTCATTTCTGGTTTGATGAACATGCCTATTGCATTGAGAAATGCGGTCTTTCCTGATGCTGTTGCTCCCGCCACCATTATGGATCGAAGGTTTTCTATCAAAACCCAGAAATAGGCACCCATTTGTGGAGAGGTCGTTCCAAACTTGAGCAAGTCAACTATTGTGTAGGGGTCTGCTTTGACTTTGCGTATTGTGAATGTGTCGCCTCTTTTTGAAACTTCGTCTAAAGTCAAGTGTGCTCGAAATCCTTCTGGAAGTGTTCCTTCTAATATTGGCCGTGCTACTGAGATTTGGTGCCCTGTCTTGTAAGCGAGTCTAGTGATGAATGCGTCCAGTTCTTCGTGGGAAGGATAAATTATGTTTGTCTTGAGAGACTCATATTTTCTGTGCCACACGTATACAGGTACATTTGTGCCGTTGCAGCTGACATCTTCAATGTTTTGGTCGCGCATTAAAATGTCTATGGCACCGTAGCCCAGAAAATCTCTTTTTACGTAGTATAGGAACTTGTTGACTGCATCGCTGGAAACTGCTAGTTTGAACTTGCGTATAACCTTTTGAATGTGTTTGCTTAGAAACTCGTCAGTTCTTTTCTCGTCGTGTAACACGTCTAATGGAACCACAATTTCTGTCTTCAAGTGCTTTTTGATTTCTTCCAGCGCTTCCTGCTCTTGACTGTTCATGGTGGGCTCAATTACCAAGTATTGAAGCTTTCCTGTTCTTTCGTCAGCTTCTATCCCTACATACCCAAAAGGCGCGTGCACGGGGTAAAATTCTTTGAAGGTTAATGCGGCCTTGTTAATTTCCACAGGTAATTGATTTTTAGTTTCTTTTGGCGGGGCTTTCCTTTTTAGGATAAAGTTCAATTTCGTTCGAATCCCGGATTTCTCCTTTTGTTGTGATTTTTCTTTTCTTTTTGGTGAGGGTTTGAACTTCATTATGCTCCCGCCCTCTGAGTTATAACTTTGGTTGCTAACAACCCGCCTATCGCAACATAGAAGCGGAAGGTTTCGCCGCCAGTAGTGCTGGATTTTATCTGTATTCTGCATACTCCATCCGCATCTGCATAAGTGTATTTGCCACCAATTAGAGACTGAATGTTGGCAGTAGAGCCTGTAACCCTCATGTAAACCATTATGTAGGGAAATGGATCTCCCGTAATGGATGTTATGGTTACTGTGTAGTCTATCCATTGATTGTTGGGAATTAAATCGGGACCACTAATCGTTATGAATGCCCGCGTTCCCCAAACGGAATCTTCTGGCAGGGGGAAACTGTTGCTTATCAGGTTGCCTCGTTCGGTTACTAATTGTATTTCGTAGTTGTGAGAGGAATCAACTATGGCCACGCTTTGGATTCGTTTTGTTTCTGTTGGGGCAAGGGTTACGTCAAGGGGATAGTAGTCTTGGCGGTTAGGGGTTGTGGACAGATCAAAAAGGCCCAGCCAAATAAAGTGGACTTGGATTGGTCCTGTGTTAACCAATGTGATATTAAGTTTTCCGCTAACGTCTCGTAGCATTAGTAGGATTTGAACTTCTTCTTGGCTGCGGTCGTGGTCTAGTGCACTAGCCTCAACTATTGCTTCATCATATTCGGATTTGGTTTTCATGCTGGATTCAAATAGAAGATAACCTGACAACATTATTAATAGTAGAAATACGCAACCGAGTAGAGAGCCTATTCCTTTTTTGTTGTGTTTAAGCTTTCCAGTATACTTCATCTTCACTCCCCCGCGTTGTGACTAACCTTATAACGTAAGAAGTTTCAGAGGCAATCGGAACTGGTGAGGCAAAGTAAACTGAGAGTAACTGTTTAGAAGTCACTGCAACGTTCCAGCCAGAGTAAAAGGTTTCGACCCGATAGCCATTGATGTAAACTGCGTCGATTGTTAGGTCAATTAAGCCGAAGTTGAGTAAGGTTACATTTAATTTGTTTGGAGACGGGTTGTGGTTCCACCAGACAACCGTGATGGCAAATCTCTCGGTTACCCTTGCTTTTTCAGCATCAGTTTTCAAACCAAAGCTAGATTGCGCTTGGTTCATCTTGTCCAGACTAAAGGAATACAATGCTACTCCTGCAAGCGCAATAATGAATAACAAAATTAAACTAGCTATTATTTCACTGACTGCTTTTTGATTGCACACAAACCTTTGCGTTTTGATTAATCTTTTGAATTTGGAAATGCGGTGCACTTGTTCACCCTCTCACTGTAAGAATAATTATTACAAGGTGAGATATAAAAGTTGTGCTTCTAAGCATATTTTTATGCTTACGTTATGTTGCGCAATTCAAATTAAAAAAGGCATTTTTTCTTCGACCAAAAAAGTTAAAAGCTGGTTAATGATTATTTAACCTAGAGTAATGAGGAGAGCTAATTCAAGTCATGAACAGGCATTTGGTTATACCAAAGAAAACCCAACTTGAACAGTTATATCTCGCAGAAAAGAGAAATAGCTGTGAAATAGGACAAGATTTGGGTCTTCCTTCAACTTTAATTTATAGCCTACTTCGAAAGTATAAGATCCCACGACGCCGTGGTGGGGGGCGACTTGCTAACATTTACAGAACGTATATGCCTTCACGATTGATCCGCGGTGAGCTTTCTGATTTTGAGAGAGGATATGCCTGCGGAATGCTGGATGGTGAAGGAAGTGTTGGAATCACGAGGCAGAAGAGACATCGTGATCAATTCACTTTGAGGCCGTTTATTTACATTACAAACACAAACTGGGCAGTCATGGAGCGGTTGAGAGCTGCTTTGGGTGGAGGGGTCAATACTACGAGAGGCAACGGAAAGAATATACAAGAGAAGTATGTTTTGCGAATATATAACATGAAGTCCGTCTATGAAACGCTTTCGGTACTTTTGGCTGGGCTTACAATTAAACCTACGCAGGCCGTCCTCGTTATGGAATTTTGTAAAAGTAGATTAAACGGAGCAATTGAACAAGGGTTAGGTTACACTAAACGTGAATTGGAAATTTTTGCACTGGTTAGAGAATTAAATAGAAAGTCAGGTAGATTGGGAAGCCATTTATTGGGTGGTTAGGTGAGGGAGACTCCTCACGTCACAGCTAATTTCCTCAGTTCTTTCCCCACCGCTTCGGGGGGTCTCGCGTCATTTTCGCGTCTAGTTAGATACTTTTTGACACCTTAAAAAACCCTTTTTCCATACTACTTACTACTTACTATATACATTAAAAAGTTTACCTAGGAATACATAATAAAGGCAGCAAGAAGCAAGGAAAGGTAGCAACAAACCATTACAACGAAGGCATTATTTAGATGTAACACTAGGACAGTCTCACAGCTAAATGAAAAGGTTTGCACAAGGTTTCATCCTACTCAAAAAGTAATCACAAGTTTATATCCCGTCGCGCCCTAATATTATAGGGGGCTAGCCACATTGAAGAACTACTTCGGGTCTAACAAACAAGCGATTAGTAAGAAGGAGCAGGGAAAAACTCTCTTGGTGGAGTGGGATTGGAAAGCATTTAAAACCACCGAAGGATTTCCAGTTTCTGATGACCTGTTGGATTGGGTTATTGGCCAAGACCCCGCGCTAAAGGAAGCCTTCTTATGTTTAGATGAATGGGTTCACAAGCTTGAAGTTCTTAACAAAACAAACTGGTTGGACTCATGGAAAGACCCCACCAAACCAAAACCTTCAAAAACAATTATCAGCCCAGGCCCTTACCTTCTACTCCTAGGTGATCCGGGCACCGGAAAATCTCTGCTTGGTCGTGCCCTATCCGAAAAACTCACTCAAACTTATCATCAACGCAAGATTCTTCTACACGACGTTCTCTGCTGGAAAAATCCTCTTGTTCCAAGCCAACCCCTAATATCTATACATAATGCAGGGGAAGGCAAAAAACTTGTCGCTGCCGAACTCAAAAAAGAGCAAAAACAGAAGAGAGCAACAAAAAGCGCAGTTAAAAGCCTCCAATGGTTTCTGCTACTAACAGGATTAGCTTTGATAACCCTCGGTTTCTACCTGTTAAGCCAATCATGGGTGACGTGGAGCAATAACCCCATAATAGGCGCCACTCCCCTCCAAGACTTTTTCAGCAAAGATTTTATGGCTTACCTTGTTGCAAAACTAGGGGGAATCCTACCCATAACCTTCATTCCTGGCGGCGGACTGTTAATCTTCGGCTTCTTCGTGTGGATTTTTTCAAAAATGGGTGCAGGACTGACTCCACTACGGGGGATTGGCGGTTCCCAACAGGCAGATTCACCAAAACTTCTGATAGACAATTCGCTAAATTCAGCACCGTTCATTGACGCGTGTTTACTGCCCGAAACGATGATGTGGTTAAACCCAAGGTTTTCTTCATCTTATAAAACAAATGACAAAACATGGAGTTTAACTGGGCGACCACAACAAATAATCAAGCTGAACCGAAAAAGATGGGAAGGCAATGTAATTTCAATAAAACCCAGATTGCTTCCAAAAGTTGAAGTCACGAAAAATCATCCCGTTTTGGTTTACAGGCCAACCCGAACACACTTCAAAATGGAAGAAGCGAAACGAACATCGGATGAAAACTTTCAGTGGATTAGAGCAGAAGATTTGAGAAAGGGCGACATTCTTAAAGTGGTTATTCCCCAATTACCTGTTAAGCGGATGCCTGAAGACCTGGCATGGCTTTATGGAATTTATGTTGCCAAGGGCTACTGCAGAAAAGAGAGATCTAACTGGAATTGGAAGAAGCGTGGTGAGCATTGGGCAAGAGAGTTGGGATTTACTTTGGGTTTTCATGAGCGGGATTTGGCGGAGAACATCAAGAAAACGTTCAAAAAATATTTTAGATATGACCTAACAGAGGACATGCATAATCAAGGGGAACTACAATTAATATGCCATTCAGCGGAACTTGACAGAAAGTTTAAATCAATGTTTGGAGATTCGGCATCGTTTAAACACATCCCCAAAGAAGTATTTTTTGCTCAAGAATCTGCAAAACGAAGTTTTCTCAAAGGATATTGGGATGGAGATAGAGATACAACAACTTCAAAACAACTATTCTACGATCTGATCTCCCTGCACATTTTGCTGGGGGAGATACCATCAACATATATTAGAACGGCAAAAGGCGGAAAGATAATGGAAAGACAGATTAAATCGTCGTTACAATACACCGCAAGAATGTATGGTACGCGGTGGCACCAGTACTTCAAAAAATCTAACAGAGAAATCTACGTTCCCATCCGATTCGTGGAGACAAAACATTATGAAGGAGAGATAGTAAACCCCGAAACAGAAGACGGAATAATACCTTTACCTTTTATAACCCACAATACTGGCCATGGCAGTGCCCAACTCTTCGGTTCAGTCGCTTGGGATCCATACCAAAGTGGGAACATGGGGACCCCCGAGCATCAGCGGGTAACTGCCGGCGACGTTCACCGAGCTTCTTTTGGAATACTATATATTGATGAAATAAAGAATTTGGGTGTCGATGAAGCCGTAACTCTACTCACAGTATTGGAAGAAGGCCAATTGCCTATCGCCCTTCGTAGTCGTTGGCACGGAGGCGACACTGCAGCAATGGCCGTTTCCACCGACCCCGCTCCAACAATAACTTTTCTGGTCGGTGCCGGAAACTTTGACAGCATAAGCCAAATTCATCCTGCTCTGATGGACCGTATCTACGGTTATGGCAAGGTTGTTAGGATGAACAATGATATGCTGAACACTGTGGAGAACCGGCGTAAATACGTGCAGTTTATTGCACAGGAGGTTAAGCGATTCAACCTGATCCCGTTCTCGAGAGAAGCGTGCATCGAAGTCATCGAGGAAGGCAGACGCAGAAGCGATAAGAGAGACGCATTGTCAACTCGTTTTCGCCCTTTAATTTCAATAATAAAAACAGCTTCAACCCTCGCCATGAATGAAAATTGCGAAGTTGTTGAAGCAAGACATGTCAAAGAAGCTATTGAATCGCATTGTAAAACAATTCAAAAACAGATTTTAGAGCACACTATGACTGAGAGGGGGCGCTTCTTAGAAATAATTCCAGAAGGGATAAGTTTTGGCAAGATTCATGGATTAGCAGTGGTCAAGGATAGTTTCAGTGGCGAAATGATGGGGACAGTCCTTTGTGTGAAAGCACAGATGACAACACGAAGTGAAATCTCGCGAAATTATCCTTTGAAAGGTTATTATAAGGTTACTGGCGTCGCGAAGGGTCAAAGCTTTATTTCAGATAGTATTTCGAAAGTTCGTAGCGTAATTCTTCAAAAATATGGTGTTGATATTGCACAAGACTATTTCACACATATAGATTTTGCACAATCCTTCGGGGTTGACGGCTCTTCCGCAGGGGTTACTATGGCCATTCTGATTTGTGCGTTAATGGAGAAAAAAGGGATAAAACAAGATATTGCGGTTACAGGCGAAATAAATCTGGAGGAAAAAGGACAGGTAATGATTACTGCAGTCGGCGGTGTCCACGAGAAGATCAAGGCAGCGGAGGCGTGGGGCTTCAAAAAAGTGGTCATACCAAAGAAGAACTATGAACGCAGCATTGACCCTAAAGATTACAAAATAAAGATTGTTCCTGCAGCAACTCTCGAAGAATATCTTAAAGAGTGTCTCGTTTCAACCGACAACGACAAGAAACAACAATCTTGACACACCTTAGAAAGAAACAGTTTATATAGTTTTGCGCCAAAGTTTATGTGGGAAACAATGTGTCCAGTAAGACTGTGTTAACCAACAAGTTTTGGGTCGAGCTCTTAATTCAAGATCAGTTCCGTGCAAAAGTTCCATCTATCAGTTTTGATTCGGACGGGCAGCTGCTTTTCAAATTGTGCTGTGAAGATTTTTGGTCGTACATAACGTTTCTCGAGAAAAACTATCCTTTTTTTAAAACTGAAGTTTCAAAGGGGGCAAAACCAGACCTTTACCTGGAAGAAGACGCGAAGGAAGTAACTGAGCTGATTTCGGTTTTTGTGGGGTTGTGGAAGAAAAAGTTTTGTCAAAGAGTCAAGTTTGTTGAAAAATTACCTAAAAACGAAAAATTTGAGGAAATGAAAATCTTAGCAAGGCAGAAAGTGACCGAAAAAGAACTCGCCGACCTCATAGCAAAAACAAAGGAAGCCCTGATCAGAAACGGAGAGATGTGTGAAACAACAATCCTTGCAGAAAACCTTATTTACCTAGAGTTTGCCAGAAGGCCCACGGGCTTCAGCCGTGGAATGAATGGCTAAATGATAGAAAACCCACGACTTCAATTAGGGAAGAAATGCCCCCTAACAATGCTTATATATGCCCTGCAACATTTAATGGTGTGAACGCCTTTGGACCGAACAATTAAGAACAAAAAGATTGGAGCAAACCTCAAAAGGACGAAGGCTAAGCACAAAAACCAGGTGTGCCGAACATACGAACTAAAAATTGACAAGTCCCACTTAAACCCCGAAACCCAGAAGCACCTAACACGCTTGTTTCTCGAAGCAAAATGGTTCTACAACAGCCTCATCGCACGGGGCAAAGCCGACCGCGACGGATTGTGGAACGCCGACTACAAGGCCCAAAAAGTTATGGTGAAAAGAAAAAGCGTTTTCGAAGAGCACGAGCTACGATGCCTCTCCTCCCAAATGAAGCAGGAAATAATCGGCAGGGCCAAAGACAACATTGTCGGCCTATCGAGGCTCAAAAAGAAGGGCAAAAGGGTGGGCAGCCTAAAGTTCACTGGACGAGTACGTTCGATACCACTAAACCAGCACGGCGTAACCTACTGGGTAAGCGGCAGCAAGATCCACATTCAGAAGCTTAAGCAGCCACTTCGAGTCCGCGGGTTAAAACAGATACCTAAAACCGCCGAGTACGCCAACGCAACGCTGATCCAAAGGAACGGCGACTACTACGTGCACGTCACAACGTTCCAGCAGAAGCCTCAAATACGGTTCAAGCGGAAAAGCGTAGGCGTGGACGGGGGCATCAGAAAGCAGCTGGTCCTATCAAACGGCGTCGAAATCGAAGAATCGGTTCCCATAACAGATAAGGTTCGTCGGCTTCACCGCGAGTTCTCCAGGAAAGAGGAAGGCGGAAAGAACAGGGCGAAGGCGCAGCAGAAGCTTGATCGGGCGTACGAAGAGCTCACTAGGCAGAGACGCGACGTCAGAAACAAGATTGCGGGCAAGCTGACGAAAACGTTCAAGATCATATGCGTCCAGGACGACAACGTTTCTGGTTGGCAACGCTTGTGGGGCCGAAGAGTCTTGGCAACTGGGGTTGGAGGGTTAATGAGCGCTCTGAACAAGGCGCATACTCCAGTCCAGGTTGACAGGTTCTACCCGTCGACGAAGACGTGCAGCCGATGCGGCCACGTGCAGGAAATAGGGCTGGACGAGAGAGTGTTTCGCTGCGAAGCCTGTGGGCTCGAGATCGACCGCAACCTGAACTCGGCAATCAACAACGAAAGAGAAGGCCTAGAAAGTATTAGTGTACCTGTGGTGCGCAGGGAATTTACGCCTGTGGACACAAAGACCGCTGCCGAACTCGTGAGGTACTTTAACAGTATCCCGCGGGTTCGTGCAAGTCTAGTGGCTGAAGCAGGAAGCCGGGCGTCCGCGAGGAAGCCCACGACTTCAGTCGTGTGGTAGCTCACAAATGTTTAGGCACACCTCAGCAGGGCACGGATAACAAAACAATCCAAAACCGGTTGGTTGAAGAAGCAAAACAATTGGCGCGCTTATCAGGAAGCCTAATTTTTATGCACCTTAAAAAAGGTTAGAAAACTTTATTTAGCTCAAGGATCATAGTGTTTCATAGCTCAAGCTGGAAGTTAGAGGGAATAAGCTAGATGTGTGGAATCTTTGGAATCGCATCAAAGTCAGAAGTAGCCTTTAAAATTCATGAGGCTTTAAAAAGGCTTGATTATAGAGGATACGATTCTGTTGGAGAAGCAACCATTTTTGAAGGAGCGCTTTGGGTAAAAAAGGATGCGGGCAAAGTTGAAGAGGTACATGCACGATTGAACTTAGATGATCTTCCAGGCACTATAGGCATTGCGCATACGAGATGGGCAACTCACGGGAACCCCACAAAAATGAACGCGCATCCACATTTGGACTGTTCAGGAACCGTAGCGGTAGTTCATAACGGCATTATTGAAAATTATGACCCATTGAGGTTGGAATTGAAGGCAAAAGGCCACCTTTACCGTTCTGGAACCGACACCGAAGTTGTGTGTCATCTAATCGAAGACTTTATGAAGGAAGGGCTAAGTCTGTTCGAAGCAGTTCGTCAAGCAGTTAAGCGCTTAGAAGGCTCCTACGCCTTCGCAATCATTTCGACGCGGGAGCCCGAAAAGATAGTCTGCGTAAAACACGAAAGTCCGCTGGTTTTGGGGATTGGAAATGAAGAGATGTACTGTGCTTCAGACGTGCCGGCCTTTCTACAGTACACCAAACAAGTTGTGTACCTTAAAGAGGGCGAAATGGCTGTTTTGACTAGTTCTTCCTATGACTTATTTAAAATTGATTCGGGTGAAAAGATAACTCGTGCCCCAGAATTAATAGACTGGGAGATGGAAATGGCTGAAAAGCAAGGATACCCTCACTTTATCATAAAAGAAATACATGAACAACCGCGTTGCCTGTTAAATTCGACGCGTTTGAGAGGCAACTATCTTGACTTAATGGCCGTGTTTCTTGATCACGCGGAAAGGATATTTTTGATTGGTTGTGGCACCTCACATTATGCTAGTATTGCTGGAACATACATGTTTTCCAAAATAGCCTCTAAAACAGTGGTTCCTATAATAGCCTCGGAGTTCATTAATAGAGCGGGTAACGGTTTCGGCTTGAACACTGTTGTTTTGGCTATAACTCAATCTGGCGAAACTGCAGATGTGCTTTCCGCCATAGACTTTGCACGGCAGAACGCAGCCACAATTTTAGGTTTAACCAACACGATGGGTTCCGCCATTACACGTTTGTCGTGGGTGTATGTTGGATTGCAAGCAGGTCCAGAGGTAGGGGTTGCAGCAACAAAAACCTTCACCTCTCAACTCATGGTTTTGGCTCAACTGTCACTGAAGCTTGCAAAACAGACAGGAAAAATTTCCCAAGAGGAAATTGATTTCTACCTTTCAGAGCTTAAAGCTTTACCCGAAACAGTGCAATCAGTGTTGGATTCTCAAGAGGAAAAAGTAAAACAACTAGTTAAAAAATACGAGAAGAGCAAGTTTTTCCTGTTCTTAGGTGGGGGACCAAACACTGCTACTGCTTACGAAGGAGCATTAAAACTTATGGAGCTCTCTTACATTCCCGCAATCGCAGTTCCTTCTGGCGAAAGCAAACATGGACCAATAAGTCTCGTAGAAAAAGGAACCCCTGCAATAATTATTTGTCCTCCAGGAGAAAGTCGCAAAGCAACGATCAACAATATGATCCAGCTAAAAGCACATGGAGCTTCTTTGATAGCCATAATACAAGAAGGAGATGAAGAAGTCAAAAAGATCGCGGATGATTACGTTGAAATTCCAAATAAAACTCCCGAAGTTTTTTCACCGATAACCTATATTATTCCGCTGCAGCTTTTTGCTTATTACATGGCTGTGGAAAAAGGTCGCGATCCCGATCGTCCAAGAAACCTAGCGAAAAGCGTAACTGTAAAGTAGCTTTTAATTTGGTTTTTTTTCGAAGGTAGCATCCAGAATAACCCAAAACGCTTTAATTGAATACTCTAAAACTGGCGCAATCTCGTTTGGTGCGGGATTGAAGAGCTGCTCGAAACCAACCTGCCAGTAAGTGTCGTTTGTTGGTCCCGGCAGTGTTCTTAAAGCGCTTCCATTCGAATAAATTTCAAAAGTGAAAACTAAAGTGTTATGTACACCATAAATCCAGTCTGCGAAGTCGCCGCTAGACAAGTAAAGTGAGGAACTCTGCATAACCACAGTCTCTGAGGCTTCACCCATTTTAGTTGCCAGCGCCTTTAACTCTTCTTCCTTTGGCGCGCCAGAGTTAGTGTAAGCCCAAGGATACAACAGTAAGCGCACGCCAGAATGTAATGAGACAGCGTATTCAAAATGGTGCTGGTTGACTAGGGAAATCACTGCTTGCACTTCAGGCTCAGATGCACTGCTTGGTCCCATATAAACTTCTGAAGAAGGATCGCTACTTGCACCAACCATTCCCCACATGAACGGGTAGTTTCGGTTCAAATCAACGCCGCCAACCCAATCCTCATTATATCTTCCGTCTCCATCATCATCTTTGCCTTCATAACGAATAAAAGTTCCATTCGTAAAGTACAAAGAGCCTATTAACCCATCTCCATTTTCGTCATCAAGAGGATCTTCATCTTTCAACCCGTCTCCATCATCATCAGTGGGGAAACTGTTTTTTCGTTGATAAGGATTATTTTTAAAGGATTTGAACCCGTCAACGTTCAAGGCGGGAATAATGAAAACCTCAACGTGATCCAAAATCTCTTGCAAAGTAGAGTTTCCCGTCCAATCTACCACGAGGCTAGTTGCAAAATATAAAGCAGCCTCAACCGTTATTGGCTCTCGGGCGTGGTGATAACCAACGATCAGCAGCTGCGTTTTATTGTTTGTTGACCACTCATTAGTTATTCGAATGCAGTAGATTGTTCGGTTCTCCCGACTAACCCCTATTGAAAAAACATCAACAAGGTCTGGAAAATACTCATTAAGTGCATTGAGAACCTCTTGCATTTCTTCATAAGAGTGATAGTCTGTCCACTCGTTTAGAAGCGGCTTTTCATTAGGAACTGTTTGGATCATAACAAGCAGTAACGAGAACAAAACCCCTGCAACGAGGATGACTATCAGTCCACGTTTCAAAGCAAACCTCCTATTTAAGGATCACCGCTCGTTGTGACATCCTCTCCCGCCTGAAGGTGGGAGCTTCCTGCTTCCACGAACACGCTTGCCTTCGCGTCTGCGTTAGTAGAGGCGTATTCTCCACGGGCGTAAATTCGGCAGTGCCCCCGCCTACGCCCCGCTGCAGCACTATCCTAGCCGCGTTTACGTCGCGGCAGATGATCAGGCCGCATTGGGGACACTTGAAGATTCGATTAGCCAGCACGATTTTCACTCGGGTGTGACAGACCGAACACTCTTGACTCGTAAACTTGGGATCGACCAGTACTACTCGTCCACCAGCTTCTTCCGCTTTGTAGACTGTCATTCCAACAAGTCGACCCCACGAGGCATCAGAAATACTCTTTGCCAAACAGTGATTCTTGAGCATGCTTGAAACGTTCAGTTTTTCAAAAACTACGTCGCATTGGGCTAAATCGTGCGATAGATTGTGCAGAAAGTCCGTGCGTTGAAGCTCAACGAGGCGGTGTCCCTTAGCCAACCTTAGCACAGCTTTTCGACGTTTGCCGCTTCCCTTCCTCTTTCGGCTCACTTGGCGCTGTAGCCGCTTCAGCTTCTTCTCGGATCGGCGCAGAAACTTTGGCGGCAGAACCTTCTCACCGTCCGAAAGCGTCACGAGATTGCGCAGGCCCAAGTCAACTCCAACCGCGGGAACAGTCCTCGCTCGAACGGAGGGTTTCTCCACCGTCAGCACCGCGAACCAGTCGCCGCACCCGTCACGTTTGACGTTTAACGTCTTGATTTTGCCTTTTGGGACACGGTGAATGAACATTCGCACTTCACCAACCTTCGAAAGTAGTAGGTGACCGTTTGGCAGCAGTCTGAAGCCGCTTTGTGGGTAGGTCAAGCTATTGTATCGGTTTTCGCTTTTGAATCGGGGGAAGCCGACTTTTACCTTTTTGCTCCTCCTCTTTTCAGCCACCCGTCTAAAAAAGTTCCTATACGCGCAGTCAAGCCGCCTAAGTGCGTCCTGTAACGCCTGAGAATACACTAAACCATACTCAGACAGCTCTCGTTTTATTTGAGGCAGTTCGTTCTGCTGTTGTAGGTACGTTACTGGCTGGCCGTTTCTGTACGCGATGATGCGGTGCTCCAACACTGCGTTATACAGTCGTCGGCACAGGGTTAGCGTTTGCTCGAATTGTTCAACCTGCTTCGCCTTAGGGTAGAGCCTAAAACGGTATGCTCGTTTCATCTTTGACCACACCACATAATGTTGGGACGAGCATATAAACGCCCTCATTTTTACCCTAAGTGGTAGGGACTTACCCGTTGCTCGTTTTAAAAAGCTTGAACTCTTTTTTTTTCAAACAATAAAGCGCTCTATAAACTCAAGAAAACTGAAATTTCATACTTTGGAGGGCATAGTTCTTTGGGGGGCATAGTAGGCAAGCGCTATACAAAAAAAGGAGTTGCCCTCTCTTATAGAAAAATCAAATACAGTTTAAAAAGGGTTGAAAGTATCTTTTTATGGAGAACCTTCGAGGCAAAACAAAATGAGGCACGCAGTGTTGCGCTGTGGCAAGTGCGGCGAGTTTCAGTTGGCTTACTACCCTCTTGAAGAGGTTAAATGTTGCAAGTGTAAGGAAAAACTAACTGAGAAAAACATTTTGGCCATCGCTTCCAACTACGAGCAAGCCCGTTTACTTTTGAGAGAGTTTAGGGAGAACAAAAAATACGGGGATCTCACTCGAAACAACTTCAAAAAGTTAGGTTATCAGGAGTGTTTTTTCAGAGAGGACGACTACAAAAAAAAGAAAAAATAACCACAACATAAAAGTTTAAATTGGAGAAACACCCTCTTTATTCTGGGGACCACACAATGCGTCGTTACACCATAATGATTATTCTTCTTTTCATACTTGCAGTATTTATCGCGGTGATAGCTACGCCGTGGAACCTTATGCGATACTATGAGAACTTCGAAAAGGGGTTTGGAAATTGGGTGGCAGATGCAGACGTGCCAAGTGACCCAAACAATCCAGGTTCTCCTGTAGCTTGGTCTGTGAGTTTAGACAGCATGTTAGCGGCAAACAGTACTTATTCGCTCAAAATTTTTATAGACGGACGACAAGATGACGGAACCATTTGGATCGAAAGAAAAATACCTGTGACCGCAAACTCGACAGTGAAGGTTTTGGTTGCGTTTAAACTCTACAGTGAAACCGCAAGTGCAAATTCATTAGCAGCAGCATGTACGTATGTTGGATTAGACGACCCCGAAAACGAGTCTCAATTCACAATAGTAGGGAACACGAACGAGGTAGCTGGTTGGAAGGTGTACAATTATACCGCAACAATCGCGTCAGGAGATAAAGTGGAGATGTGGGTGGCAGTTGGAATCACAGTTAAATGGGAAACGGAAATGGTTTTCAACATAGATGATGTTGTCGTTGTCATCTACTAAGGAGCAGTCAGAACGCCCACAGGCTTTAGCGGTGGGAGGACATCAGTAAGTGGCGAGAACGATCTTTCGCAAAAAACTTTTTAACCTAGATTTTGACATGGTATGTTGAAGACGTAATTAAGTTGGGGGCTTCAAAATGGAGCACGAAGAAGGGCCATTAGGTTCGCTACTTGCAATTATAGGAACCACCATAATTCTAACTTTTGTTTGTCTTCTGATCTACATGAGCTGGGCAGACAAATTAGGGCTGCCACAAGTCTCGGTATATACTGCAATGGCAATTTATGTTTTAGCAGTATTTTTTTCTTTTATGGTTTGGGTTTACCACGTCACGCATAAAGAGGAATCGCGGTTTTATGGGTCTCGTTGAAAGAAATCGCTAATATTTGATTGTTTTACTATTTTATCTTCGCTTTTAGCGTGGTTTCCAAGGAGGAGCTGACCATAAACTCCATCGTATCCAGGGATAATCTTTATTGCACCCTGCCTCACTTGAATTATCGCTTTAGCAAGTCGTTCATCAACCACATTTTTCAACGAGTCTTCATCCACATTCAGCAACACCGCGTATTCATTACCAAACTTTGAAATCAGTCTGTTATATAATCCCCAAGCCCGCTTTGTTGAAGGCGAACTGGAATTTAAAACCGCCGCAATGATTTCGGAAAGGGGCAAAAGGCGCACAAAACCAATTGCTTTCTCAGGCGCATAATTTAATGGTCGGTCTGCCAGCTCATCTACGCGTTGCTCAACCCCCTTTGTTAATTTTCGGCGGCAAACTGGACAAAAACCATTCAGCTTTTTAGCATCTGCAGAGGAGAGCGAGACATGGCAGCTTCTGTGCCCAGTCCAATGATATTTTCCGTAGGCAGGGTCAGTTTCAATAGTAAATTTGAACTGATTCACATCTTTTGAACGTATTGCATTTACAATTTCATAGTAACCTACCTTTTTTAACTCGAAAACGTTGGCTTCTCTTCCGATGCGCCAAGGCCAGAAACTGTGGCTATCACTATTTGAAACTAAAGTGAAGCGATCCAGCGCACTAAGGCGCCAATTCATGGCCGGATCGCTTGATAACCCAGTTTCCAAAGCGTGAATATGTTTGGTCATATCTTTATAGCAATCTTCTATACGGTCGAACCCGCTGAGCGCTCCAAAAAGGCCAAACCAAGGCGTCCAACAATTATGGAATGCAGCATAAACCGAAAGATACGAGTTGTCTTCAGCAACTTCAAGGTTATACACGTTTCCTTGGTATTTTTTATGGTTTATTTTGCGAATAGGGATATAAAAATAGTTATCGGCAACCCAACCATGATGAGATTTGGTTGAGAGGATTCGTGAAATTGAAATATGCGCCTTAACTTTTTGGAAACGAAGAGGATCTAGCACAGATAACCAACCACACGAGTATTGATCATGTCGAGCATGAATGTTTCGTCCATCAATTTTTTTAGAATAACAGTTAAGCTGTTGTTTTTTAACAAGTCCTATGGAAGGAACAAGGCCCAAACGCAGGCAAATAAATTTTATCTGTTGGACCAAAACTCTAGACGTTGTTGAACCTCCATCTCCACTCCACCAGCCAGATAGTACCTCCGCCTGCTGATCTGGGGGCAAGAACAACATCCAATTTGGCATACATTTTGTCCAAGCTCGTTTTTCAAGCGAGGGTAAATAAAACAATTCACCAAACTGTTTTGCTAAAGCTTTCGAGTAGTACACGAGATCTTTAGCACCATGCTTAGAAATTATTTTTGGAGACATCTCAAAAACTCTTTTCATAGTTAAAATTACACCTCTAATGAAACGCCTCTCCTTTTTATTGAACGAAAATGCCAATCCATCTCGATTGATGTAGCCGTCTGCAAGAAAATAACCAAACAAACGACACAGCTCAAAGGTTAACTCAACTGGTTTAAAGGAAAACTCGAGCACATCTTTCTTTTCAACAGAACTAATTATAGGATACACCAGAATATCTCCAACCCGCAAATCTCCAGCACGCACCCACTCGTTAGTATAATTCAAATAATATTTACGGCGACATTCCGCTGATGATGAACAAGTTGGCTTACACAACCCATTTACCCAACGGCAGTTTTTATATGAACGTATCGCGTAAACAGGATGTTCTGCAGTTAGTGAAAAACCTTCTTGAAAATAATACGGTGTTATATGTACTAACGGTTCGGAAATTCGTCGTTTAAATATGTTCAAAACTTTGCGTTTTCGGCCCAAATGCGTGAAGACATATTCACCGATCATTATTTTATCAACGTCAACTAAACCCGTTGAAGTAAGAATCAAAGTTTGTGGTGGTATGCAGTGAGCGGGAAAAATTAAATTACTGGGTGATACAGAGATTACTTCTTCAACTAGTGTAGCCGCGTCGACGTTAAGTGTTGGGCGCCCATCAATGGTTAGGTCGCCGTATTTTGCGAGGCGCTCATTTATTTGTGTTGCCAACTCCAAGTCCGGCGTTAATATTACATGGTGAACTTTCTTTATTGACTGTGCTGATTCAAAGACCGTGCAGACCTCAGTGGTCATTATAAATTTGACTTGTCCGTGAGGGAGGGTGAAAGTTCTGGTTTCGCGGTCAAAAAGCAGGTTTTCCGTGATTTCTTTAAGCCATTTTGGATGGGTAAAATCACCAGTTCCAATAGTATTTAACCCTTTTACTGTTGCGAATTTGTCCAATTCAGTTAGAGTTAATTTTTGGCTTGTCGCTCGGCTAAAACGACTGTGAATATGAAGATCAGCAATAACCTGCATCGGTTTTCACCTCCATGTTTCTATAACCTCTCATGTTAACACCCCTTTTTTAAACTTTGCCCCGCGAAAAAAAACAGTTAAAGAAGTTACTCTAATGTTGCAACGCCGAATCGTTCAATCTCCACCTTCAACCCGAACGCTTTAAAAATAGGGTTCACTCTGCTTTCAACGTGGAACGTCTGAATTTTTTTTCGTAGGTAATGAAGGTCTATTGGTTCGTTGCGGATCATATCTTTCAGTTCCAACAAGTCGTGTGTACTTTTTGTTTTTTGTCGGCGTAACGCCTTCAAAATCATGTTATCTTCTACAGGAATAACTGGAAGCTCAACATCGCCAATTTTTCGTTGCTTCAAGTTCTCCTCCATTTTGTTATCCATAAAGAAAAGGTAACTTTCAAGTTCAAGATCAACTCGCAGCAGGTCAAACAGGCGGAAACCGTCAATTTTAGCCAGAACCCTCTCTGCGTTTTCTCTTTCCTCAGCATTTTTTATAAGTATATCTAAGGTTTCAATTTTACACCGGCTTCCATAACAGTAAGAAGCAGCAGTGTCGCAGAGGGCCCAACTTATGTTTAGAGAGTTCAGTTTATTTCGCACAAAAAAAAGTTTCTTAAGCAGACTTGTCTCTGGAAACCACAAGTGATACGCAGTAAAGATCGGTTCAGCGTTAGCACCCGAGCCAGCTAGGCGGACTGCCTCGTCGAAACCTTTTGCTTTCGGGAAAAAGTTTTTGTAATTGTCAATCCTCAGGACGCGAGTTAATCTTCCCTTTTCCTTACGGGTTATTGTTGCGTGCGTGATTAGTTGTTCGCATTGGATAATTGCAATTTTTCCTGGCAGTGGAAAACCGCATTTTATTTCAGCAGTTTTTAATCCGCTTTGGATAAGTTCAAACTCTTCTTTCGCCTTCAGAAATAGTGGCATCAGGTTCCCCAATTAAATATTGGTTCTCTCATAGTTATAAACTTGTAAGCTACCCACAGCTAAAGCTTGTGGGCTTTCCATCCGCTGACAGCGTAGGGTTCACTGAACCCAGATAACCCTATTTAATAAGGGGAGAACGGAAAAAAGTCTTCGCAAAGGAGTTATTTCATCACAAAAAAGCAAAGTTTTTAAAAAGATATGTTCTTATAATAAGTGGATACTATATGAACAAACGTTCAAGAGCGCGCATGGGCGTCAGCGAGATGGTGGATGCAATTCTGCTTATTGCTATAGTTTCGGTAGCGGGTGCAGTTTATGTTTTTTCTTCAATTACCAGTCTTTCAAATGTTTCAAGCGCTATTGGTGGACAAATGGACCAAGCTATTATTAGAACCAAGCAACTCTTGAACCTAGAATTCTATGTGAAGAACACGACGAGCACTTCTATTTGGATTTTCTCCTACGGATTGGCAGCCATTAAAATTGATCATATTGCCACTTCAGTAAATCGTTATACCCTTTCAAACACGACGCTAACCGATATCGATGGGCAGACGGTTAGCCAGATACTGCCCGGCCAACTTTGCAAACTGACTTTACCCGAAAATGCGGAGGAAGTAGAAATAGTAAGCACGGTTGGTGGAGTTTGGGGGTGGCAAACGCCATGAAACTCTTGAAGAACCGTGTTGGCATAAGCAGCTTGATCGCCACAATCTTCTTTATAATAGTTTTTGTCAGTGCAATTACTGTTTTTGCTTTTGTGATAGGCAAACAGAATCAGCTTAATCAGGCGGAAACCGCTGCACACCTCATATTAACCAATAGAGACCAAGAAAAAATTGACGCCACAATCAACGGTACCGACGCAGTATTCAAAAACACAGGAAACAAGGCAGTTCAGATATGCTATGTTTCAACAAGGGTTAGCGACACGTTAAATATAACGTGGGCTGACGTCCTATTACCTCCGTACTCCCCCCCATACACAACAAAGTTAGTAGGGGAAACTGGGATCATAACAAGTCTTGGAAACTATTTTTCAGTTGGCACCCCATAGTTCCTTTTCGTTCCTCTGACCGCAAACCAGCTGAATCATACTACCCTCCACTGATCGTGGGGGTGATCAATACCAAATCATTTCTTTTCAACTTTGTTTCCATTCCCCCCAGCTGATCAATGGTGAAGCTGTTGACCAAGACAAGTATGTTAGATTTTACTTTTTTCTCCTTCAAATCATATACGGTTTGCTGAAACAAGTGCCCCTTTCTCTGTGCTAACAAGTCTAATAAATTAGCTATAGATATTGCGGGTTCAACGGAAAGCGTTTCCTCACGCCTTCCCGCAATCTCAGCAAGGTATCCTAAGTATCGTACTGTTATTTGCATATCTTTAAAAATAGATTAGCTGCGTCACTATTTAAAATTAGCAGAAGTGAGCGGGAAACCCCTTTTGGGATGAAAGTGCGTCGCGTTGAGTATTATCCACGAATAGATGGGCGCGGAGCAACGATTAGCGAAAACACTTCATCCAAGAGATCAAGAAAAGCGTTGAGGCCAGTTTATAGTTTTTTTACAGTAGCAAGTCAATCACAAAAATGACTGAAGCAGCCACACCACCCACCGCCAACATTAACAAAGCGTATTTCCAGTGATTTCCCTTTGAGACCTTGCCTAAGTAAATGCCCAACAAGAAAAGAATTATGAAAGAGGAAACCAACGCAAGATAATAAGTAAGCAGCTGCGGAAGAAGTCCTGCCATAGAAAGCAACAGTAATATTATTGCAGGCAGTGAAGCAAGAGGCGGAGCCAAACCATCAATTAAAGCAAGGTAAACAACGGTGAACCCTGCTGCTTTATGACGAGCTAATTGTTTGCTGTTTTTCTCGTGTTCATAGTGGTTAAGATGTCTCTCATGTTCTGCTTTCTCAGCCATGTAGGCTCCTGAAAAGCCCGAAACCGCCATTGCAACACTGGCGCCGAGTGCGGTTGCCACAACAAATTTTGGATTATTTACTCCAGTGACTATGGCAGCCAACACGATGCTGAAAACGGTTATTGCCCCGTCGAAACAGTTTAGAACAAAATAGCGTCTGGCAATGCTGTCTTTTTGAGTGAGTTTCAAATGCTCGCGGATTTTTCTCCGCAATTTTCTGAATGGGGCGATCAATCGAAGGTTTTGCACCATGTTAGTATTAGCCACAAAGTTTTTAAACCTTGCGGTTAACGAAAAAACCGTTCAAATAGAATTAATATTTTAGAGGACACCGAGTTTCTTGAGAACGGGGTTTACGCGTCGTGCAGCACCAAGAATTTTGATTCGACGCTTTAGGTACTTCAAATCTATCTTTTCACTTTTGGCCATTGCGATGATGTCCTTCAGATCAAATTTTTCTTCCTCTTCTCCCCGCTGCAGAATGGCCTTGAAAAGAATGTTGTCTTCAACTGAAATAAGGTTCACTTCAACTCCGAAAAACGTTCGAGTCTGTTTGCGAGCGAACATTTCCTCATCCAAACCAAGATAATATTCCTTTTTACCTATCTTCTTAAACTTGCCCTTACATAACTCAACCCCATCCATTTTCCCCATGACCCTTTCCGCTTTTTCAAAGTCTCGGTCAAACACTAACACATCAATATCTGAAACCCGCCGTTTGCTTCCATAACAATATGCCGCAACGCCGGCAAACAGTAGCCAACGTATTCCTACAGCATCCAAACGTTCCTTTAGCAGACCAAGTTTGAACGGCGTGAACCAGCCGACATCAACAAGCGAATCTTTCATACTTCTTCCCAGATAATATTGGTTGTTCGAATATTTAACTTTGTGGGGTTGTTTTGTTGTTCATTATCACGTCTTTGTTTTGGTACAGGGAGTATGTCAAATAGCAAAGATCCCCTAAAAAGAAGGAGTACATATGCACGAAAAAGTTGACTCCGGGAGCAATAATGAAGAAAGCTGTGGGGCTCAAAAATAGGCCGAAGACTAGGAAAATGAACACGAAGAGGTTTGAAATAAAGAAGTTGGGAGAAACTGGTGTGTGCAGGTAAACAAGGGAATGAATTGCTAACGAAACGTTTTTGAAGGATTCCGCAAAGATAACACCTAAAATTGCAAATCCGATGCCTGATGCTCCTATAGACTTGACTTGCGGCACTAGTATTAAGCTTACAATATTTGCAAAGACAGCAGTAGCGAAAACAATGATGACAAGACTCTTTGCTTTAGCAGGTTTCGCCTCAAAAGAGAAGGACACGCTGAGGTACATAAACATAAAAAAGTAGGCTGCGATTGTGATGAGGTTACCAAAGAGATGTTCATCAAGAGAGTGAACAAAAATTCCAGTGACGATACCCCAAGGAGTCTTTATTGAGGAGCATAACAGTTGAAGCACAAAGGGAAACAACGCAGAAACTACTGTTATTATGGTGCTTAAAAGGGCGAGGACTAGAAAGAAAAACCATACAATTCGAAACTCGCGAACCAAGTTTAAGAAGCGGGTTTTTCTGCTTTCTGTTTGCACTGTCATTGGCATCACATAAAACAAGGCGAACACAGATTATAAAGTTTTTGGTTCCGAGACAACAGAACGACCACTACTTTGAGCTTTTCTTCGGAATAAATTTTAAGAAGCGCGAATCTTGCTCTGCACATTGAACTAGGATGGTTTTCGCCTCTTTTTCTTCTACGTTTAATAGCTTTTGTATGTTTAACACCGCTTCTTTTTCATTGATCGCTCCAAGCTTCCAAAGTAGAGGCGCAGTTCGAACAGGATATTCTTGGCCAGCATCTTCAACTATAAACACTCCGCCGACATCTTCTAGTGAAACTTTTTTGTCAACGATCTCCCTAAAATATTTTCCAATCGCTTCTTCCCTGCTTTGTGCTGAAACCATAACTGCATCGTTTTTCGTGCGTATTTTAAACAGCAGCATGCGATTTCATGTTCTTATCTCTTGGCGCAGTATTTTAAGTTTGCGTTTTCGAAGCGTTTTTTTTGGTATTAATTGTTAATTAAAAAGGTATATAAACAGGTAATCACATACACAACCAGGGAGATTATGGAGAGCTACATTCTAAGAGAAGTAGTTGAGGAGGTGACTGTGCGTGGGTCACAGGTGGATGTCGAAGGGTGAGAAAAGAACAATAGCGATAGAATACCAGCCAAGCGAAGAAATTCTTGCATATCTCAATGATATGAGAGACGCATTGAGGATGGCCCTCACATACGCGTACGTTATGGCAAAAGAAGACGGAAACAGGGTTCCAAATCCAATAACGTTAAGAAAGAAGTTTAGAGAATGGTTTTACCATCGCTACGGTTATGCGAAGCACCATATTAATCCCATATGCAGAAACGCAGTGGCATTGCTCAAATCCTACAAGAAAAAGCATAAGAAGCTGAAGATACCAGAAATAAAGAAGCTGGCAATGAGACTAGATGCCGAGTTGTTCAAGATCGAGCAGAAGGAGGGTGTAACGGTGAGGATAACCCTTCAACCTCTCAAGTACGAATACATTAGATTCGCGCCGAAACACAAGAAGTGGGACGAATACAGTAGGGAAAAAGCATCAGAACTTCTTATTACAGATAGGAGGCTATACGTAACTTTCGTTATCGTGACCAATGGGAACAAACCTCTCGGCGACAGATTCGCTGCTTCTGACCTCAACTTCAACACCATTGACTCAACAATAGCAATAAAGCAAGACGGGGAGGAGGGAGGAACCAAGTTGAATTGTGTAAAGACAGAGGCGATCGACAAAATTGTAAGGATTCAAAACGACTTCTCTAGAAGGAGGAGAAGGATTCAGCTTCACCTCAAAAATCCAAAGAAAAAAGCGAAGAAGCTCAAAGAAACCAGGGGGAGACAAAGAAATCGCGTAAGAGACGCATTACAGAAGCTATCAACCGAAGAAGTTAGAAAGAATCCTGCCTCATTCATTTTCGAGAATTTGGCGGGAATAAGAGAGAACACTAATGCAAAGAAGAGCAAGAAGCTTCGAACATACTTGAACCGGTGGCCTTATCGAATGTATCAATCAATGATAGAATACAAGTCTCCGAACAAAACGGTATACGTGAACCCAAGAGGGACCTCGTCAGAGTGTCCTGTTTGTGGTGGTAAACTGGAGCACCCAGCTTGGGGGATATCGAGGTGTAAAAACTGTGGCGTGGACTACGACAGGAACAGGCTTGCCTCGTTGGCAATACTCCTTCGTGGTCTGCGCCTTTGCGGCCTTCCGTTTGCCGTGAGTGCGGACGCCTCTTGGCAGCAGTTGAAGGATGAATACCTGTACGCTTCCGCCAGGTCTGACGGCGGAAGAGCAGGCGGAACTGAAGCTGCCAACGCTCCGAACGAGAACGCGTAAAAATACACGTTTAAGGAAACGGGAAAGTTTATATTGTTCGTTGTGTAATCATCTAATAAGCAAGTTAGATACTATTAAAACACTTGCGGGGGCAACAACATGGGGCGAAAAAGACTAAACTTACAATGTCCGGTTTGTTCCGGGTTGGGAGCAGGACCCTACAAAAGGTGGGTTAAAAACAGCCAAAAAGTTAGATATGAACCTTACTTTTACTTCAAACACATAGTTGAAGAACGCAAAGGAGACCAAATCATAAAGAAGATTAAGTGGTGCTACTTGACTCACGAGTTAGCTGAAGAGTGTGCTCGTGAAAGGATAAAAAAACTGGAAAAGCAAGAAGCCCCGTCTGAATAGAAACGCGAAAAGCTAGTTTTGATGTGTTAATTATTTATAGCGTATTTTTTGCTCGCGTTTTCTTGATTGAATTTCAAGCAGTAACTGTTTCAACTGCGAGTCTGTTATTGGTGGAATAACACGTTCTGAACGAATTAACTCAGTCAAATACTGCTCAACCTGTCTTACCAGCTCAGGTTTAATTAGTTTCAAATTGCTGAGGCGTTGCCTAGCTTCAGGTTCAAGATTCTGCCCCAAAAAAACCGCTTCTTCTTCACCAGCTTCCTTTTCAAGCAGTTTTTTACGCATTTTTCTCCGAATTTCTTCCAACTCTTCATCATCCAACAGGGGCTCTCTCCTCAATTTTAACATTGATTTTCCATTCCGCCAACTTCTCTCTTGCGAGATCGAGCAGTAAAAACCGGTGGCAAGGATAATTTTTTTCCCAACACACGAGATAAACGTCCTTTTCCATGGCTTCAATGCAAAGTTCCTTCAACTTTGCCAATGCATTAAGGTCATTTAATATTTGAGACCGAAATCGCTGTTCATAATTGGAGGTTACCCAAGCAGTTTTGGATCCAACTACGTCTTCGATCGTTTTGAACTCTTTTAGCAGTTCAGGGGTTGGAGCCAAAACAGTCAGATGCGCTTTGAAAAGGGTCTTATCCACAAAAAAAGGCATTTTCAAAGCAGCAGCATAGAATATCGCGTCAGGATTAGCTTTTTTCAATTTTGCAACTATGGCAAAGTAAGTTTCCTTCAGCATAGCACTCAAAGTAAATAAAAGCACCTTAACATTTAAACTTTTTGCTTATGGCAGAAAAAAGGGGGGAGGAAACGACTTAAATAGCGGAAAAAACACAGTATAAAGTGGTGAGACTGGTGAAAGTGCTGTTCATTGGAGCGGGTAGTGTCGCCTCAGTTGCAGTTAACCTTTTGAAGCGTGAAAAGAAAGTTTCCTTAATCATTTGCGCAGATAAAAACCTTCGTAGAGCCAGAGAGTTTATAGACCTGCACAATGGCAAGATTGTTTTGAGAAAAGTTGACGCATCAAAAACCAGTGAAGTTGCCAAGTTGGCCAAAAATATTGACCTTGTAGTTAACGCTAGCCTTCCAGATTTTAACTTGAAAATAATGTCTGCCGCCTTGAAAGTTGGTGTGGATTACCAAGACTTGGACTCTCGGTTGGCCGATTTGAGGCACGCTGAACAATTGAGTTTTGATCGCCAGTTCAAAAAGGAAGGGCTAGTGGGGTTGATAAACACGGGAATTTCGCCGGGACTAACTAATTTAGTTGTGGCCGAGTGTGCCCGTCGTTTGAACACGCTTGACTCGATAAAAATACGCTTGTTGGAAGACTTGAAAGCTAAAAGATTCATCTTTTCTTGGAATCCGAGCGTCACGATTAGAGAGCTTTCATCACCCGTTCTTATTTTTTCTGCGGGGCGTTTTCACATTGTTAAGCCGTTTTCATCTCCAGAGGAATACTCCTTTTCTCAACTTGCAGGGCGAAGACTAGTTTACACAATTTACGGAGACGAAGTGGCTACGTTGCCCCTATATTTAAATGTGAAAAACGTTGATTACAAAAGTGGGGGAGCCGAAATAGAAAACGCTCGAGCATTGTTCCAGCTTGGACTGTTCCGTAGAGATCGGATTAAAGTTGATGGAACGAAGATCTCGCCTTTTCAAGTGTTCTGTGCCCTTGTAAGAGAATCTCCTTCGCCGCAAAAAACAATAGATTTTATCCGCAGAGGGATAATCGAAGAGGGTTTGTTGTCGATTGCCGTTGAAGTTGTCGGAACAAAACAGAGAAGAAAAAAAATTGTTAGGAAAGATATTATCTCTCCTGCTTTGACTATAATCACCAAGAAACAGCCAGGAGCAACATACATTTCTTATCCAACTGGCGCCGCAACAGCATCTTTCCTACTAGCCATTCCCCACATTCAGAGAAAAGGCGTTTTTCCACCCGAAGCCTTGTCACCTCAAACTCGAAAAAGAGTGTTGGAACAAGCGAAGCGATACAAAATATTTGTCAAAACAGTTCGTTAACTTTTACGGCTTCTCTCAACGTTTTTTTCTCTACCCGAGTGAATTTCTCAAGCTCAGCGATAAGTTTCATTGTTTTACCCAGCGAAGGCTCGGGAAGATTGCAATAGTGATTATCATAGCCGATACTTACCATTAATGGAGCAATTTTGCGCATCCAATCAACCAAGACGTCCAAGTCAAAATCCATTATTGGCTCGATTGAAACGTGTTTTTTAGGCCACAAAATGCTTCTAAACGCCGCATATCGAAGCTCCGTTTTCGGGGCTTTTGAGAGGTGGTAGTCACGGTTGGTTTCAATAGTTGTGGACAAAATCACATTTTCAGGAAGGAAAGGCATCCACCGTGCATAAATTGAAGGGTTCTTGGTTTCAAAAAAGAAGAGCGTTTTCGGGTTTTTCATCACGACCTTTTCTATGATTTGTTTATGCACGTTTAATGGGAAGAAGCTTATGTCACCCATTGACCCAACAAAAACAATTTCACACTCGTTGAATGTTCTGTTCAAAAGTTCAGGACTAAAGGTTGGTTCGAACCCTGTTGTATACCCCTTTGCGCCAGCAGCTTGCAATCGTTTTGCCATCTGACTCGCCCAACACTTTCCAGAATAACACTCAAATTTACAGCCGTGGATCGGATTGAAAGTTTTCACCCTACCATCAAGCCATAATTTGAACATCCGCGTTTCTTTCATACCATCCGACCTTAATAACCATGTTACGCCTTGCACTATTTAACTTTATTGCCGTAGGTTACGAGAGACCAGAAGCCGTTTTACTGCTAGGAACGGTTAGGAGAGATCTTACTTTTTTTAAATGTTTCAATACTCTCGCGTAATTGGCTTTTGACGGTTTTTTGAGCATAAACCAACTTTCAAAAACGGTTTTGCCGTTTTCATCAACAATCTTTATAACGAGGTCTCCGCCCAACCGTTTTACAAGAACCTTTTCCTTTCCGCGACAGTCATAGATACCCGTTTCTTGGAAAGTGTCCTCTTTTATCTCCTTGTTAGCGGTTGCAGCCGTTTTCTTAGTACTAGCGGACATTGGACATCAATCACATGCTTTTTGATTGAAATAAAAAGGCGTTATAACTTATAAAGGTTTTGCAAGAAGACCACCCAACTTGTTGAGAGGATAAATCACAAAGTTTAAATGGTGACCTGTTTTAAATGTTGGTGAGGAACGTGTGCGTGGACTCCGTTAAAGCTTTCGAGTTGGTTGGAACTGTGAAGGTTCCAGTTCACTACTTGACGACAAAAAAGAAGTTTTTCATCCTTGACAGGGTCACTGCCAGGCAAACCTACACTGTCCGACTCTGGTGTGAAATCATTCGAAAGAACAAGTTTAAATCCCAAGGCGACTGTTCACCGTTTGAGCAGACGGTTAAAAACAAAATGGGGCTTTCCGCAGGTTTCGTTCAACAGGCCAGAGACAAAGCCTTGTGGATGTGGGAAGCATATGAAACGCAGCATTGAAACTGGAAGCGGCTGCTGAACAAAGCGAAAGTTGGAAGCAAGTGGCACCAGAAACTTCTGAAGCGGGAACCTTCACCACCGTGCACTTCTAAACGTAGCCTTCTCGAAAAGATCCCAACACGATTTGACAAGAGAACGGGACAAGTTCAAAAAGCCAACCTGGCACTAGCAGACTGGGTGATTCACGTGTCCACTCTGAAGAAAGGGGAAACAATTGATGTGCTACTTAACCCGTCAGAATACCATGAAAAACTTTTAGATGCGGGACAGATCAAGGGCTTTGAAATCGTGAAGAAGAACAGTTGGTACTACGTCCACGTCACGTGTGTTTTTGAAGTTCAAACACAGCCCGTTCAGAGGTTTGTGGGAGTTGACTTAGGCATTTGCAGGAGCGCGTCGACCGTGTCGATAAACCCTGCAGACCCCAAGCCACAAGACTTTCACATCTTTAGGGATGGAAAACGGAGGAGACTGCAGGAGCTGAACGACCGCGTAAGCCACCTGAAAAGGCTTGAAAAGTGGGCGGCACTCAAGAAGCTTAGGAACAAACGCCGAAACGTAGCTGAGGACTACGATTGGAAGCTGGCCAAGAATGTTGCCAAGTCCTGCGCTGATGCCCATGTTTTCTTAGGCGACCCGGAGTACATTCGCTACCACCACTTCAAGGGAAACGGCGACAGGACTGGTAGGAGGCTGCTTCAGAACTGGAGCTTCAACAGGCAAACCCGCTGCATTCAACACGAGTGCGCCAAACTTGGAGTTCAGTCTGAAGCTTTGAATGAGTGGGGAACGTCGAGCAGATGTCACGGGTGTGGAGCCAAGGTTGAACGGCCTAAGCGGTCAAGAGTTGTCTGCCATGAGTGTGGTTTGCAGGATGATGCCGAACGTAACTCCTGCGTAAACGTTGCCTGGAGGGGCATGTCCCGTCTAGGCATCAAGTCCCCTGCGGACCTAACAGTCTTAAACGGGGCGGGGGCACCAGTTGAACGTGCCCAAACCATGGATGACTCGGCGCCAAAACCGCCGACGAGCGTGGAAGCCACCCAATTTGTTGGGTGGTAGTTCACATAAAGCTTTCGCTCAAAGATTGTCGTTTGTTTGGTTCAACTAGGAATGGTTGGCTACGCGATGATCGCCAAAATTTTGGTTTGAAGAAATTCACGTCGTAAAGGTTATATATCGACGAAACCATTTAGTTTTTGGGAGACTGAAAGGTTGGACGCAAAAAAACCGCGCATAAAGGGTCTCGTTTTTGACATGCACGGAGTTTTAGTTTTTTCTTTTCCAACTTCAAAATACCAGGAAGAAGTAAACCGTTACTTTCCTGAAGAAACATTTAAAGCTCTGAAAAAAGAGTTTGGGACTGGTTCAATGGTTTTCTCAGTTAAAGGAATGAAGAAAGAGTATGTGCAGCTTTTAGATTCTCTTCCAGTTCGATGTAGAAAAGAGGGGGCAATAATTAAACTGTTAGTTGAGATCCACAAGAAAGTTCCGTTGTATTTGGCCACAGACACCTCAAGAAAAAGCTGTGTAAAAAGCCTTCGCGCAGCAGGTTATCCCCTCAGCCTCTTCGATAAAATATTAACCATCGAAGATGTTGACAAACCAAAACCGGACTTGGAGATCTTCAGACGACTGGGTGTCGGTCACGACTTCCTCGTTTTCGGAGACCAACAGACAGACGTGATTCCCGCAATTAAGCTAGGCGCGAAAGGAATAATAGTGAAATCCCGAAAAGAACTAATTCAAAACCTACAGCAAATTTTGCAGCAACTAACCAGTACTAAGTCTTAACCCGTTTCGATCCGTGGCGCTAGAAAGAAGACGAGCCGTTCACCTTTCTCCTGTTGAAAGTCAAGTTTCACCGGCATATCAGTCGAGAACTCGACCACCACAATGCTAGAGGTTGCTGCCGCGGCTTTAATGATGCTTACAAGGTGGAACAAGTTGAAAGTGGCTTTAGATGGTTCCTTCACGTTCAATTCCATGAGCGAATCGCTTCCCTTCTCCAAAACAATTGTTGCGCCCAAAAGTTCACCTGAGGCGTTTAGAACCAGTTTGTTCTCGTCTGCTTCGAACTGAACATGATCACTTACCAGCTCCGCATCTTCAATGGCCGCGCCTAGCTCCCCCGCCAAAACTTTCGCGCTAACATTGAAGGCAAGTTTTGGCGCAGGAATCTCTTCCTCTGATGCCGTGAGTGTTGGCATGTTAAATTCTCTACTGTATTTTCCAGCAATTTTTATTTGCAGGCACCCAGTAGCCTCGTTTAAGACCAGTTCCAAAGATTCGTCTTTTCCGGCCCGTTTCAGAAATTTCAAAAATTCGTTTATGTTCACGCAGAGCTTCAATGCCGAGGTGCACTCGTACTTTTCAAACACAGAGCTTGGCAACTCCAAATCTACCATTGCAATGCGCGACGGATCCATCCCTCTCATCTTTACACCGTTGGGGTTTAAGTCAAACGTGGCTTCATCAACTATGGTAGAAGCAGCAGTTAACATATCCCTAAACTTTTTTGCATCAGCCACCTTCAAAGCAAACATCAAACAACCTCTAAAAAACAATGTTTCAGCACCATATAAAGTTTGATTATTCGCACGTTGGCTAAACTATTTCAATTGTTTCTTTGGAATACCCATTCTCCAGCAAAAAATCAGCCACGCGGCTTCGATGATCGCCCTGCAACAGAATTTTGTCGCCCTTCACGCTGCCTCCACACGCACATAAACAACGCAGCTTCTTTGCTAGATCTTCCCGCTCTCTCGCATCAACAACACCCATTACAACAGTCATTACATGATGGCCCTTTCGGGTCTCCAGTCGAATAGAAATTTTAGATTCCGTTCTTTGTAGAACGCTACAAACACATATGGCTTTGGGGAGCCCACATTTTGAACAGATTTCAGTCAAAGAGTCTCAGTAAGTGATGACGCTTGCAACTATTTAAACTTTTGGCTAGAAACGGCAGTGCAATGCCTCTTCACAACTGAAAACAGGTTTCAATTTTCCACTTTCATTAAACATCCCAAAAAGCACACGTCCAACCTCGCCAAAGCCGATAATTAAGACGTTTTTTTATCTACATCATTAATAAAAAAGGCGGGGCATTATTCAAAGTTTGTTCTCACTATAAACACACAAAACATCAAGGTTTTACCTTCTCACGAATTTTCGGTATTTAATATCTTCATCTGATAATTCCGCTATGATCCGTTTCGTTAGTAGAAGAACAGGGCTGGGCATCTGCGTTCTCTTTTGCAAGTCCTCAAAATTTTCAAAAGGTTTTTTCTCTCTTTCCTTTAGTATTTGCATCATGTATTTTTTACCGATACCCTTCAAAATCCGCAAAGCACTCATACGTGGAGTCACAGCCTGTGCCTCGTTGAAGAAGCCAACGAAGCGCTTTTCGTCGCTTAGTATGATGCTTCTGATAGCAGTATTCAATTCTTCTTTTGCAGCAGCAGTTAACTCTTCATATCCTACACGTCCAGTGATGTGGGTGATTTCCTCTCGGCTTTCCTTCCCGACATAAATGAGGTCTTGTGGTTTTGGTGCAAAGCCGGGTTTAACCTTTGCCTCTAACAAAGTGAAATCTTTGTTGCCTATCAAAAGGACAGTTGCTTCGGTTCTTCCTCTTTGGGTTTGTGGCCTTCCATGGGGTAGATAATCAATGACGTACGCGTATTCTTCATATTTCTTTTCCATACTTTCACCTATCCTCTTTACTATATCTTAAACCGTACTTTAGCGAATCAAATTGCATTTCGTTCGTCACCACTATGCACCTAACTATAACCATGCGACTTTACATTAATAAGGTTTTCGTGTGCACCCCACAAAAAAGGGTTAATTGCCTATTTTTTGGATGAAAGGGTTTAGTTTAACAGCAAAAAAGCTTTATAGCCGCGTAGGATAATATTGTATGGGGACAAAAAAGGATGGAGCAAGCTGATAAAAAGAAAACAGCAAACAAGCGAAAAGGAGTGCCTAGGGAAGTCTGGTGGCTTCCGAGACCCAGAATAGATAAGTATAAAGGGGGTTTTCCATTACATTTTGAGAAGAAGCTGATGCGTTTTCTTGGAAACCCACAACTGGTTCTTCAGCCTTTCGCAGGTCACTGTGAATTTGGAGTTCGTGTTGACGTTAAAAGAGAAAACAAGCCGGACGTAATAGCCGACGCACACAATCTTCCATTTAAGGACGAGGTTTTTGACGCTGTTCTTTTGGACCCGCCATATGCTGACGCTTACGCAAAAAAACTTTATGATACGCCGCCTCTCTCATTTAAACGATACTCTGCTGAAGCCGTACGCGTCTGCAAAAAAGACGGCTTCATCGTCGTGTATCATTATATGCTGTCTCCAAGGCTTCTGGGAACGAAATGGTATTATCTTCTTGTTTTAATAACGAGAGTGTGGCACAAGGCAAGAGTAGTCTCTATTTTTAAAAAAAAGTGAATGGAAGGTTTAGGAGGAACGGCTGGGAAAAATGCGAAAACCCAATCAACTTTTTTCAGCGCACGTTTCCTCCTAACCTTCAAAAAAACAAGGAAACAACAATATTTAAACTTTTACTCTTCAACGGAACAGAGAACGATGTTGGATTGATCGGTATTGCCGATAGAATCGGTAACAATACACCAAATTTCATAGAGACCAACGTCTTCCGTTCTAAACTGTAATGTTGGGGACGTTTCAGGTATCTCTGTTGAAATAAGAGAAATATCATCAATATAATAATAAGGGCTTGCAACTCCATTATGAGAGAACCGTGCTCCGGTAACCGTTTTACTCGTTTCAACATACGGCAGCAAGTTAACATACTTCCATGTGTATCCTGTTGTATCCGCTTCGACAACAGTATATGTTCCATCATTATATTCGATTGTTACTATCCCCCGCTGACCGTAACCAACAGTTCTCTGCCAGAAACCGAAGGAAACTATTTTATCTTTTGGAACTCCAGTAAAGGTTTGTCCAATATAACTGCCAGAACCAGAAATTTCACATGCATAACTGCCTGCGTGAACCAAATCTGTTGTAGCACCAACAGATCCACCGTGTTGCCAACCGCTCAAGTCGCCAGTCTCAAAATTGCCGTTTGTTAAGAGTTCACCTGGCTCTCTCATCCACAGTGTTCCATTCACGTACCATGCATAGGTATAGGGCAGTGAACCACCTGCAACGACAGCCTCAAATGTTTGCGTGGTATTCTTACCTATGACCGCGTTTTCTGGTGTGACCGTAACCGAGAGGGGTTCGTCTATCATTGGAACCTTCAAAGAGTGTGATGGACTAACACTTTGGGCGGTGGATAAACCGACGGTTCCTTGTATCGTCCAGTCCCCTGGAAAGCTACTTTCAAAATCTCCTGTGCCCGCAGTCCAGCAAACAGCATCATAGTAGAGTGTGAAGTTTGATTCAGGGTCTGGCGCACCGAAAGAGCCAAGTGTTATGCTATTGTAAGAGTAAGACCAAGCTAAAGTGTCGCCAGAGAATAGTTCGTCTCCGTCAACCTGGAAACTCCAATGTTCGTAGTCACCTGACTCGATGTATAAATGTTCATAGTATATGCTGTGCCATTCGCCCAAGGAACACTCGTGGTAGCCAGATCCCATAGGTGTTTCTCCCTCCCATCCTATGTTCCCGCCTACTGCATGTATGTATGCGCCTGAACTGTTCACGTAAAGGTAAACATTAACTGTTTGACACCCAACATAATCTCCCTCAACCTCATGAACTTGGATTATGTGCATTTCAGTTCCAAGTGTTTGATTTAAGCTGGCGACATATAACTTAACAGTGAACGTGAAGTCGTTGTATGCCTCGACAGCGAAGTCCGAGCGGGATATTGTAAAAACGCCTTCATACCAGCTTAAAGGCATATTGTTAGCAATCAACGAAACGTCATCAATCCATATTGGGTTATCCCTCTCTGAAACAAAATGTATAGCGGACACGTTCTTGCCTAAAACAAGTAGCGGCATTAAATCGACGTATTCCCATGTCGTGCTTGGAGATATGTAACCACTTGAATTACTTCCATCGGTATAGAGGATTGTGTAGGTTACTGCACCACGATAATAAAAGTCTTGACTAATGCAATAGAATCCGAAAGAATTTACTCGTTTTACCGGTATACTGCCTAAATCATTAGTTTGCATCCACCTTATTGGGGGATACCATTCGCTCCCAGACAACACAAGCGAATAATTTCCACCATGTGCTTCACTACCAGATACTCCACCCGTGCCAGTCCAACCCGGAACAATAATAGTTTCAAAGCCCCCATTGAGAACCCTTTCAACACCATCAGCCACCAATGAAACATCATCAAGATACGCTATCTCTCCGGGTTGTCCGTGGAAATAGATTGATGACACTTCTTTTCCACTCACAAGTTTCAGCATTAAATCAACGTAAGTCCAATATCCAGTGTAGGTAAGTGTATCGCTTGAATTAGTTGCATCAGTATAGAATATTGTGTAGGTTGTGCCTTCGTCATATATATAATAAAAGCCAAAGTACGTTATATTTTCTGCAGGCATATTACCTAAATTGTCGGATTGCATCCACTCGTCTCCATACAACATAAGACATTGCTCTCCAGTATGGCCCCATCCTGTTATTTCGCCAGTACCCGTCCAGCCGAGAGAGAAGTCTTCAAATCCTCCATTAGTGATTCTTTCACTTATAACTGGACCTGAAAAGAAGGCTGCCTCAAGCAAGTGATGGGAGCTCATCTGAACAGTTAGGGGGTTTGCGCTACCAACGTTTACATCATTCAGTAGCCAATAGTCGAAGGAGCATCCAACGTCTGGGATAGCCCTAACTGAAACATTAGCCCCAACATTGTACCAGTAGGTTCCCGGTGCCGGATCCGTTGTGCCCCCCTCAATAGTGTATAGGCTGATTGACAGCGCGTATCCCACAGTGTAGGTTGCATTAACTTGTCCTCCACCATCTGGAAATACCAGCACATCAGATTGCATTGTGGTTAATCCAGAAGTTGTTGTCCAGAAGTAGGCCTTGCCGGTTTCAGTTGTTCCTATTGGAGAGTTCCAGTTGAAGGTGTGGGGTGAATTTATGGGATGCGTAAAGGTTTTTGGCAACTGCCCGTAGTAATAGTCTACGTCGTCAACGGTTAAAACGCGAGCGTTAGCATCGGATCCAACATTACAGCAGAAAGTAACGTTTGAAGGAAGGGCGAAGATGGCTTCCAGCGCGTATTTTTGACTCATTGCTAAAGTTATTGGGTTCTCTGTTCTAACTGCTCCATCCTGCATCCAATAGGCGAAGATGTTGCCGAAATCAGGGGTTGCCGTCACTTGCACCGTGCTCCCTGCATTGTACCAATGCTCACCTGTAGCAAGGTTGACGCTTCCGTTAAGAGCAGGTAAGATGGTTAGCCTGTACTGTAGCGAGTAGTCCGCAAAGAAGGTTCCGCCTTTTTCTGGAACAGTGATGTTGCCCTGTGCATTGTTCGATAAGCCGGAGACGCGGATGACTTCGTAGCGTTTTCCATCTTCAACATTTTTTGTTAAAAACTCATAGTGATGAGTTGAGCCTATTGGCCAAGCGTATGATACTGGCAATTGCCATCTAGGATAAGTAACGTTGTCTATTTCAACTATGGCTTGATTCATGTCAATATCCCAATTTGTGTCAAAGGTTACCAATGCTTCTCCTGAGTCGCAGGTTTCTCTGAACGCTTCGGGAATGTATCTTGAAGTGAAAAGCATTAAATCATCAATCAAGGTAGTGCCAGGAGTAAACTCTCGATATTCGCCAACGAGCACCATATTGGGCGTACCATATGCGTAGAAGTCAGGAGCGTTCGATGAGGTCAAAGTCAGAAAACATTTCTGGTCTCCATTTATAAACACTTTTACCCAACCCTCGTGCCCATTACGGTTTAGAACGATGCAAATGTCATACCATTGATCAGCAGGGTATGTTCCCAGCTCATGTGAAAAGTAAACATCATCATCTTCATGGCCTAGAATAGTGTGTAGAGTTAAAAGCTGGAATTTGGAGCCAGTATATGTTAACACTAGAGCGGAGTATTTTGGAGGATCAAAACATCTTTGACTCATTCCGCCAATTGACATGCTGCATAATGGGAATATTGAACTGAACAGAGCAACGTCCCCGCTGGTGCTCTTTGCTTTGAAGTCTAACCAAATTTCGTTTCCCCAATCTGAAGGAAGTGTTTTGTACGCCCAAGCAGGGATATTACTGTCTGGCCATTGTAGTGCAGAAGGAACTTGACCTGCTGTGAAGAAGCTTGCACTATAGTTTCCTCCTCCAACATCAGCGGTTCCAACACTTGCGTTCGAGTAGTACCAGGGCTGCACAAACTTGGTGTAAACCGTTTCTTTTCTGAAGTCGCCTGTTTCAAAGTCATCGTAGAAGTAGTATCCAGGCTTGAACTCGGCAGTAATGTTTCCTCCGCCTTTTGGAACAGTCACAACGCCATCTTTATCCGCAACTATGCCTGTTGTTTGGTCCCACGCGCCTACAGTCCACATGTAATTGGAAGGATCGTAAACATCGCGCACTGCGCCCCACCAGTAATACGTGTGGACGCTTCCAACTTTCCAAGTAAACTCAAGAGGCAGATCAGGATGCGAATACTCAACTCCGTCAACGATAATGACAGGACCGTACGAGTGCAGGCCTAATACCTTGAAACTCACATCTGTGGGAGCTTCACCGCCAAATCCGAGACACATAACAGTTATCACGTGACTAAAACTACTATCATCTGTCGCTTCTGCTTTAACAATGGTGACTGTGTAAAAGTTTCCAACGATGTACCACTCAGCGTGTATTTTCGGGGGGGTTAACGTCACTCCAACACTTCGTCCTGGCTCAAGGGGAGAGGAGGCATTGATTGACGGCACAGTGTAGGCCATTTCATTATGCAGTTTAATAATTAGAAGTTTGATAGGTTTGTTTCCCGCGTTTTTCAATGTTGCTGCAAAAACAGCTTCAGGTTCCCCAACAGTTTTATACAAAGCGAGGTAGTCAAAGTTGACTTGCGTCTTCTTCGATGAGGTTCCAGCCATGCTATTCCACACGGCAAAAACGATGAGGCCGCCAGTTATGGTAATTGCTATCAAAATAATAGCGGAAATTAAAGGACTAACTGCGAATCGTTTTTTATTTCGTTTTCTACGTGACATGAACATCTACATTATAAAATCTTACCCCTTTAAAAGCTTTGGAGATTTCTTACATGACAGGTGAAAAATCTAGCGAGTCCAATTTTGCCCGGGTTTTCTTTTTAGAACCAAGCGTTTTTCGTAGTTACGCTTGTTTCTCATTCTGGGCACGGGTTTTCTTTTTGGAGTCGCCTTGATTTTCGGAGTTTGGGAACGCACTTTCCCCGCTTTTGTGAGAGACCCATGTGTCGGCATAGTGTATCAAATAGATATCTGCGCTCCAGTTTAAAAACTTTGCTATTTTAGGAAAGAAAGAAGCTTTTTTTGTATTTTGCTTTGCCGAACTATCTGGCTTGCCTTAAGCCATTGTGGTAGTGGGGTTTTGAAGCCGCTTGTTGCGTATTGCAATGCTTGTTCCAAACTGCCAAATTTTGCTGGTTCACTACGCATCGCGTTTCTCACGTTTTCTCTAATCTGCCAGACTCCGAGAGGGATTATGTAGCCAGGCTGAATCTCCCGGAAAACTACTGTTGTGGCTTGTCTCCGCTCTTTATGAAGAAGTTCACATGCACCTAACCGTGCGGCGTAGTAGGCGCCACCAACATTTCCCGCATAGGCTATTCGTCCAGAATAACTTTCTCGGTCTCCTGATAACATCGCATATGCGTATGGGTTCCAAAGACTGCCGCGGCTCCAGGACTCAAGAACTTCAAAACTCCAGACGTCTGGAAGCATTAAAACTCCGAATTTGTTATCCAAGTAATCCGATTTGTAAACTCTATATTCACTGATTGTCGGTGTTCTTCGAATTAATTTTAGCAGCGATTTAGCAGATGTGAGCGGGAAACCCCACGTGCTTTAGCTGTGGAATGAAAGCGAACATTTAAATAACAAAACAAACATAAAAGGGTGGTGAACATGAAGCTCTGCGTGAAGTACAGGCTGAAGCCAACGAAAGAACAGGCGGTTGCCTTTAAAAAGCTGGCTTTCTACGCGACCAAACTCTACAACACGGACAACTGGACCCGAAGAGAAACGTGGGCGAAGACGGGCAAGATACCAAACTGGTACGCCCAAAAGAAACTGTTGAAGACAAACCATTGGTACCAGCTACTGCCCTCGCAGACCGCGCAGGCTGTGATCAAGAACCTGCAGGACAACTACAAATCGTGGTTCAAACTCCGAAAAACGGATCCACTCGCTAAGCCGCCGGGGTTCCGGAAAAAGTCCGCGTTGAGCCCCATAACATTCTACCAGCAGTTCACTCTTGTCGGCGACCAATTGACGCTTGTAATGTCCAGAAAGTTCAGGGCAGAAACAGGCGTGGACAAACTCGTTTTCAACCTTGACCTGTGGCGAAAAGTTGATGGCGCACCGAAAATGTGCATCGTCCTCTGCAAAGACGGAAAATGGATGGCACACGTAGTCTACGAGGTGCCGGAGCCGCCCAGAACTGGCGACGAAAACGTTATGGCCGTCGACTTGGGCATCGTGAATCTGGCTGCAACCGTAGACTTAGCCGGCCACTCAAAACTGTACTCGGGCAGGCAGGCGCTTTCGGTGCAGCACTACTTTAACAAGGAAATCGCCCGTGTTCAAAGCTTGACGGCGAAGCACGGCAGAAAAGGAAGCCGAGCAATTTCGCGAATGCACCAGAAGAAACAAAGGCAGGTCAACCAGATTCTTCACAGCGTCTCCAAAGCGTTGGTCGAGGACGCCAAAAGAAACAGGGTTGGAACCATAGTGGTCGGCGATCTAAAGAACATACGAAAAGAGCTGGACGGAAAAGGGAAGAATTGGGGACGAAACAACCAGAAACTTCACGCTTGGGGTTTCCGCAAGCTCCTGACGCAGATAAGGTACAAGGCGACCCTATCTGGCATACGCGTAGTTGAAGTCAGCGAGCGAAACACGAGTCGCAGGTGTTCGGCCTGCGGCGTAGTGCGAAAAGCAAACCGCAAACACAGGGGACTCTACGTCTGCAGCAAGTGTGGAGCAGTGTTGAACGCGGACGTTAACGGTGCTGTGAACCTGCTCAGAACGTATCTCCACCAGGCGAAAGCCCAGGGGAGTATTGGCTCCGTGACGCAGCCGTTGATATGGCGTTACGCCGTAAATCAAGAAGCCCACACCCTTTAGGGGTGGGAGTACGTCACAAACCATGTCGTCGATAGCAGTTATGCTCCAGCGGGTTGGAACCAGACAGCGATTATCCTTTAAACCAAAAGCTCCGATACTGAAAGCCCGTTGAATTTTTGATACGGGTACCCCATTTTGATATAATTTACAAACCGCTGGAACGGCTTTCAAGTCTTCATCGTAATATGCTCGTTCTATACGGTGATCCCACGAAGTATTGTTGACTTGAAGACTTTGCATAATCGCGCTTGGACCGTACGGTGCAGCCTCAGGATTTAAGGTTAAGAACCCCCTCGGCTCTTTTTTGAGATGTAATTCAGCATATGTGTCTTTTGAGGAGAAGGCAAGACCTCTAACTGCTTCTGTGACTACGCGTGCTTCTTCAAATTTTTTGACATGCACTAAATATTTTCCACGCACAAGCAACGAGCGAAAGCCAACGAGTTCTTCAAAGGGTTTTCCAAACCACGCCTCAGGAAAGTCAAATATTGCAGTGTTTTCTGTTACTGGAGGCACCAGCGGACCAAAATAAACTTTAGGATAACCTATTCTCCCAACAAAAACGCTTGGCGGAGAACAACCTTCGATAGTGGAGCCTTTAATGAAGGAAGTAGCCCGCAAAAGAGAGTATGCCCGAACAATTAAGGGGCAACTTGGTTTTCCACAAAGTAGCCTTGCCCCCTTACAAACAACGCAAAGTTCACTTTGGCCAACAGTATGAATCGGTTTCTTTTTCCAAAGACGAGACATAATACTCTACAGATAAATAAGGCGTTGACAATATTTAACCTTTTTAGGCAGGTTGCAAGAACAGAAGCAGGCAGGTTTTCAGGCGATGCGACCGCCCCCTTTTTAAAGCAGCTACTCTTTTACCTTATCTAAAAGGCTTTCGCCGATCTTGACCACTTGTCGAAACAGTTCCTTATCGGTTACCGCGGATTCAAGATAGGCAACTTGTCTTTTCTGTTCTTCACTTAACGGTCCCCAACCACGTTCAGGCGAAGTTGCTAACCCTTTACTTTGGCTTTTAACTTTTTCTTTGAACGACTTGTACAGGTTTTCGAAACCAGTAAGTTTTACCTTCCACTTTAGATAATCCATTACTAGAAAACGCAGTTCCTCCGACTCATTTTTGAGTGCAGCCTTCACGGTTTCCTCGATTTTGCTTGATTGCTCACACATTTTGACTAGGGCTTCTCCCAACGTTTGCCTCCTCTTGTAGTTTTTGAGTTTTTTATTGAAGAAACTTTTCTTTCCAGCCAAGACTTGCGAAGCTTCAGTTTTAGCCTTCGAAATAAGCGTCCTCTGTTCCAATATGTACTCAACCCGTTTTTTCTCGTCGCCTTCAACAAGAAATTCTTCAGGAGTTAAAACCTTAATTTTTTTGCCGCCAACATCAACCGCGTGCTCCCGCTCGAGGTGGGCAGCCAAAACTTCAGCGGCAGTTTGAACCCAAACCGCAAGGACTTCATCAATCATGCGTCGGGGCATTTCTTTTGGAAACTCGAAATATTCGTCGCCAGCAAACAGGCCGCAAACTTGATAAAACACTTTAAAACCATCAACGTTGAAATAGCCGAACTCAACACGACCCTCTTCCTTTTCACAGCCGAGGTCTTCAACTTTTCGGTTCTGCAACTTCTGCCTCAAAACGGCGACTAGTTCGTCTGGCGAAACTAATCGTAAGAGACCGCAGGAAAAAACGTCGTGAATGTTCACTGAAAATTTTTCCTCACTCTTTTTTGCCATGGGAAATCCAAAACAATAATGAACGGTGCACAATATAAAGTTTTCCAAAAAGCAGGCTCAAGAAAAAGTGAAATTTAATTCTAAAACAAGCCTTTCGTTGTGGAGGAGAACAATTTTTTCGGCATTTATCGATTAACAAAGTTTAAATAGGGCATGGTATTATTCAGTAAGAGAGGTGATATTGGTGGAAGAAGAGGAAGAAGAGGAAGACTGGGAAGCACCCGAAGAAGAAGAATGGCAAGAGGAAGAAGAATAACTTTTTTTTAAACCCTTTTTTTGTTCTCTTTTTTTAAGCAAATACGAAAAAGATTTATTCTTGTTTAACCCTATTATACATAGTGGTAACTTGAGCTCTAGCAACATTGAAAAAAATAAAGAGCCTACTTGGCTGTTTTGTGTTTTGCAGGATAAAAAAGCAGCTCTAATTCATCACAGTTTCAGGCCGGGGCTGCCTAGGAACAAACCGCCATTGTGGGTTTACTGTCCACTAATGGCTGAACAGTATCCTAGAGATCGTAAGCTGATATGTGAATGTAAAGGATGTCCTTTCTATCGGGGAACCGTCCTCCGGTTTAGTTCTGAAAGTCGGATCCTTGCCTGGGTCAAACACAAACCGATCTTCTTAAAATTTAGCCGCGAAGAACTAGGAAGAGCGGAAGAAGAAAGCGTTAGAGAAGAGGGGCAATGGATGGAAGCTGAAAGAAAAAACGGCTGCTTGAATGTTAAAGGTTAATTTTTTTTAGCCACAATAAAAACCCATTTAAACGGGGGCATGTCACTTCACGTTTAACACTTTTATTGTTTCGGGTTTCAGTTCGGCCCCGTTGATGTGAAAAGTTTTGTTCAAATGGTCGTAAATGTGTTCGCCGCGATATTTTACTAATAGTCCTTCCTCGGTTTGTTTTGTTCTTCCATGCTTGACAAGGTAAAAGTAGATTTGAGCGTCGTCTCCATTTAAAAGCACCGCCGCGATTTTAGGGTTCAACTTTGCTGGAAGCACAAACAACACCTTCAAAACTTGTTTATCCATCCACCAGTGAAACAATTCCCACACGCCAGAAAGCAAAGGTTTAAGCCATAAGGCAACACTAGTTAACAGAAAAATGTTCATTGCTGGCTTTAACGGATCAAACACTTTAGCAAACTCTTCAGGCAGCTTAAGCATTCCCGACAAAATCAAATATAAAGAAAAACTTGAAATAGCCACGAATAACTCTGCTTTACTGATTTTCATGTTACATAGCTATGTTGACACCAAAATATAACTGTTTCGAATTTACTCCTTCATTTTACTTCCGCCAATAACAATAGCGAACAGAAACCGCAAATTTTGTTGTGACGTTCGTACCCCCAACAATCACCACAAAAAAGGTTGTAGATGACCACGTATCAATGTCCTACACGGTGAGTGTGAGCAACTCGTTTGTAGTTATAGTTATATCTTCAGGCCAATATAGAATCAACACTGTCACGCCACCAGCGGGTTTCACACAACTCGAACTCAAAAATGGGCCTGATGGTTATGAATCGGTTTATATCGCAGTGTGTTCCGCCCAAGCAGCAGGCACCTACACCGTTAGTGCGACGGGACCCAGTGGAGGCTACACTGAGTTTTCATTGGCTGCTTACGTTTTTGTTCCGGGCACCTACTCTTACTCCAGCAAGTCCGTTTCCTCGTCAAGTAGCCCACTATCATTGACCATGGATTCGGGTTACGACTACTACATCTTTGGAGGGGGGTCTGGCTATCAAACAATGACTCTTCACACCACCACCGTAGATGTATCCGGAATACTCAGTGCGGTAGGGCATCAATCAACGGTAACAGCCAGTATAACTAATTCTCCGACTGGTGTCTCCCTTGTACTAGGCGGGTTTGAAATAAAAAGGACTGGGTGAACAAAATGAGCGTTTTCACCCCCCCACAAAAATTCGACCCGAAATCACCGAACAATAGACAACACGTCTGTTTAGCCGTCGACATAGAAGCAGGTGGGACGGATGGTTGTTGTAACTGCAAAACAAGTGTTGACAATCGCCGAACTCGTGCTGCCTTCGAGAATAACGGGAAAGCTTGAACTGACATCCTCCCACCGCTAAAGCGTGTGGGGTTTCCCACTAACCTTTGCTAATTTTTAAGCTGAACTTCGGATCATTAGCCAAAACTTTTTTTTCAGACGGATAAATTCTTTAAATAGACATGTGGATATATTTATATTAGGGATTTAATGAACGCCTCGGAACCGAAAGCAAACGGACGATTTTCCACCGTGGCTGGGCTACTTCAGTTTGCCCTGATCTTCCTCTGCATGGCGATCAGCATCTTTATTCTGGCCTATGGCGTAATCTTCCTTGGATTTAGGCCACTGTTATTGACGTTGATTGTTGTTGCAGCAGCATTTGGGGTTCTCGTCTTCAGCCTCGGGGCTTTAAGCGGCTATTTTGCACTGAAAAAGCGGCACTTCTTCATCGCGCTTGCAGGACCGATAGCAACCATTGGGTGGGTTTCACTTTTCCTTTATGTTCTATTAGTATGGTGCAGCCCACACATCAAATTCTATGGCATAATCGTGTCCGCTTTCATGGTCATAATGGCGTGCGTCAGCCTCGTTTTGCTGATACTATCCCACAAGAAATTTGAGGATAGGACTGAAGCACAAGCAGCTTAAGGGAACCATCAAAAATGGCCCAAAACAAAAAGTGCCCCCCCTTCAGCGTGGAAAATAAACCGCGTTTGCCAAGCCTGATGCTAGGTGCAGTATCGGAGGTAAGCGACTATGTCAGATGCGAAAGGTAAGAAAAAGAAAGTTATTGCGATCATACTTATTTTGGCAATCGTGGCTGGCGTTCTTGCCTTCTTATTTTTGAACAGTTTGGTTTCAGAGGGAAAAATAGGGTTAGAGGTTGAAACTAGTAAGCTCACACAGAAAGGAAACAAATTTCTCCTGTCAATAACTATTAAAAACATTGGCTTAGAACCCTTAACCAAAGTAAACGTGGCTGTGAATGGTGATGAACAGTTTTTCTGTGATTTTTCAGACGATCCACTTCAAGCGAACGAAACTCGCGTCATCGTATTAAAACTAGAAAAAACGTACGAAGTTGGAAACAGTTATACTATTGATGTACAAGTGCCTTTGGTGGGAGAGTGTCTTCAAACAATAACTTTTTCCATCACGGCAGAACACGAACCCGAAGTTGAGAAAGTTAACGTTAAGTTCCAAGTTGAAGGGTTAGACGCAACGGCCACAGGCACAGTTTTAGTTGTGGACAGTGTAGCCTATTCAGCACCCCCAGAAACTTTTGAGTGGGAGGTCGGGTCAAGCCACACGTTTGAGTGGTGCGAAAACATTTCGTCAACGTCTCCGTCAAAATTATTCATGTGGGAAACAACGACGGGGCTTTCAAACAAAAGATTTGACACCTTGACCGCTTCTGAAAACGGAACCGTCAAGGCCACATACCGTCTCACCGAAGAGACAACTATTGGAAAAGTTGTTTTTACAGTAGAAGGATTAAACGCGGATACGACCGGCGTACTCTTGATTGTGGACGGTGTTAATTACTCCAGTCTGCCTCAAACCTTTTTATGGGCGAACGGAACAGAACATTCCTTCCAGTATTCCCAAACCGTTTCGTCAACAACCACAGATAAACAGTATAGTCTTTTAGAAGTTAATGGGCCACAGTCACCATTGACGGTAACAACCACCCTGCTAGTAATAACGGGATACTACGCTGCAGAATACAAAGTTACTTTCATGCAGCAAGGGCTAACATGCGCGGCTACAGGAATGGTTGTGAACATCACTTATTTAAATGAGAGCTTCTCTTTAACATACGACAATTTGCCCTTTTCCCTGTGGGTTAGAGACAAACTCTTCTTCTCTTTTTCAAAAACGGTTGAAGGATTTTTAAATGAAGCACGCTTCAGGCTTGTCAGCGTTAATGCGTCCTCACCGTTCGAACCGTCTAGTTACACAGTAATCATCGCGACATATCACCTTCAATATCGCCTGATAATTAACACTAGCCCAAGTGAGGGTGGCACAACGGATCCGCCGGTTGGAACACACTGGTTTGATTACTGCACAAGCGTGAATGTAACAGCGTTTTCAGCCCCGGACTACACATTTGAATTTTGGATCTTAAACGGCGCTAATGTTGGGTCAGACAATCCAATACGCATTCCAATAGATCAAAACCACAATTTAACCGCGGTCTTCATAGAGAAAGGCAAGGTAACTTTCATGGCTGAGGGGTTAGGTCCAGACGCAAATAGTTCAGTGTTAACTGTTGATGGAGTTTACTACCTTTACCCTGATCTTCCAATAGTTTTCACTTGGGATACTGACTCGCCACACGATTTTGCCTGGCACAGCCCGATAAGTATTGGAGAACTAAAACAGTATGTGTGGGTTAAAACAAGCGGGTTAAGTGACCTGCAAACAGGAACCGTAATTGCCCCTGCTAGTGGAGGCATAGTCTTAGCAAAGTACAATACAACGTTTTCAGTCATTTTTGATGCAACAGGTTTAGACGATTCAGCAACAGGAACAGTACTCACAGTTGACGGTGCAAGTTATTCCAAAACGGATTTGCCTCTGGTATTTAACTGGGAAGAAAGCTCTGTGCACACGTACGCGTTTGCCGACACGGTTGACAGCATAATCGGCGGTAAACACTTCATTTTAGTGGAGGTAACGGGTCTCGTTTCTCCGTTAACGGTGGAGGGGTCAACCACAATAATAGGCCATTACAAAGTTCAATGGCAAATAACCTTCGATCAAACAGGCCTTGATTCTTCAGCAACGGGAACAGTTGTAACTGTTGATGGAGTAAACAAGGCATACCCCGATTTGCCTTTTTCAAAGTGGGTTGATGACGGCACCGTAGTGGTTTATACCTACGCAAACCCCATTTCAGGTTCAAGTCCAGAAAAACAATTTGAGTTGATTAGCGTAACTGGCCCAGCTTCACCAGTAGTAGTCAGCGCAAACACAGTTGTTATTGGAAATTATCAGCTACAGTGGCAGATAACCTTCGATCAGACGGGACTTGACTCATCCGCAACAGGAGTGGTTGTAACCGTTGATGGAGTAAGCAAAGCATATTCTGATCTGCCGTTTTCGAAGTGGGTTAATGATGGAACCACCGTTGTTTACAGTTACTCCAACCCCGTCTCCAGCTCAACAAGCGGAAAACACTTTAATTTATCCAGCGTCACAGGTCTACCCTCACCCGTGACAGTAAGTTCATCAGTGACGGTTGCGGGAAATTATGTCACACAGTTGGAACTTGTTTTTACTCAAACAGGCCTAGACTCTTCAGCAACAGGAACAGTTGTTACCGTTAACGGCGCAGTAAAAACGTATGCCGAATTGCCTCATTCCCTTTGGGTTAACGTGGGAAGCGTTGTAACTTACTCGTTTAGCAACCCCGTTTTAAGTACAACGCTGGGCAAGAGGTTCAATTTACTTAACGTCACAGGGTCCTCTTCTTCAATAACCGTTACTGCTCCAGAAACAATAATTGGAAACTACAAAGCCCAATGGCCGGTAACCTTTGATCAGACTGGACTGGACAGTTCGGCTACAGGAACAATTGTCACAGTTAATGGAATAGCAAAAAGTTATTCGGAACTGCCGTATTCCGCGTGGTTTGATGATGGAAGCTCAGTAACTTATTCGTATGTAATTAGCACTCACGATTTTACCCTGGTTGGCGTAACAGGTCCAAGCTCACCCGTTTTAGTTACAAGTTCGGTGAGCATAATAGGTAACTATTACGAGTCCCCTCCACCAACAGAGTACACAGTGATGTTCACTCAGACTGGACTGGACAGCACAGCGGAAGGCACAGTGCTTACCGTTAACGGAGTCAGCATATCATACGCCAGTTTACCCTATGCAATAACCGTTAGCGTGGGAAGTTCCGTATCATACAGCTATGTCTCTCCGAAATCCTCAAGTACATCAGGCAAACGTTTCATTCTAAATAGCATTTCAGGCCCCAGTTCTCCAATAACAGTTTACCACTCTTATACAGTCACAGGAAACTATATAACACAGTGGCAAGTAGCCTTCACTCACTCAGGATTGGAGTCGTCAGCAACAGGAACCGTGGTTACTATAGACAGCATCCCAAAAACTTATGCAGACATGCCTTTCTTGGAATGGGCAGATGCAGGGAGCACAGTGTCATACGGTTACACCTCGCCCGTTTCAAGCTCAACTACAGGAAAACGCTTCAGCCTATCAAGCGTCTCAGGTCCAAGCTCACCGATCACAGTAACCTCAGCCACAACCGTAACAGGCAACTATCTTGTCCAGTGGCAAATCACATTCTTGCAGACAGGATTGGACAGCACAGCGACTGGAACTGTCGTGACAGTAGATGGATCTTCATTTGGTTACGGCAGTCTACCTTACTCGAAATGGGTTGACAGCGGAAGTCTAGTAGTGTACAGTTATGCCTCACCAGTTTCCAGCTCAACCCCCAGCACACAGTTCACTCTTACTGGAGTTTCAGGATCCTCTTCTCCAGTAACCGTTACAAGCGCAGTTACGGTAATTGGCAACTATACCGTTTACACCATACAATTATCAGTAACATTCACACACACTGGCCTAGATTCTTCGGCAACTGGAACGGTAGTGACAGTTAACGGAGTTTTAGTGCAATTTTCAAGTCTTCCATACACCCTTCTAGTAGCTTCTGGAAGTTCAGTGACCTATTCGTACTCTTCGCCAGTTTCAAGTTTAACAACAGGCAAAAGATTCAGTCTTTCAAGCATAACAGGCCCCGCTTCTCCGATTATAGTGGCTTCAAACACAACCGTAACTGGAAACTATCAAGTTCAATGGTTAATAACCTTTCAGTGCTGTTATGTGTTAGATAGCTCTGCTGTTGGAACCGTGCTAACCGTTGATGGATTGGAGTTACAGTACGCGGGCCTTCCTTATTTTGTTTGGGCCAATCACGGCAGCATAGTTACTTATGAATACTCTCCCATAGTGATGAGTACCCAAAGCGGCAAACGCTTTAGGTTTACAATGTTTTTTGGTCCCGCTTCACCAATCACCGTGACTGGCGCAACAACTGTTACTGGCCAGTACGAGGTTCAATGGCAGGTGACATTCACACACAGCGGATTAGATAGTTCGGCCACAGGCACCGTCGTAACCGTTGATGGAGCAGCAAAAGCATATGCTGATCTTCCGTTCTCCAAATGGGTGGATAACTGGGCGTCCGTGACTTACAGCTATTCCTCGCCGGTTTCAAGTTCAACCACGGGCAAACGTTTCAGTCTCGGTAGCGTGTCGGGTCCAACTTCACCCATAGCGGTTACCTCTGCAGTCACGGTTACGGGCAACTATGTGGTTCAGTGGCGGGTAACCTTCGCGCAAACAGGTTTAGATTCTTCAGCCACAGGAACAGTAGTCACAGTTGACGCTTCAACAAAGACTTATGGCAATTTGCCCTTTTCAAAATGGGTAGATGAGGGGGCAACAGTTGTTTATGTTTACTCTGATCCTGTTTCGAGTACGATAACAGGCAAAAGGTTCCACTTATCCAGCGTTACTGGCTCAGCATCACCTATAATCGTTTCATCAGCATTAACGATAACTGGAAACTACGTTGTTCAATGGCAGATTATTTTCACGCAGACTGGTTTGGATTCAACGGCAACAGGAACGGTAGTGACAGTTAATACTCAAAACAAAGGTTACTCTAATCTGCCTTATTCTCTATGGGTCGAAAGCGGAGCCACAGTTTCCTACACCTTCTTTGATCCAGTTTCAAGTTCAACATCAGGTGAAAGATTTAAGCTCTCAAGCGTCACAGGCGCGGCTTCACCAGTAATAGTCACCAGCTACACAACAGTGACTGGTAATTATTTCACTCAATGGCTTGTAACCTTTGACCAGACGGGTCTTGACTCTTCAGCCACAGGCACAGTTGTTGCAGTCAACACCACCACGATAGGATATTCAGGTTTACCCTATTCAATATGGATGAATAACAATTTAATTATAACATATTCTTACTCAAACCCAGTTACAAGTTCCACCCCAGGCAAACAGTTTAACTTGACAGGCGTGACGGGTGCAACTTCTCCGATCACCGTCACGTCAGCACAAACGATCATCGGAAACTACGTGGTTTACTGCACCTGCTTCACCGTAACTTTCACTCACACAGGTTTAGACAGTTCAGCCACTGGAACGATTGTGACAGTTAACGGAGTCAACGTTGCATACTCCAGTCTGCCTTATTCAGTAACTGTTTCTTACGGAGGCACAGTAACTTACACTTATTACACGCCCATCTCAAGCAGCACAACAGGCAAAAGGTTCAGACTAATAAGCGTAACTGGACTTAGCTCACCAATAACCGTCACAAGCTCAATAACCATCATTGGGAATTATATTAAACAATACTTAGTGACGTTTAGTCACACTGGTTTAGGTCCATGCGCTAATGGAACAGTTGTAACAATAAATGGAACAGCTAAAGGCTACAGTGCTTTGCCCTACTCTGACTGGTATGATGAAGGAACCACGCTAAGCTACACCTATCATAGTCCAGTATCTACCGTGATTCTAGGCAAACGATTCTTACTCGTCAATGTTACAGATCTCTCTTCCCCGATAACGGTTACTTCACCATTAACGATAATAGGCAATTATGTACCACAATACTTTATAACTTGGACTCAAACCGGCCTCGACTCTTCAGCGACGGGAACCGTTGTCACAGTAAACGGAACCTCAAAAAGTTATGTTGACCTACCATTTTCAGACTGGTTCAACAATGGGGCAACGGTGATCTACGCCTACTCTAGCCCAGTTTCAAGCTCAACACCTAGCATACAATTTATTCTAACTGGAGTCACAGGGTTAACTTCGCCGATTACTGTATCCTCATCCACAACAATTATTGGAAATTACAACGCACAGTGCATATGTTTCCAAGTGGTTTTCACTCAAACAGGCCTTGACAGCTCAGCGACAGGAACAGTTCTAGTTGTTAACGGCGTTGATCTTCAATATTCCAACCTTCCATACACAATTACCGTTAGTTCTGGAGGGGTAGTTACTTATGCTTACACATCAACCGTTTCCAGTTCAACAAGTGGAAAAAGGTTTAGGCTCGTAAGTGTAGTTGGCCCCTCCTCACCAATCACAGTAACCTCTTCAGTCACAGTTACGGGCAACTACGTGGTTCAGTGGTTTATAACTTGGACTCAAACAGGCTTGGACTCTTCAGCGACGGGAACCGTTGTCACAGTGAATGAAGGGGGAAAGACTTACGTTCAGCTGCCCTTCTCCGACTGGTTTGACAATGGTGCGACCGTGACCTACCAATACTTAAATCCAGTTACAAGTTCCACTCCAGGCAAGTCTTTCACGTTAACGGGCGTTTCTGGACAAGCCTCACCGATAACGGTTACGAACACAGCCACAATTATAGGACAATACTGTACGAACATCACACAATTCACAGTGACATTCACTCACGTTGGTTTGGACTCTTCTGCAACTGGAACAATAGTAGTTGTCAACGGCACCAACGTTCCATATTCAAACTTACCCTACTCAATACTGGTTAGCTACGGAGACACAGTCACGTACAGCTACCTTTCACCCGTTTCAAGCAGCACCTCTGGAAAACGCTTCAGACTTGTCAGCGTCTCAGGTGCAAGCTCACCCATAACAGTTACGAGCTCACTCACCGTGACTGGAAATTACCTTGTTCAGTGGCAAGTGACGTTCACGCATTCCGGTTTGGATGCCTCTGCGACGGGAACAGTAGTTACAGTTAACGGGGTTTCGAAGACGTTTGGTGATTTAGCATTTACAGATTGGTACGACAACGGTGCGACCATAACCTACAGTTACCAATCACTAGTTTCCAGCTCCACTACAGGCAAAAGGTTTAGGCTTGTAAGCGTGACGGGCCCATCATCGCCGATCACCGTGACTTCTGCAGTTACGGTTACGGGCAACTATATGGTTCAGTGGCAAGTGACGTTCACACACAGCGGACTAGATTCGTCAGCAACAGGAACAGTAGTCACAGTCAACGGCGTAGGCAAAAGCTACAGTGACTTGCCCTTCACAGATTGGTACAACACAGGTGCATCAATAACATACTCTTACTTCGACCCCGTTTCGAGTTCAACCACAGGTAAACGATTTGATTGGACAAGCAACACAGGTTCAGCATCACCCATAACCGTTTCAGCCTCCGAAACAATAACTGGCAACTATGTGGTACAATGGCAGCTAACCTTCACGCATTCAGGCCTTGACAGTTCAGCAACGGGCACTGTGGTGACCGTGAACGGAGGCACAAAAGCATACACTGATTTGCCCTTCACGCTGTGGGTTGACACTGGTAGCAGCGTCACCTACTTGTACAGTTCAACCGTTTCCAGCTCTGTGGCAAACAAGCGTTTCAGACTTAGTAGCGTCACAGGTCCAACCTCCCCAATAACAGTCACTTCATCCATTACGGTTACAGGCAACTACGTTGTCCAATGGCAAGTCACCTTCACCCAAACTGGTCTTGATTCGTCAGCAACAGGAACAGTGGTTACCGTTAACAGCGTTTCGAAGACGTTTGGTGATTTAGCATTTACAGATTGGTACGACAACGGTGCGACCATAACCTATAGTTACTTTAATCCCGTTTCAAGCGCTATTATTGGTAAAAGATTTAGCCTCACAAGCGTCTCAGGATCTACCTCGCCGATAACAGTCACTTCGGCCACAACAGTCACTGGCAACTATGTTGTTCAGTGGCAGGTAACCTTCACGCACAGTGGATTGGACAGCTCAGCGACAGGAACAGTTCTGGTTGTTAACGGCGTTGATCTTCAATATTCCAACCTTCCATACACGATCACCATTGGTTCTGGAGGGGTAGTTACTTATGCTTACACATCAACCGTTTCCAGTTCAACAAGTGGAAAAAGGTTTGGGCTTGTAAGTGTAACTGGCCCATCCTCGCCGATCACAGTAACCTCTTCAGTCACGGTCACAGGAAACTATGTTCAGTGGCAAGTAATCTTAACTCAAATCGCTCCGACTGCTGACTCTTGGGTTGAAAGCAGTCACCCGAAGGATAATCATGGTAGCGACACTAAGTTGCATGTCAGGGTTGAATGGGACTCTAAGAAAGGCAAAGTTACAAACTTGAGGAGAACCTACATCAAATTTGATCTCTCAGGCTTGCTGTCAGGCGCGGTGATAGACTCAGCCCTACTTCACTTATACAGAACGACAGCGGATCTTGATATCCCCGCAGCCTATCAGACAACCGACGGTTGGACAGAAGCGGGAATCAATTGGAATAATGCTCCTGCTCCAGGAGCCTTTGTGGCAGACGGAACTCCAGGAAGCACTTGGATTAGCTGGAATATCACAAGCTATGCTGCATTCGAGTTTGCTGGAGACAAAATACTCAGCGTAGTGGTGAGGTTCACTACTGAATCAGGTTCAGACCAGCACGCTGACTTCACCAGTCGCGAAGGAACATTGGATCAAAGACCATGGCTCGAAATATCCTATTCAATACCACCAGCAGTAGTTTACTATTCCGTCACCTTCGACGCTGGGGTTTCACCCCTTCCAGACGTTGCAGACGATACAGTGATTGTAACAGGCATGATATGGCTTACCTCCTTCGCGGTCACAAATGTTGAGCTTCCCGAGACCTTCACTGATATAGCCGAAGGCACAACAATCACCTACACAACTCCAGTTCCAAGCACAGTCTTGGACCAGAGGTACAGATGCCGAGTTCATCCATTGAACTACCATGATGGGTGACCTAAATGGGCACAACCTTTTTTTCTCCTCAGTGCAAAAAAGGTTTCAACGGTGGCCGCCCCGCCACCACAACCGCTTCTGCTCCATTCCGATAAGCAATTTTAACCTCAACCGCACCTGCATCCAAAGTTTTCAAGTCAGCAACGACAAAGGCACCCCGCCTCGCCCTCCTCAGATCACTTATAACCTTCGTGCCATACTGTGTGATAAGTGGCGTCCTCGCCTCCAACACCACGCGACTGCTACGCGGTATCTGCATTACAATCCGTTTCACAGTTTTGATTTTTGGAACGTCAAGGGCAACCTGCAGGTAAGGCGGCTTGCACAAATACCTCTGTCTATACTTCAACATTTTCGCCCCACCCTTAAATATACTCCTTACGCTTTTAACTTTTTCGGCGAGATGTGTTCATTTAATCTGGGCAAATGTTCGTGGGTATAATTAAATTTTTTGATTCAAGTGGCATATGTAAAAAAGAGTTAGTTTTCTTCTTTCTCTTGATGCTGAACATGTGCACATGCGTGTCAGCTTGATCTCAGCGTTCTAAAACCGTGGCCGTGGTACTCAATTTAACTCTGGCGGAAAGTCTTCGGACTGGCAAGGAAGTCACCCACAAATGGGTTTCTCATTAATAATATTATCACTTGCCGCCTTTCTCAACAATAAAGTATAAATGTAAGGAGAATTATATGTTATAAAGGTGAAATGTGTGAAAGTAGTCTTGAAGCGAATGACCAAAATAGTCCTGCTCTACGCGGCGGTGTTTTCAGTGCTCTACCTACTGGCAGCAAACATCACTGGGCTGAACGTTCCCACGCTTGGAGGCGGACAGGGAACCGTCAGTGCACCCAACGTCACAAACTTCGTGTGGCAAATGTCGGGTACGCCAGTTAGCGTCACTGGGGTTTCGCTAAAGTTCGATGCAATAATACCATCAGGAACAACGATATACGTTTACTTGATGGACAGTTCGGACGTTATTCTTGCAAGCGGAACCTCAACGTTATCAGCGCAACTGCCCATCGGCACAGCGACGACCATAACCACCACACCGTCGATTGACGCATCTGTCGTGTACAACGTCAGAGTGACGGTTGTAGGATGAACAAACGCTGGCGCGCAGGCGAAGGGCTAAGGAAGAGTAAGGCGGGAGCGTTTATGAGTGGCCGAAGTAGCGAACGCAAGAGTTTGAGCACTTCGATCAGCAAGCGCGCCAAACCGCTTATACTCCTTTTTTTCATATTCACTCTAGTAACACTCGCAGTCCTCGTGTTGACTGCGACCGTAACGATTGCCGTCGTGCAGACCACATCGATGGGCTCAGAAATGCCAGCAGGCTCGTTTGTCGTTTACATCAAGAGTGGCACCTACAAGCAGGGAGACGTGATAATATTCCGCGTTTGCGGCGTGCTGGTCACGCACCGAATTGTGGAGGTCACGCCCAGCGGTTTCAGCACGAAGGGCGATGCGAACAGCGTCCTCGATTCGTGGACTGTTTCCGCCGGAAGCGTTCGCGGAAAACTGCTGTTTATGGTGCCGCACCTCGGCACAATTATATTTTTCTTACGGTCGCCCCTAGTTTTCGCCGCGTTGATGACCGTCGCCTTCGCTCAGGCAAGCTGGGGCAGCGTGTCTTCATCCAAAAAACAGGCCAAAAAGCAACTGGCAGGCGGTCCAAGTGAGTAGATTTGCGCACCGTAGCTATGCGTTCCTCCTGCGGAAGGTCGAACTGAAGAGAAAAGAGCTGAACCCGAAAAGGCTACTGGGATTCATCTTGTTATACGTCGCGGTTTTTTCAATATTCTACTCCCTCGCATCGCAGATCTCAACCGTGCCAGTTCCCATGCTGGGGGGAAATGCAGAGGAGGTTATTTCGCCAGAACCGATTTGCGAGTTGCAGCAATCGGTGAATTTTTATGGGGGAATATTAAAGGTTGACGGGGCATATCTTACCTGTTTAGGCATGTTACCAACGGGAACGAGCATTACCCTTGAATATTTAAATTTTTTAAATATCGTTGTTGCCTCTGGCGCGACCACTTTGACCGCAGACTGGCTGGCGAACACTTTACTTTTGACAATGACCTCTCCTCCCGTGTTGCCCGCATCAGTCTATAAAGCTAGGGTAACAATCACGGTACCACCATTCGCCCGAATAACATCGATAACATTTAGAAGCGAAAACCTTATACTGGCGATGGCCACCTCTGACACCTACCTTTACGCTGGCCTAGACATGACCCCTGGAGCGATCGTCAAGATAGACCTCTCGACCTTCGCAAAGGTTTCAACACTGGCTCTCGCTTCTGGGGAGGATCGCGTGGAATCGATGGCGGTTTCGGGGGGCTACTTGTACGCTGGCCTTGGCACGTCGCCAGGGAAGATCGTGAAGGTGGACCTGTCAACATTTACGAAGGTCTCTACGCTGACTCTTGCCACCGGGGAAAACTACGCGTGTTCAATGGCGGTTTCTGGCATCTACCTATACGCTGGCCTTGACACGTCGCCAGGAAAGATCGTCAAGATAGACCTCTCGACATTCGCAGAGGTTTCAACGCTGACTCTCGCCACTGGGGAAAATTCGGCATATTCGCTTGCGGTTTCGGACACCTACCTATACGCCGGCCTCTACACGTCGCTGGGGAGGGTCGTGAAGGTTGATCTATCCACGTTCGCAAAGGTTTCTACGCTGACTCTCGCCACGGGGGAGAACTATGTGTATTCAATGGCGGTTTCTGGCTCCTACCTATATGCTGGCCTTGACACGTCGCCGGGGAAGGTTGTTAAGGTGGACCTGTCAACATTTACGAAGGTTTCAACGTTAGCTCTTGCCACCGGGGAAAACTACGTGGAATCGATGGCGGTTTCGGGGGGCTACTTGTACGCTGGCCTTGGCATATCGCCGGGGAAGGTTGTTAAGGTGGACCTGTCAACATTTACGAAGGTCTCTACGCTGACTCTTGCCACCGGGGAAAACTATGTGTGTTCAATGGCGGTTTCGGGCACCTACCTGTACGCCGGCCTCTACACGTCGCCGGGGAAGGTTGTTAAGGTGGACCTGTCAACATTTACGAAGGTTTCTACGCTGACTCTCGCCACGGGGGAGAACTATGTGTGCGCGATGGTTGTCTTAGGCTCCTACCTGTACGTCGGCCTCTCAACGTCGCCAGGAAAAATTGTCAAGATAGATCTCTCCACGTTTACGAAGGGCTCTACGCTGTCTCTCGCCGCTGGGGAGGACTATGTGTGTTCGATGGCGGTTTCAGGCACCTACCTGTACGTTGGTTTATACACGTCGCCAGGGAAGATCGTGAAGGTTGATCTATCCACGTTCGCAAAGGTTTCTACGCTGACTCTCGCCACGGGGGAGAACTATGTGTATTCAATGGCGGTTTCGGGCACCTACCTGTACGCCGGCCTCTCAACGTCGCCAGGGAAGATCGTGAAGGTGGACCTGTCAACCTTCGCAGAGGTTTCAACGCTGACTCTCGCCACTGGGGAAAATTCGGCATATTCGCTTGCAGTTTCGGGCTCCTACCTATACGTTGGTCTTGACACGTCGCCAGGGAAGATCGTGAAGGTGGACCTGTCAACATTTATGAAGGTCTCTACGCTGACTCTTGCCACCGGGGAAAACTATGTGTGTTCAATGGCGGTTTCGGGCACCTACCTGTACGCCGGCCTCTACACGTCGCCGGGGAAGGTTGTTAAGGTGGACCTGTCAACATTTACGAAGGTCTCTACGCTGACTCTCGCCACGGGGGAGAACTATGTGTGCGCGATGGCCGCCTCGGGCTCCTATCTATACGTCGGCCTCTTCACGTCGCCGGGGAAGGTTGTTAAGGTGGACCTGTCAACATTTACGAAGGTCTCTACGCTGACTCTCGCCACGGGGGAGAACAGCGTGTACTGGATGACGGTTTCCGGCAGCTACCTGTACGTTGGGCTAGATACCTCTCCCGCCGGAGTGGTAAAAATTTCTCTTTAAATCTACTGGATACTGTTGCAAGAAGTCAAAAGTTGACTTGAATTGGGAAAGGCATTCCACATATTGACTAAAAATTTTATATAACGCGATCGTAATCGTCTTTGGTTAGGAACAAAAATTCAGAGATTTAAAAGCTTCCATTTTTAATTGTTGGTGATAACCATGAACGCAAAGTGCCTTTCAAAGTGTAGACCTTCAAAGACACGGGATTGAAACGGCTATTTAAACCGTTTAACCGTGCTTTTCTCTCCAATGATCTTCCAATGGTCAACGTTGAACGTTTTCATGTGTTGTTGCACCCGCTTGAAGAAAAGGTCAATGTCGTCTTCACGTTTCCGGTAAAACCTTCCTGAGGACGAGCCGCCTTTCTTATGCTGGCCTGAGATTCCTGATGTAATTTTGGCTTTAACCTCTTCGAACTCGCCGTTCACAATGGAAATTACGGCTTTTTTAGACGAAAGGTAAAGTCTACCCATCCTCAACTTCTCTTTGTATAAGGAGCGAAGATAGTCCACTTCAAATTGGTGTCCCCAGTGGTAAAAGTTTCTTGTTACTGGTATGGGTGGCCTAACGATTCAAACGCCATCGTAAGCTGCAAAAGCCTTGGAAACCTTCAGAAAAACGTGGAAGCACTGAAAACAATTTTTGATTTTCGTCAGAAACGAGTGAAACTTTAAACGGGGTTGCAGGCATTAAACTGTTGAGTTGTAATTGACCATGCCAGCGAAGAAAACGGTGTTTGCCACAATATCTAAAAGGGCGGTGATTGAACCTGTTGCACCTTTTAACTTTGACGGCACAGTTTATGTTCCGCACTATTTTCGAACACGCGATTTCAAGTGGAAACCAAACGTCATGTGGCAAGTAGTGAACCTTGAAAAAACACTAGTTGGCATAAAGATGCAAAACAAAGGAATCTCTGATAAACCAAAACTTCAATTAAGCATGTACTCAGAAGCCCAACTTTCAGTAGAGCTCGTTGATAAAATTATAAAAGAGATGACGTGGCGATATGGCTTAAATGAAGACTTGAATGGTTTTTTCTCGGAGTTCAGGTACGACTCGTTTCTGAAACCGGCGTTTAAACGTTTGCGGGGAATGAGAATCAACTGCGCAAACTCGCTCTACGAACTTTTGATTATTTCCATTGTTTTACAGAATGCCACAGTCAAAAGAACCATACAAATGATGAACCGCATGTTCAATGCTTACGGCAAAAAACTCCAGTTTAGCGGTCAAGCGTTGACAGCGTATTGGGACCCTTATGACTTACACGAAACAAGCGAGGAAGAGTTACGCTTTTTAAAAGTTGGCTACCGCGCGAAAATGATAAAACAAATTTCAGACGCATTCACAAACAATGAAGTAAATGAATACGCCTTAAGAAAGAAAAATACTGAAGAGGCTGAGAAAGAACTGATGAAGCTTTATGGAGTCGGTCCCGCAACAGCACAAATAGTGTTAACAGGTTACTTGCGAAAATATGACACCTTTAGCTTGAAAGGGCGCTTTTGGGAACAGAAAATACTATCCCGCGCTTTGTTCAACCAGAAACTTGTGCCTACTGAAAGAATTGTTGAAGAGTTTGAATGCAGGTATGGAAAATGGAGAAACTTGGCTTTTCACTATATTTTCACAAACTTGTTTTGGAAACACCGTGAAAAACCAATATTATGGTTGCAGAAAGAAATTCGCATATGACAAAGATCACTTTTCCATTTAACGTGCAACGGCGAACCAAGAGTCAAAAATAGGTTCTATAAGGAAGAAGGGTGAGTCACAGAGGTTCGACGCCTAGAATCCGTCGATCCCCTCAAACCCTACACTCGTACCCGCACCCCCCTGAGCGCTGAACGTCCAGACTTAGGTTGCTCCCTCCCGGGCCTGGCCAGGTTCGCCTGGTAAACATTGAAGACGGCTTCCCTACGGAAGCTACTCAATGATCGCCAGCCTCAAGGAACGGATAGTCACTGGTTCGGAAATGAGGTTCTCAGCGGCCTTGGACGCCTCATCCTCAGCTTTCGGTCCGTCGTAAAGGGGGTTTACGGTTCAGGGGACCCCTAGCCCCCCGCCTAAGACTCACCACTTAAGTATACACCTTGGAAAAATATAAACTTTGTTAGGTTAAACCTTTTTAAGAAAGCACGCACATCATCTTATTGGTGGGCTTGTGACTGAAACAGAACTAATTGATGTTTACAATGACAGCGGAATCAAAATTGGAGTTAAAAAAAGGGGCGAGGCACACCGCGACGGAAGTTGGCATCGGAGTTTTCACTGTTGGATCATAAGGCGAGAAGGAGGCAGACGTTTTATTGTGTTTCAGCTTCGCGGAGACAAAGTGATCTACCCCTTCCTATTTGACATTACTGCTGCTGGGCACGTGCGAAGCGGCGAAACTATTAAGGAAGCTTCGAGGGAAATCGGTGAGGAATTGGGGTTAAAAATACGTTTTGAAAATTTGGTGTTTCTTGGAACTCGTCACGAGGCATATAATCTTGGCGAAATAACCAATCGCGAATTTTGTGAAGTGTACCTGCTTGAAGATCAAACTCCCCTTTCAAAATATGAGTTGCAGGAGAAAGAAGTTGCAGGCGTTTTTCAAGTTGAATTAGACAACTTTCTTAAACTGTTTAATGGAGAGGCAAACGAAGTTCCAGCTGAAGGCGTTATGCTCAGGTCAGGTAAACCAAAGAAAATTGAACGTGTTGTCAAGGCCGAAGAGTTTATTCCGCGCAAAGATCGGTATTACCTTTTAGTGGGCATAATGGCTGAACGTTATTTTGAAGGAAAAAAACGATTAGCTGTGTAATTTTCATTTATCTGCGTTAAAAAGAAGGAATTTAATATTTGACAACTTCTTTTTTTAACACAACGATTTCCACGCCTGCTTTTTTCAATATTTCAAGGGCTTCTTCATCGGCGTGATATCTGCGTTCACTGACGACTCGTTTTATTCCAACACTCAACAATAGTTTTGCACAATCCAGACACGGAGTCATCAAAGTGTACAGTGTAGCGTCTTCAAGTGCTATGCCGTATCTTGCTGCTTGGGCAATAGCGTTTTGCTCCGCGTGGACTGTTCGAATACAATGTTTAACTCGGCGTCCCTGCGCATCCAACGCGTACCTTAGAAGATGGCCTGCTTCGTCGCAGTGTGGCATCCCCGGCGGAGCACCAACATAGCCTGTACTCAAAATATGCTTGTCCTTCACAATAACACACGCGTTTCTTCCCCGGTCGCACGTGGCTCTTTTACCCACGGTTTTGCACATTGCTATAAAATACGCGTCCCAGCTTAAACGCCTCATTTTTTCAACAACTCCAAAATGTCCCAGCCACGAGCACTTATATGAAGCATTTCCTTTGCAGGATACCAGATCAACACGCAACCCAAACGCTCAAGCCGCTCACAGAGTTCCTTCGCCCTTTCGTAAGGAATCCCAGTTCTTTTGCTAACTTGTTTGACTGTAAAGCTTGTAAACTTGTATTTTCCGTCAAAAACGCTTTCAATCACTCGCAAATCTTCATCAGTCAAAACTTTTGCAATACGTTTGTTCAGCAGATCCTGCACCTCCGCGTGTGACGGTGCTTCTTCTCCCGACTTTTTGATTATTTCCAGTTTTCCCTTCACTGGATACCGTTCTCTTTCCCGCTCCAGCCAAGCTAAACACTCCTCCTCAGTTGCAAAGTCAGGACCTATCGAACCGCCAAAACCCGTGCCATCAGGAGACTCAACATAGCCGAGACCCAACTTTCCATCCGTAAGCTTGAAAAAGACAAATATTGCTTCATCACTTAAAACAATGAGAGAATCTTGGTGAATCTGCCTGTTTTCAGCAATAATTTTTTCAATCTCCTCTCTAGTGTACTCTTGCTCGTCTTCTTCACTCAACTTGATCCCTCAATTAAAGAACCGTTTTGGATGATTTAAAGCTTTCGCACTGTGGAAAAGTTTATATGTTGTAGCAGTTATATTCAAGTATGAAAAATGTTTATTTCGCCACGACAAATAAGGGCAAAGTAGAATCGGTGAGCAACGCCCTTTCAAAATATGGTATAACTGTAGTTCACGTTGACCTCGACATGCCTGAACCACGCAGCGACGACCTCCGCGAAATAGCCAAACAAAAAGTTTTATACGCGTTCAGTCACATCAAAAAACCATGCATAGTCTTAGACGCAGGCTTCTACATTTGGTCACTAAACGGTTTTCCCCGATCATTCACAAACTTCGTCCTAGAAACAATAGGAGTAGAAGGCATACTGAAACTGCTTGAGGGAAAAGCCAGAGAATGCCAGTTCAGAGGCTGCCTCGCATACTTCGACAAAACCCTCAAAGAACCCGCCTATTTCGAGTACGAAGTCAACGGAAAAATAGTAACCTCACCACGCGGAAAACTCAAACTATACTCTTGGTCACAACTACACCTAGTCTTCACCCCAGACGGCGAAACCAAAACCCTAGCAGAAATGCCAAAAAAAGAATACCAAAAATGGAGACTCACGCACGACCACGCCGCTTATCTAAAACAGTTCGCAGAGTGGCTCATCCAAAAACAAAAAATTACATAAAATAATAAGTGGCGCGGGGTGGAGGATTTGAACCTCCGAAGGCTTTTTAGGGCCTCGCCAGATTTCTGTCCATTGGGCTGAATTCAACTCCAGTCCAGGCTTCGAGTATCACCCTTTAGCATTCCAGTGAATATTTGAAACCTAATTTTTCAACTACTTCTTTGAAATGTTTCTGCTTCTTTCTTAGTCTCAAATCGCTCGGAGACTTAATTTCTATGAAGATTAATTTCCCATCTTTAACTGCAATACAATCACAAATTGTTCCATTGAAGAATTCATCATATTCGCCTCGAATTCTTTTTATCACTTTCCATTGATGCACTAATCCATTCTTGGCGTTTCGTCTTAGCAGGTCTCTCTTGGCCGAACTTGCTCCTCCCCTCTTACCCATTTCAGATAATCGATTGGGATATTGAGAAAGAGCAGAGATTGCTCCTTTTCTTCCAAGGTTCCGGAAGTAATCTTGACCATACTTCTTTTTCAGAGTTTTTGCAGTTTTCTTATTGCCCTCTTTTGTTCCTGGCATCTCTAATTAACTTCTTCTATATTATTGTGCTTCAAATATTTATGATAAATAATGCTTACCCCTATTTAAACTTTTTTAATTGATGAAACTGGCGCAGGAATGATATTCAAATTCACGCGGTTTCATACGTTATCTGGCATCTTCATTTAAACAAGAGACATTTAATTACAACGTTCTTGCTTTAGCTTTTTGTTTTTGATCTAGTTCCCTTCGGAATTTCCCGTTATTTGAACTAGAAGTTATCCGTTGTAGATTTGCTCTTTGTAGAGATTGTGGACGCCAAACAATAATTTTTAATCCAAGTCTTTTAAATAGAGCATGGATTCTTTTTTGATTTAAAGCTTCACGAGGACCTTTGATTTCTACAAACACGAGTTCATCATTTTTAATCATAACCCTGTCGGGAAAACCATGTTTGTATAACGAGTAACCCTGTTTCTCTGCCCACGCGTCAAACCCCTTTTCAGCCCAACCATGGTTTTGATGATGTTTTCCACCTTGCGACAGCCCGGTCATTTGTCCCCCCTTTCGGCAAGCCTCAAGTGGAATTAAACAACCATATTTTTTATGTTGAGCAATTGCCCCGAGTCGAGCAATTTCTTTTCTATGTACTGGATCTTTTGCTGGCATTTATGCCACTTATTTGCAGACGGAACAATTTGGGATAGTTATCCCTACGAAAAATATAATTTCAGTCGACCTTTAAATACCTTTCGGAGTGCGGGGGGTAGGATTTGAACCTACGCTGTGTCCTTTGTAGGAGGTTTCTCACAGGCTGAATAGTCGTTCTTAGCCGTCCTTAGCATCGGGCCACAGACTTGAGCCACGGGCTTAGGTCCTTAAGCCTCCCGCCTTCAGTTGCACACTACTATGTTTGGAACATAGTAGTTCCGTGCTTGGCTACCCCCGCAAAACATGATATAGGTTATCATTCCTTATAAAGATTATCCTTGAATTACATTGAAAGAAGTACTAATACACAACTTGGACAATATGCCCAAGTTTTCTTCTCTTGAATCTCAGGCTACGACTATGCTTATGTTTGGTTTAACCTTGTTTTGTAGGGCAAACTGCAGGGCGTTCCAGCCGCGTTGTCTGCGTTGATAGACTTGTTTGTTGAAGACTATTAGTTTAACCTGGTCGAAGTCTGGCGAGCCAAAATCTTGTAGTGCGGGAAGTATTTTTCCAACGTCTTTGTTTTTGAAGTACACGAGGAAAACGGTTTCGTCCTCGATGTCGACGGCAACTACAAAATAACATTTAAAATCCGCAATGCCAAAGCTCCAGTCTGTGGGAACACTGGCCAAAATTGCCCCAGCAGCTTCTGTTACACATTTGACGTGTTTGTTGTTCAGAAAATATAGTCGGCCAGACAATCCATTGCACAGTTTGAACGCGTACCCTTCGCCAGCTGCAACTTTCAAAATCTTTTTTTGCAGGCCAAAGAAACGGGGCTCAGCTTTCTTTTTCAACCACAGTTCACTACAAACAACAGAAGGGAAAACTACGATTTAAACTTTTCCTGAACACTTTTTTTGAGTGCTAGCCAGCAAAAGCTTTTTCTACAAGTTCTTATCTATATTACATGGGGTTCAAGTGAAAAAGGAAAGCAGGTTACGTGAATTTGCAGAGACAATTTACTCAGCATTAGCCCTTTTTGTAATAATTGTTGGTTTTCCTATTTTTTTGGTTTTTCTTTTGTTTTCAGCTTCGAACACGACGCAACATTTGCTTTTGACAATTCCAATTCCTAAGAACGCTTCATTAAACATGGCTGCACTGTTTCTTGACTCGGGCGAAGTTGAACTGTTCAGCCACTTGCAAAAACTTGGAAACCTAAAAAGAAGCAAAAAAGAAATAATTATCAAGTACTGCGGCGCACAAATATACTACCCTGAATCAAACACTTTTTTCATAGGCGGAAAAGAATACACGCCAACAACGATAAACGTGAAAAAACACACAGAACCCACACCCACTGAAGATCCTTTTTACTAACCAAAGACAGCAAGAAAACACAGCTCACTTCATTTAGGGGGTAGCCTGCAAAACCAAAACTTTATATTGCGTGCGGCGAATACCATGTTGGAGGAAATAGATTGATCCCACTACCCCAAAAAGTCCTCAGCGCAATCCCGCTGTGGTTTCTGATCTTAAGCTGGATAATCGTCATAGCCGCGCTCGTGCTAATAGCCTACGCCGCGCTGCGACCGAAGTGGCTCGCCAGCAAAAAGCTGAAAGAAGCCGCGAGCGAACAGGTAAGCGATGCGCAGTCGCGCTGAGAAAACACAGTCTGGTAAAGTTTTATACTCGGTTAGCCAAAAAACCCCTTGCTTTAGCGGGGAGATGAATGGCAAACCTTAAATAGCCCACGCGACACATTCTTTTGGCGAGAACCGGAACGAACTATCCGTTTAAGGCGGACGAGTTCGGTTGTTCTGCCAACCCGCAAAGGCGACCCAACCTAAACCAATCGGTGCAAAGCCGAGGGATGAAAAGGTTGGCATCTAAAAGCGGGAACACAGACACAAACAATGGAGACTCGAAACAAATGAGAATGAGACTCAAGTCTAACATGGGCTACAACACAAAAACCAGCGAAAGCTTTTAACCCCTCCAAACCCAAACAGCAGCCAAACTTCCTTTTGTAACTCCGGTTGATCCTGCCGGACCCTACTGCTATTAGGATGGGACTAAGACATGCTAGTTGAACGTTCCAAGCCAAAATGGAACGTAGCGCACAGCTCAGTAACACGTGGCTAACCTGCCTTTTGGACGAGAACACCCCCGGGAAACTGGGACTAATTCTCGATAAGCGAAGAAGTCTGGAATGACTCTCCACTGAAAAGACGTTTTGGTTACGCTCCAAAACGCCGCCAAAAGATGGGGCCGCGACCGATCAGGCTGTTGGTGAGGTAACGGCTCACCAAACCTATAACCGGTACGGGCCGCGACAGCGGAAGCCCGGAGATGGGAACTGAGACAAGATCCCAGGCCCTAAGGGGCGCAGCAGTCGCGAAAATTTCGCAATACGCGAAAGCGTGACGAAGCTATCCTAAGTGCCATCTGCTGAAGATGGCTTTTCTCCAGTGTAGATAGCTGGAGGAATAAGAAGAGGGCAAGTCGGATGTCAGCCGCCGCGGTAATATCCGCTCTTCGAGTGGTGGGGACAATTATTGGGCTTAAAGCGTTCGTAGCCGGCTTTGCAAGTCTCCTGTTAAATTCAACGATTCAATCGCTGAACCGCAGAAGATACTACTAAGCTTTGAGGACGGGAGAAGTCGACGGTACTCCTGGGGTAGGGGTGAAATCCTATAATCCTAGGAAGACCTCCATTCGCGAAGGCAGTCGACTAGAACGTGCCTGACGGTGAGGGACGAAAGCTGGGGGAGTGAACCGGATTAGATACCCGGGTAATCCCAGCTGTAAACGATGCAGGCTAGGCGTCGAGTTGGCTTAGTGCCGCCTCGGTACCGTAGGGAAACCGTTAAGCCTGCCGCCTGGGGAGTACGGCCGCAAGGCTGAAACTTAAAGGAATTGGCGGGGGAGCAGAAGACACAGGTGCTTACAACCTTCTGAAAACTTTTAATACCCTATGAGACGATAGTAATGTTGAGGGTATTATATGAAAAGTAAAAACCGTAAGAGAGTTAGAGTAGCACAAATTGGTTATCAAGCAATGGTAAAAAAGTATCCTCTTAAAATAAGGAGAGAGTGGGCGAAGAAAGGAGCACAAAAACTGAATACATTAGTTACTTTCACTTCACGTTCGTTAGGTGGAAAGAAGCAGCCAATCATGGCGAAATCACTTGGCGGTCTAATTGCAGCAAGTAAGAAAGGCATGACGCAAACTGAGAAAGAGGTTGAACGCGTTCTTACTGATTTAGGAATAACCCATGTTTTTGGAGGCATACTACACACAAAAGTTCGTCTCGTAGCAGCCAACTTCGTGATACCTAGCGAAAAACAACCGAAAGCGGTAATATATGTCACTTCCCGAAAGGCAGGAATTGTAGGCGAAGCCGTAGCCTATCACTTCAACAAACTACGTGAAGCATACCCCACTTTAATTTTAATTGCAATTGTTAATGAAAGGATGGAATACGCAGGAAAAACCGCTTTGCGACATGAAGGGGCTAAACTGTTTTACACAAACAATTTGAGCGTGTTCTCAGAAGGTTTAAAGCGTTTTGGTCTTCTCCCAAACCACAAGGGGTGAAGCCTGCGGTTTAATTGGAGTCAACGCCGGAAATCTTATCAGGGTTGACAGCAGAATGAAAGCCAGATTGAAGGTCTTGCCAGACTAGCTGAGAGGAGGTGCATGGCCGTCGGCAGTTCGTGCCGTGAGGTATCCTGTTAAGTCAGGCAACGAACGAGACCCGCATCTCCAGTTGCTACCAACCATGCGTTGGGCACACTGGGGAGACCGCCGCCGATAAGGCGGAGGAAGGAGTGGGCAACGGCAGGTCAGTATGCCCCGAATACCCTGAGCCACACGCGGGCTGCAATGGCAGGCACAATGAGTTCCGACCCCGAGAGGGGGAGGCAATCCCTAAAGCCTGCCGTAGTTGGGATCGAGGGTTGAAACTCACCCTCGTGAACATGGAATCCCTAGTAATCGCGCGTCACTATCGCGCGGTGAATACGTCCCTGCTCCTTGCACACACCGCCCGTCGTTCCATCCGAGCGACTCTTGGGTGAGGCGTGGTCC